>Ga0209727_1000041_pt1 | contig 166345 bp, 160 predicted proteins | sample RifGroC1_FD_183995 | JGI IMG/M metagenome (GOLD analysis project Ga0209727, IMG submission 183995) | Groundwater microbial communities from Rifle, Colorado, USA - Groundwater C1 (SPAdes) (version 2) | ecosystem: Environmental > Aquatic > Deep subsurface > Groundwater | place: Rifle, Colorado... | reverse complement strand
ACGAGCGGCGGCGGGGCGGCTTCCTTAGTTTCGCTCAAAGAAAGTTCGCGCGAAGTGTATAATTACAGCACCAGAACAGAACTTAACGGCTTTTTCAAAGCCAGAAGATTGTCAACTACCACGACCTGAAGGTCGTGTGTTGGTTGACAAAATGATGCAAAATAAAGATATGCATGGAGAATCTTCAAAAACCACGCCGCCTTTAAGAAGCACAGCCCTTCAAGATTTAATTCGTTCATACGAAACGCGATATCGTTTTTCTATTAGTTTTAGAACTTCTCTTATTTCAGATAGTCAAGAAATTTTCTCCTGGCAAAGCGACATGAGGCGACCAGCGGCCAGCTTGATGAAACTATTTGTGCTCGGCGCGTTAGCCGAGGAAATCGCTTCAGGAAACTACGACGCGCGACAAAAACTCACTGTGCATACTTTCGTCGGTGGTTCTGGTTTACTAAAGTATGTAGGTACACCTATCGTCCTGGCGCTCGAAGAATTAGCCCACTTTATGCTGGCTTACTCCGACAACAGCGCGACAAATCAGCTGATTGAGATTCTCACGGTTGATCGAGTGAATGAATTTATTAACAAAATCGGTGCCCACAACACAAAGATGATAGTTCAAATGATGCCGACGAAAGCCCATGGTCTAAAGGATTACAACCATACAACTGCCGATGATATTTTGCTTTTCTATAAAGGCCTAAGCAATGGTTTTCCGAAGTCGGTTCATCTCGGTTGCGTTCCGCTCTGCCGGAAATTTTTTGTTGCCAGCCAGCCGTCGTTCTTAAACACTATGACTTTTTTCACTTCCGATGTTCAGATGCGATGTTTGAAAGGAGTAGCGAAACACAATTTCCTTAGCTTGGGTAAATATGTCTACGCGCTTCTCTCAACATTTCGGGGTAAGCGGCTCACGAAGAACGTGGCGCATAATCGTATTATGGCGCAAAAGAGCGCGACGGATAAAACAATCTTCCATGATTCTTGTGCGGTTCGGCTCGGTAACGATTTCTTGTGCGTGGTTTGCCTGATTCAATGTGATGAAGGAAATTTTTACAAACCACTCACAAAGAGATACAGAGCAGCGCGTCGCCTACTTCGTAGAATTGGGAAAATAGCGTTGAATGAATTCACCAATGAGTCTGGTGGTGTTACGGAGAACGAAAAATAAAATCGGGACGACACACGAGTATCGTCCCGATGACCGCTCCGACACTGTCCGCTTACGATATCGCCAGAATCTCCGCAATCAAAGCACTTGTCTTTGAAGGCGAGTACCCGGGAAACATCTGCGCGTGCGACGGATGTTGTGAGCTCATGTCCACGTAGGATCGGATTTCGTTCAGCGAAGTGTCGCTACCCGTGAACACCCTTTGCAGTTCTGAACCCTGGATGAGCTCCGACAACAAATTCAGCATCACGAAATAGAAGACTGGGCGTGGATAGTGCCGTTGCAAGGCATACTCTCCGCTCCTCAGTCCGATGCGAATTTCTCGGCTTACTTTGGCAAGCGGGACGTCCAGAAATCGCCAGATTTTTCTGGTTATTTTCTCGATCGCATCCTCACCGCTTTCGGCGAAAAATCCAGAAAGCATTGCTCTCACAAAGTCGCGTGAGCCGTCCCGGAGGAGTTGTGCCGAGTAGCCACTCTCTTCATACGTGAGACACGGCATGAAAAAGTAGACCCACTGGTGAATCGCGCTGATCAAGTTCCTCAAGACCTCCCATCCCCATTGAGTGGACGCGATGGTAGGCAGGGTTCTTGAAGTGTCCACATCCGAGAAGAAGAGTGGCGCATTGAGATCAAACCGCACATTCCAGTTGTCGGGACTGCCCGAGAACCGATAGAGACCAGCTCGTGTAGAGAACTGGAGTAGTAGCTTGCCCGCGACAAACGCCAGCTTGGCCAGCACTTCCAGACGATGCACAGGGTTCTCTAGGGAAAACTGATCTTTGCCGCTGTACGCTCTCAAGAACTCAAGCGATTCTCTACTCACTACCGGTTGATGCCATGCCAAGTAGAGATGGTACGGCGTTATTGACAGCGCATTGGCTGGGAGCTGAGAAACACTGACTCCCATCGGTTTTTCGTCCAGGAACAACTCGTGGTACTTATAACTCACGAGGGGACGATTTGACGGAAGTCCGGTAGCTGTCAGTTGAGAGAACATGAGTTGATCATTCATCGCCGCGTCCAGCGTCATGCCGCCAATGGGCGCAAAAGTGCTATGCACCGATTCCATAAGATGCGGCGGAGTATTGGACGGGTCAGCATGAATGAGATCTCTCTTGAACACCTGCTGAAGTGGGGGCATAGGCACCATTCCTTCGGGAACTGGGACGGTTGTTCTGCGAGCGCCCGAGAATGAGATGTTGCTCGGATTGTAAAATCCAGCCCCCTTGACTTTGAGCTTATAGTTCGGATCATCGCCGACCAGAACTAAAGTTCTGCCGGGTTGCGGGTACCACGCAGGATTATGAGAGATTTTCCATGCAATGATTTCCTCTACGCGCACTTGCAGACCGGATGGCATATCAAGGGGCCATCTTCCAATCAATTCGATTCGGTGCATTCGACGCCCTCCTTTTCAAAGAACTTGGTTTTGAGAAACCCACCATGGATTTTTTCTGGCATTGACCCTACCACAATTCGGTAATCTATGCTAATCAACCACCCCACGGCAAGCCGTGGGGTATGGCCGGTGGCATGACCCTATGTGAGTAATCGGAGCTGCTGCGGTTCTCCCATCGTCTTTCCCTGCGCGGCAACGTAAAGCTCAACCACCTTCCAGTTCCCCCGCTCGCTGACGGTGGCAAGGTAGAAGCCGTCGCTCCAGAACTCACCGCCTCAGAGCTCTTTTTTGAGCAGAGGAAATCGCTTGAACAGTTCGCGTGCGGTGAGGCTTTTGAATGTTCTGACCACGTCCGAACCGCTGTATTTGGGAGGAAAGGAACAGAGTATGTGGATATGATTGTGGTCGCAACCAATCTTTTCAAACTCAAGGTCGTAGCGGAGAGCGATTTCCTCTGCAACCGCCTTGATAGCGAGCGGGATGTCATCTGCCAGCAACGCCTTGCGATACTTGACGGGAAAGACGATGTGGTAGTGGGTGCTGTATACATTGTGGTGAGTATGGGTGAGGGCCATGCCTCATATCGTATCAGGAAACCAAGGTTTCCTGACTTTCCTTAGTGGACCCCGCGGCAAGCCGCGGGGTAAATGCTATCGCTAATCAACCTCTTGACAAGCTCTTGGTTAGTAGTTCCCGTCATCGTCATAGCCGGGAGTTCCCGGACCACCGGAGTTGCAGAATGTGCAGTGGTAGTGGTCATTCTCCCATGTGCAAGTACCCGGGGTGTATGACCCGCCGTCAACTTTGTAGCCTGCTTTTTTCAGGCATGAACGGCTGACACTTGTAATATCCATCGCACAGCCGCCGTAATGGTCGCTCCCGAACGAGTGGCATGCATTCTGCGCGGCGCTAACGTTCGGATTACAGTATTGGGCAAGCTCTGTGAGGAATGCGATGCCTTTCGTGGTCACCCTTTCTGCCGTGCAACAATTGTCCGACGTGCGAGTTGTTTGAAAGGTCACATTTGATGGGAGATCGGTACGGGTTGCCGGACAGGCGCCGGTACCGGCGCACTTCCGAATCACTTTCCCTCCGGGACAGCAGATGACATTGTTGCTTGTGCGGTCGTATACTGTCCCTCGAGTCACTCCTTTGGCGTCTGCAGCGGAACAGCACGCGAGATTCTCTCGCTTCCCCGAAAACCCACGAGGTATACGTATGCGCGGCAATTCTAAGAATTGTAATGATGGTTCTCCCCCTCTCCAGTCTTCAATGAGACGCTTCTCCACATACTTGCAGTAGCAATCTGCTTCGCTATTGGATCCATTGGCAAAAGCCGCAAACCGGTATTGGGCGGGCTCTCCGTCTACGCTCTGATATTCTGCATATGAGAAATTACGCAGAACAAGAAGGCCTTTTTGCACGCCATAGGGACTCTTCCAGCCATCGTTTGCGGTAAATGCAAAAATATTTTCTCCCGCAAGCTTTTTAAAGGCGGTAAAACGATCTGCAAGCGTCTCACCTCCGGGCGCTGTGCAGTATGCAGAAGTCGGCGGCATGCGTACTTCTCCGTCACTGAACACATCCGCTCCTTGCTCCGTAGCTATCGGCGGCCATTCCCATGAGAGAGCAATGAGCACAATAACAAACGCAAAAGCGAGCGATGCGGCGATGGGGAGCGTTTTGGATGAATATGCGCGAGCCATCCCCTACAGTATAACGCACATCAATAGAGATTATGAATATCGCGCACGGTAATCAGGAGCATGAGCGCAATCAGCACAATAAAGCCGGCAAGGTGCAGTGCGCCGGTAAGGGGCGCGGGCAGGGGGCGCCGGAGCATACTCTCAATGGCAAGGACGAGCAGGCGTCCTCCGTCAAGCGCGGGGAATGGGAGCAGGTTCACCACGGCAAGGTTCACCGAGATGATTGCGGTAAGCGAAATAAGGTAGATGAATCCCAACCCACGCGCGGTCCCCACGAGACCCACCAGTCCGACCGGCCCGGTGAGCGCTTCCAAAGCTGGTGCGCCTGCAAAGAGCGAGCGGATAATTTCAACAAGCGCCGAGAGTGTTGCCCACACCAGCGAGACAGTCATGGACAAACCAGAAATGACGGCATTCGGAATTGAAAGCTGTAAGGTCCCGATGCGGTCAAGACTGACGCCGACGCGTTGCTCTCCTCCGCTTTTTTCCGGCGTGACAACAACCGTGCGAGAAATTCCGTCAGAGAGGAGTGTAAATTCCACTCCCCCGGGCGAGCGTTCCACAATTGATTTTACATTCTCTATCGTCGGGTTCTCCAATGTATTGATTGCAAGAACGGTATCACCGGAATTGACACCGGCGCGCGCTGCCGGAGAATCTGCGCTTACGCTCGTGATGATAGTCGCCGGGTTATTGAGCTGGTAGCCTTCAGGGAGCGCGGAATCGGAAATGGGGAGCCCCAGCATGAGCCCGCCCGAGATGAGCGCCCAGCCGAGGAGCGCATTCATCGTCACTCCTCCCAGAAGCACCGCCGCCTGCACGAGACGCGGTTTGCTCGCAAGCGACCGAGGGTCATCATGGGACCCCCCGTCCTCACCTCTGATTTTAACGTAGCCGCCGATGGGAAGTGCGCCCAGCGCGTAGAGCGTCTCTCCCTTACGGACTCCCCAGATGCGCGGAGGGAATCCAACGGCAAATTCGTCCACACCCACCCGAGCGCGCTTCGCAACAATAAAGTGCCCCAGCTCATGGACTATAATCAACAGCACTAAAATAGCGAGAAAGATAATGATATTCATAGCGTTTTCATTTCCGCGCGTTTTTTCTCTGCAAGCGTCTCCAACCGGGCATTACCCTCGTTAATGAGACGCTGGAGTTCCTCCTTGGCGCGGAAGCGCTCATCTTCAGAGAGCTCCTTATCCTCTTCCTTCATACTCATGTCACCGAGGACTTTTTCCCGTTCAGCGCGCAGTGAAATGCGCGCGTCCTCAAGTTTCTGCCCCACGAGTTTTACCAACTGGGCACGCCGCTCGCCGGTGAGCTCGGGAAAAATAACCCGCACGCCTCCCCCCTCCACTACCACAGAGACGCCGATGTTTGCACCGTCTATCCCCTTCTGTATCGCCCCTATGAGCGAGCTGTCCCATGGCGTAATATAGAGCGTCCGGGCATCGTGCACCGCAATACTGCCCACATGCGTGAGCTCGCTCTTTTGACCGTAGGCCTCCACGAGCACTTTGTCTAGCACCTGGGGAATAGCCTTGCCTGTACGCAGGAGTGAAAGTTCCTCGGAGAACCAATTCTCTACCGCCTGTGCGCGTTCCTTGAATGTGTGAAAATTATAATTCATGTATGTAAGAGTGTATCATAATCTGTGTTATCAATAAAAAACTAAACACTCAGTGTTTAGTTTTTTAGAGTGAGCGCAAAATGCTCTAGTATCTGACGCAGGCCCAGCGGATGCCTGCTTACTGCACGATAGGCAGTAAGGAGCGTTTGTGTTTTCCGCTCTCGCAAAAGATTTTCCAACAGCGCATACGCGTCCCCGTGCCCTTCACTCTCCACAGCCTGCGCAATATAGTCCATGCGCCTGCGGAGTGAAAAGGAAAGAAAGTTCTCTATTTCGGGATTTACACACGGGTCAGACATGTCTATAACACAACAGCGCGAGATAAGCGTCGAGAGCAAGGAGTGCGCCGTGCGCACATGTATCAGGTAGATGAGCCCTTCCACCGGCTCCTCAAGCGCTTTAAGGAGCGCGTGTTGCGCTTCCACAAGGATTGCCTGCGCGCGCAGGAGGATGATTGAGGAGCTCTCATTGATGCGGCTTGCCGAGGCGCGCAAGAACCGCACGTCTTCTATGCGCAGAACGTCGCGCTCGACAAGATAGCAATCCCGAAGAGCCAACGTCGCCTCGGGAAAAGCGCCGCGCACGATGTATGCGTGGTGAGGATGCGTAGCAATATATGAGAGGAGTGCGTCGTGCTTCACCGTTTTGAAATTTTTGAGAGGATGCTCGTCTTGTAAATTGCAAGGTGCGAGAGCGCCGCGCCAGTGCCGTTGGCGACGCAAAAGAGCGCATTTTCCGCAATGGCGGCCTTTACTCCCGTGCGCTTAAAGACGAGCTCGGGGAAGTTGCGGAGCTGCGAAGAGCCACCGGTCATGGTAATTCCCTGGTCAATAATATCGGCCGCGAGCTCCGGCGGCGTGTCTTGGAACACGTCTTTGATTGCCTTGATCATAAACCGCAATTGAGGTTGTATGGCGCGCACGATCTCGTTGGTCTTAATTTCAATGGAACGCGGGAGTCCAGTGATAAAGTCGCGCCCCTTCAAGTTATAAGTGAGCTCCTCATCAACGGGGAGAGCCGAGCCGATATGAATTTTCAGCTCCTCCGCGCTCTTGTCGCCAATGGCGAGATTAAAGCTTTTTTTAATATAGTCGCCGATTGCATGGTCCAGTTTGTCCCCGGCGCACTTCACAGAGGTGGAGGCAACGATGCCACCGAGCGAGATGACGGCAACATCGGTGGTGCCGCCGCCGATGTCCACAATCATGTGCCCCGTTGCTTCCTGGATGGGGATGCCCGCGCCGATTGCCGCAAGGATGGGCTCCTTTACCACATAGGCGTTCTTGGCTCCAGCTTTGAGCGCCGCTTCAATCACGGCGCGACGCTCCGTGGAGGTGATGCCCGCGGGGACGGAGACGAGCACGTCCGGTTTGAGAAAACTCCAAGGCCCGAGAGATTTCCCGATAAAGTAGCGCAACATTGCCTCGGTGACGCGGTAGTCGGCAATGACACCGTCTTTCATGGGGCGATAAGCAATTATGGAGTCAGGAGTCTTCCCTATCATCCTTTTTGCCTCGGCTCCCACCGCAAGGACTTTTTTGTCATATTCGGAAATTGCCACCACAGAAGGTTCATTAAGCACAATCCCCCTGCCGGGGACATACACGAGAGTATTCGCGGTACCCAGATCAATACCGAGACGTCGGATGAACATTGTTGTTAGAAGACGGAAGGGCAGCGATACTCCGTATTGTTAAGCGGCTTGGCAAGTATCTCCATATCCTCCTCGTCAACGCAGAGTATACGCTTCCCGCTCAAATTTCTCCAGAGAACGAAGGTGTTGCCCCAGGAAGAGGCAGGTCCGATGCGGCATGTGGGAGAGAGCCCGAGGTCTTTGCATGCGCTTGGAGGATAGCGACGGTAGGAGCGGGAACTGGTGGCGGCATCGGGGTAGCTTTCCATAAGCTTATTTCTGCCGCTCCACAGCTCGCGCGCAACGGCCTCGGTCGTTGTGGAACTATCGTCAAGGTCCTTGAGCAAACTACTGAAGCGGATTGTGTCCATGAGCTCCTCCAGCGTTACGGAATCCGCAGGGGCCGCAATGGCAGAAGGGACGCTCCCTTGCCGTTCAATGGTGAAGAGCGACGAGATGTCAAACTCGGTAACGGTATCAGAGTCCAACGGGGTCGTTGTGCTTACACGGTACGCAACCGTAAGGCGGCGCAGTGCCAGCGTATCGCGGTCAATCCAGAGATCTCCCCATAAGGGCGGCAGCGCCGCAAATTCGCGGTCAAGCTCTGCGGTAATATCAGCTCCACCGGAATTGCGAGTTTCCTCCGCAATAATGATTGAGAGCTTCCCCACATCAATCTGGAAGCGGTAGCGATAGGTGCGCATTCCCCCAATGCTCCCGCCGGGCAGAGTATCAACAACTTTTATCACTTCTTCTTTGAGCGCTCTTTCAAGAGCTTTCTTCGCAAGTGCGGTTGAGGAAGCAATCGCGTCAGCTGGAAGTCCGACTTCCGCCGTCTCCGAAGTCTGACTTCCATCGGCTGGCATTTTCACCCACACGCCAGTCAGCTGGGAAAAATCAAAGGGGATGAGCATTATCTCTGATATGTCATCCAGACGCGCGTAGAAGGTTTTATCCACAACAATAAGTGAGCTGGTTGCCGAGGCAACAAAAGAGAGCGGCGGCATGGAAAAAGCGACGTATGGCTCAATTCTGCCATGGAGTTTTATGTCGCCCTCATTCGCAGGGTCAGCTTTGATGTAAGAAAAAGAAAAAGGCGCCTGCGCATCAAAAGAGCCTCTTATACGCGTAGAAGGGTCTGCGGCGGCAGAGGGGCTGCTCTTCATATAGCTGAAAGTGCCCGTTGCGTGGTATGAGCCGACATAGCTCGCGCTGGGAAGGGCCGCAGTGCCCCGCGCAATTTCCGGGAGCGCTTCCGCGAGCGAGGGCTGATTCATTGTCGGCAGATATACAAAGTAGCCGTAGGCGGCCGTGGCGGCAAGGAGAAGGAACACTGCGATAAGAATGAGTGTGGTGCGCAGGGAGAAACGTCTCGCCCTCGCGGCTGGTTTGACCTCGGGAATGGTTGAGGGAGTTTTTACCGTTGATGCGGCCAAGGGATGATATTCTTCCCGCACCACGGCAATCTCGGGCGCCTTGCGTTCAGCGCGGAATGCAGTGAATGCGGCGGCAACTTCCTCCTTGGTCCATCCGCCCTGCGTGATGAGAGCCTGCGAAATATCCTCTGGAGTTTTCCCGAGCACCGTCTGTGTGCGGATGTAATCAATGAGTTTCGAATTCATGACGAATGATGGAGAGCCCGAGCGCGGCGAATCTCTCGTCAATGCGCTCGTACCCGCGGTCAATATAATATACATTATGAACCAGCGACTTCCCTTCTGCAATAGCGGCGGCAATAACAAATGCGAGTCCGGCGCGGATGTCGGGACTCGGGAGCTCCCGTCCATGCAAGTTCCGCGGGCCGCGCACGAGCGCTTGGTGCGGATTCATGACCGTGATGTCGGCTCCCATGCGCATGAGCTCCTCGCTGTAATTAAGGCGGTTTTCAAACACTGTTTCAAATACCAAACTCTCCCCTCCCGCCTGCGTGAGAAAAACGAGCATGGGCGCCTGCAGGTCAGTAGGGAATCCAGGGTACTCGTGCGTTTTGAATGTGAGCGGGCAGTAGGATTGCGCGCTTTTTGCAACGCGTACGCTATTCTCTCCGTAGCGTAGCTCCACTCCTGCGCGTTCAAGCTCATTAGTGAGCGAACGGATATGCGCACAGTTGACATTATGTATGCGGACATCTTTCCCCGCCAGCGCCGCAAGGATGAGAAAGCTGCCCGCTTCAATCCTGTCGGGGATACAGCGATAATGCTCTCGCGCAGTAAGAAGCGTCGTACCCCGTATGGTAATCGTCGAAGAACCGGCTCCGCTGATTTGCGCGCCATTTGCAATGAGGAAATCCGCGACACTCGCGATCTCCGGCTCACATGCGGCATTCTCTATGATTGTTGTCCCTTCCGCAAGCGCCGCCGCGAGCATCACTGCCTCGGTGGCGGTAACACTTTGCTGGCGGAAGAAAATAGATGCGCCGCGCAGGCCTCGCGGAGCACTCACCTCATACAAACCGTCTTCAATGCGCACGGTCGCTCCCATGCGCTCGTAGGCTTCAAGAAACATATCAATGGGCCGCGGTCCGATAACACAACCACCCGGGTGCGGGAAGCGCACGCGGCGGAAGCGCGCGAGTAGCGGCCCCGTAAAAATGACCGAAGCGCGCATGCGTTTAGCAATATCGCCAGTGAGGTCAGGGGTACACGAATCGGGAATGCCCACCTCCATCGTGCCGTCCGCAAACTGCACCGTTCCGCCAATGGCGCTAATCATTTCCTGCGTGCGGAAGATGTCTTCAATAGACGGGATTTCAGTCAAGGTCAGCGTATTCGTAAAGAGCACGGCGCTCGCGAGCGCCGGCAATGCGGCATTTTTTGCCCCGGAAACTCTAATCTCCCCTTCCAATCCCGCCTCCCCTCCCAAGCCATTAATCTCAAAAAATTCCTTCTTCATAGAGCCATTGTAATGCAAAAATTACCCCCTTGCTACTTGGCTCTTGTTCCTTGATACTTAGCCCATGAATGTTGTTACGGTAATCCCCATAGCCCGCGGGGCTTTTGTGGAGGAGCTCACGTACTACTCCGCCTCCCTACTCTCCCCCGGGGACCTGGTGGAGATACCCCTGCGGGGCAAGCGCGTACGCGCCCTGGTAGCGGGTTGCGAGAGCGCCGTGACGCACAAGGCCGAGCTCAAGGCTTCGCGTTTTTCCCTTAAAAAAATAGGCAAACTGCTTACCAGCGCCTATCTCTCCCCCGCATTCTTGGACGCCGCGCGCGCCTGCGCGGATTTTTATGCCGCGCCGCTCTCTCTTGTTCTCTCCGTTGTGCTCTCATCTACTGTTCTTGATTGCGGAGAATCTCTCCCCGCCCTTACTCAACATCAATGTGGCCTTCGCGAGGAGCGCTATGTGGTCTCCGACAGTGACGAGGAGCGGCTATCGCTCTATAAAAAACTTATCCGCGAGACCTTTGTCAAACGCCGTTCCGTGCTCGTGATTCTACCGACAGTCAAAGACGTCTCCGCCGCAGCTCTCGTGCTGGGACGAGGCATTAATAATTCTGTGCGTATCGTGCATGGCGAGACGAGCACGGAGGAGCTCGGAAAAATAATCAAAGAATTCGCCAATGGGACCGCGCTCCTCATTGTGGGCACCCCGACAGCGCTCGCGCTCACCGGCGGCTCCGTTGAGACGCTTATTGTTGACCAGGAAAATACCAGCGCGTACAAGGCGCTTGCGCGGCCATTTATTGACATGCGCCGCTTTGCGGAATTTCTCTGCGACGCAAGCTCGGTGCGCTTTATTACAGGAGACAGCGTGCTTTCCGCAGAATCGATGCTACGCATAGAATCAGGCGCTCTTACCCCTCTCGTCCCCGTCAAAACGCGCGCGCATACCCACGGCGAAGTGCATCTTATCAACATGCGCAATGAGGAGCGCGGCGCGGTAAAGAAAAAAGAGAAAGGTCGCGCCATCGGCGAGGCGCTGGGAAAGCTGATTACCGAAACAGTGAAAAAGGCAGGGCACGTAGCGCTTTTGGGCGCGCGGCGCGGCGTTGCCCCTTCCACCGTCTGCGGTGACTGCGGCGAGACGGTGCGTTGCTTGCGCTGTGGAAGCCCCGTCGTACTCCATGAATCCGCTGGCCGGCAGAACGGGGAAAGTGAGTACATCTACGCCTGCCACCAGTGCGGAGCTCTGCAGGAACCGCCGGAAGGTTGTCAGAACTGCGGCAGTTGGAAGCTTGTTATGCTCGGCATTGGGACACAGAAGGCGCGCGAGGAGCTCAAGGAGCGTTTTCCCCGGGTGCCGGTCTTCTCCCTTGACAGCGACTCGGTTAAGAGCCGCGCCGTGGCAGAAGAGCGCGTACGGCAATTTTATGCAACACGCGGGAGTATTCTCCTCGGGACAGAGATGCTTATCCCCTACCTGCAAGCGCCCATTGAGTTGGTGGGTATTATTTCGGTGGACACGCTCCTCGTCATACCGGACTTTAAAATCAGCGAGCGACTCTTCGTCATGCTTACGCGCTTGCGAGAGCGGGCTGTGGAGCATTTTGCCATTCAGACAAGGAACCCCGATGCGCCAACTATCGCGTATGCGGCGCGCGGACAGCTTGTGGAGTTCCAGCGCGCCGAGCTTGAGGCTCGGCGCGCGCTCAACTATCCGCCCTACGCAACACTGATTAAAATCAGCCGGCAAGGAAAACGCGATACCATCCGTACAGACATGGAAAAACTTACCGAGGAATTGCGCGAATGGAATCCATTACTATACGCCGGTCCTACGGGAGCTATGCACATCCTCCTTAAAATAGCTTTTCCCCACTGGCCGGATAAGCGACTCGCGGGTATTGTGAAAGAGTTGTCTCCCCGCTATGCAGTTGATATTGACCCTTCAAGTATTCTATAATCTAATGATGGTTCGCATCGTTAACCGAGACCACGCGGCGCTCCGGAAAGGGGCAGGATCTGTTCCGGAAAAGCTTTTTGGCAGTGCTAAATTGCGTACGATACTCAAGAATATGAAAAGGGCGCTCGCGCGAGAGGACGACGGGGTGGCGCTCGCGGCGCCGCAGATCGGACTCCCTCTGCGGATTTTTGTGGTTTCTCCCAACGCCTACCTTGAAAGCGAGCGCGACATACGCACGGTTTTTATCAATCCGCGGCTCCTGCGTGTTTCCAAGCGCACCAAAAAAATGGAAGAGGGATGTCTCTCCGTGCGCTGGCTCTACGGGGAAGTGACGCGGGCGGCGCAGGCGACGGTGGAGGCCTATGATGAGCACGGAAAAAAGTTTGCGCGCGGCGCGGGAGGCCTCCTTGCTCAAATTTTCCAGCACGAGCTTGACCATCTTGACGGCGTTCTCTTTATTGACAAGGCAAAAAATATCAGAGAAATTCCTCCGCACAAAGATGATTAATTACGCATTCTGGGGTAGTGATGATTTCTCCATACTCGTGCTTGAGGAGCTCGTGCAGGCGGGATATCCGTCCTCGCTGATTGTCACCATGCCCGACAGGCCCGCAGGGAGAGCACACAAGCTCACCCCGCCGCCTTTAAAAGAGTGGGCTCTTGCGCACGGTGTTCCTTTCATTCAGCCCGAGAACTTGGCAGACACCGAGTGTCGGGAATTTCAAACACTCGGTGTCTGCCTTTTTATTGTCGCCTCGTACGGGAAAATCATTCCCGAAGCTGTGTTCAACATTCCCGAGCGCGGCGCAGTGAACATTCACCCGTCGCTCCTGCCGCGTTACCGCGGCGCAACTCCCATTGAGGGAGCCATCTTAGGCGGCGCGCCACTCACCGGAGTGACGGTAATGCGCATAGACGCAAAAATGGATCATGGAGCAATCATTGCGCAAAAGGAAGTTCCCCTGCGCGGAGATGAGTGGTATCCGGAACTGGCAGAAAAATTGGCCCATGAGGGAGGCAAACTTCTTGCTTCCGTGCTCCCTGCTGTGGCAGACGGCACGGCACAAGAGACCCCGCAAGACGAGATCAAAGCAACCTATACAAAAATGATAAAAAAAGAAGACGGCTTTGTTAATCTTGCGGATGACAGTGAATTAAATTTCAGAAAAATCCGCGCCTACGAGCCCTGGCCGCGAACCTTCTTTACCATCACGCACAAAGGCAAAAAATCGCGTGTAGTCATCATTGCCGCGCACAGGGAGGGCAGAGGGCTCTCCATTGACCGCGTCATCCCCGAGGGCGGGCGCGAAATGAGCTACCAAGATTTTCTCCGTGGTTACGGCGACCTGTCAATTATGCGCGGTAAAATCTCCTGAATATCTCCTTCACTTTTCTGCCGCCGCGGCGCAGCATGCTCCCCCGTTTTTCCTTTTCGCTTGTAATCATGCGCTCCAATTCCTCCTGCACAGCGTCTATCGTCGCGTAGAGGTCATCCCCCTTCTCATCGCTATGAAAACTCCTCCCGTCAACAGAGAGCTCTGCTTCCACCACAAACACCTCGCCTTCACGATGGTGCGCCGTCTCTTTGCCAAGCATCAGAGAGGCGCGAAGCTCCCTCGCTCCTTTGAGAAAGCGCGAGAGGGCAGAAATCTTTTTCTTAGCGTAATCGCGTATCGCTCCCGTAATCTCTATCCCCTTCGCAGAAATATCAATACGCATGACTTCATTACTGCGCTAATAATCCAATTCTACCGAAAGAATTTTCCCGGGTCTATGGTGCCCGCTTATAATGCGCACCTTCTCCTTGGCTACTTTAAACTCCCCCGCTACCAGCTCGCGGACGCGCTCATTGGCCATAGTGCGCTCTGCGGGCACCCGCACCGAAATGCTAAAGTTCTCCGACCCCTCTCTGATGATAACGTCGCGCTTGGCCTTGGGGGTGACAAAAACGCGGATATACATAACCGTAGTATATAAGAATAACCCCGCAAATTGCCAGAGGCAAAGCGGGGTTATCTATCAAGAACAAGTTTAGGACGCGAGGACATTCCAGTGGACGTCGCCCATCTCGTTTGCGGTGAAAATTTTAACACCGCAGCGAGTCTCCATTTCGCGCACATTCCAGGTTTTCTTCTGGAGCTGTATCCAACGCTGGTCTGGAATGGGAGGGAGACCATAGAACCGTGCGCCATATTCATTCAGGAAAGGGCTGGCAATTAAGAAAGCGTCCTCTTCTTCAAACGCATCAAGGTAGAGCGAAAGCGCTGTGGGAGCGCTGAAGATGCCCGCACAACCGTGGTCGCACTCCTTGCGTTCGCGGCTATGCGGCGCAGAATCAGTGCCGGCAAAGAACCGGGGATTGCCTGATGTGAGAGCGCTGCGGAGAGCGCGCAGATCGTGCGGATACTTGGCAATCGGCTTGCAAAAATTATGCGGCCGCAAAGTCGTGCCAATAACGTCATCAAGAGTAAGATAGAGATGGTGTGGCGTAATCGTTGCCGCAAGCGTAGGCGGGCCATGCATCACAAAGCCGACGCTTGCGGCTGTGGTGATATGCTCAAGCACAATTTTAAGTCTTGGGAAGTGTTCAATAATCCACGAGAGAGTCTCAAGAAATGCTCTCTCGCGGTCAAGAGAGAATGTTCCCGGCTTTTCGCCATGGAGTGAGAGCACCATCCCCGTTTCCTCCATAGTAAGGAGCGTGCTATAGAGTTCCTTTGGATAATCCACAACTCCGAATTCGGAGTTAGTCGTAAGCCCGCGCGGGTATACTTTTCCGGCAAGCACCTTTCCGTCAATTCTTGCGCGATGGATGATGTCGGAGCTAGTATCCTTGGTAATCTGGATAGTCATAAGCGGTTCAAAGTCCACTCCGTGCGTGCGCTTGGCTCGCTCAATCTCATCGTGATAACGGAGAGCATCTTCTGCGGTGAGAATCGGCTTCTCCAGATTTGGCATAACCAGCGCTCGTCTCCACGGCCGTGTGAGCCGTACCACTTCCTGCATCATTGTTCCGCTACGCAGATGGACGTGAAAGTCATCCGGCCGCGCCATAGTAATCTCTCTGAATTCTGACATGCTAGTCTCCTCCGTATAGTCTCTCGTGCAAGGCGAAGCGCTGATATGCGGCCTTTATTGTGGAGCGCATACGCCATGGGCGCAGTATCCCGATAACGCCAAGCGCTATCGCGGCGGCGCCAAGGTTAATCATGGCTTCGGCGTCCGCAGGCGAGAGTATCCCTCCGCCTGCAATGATGGGCTTCCTCACATGCTTTCTTGCTTCCGCAAGCCAGCGTAGCACAAGCGGCAAGAGCGGCTTGCCCGAAAGGGCGCCGCCCCCCAGATGTGCGAGCGGCGATATGCGCCCCCCAAAGAGCTCTTCCCAATCAATCTCGTCAGGGAATGACCCCCACGGCAGTGCGTTGGTCACATGGAGGGCATCGCAGGCAGGATGCTCGGCAATAGCCGCCGCAAGACGCGGCGGTACCAAGAGATTAAGCTTGAGCGCAAGCGGTATGCGGAGCGTCCCTGCAACAGAGAGCATGTCCCCCGCTTCTTCCGCAAGTTTGCTCCCATTGAGCCCCACATTAGGGCAGGAGAGATTGAGCTGGAGTCCGAAGGGGCTCCTGAATTCCGCCATGCGCGCAGAGAGCAAGTTTCTGAAGGCAACAAGCTCCCGGTGCCGCTTCTGCGGCGTTTCCGTCACAGGCATGAAGGAAATCCAGAACGGTTCATTACGGAGCTGCCAGCTCCCTCTGGTAAGGAGCGTGTGTGTGCCTGGGCCAGAAAGTCCGACAGCATTCAATGTGACCCCCTGTCTAGGCTTCGCGATAATACACTTAGGGCACCACTCTTGCGGAGTAATACTGTCTCTCTGCAGCGGCATATTCCCTGCGCGCGCTAAAAGGGTTGTTGTTTTTGCCGCAAAGGTCGTTCTGCTCCAGTCCATTCCAAGATGTTTCCAGAGGCGGTGGAAGGCGTAACCCTCCCCAAAGAAATTAGTTGCCCCGGACATCTGAAAGACTCTCAAAAAAGGAACTCCGCGGAGTTCCAAGGTATCTGCAGGCATTGTATGTCCCCTTTCTCAATCATTGTTAACGTCCTTTTCTGGTGGGACTATACACTATTCATACGAAAAAGAAAAAGCCCCATTCGCCTCCGCCAGCTGGCGGAGCGAACAGGGCAAGACTACCCGACACTCGGTGTTTGACAGCTAGATGACCATACCAGGAAACTCGTTTTTAATTTCATCCGCACTCGCACCATCGGCAAGGCGAGAGAAAACCTGGGCAACCGTTGCAAAATGTCCAGCCGAGTTCCTTGCTCCGCATGGCTTTTTAATCTGTCCATCAATTAACGCCAAGTCCTCGGCGCCACAAACCTGTATTGCCGAGTAAGTATAGACGGGAACTCCGGGCAGAGTCCTTTTTACTAAGCGCGCGATTGCAAGCGCATCGCGCATGGTCTTCGGGTAATGGCACGTGATGAGCACCGCATCCCGCTCCTGCTTTTGTTCTTGTCGCAGACTCTTGAGCGCCTCTTCAGGGTCAATAGTTCCCACAATGGCACCCAAGTATTTCTCATTCAGAAAACGAGCGACAAGATCAAAAATCATCCGCTCCTTCTGCAGTACAATCACCTTCATTTTTTATTCCTCCTTTCAAAATCAAAAACCTCTTTGATGCCATTATAGCACAAGAGGTGCTTTATTGTCAATCGCGGATGCGGGTATTGTATTTCACTTTGCTTTTTCAAACAAGGTCAGGCGCTTAGTGAAGATTTTATACACATTCTCCATGATGTCCCCGCCTGCATAGCCCAGCACCGCCGAAATGGCGGGAGTAAATGGCAAGGGGCCAAGGACTATCTCGCGTAAGTCGTAAAAGAACCACACCGTGAGGTAGCCGATGGCGCCGGAAGCGAAGACGGTGGAGAGAAGGTAGAGCGGAGAGAAGTTCGGTGATTTTTTGAGCGCGTTCTTTGCCTTGATGTAGCCCACAACTGCGCGCAACATCCCGCCCGCAAGACCGGCAATGAGGAGTGGTGAAGCAAGGGGCAGAGAAAATTCCATAATTAAAGTATATGAAATTTTATAAAACTCTGCAAGAAAAAATGCCACCGCGGATTCCATGTGTAGACGGAGGTCCGTGGCGGCGTAAGTGGAATCTTCTTGAACTGTCAAATTGAACTATCAAAAAGAATCAAGCGTTACAAAACTGCGGCACTGTTTTTTGTGGCGAGTGCAAAAATTCTTACCGCAACGAGGGCACCGGGTTAGCGCCTCCCCCTGCAAGCCATTTTTTGACTGCGCAGTGAGCGGATAGTGCTCGCAGCGACCGTTACGCCGCACAACGATGAGTTTTTCCCCGCAGGAATGCTGCCCAATCCCAAAAAAACTCTTAGAAGCCCTTACCCTTACCGCCATATGCTAACCCTCCTTCTTACTCAAAGGTTCAAACTCCTCCCTCTATCCTAGCATGTTTCTCTATGCGTACAAAACGCGCTTGCCCATACGCAGGAATCGAGCGCGCCCATACTGGTCTCTGCAGATTTTTCCCTGGCACGCGAGAGTTGTGAGATGCTCTTGCACCCATGCTTCTTGCATGGGGCTGAATTCGCAGTAGGCAAGTCCACGCTCGAACGTGCCGTTCGGCACGGGCGGGCCTCCCTCTGCCAAGTGCTCCTCTAATCCTTCAAAAAATTTTGAGAGCGCCGCGCGTCCTGCATCCCCCGCAAATACTGCCTGCGTCGGCTCGTGCTCACGCACACCTTCCCCCACTTCTTCCTGCTCTCCCACATAGGGCGGGTTTGCGCAGATAAGGTCATAGACTCCCTCAACATGCTCCCACATATCACTCTCTATGAGTCGGTAGCGCTCGGGTGAGATGCTATTGCGCTCCATCGTGAGCCACACAGCTTTGAGCATCTGTGGGTCATTATCCACACAATCGCAAGATGCAAATGAGAATGCCTTAAGGAGCGCGGCAGCGATACATCCAGAGCCGGTGCACATATCCAAGCATCGCAAATTCTGGAAGTGAGACCCGCCGCGGCGGGTCTCACTTCCCAAAAACCGAATGCACTCACTCACCCAGTATTCCGTCTCCTCGCGCGGGATGAGCGGCTGCAACGAGAGGTCTGCCTCTATGCCGCAAAATGGCTTCCAGCCAATGACGTAGTCAATTGGCTCCCCCGCTGCGATGCGCATTAAATCATTCTCCAAAGAGCCGGCATCGGCATGCCCGTGATACTTATCCCGCATCAGTAACTCTTTTGTATTCATATGTGTATAAAAATTCCCCGCCTGCCATAGCGGACGGGGAAGTCGTATTCTACTACCGTATATAGTAGAACTGACAGTTTCTCCCCTCCAAACTCACTCGGAAAAGAGTAACGCGGGTGCCTGGGAAAAAATCCTCAAGCGCACAGGCAAAGTTTTCTTTTTCCTCATTGCTTCCGACTCGAACAAGAAAGCGATACAGATTCCCCGGTCCGGGAATGGAACGCAGCACCGTGGCTTGAGAGAGCTCCTCGGTCTTTACCGGAAACTCATCTCCGGATGCATAGTGCATTCCGGATAAAAACTCGGCTGCCGCGATAGCTGCCGACTCCTCTGCATCATTTGCCTCTGCCCGTGAAGCATAGTTGCCATACCAGAGCGTTAAAAAGATTGCCGCGACAATGAGCGCTATGAGCGTTGCCGCAAAGATTTGCCTCATCTGATCCCTCCTTAAAGATCGTTTGCCTCATTATAGCACAAAGGATATAGTCCCGATAGATGCTCTATCGAACCCCACTCTCTTTTTTATACAAGAGGGCTGTTCGCATAATCTCGCGCAATGTCTGCAATCAGTCCAGGGCCCTCGTAAATCATGCCGGTAATAAGCTGGATGAGGTCGGCGCCGGCGCGCAGCTTTTCCCGCGCATGCTCGGGGCTAAAGACGCCGCCGCAGCCGATAATGGTGAAGGCAACAGTAGCCCGAATTTTTTTAATGAGTTCAGTGGAAGTCTCACGGCACGGCGCTCCCGAGATTCCGCCCTGCCTGCCGTGCGAACGTTCCCCTTCTGCGAGGAGTGCATGATCTTTGTGAAGGTTGCCCACAATCACGCCTGCCACCCTGTGGGCGCGAATTACGTCAACCAGTAAGCGCAAGTCCTCCCACGGCAGTGAGATAGGGAGTTTAACGTAGAGAGGCCGGGCAAGCGCGAGCACATCCACCACAGTGAGTAGGCGGTCAAGCGCTGGGGGCGTGCTAAAGAGCTCACCGGTAAACGAGTTGGGGCAGGAGATATTGAGCGTGTAATAGCGTCCCGCGCCTGCTTTTGACAGCGCCTTAAGCGAATAGCAGTAGTCGGCAATCCCCTCATTCTCGTCTGCGGCGGCGGAGTCATTGGTGCGCGCTACGCTTACGCCAATGACAAAATCATCGGGGATGCGCGCCGCAAGAATGCGCGGGATGATGGCATCCACGCCGTCATTCTTGAGTCCCTTGTTGACGAGGATGCTCTTCGAGCGCGGGAGCCGCACAAGCTGGGGACTTTTGTTCCCCGCGCTCGCGCGGGCCGTGACCGAGCCCACCTCAACCCCGCCAAAGCCGAGCGAGGGGAGGATGGAGATAATCCGCGCGTTGTAGTCAAAGCCGGCGGAAAGCATCACGGGTGAGTGATACGCAAGTCCGTCCACAATAACGCGCGCATCCCCGTGCGGGTAGCCGTAGGCAAGCGAGACCGCGGTTCTTCCTAGACGAGAACGTCCGAGCAGATTCCCCAGCACAAGGAAGCGCGTATGCATGTAGTCGGCAGGAAATAAAAAAAATATGGGTCGTAATAGATGACGGTAGAACACGAGAAAAGTGTAGCATATCGGAAATAAAAAAGGCATTGTTACAAATCATCACATCCTATCACGATCGTGATAGGATGTGATGATTTTTGTTCTGTACAAAAAATTAAGTGAGTCCCAGAGCTCTTCTCTGTCAAATATGTTAATGTAGTATTTTTTTGTGCAGCCGACAGCAGACAAAACGCAGTGGTTTCTGCGCCCATGCGCCTGCGTAGGCCACACCCACGCGGGGCAGGCGCGTGACGGAATCCTTGGGGACGGCAATTCCTCGGTCCTCAACCCAGAGGCCGCTCTTGCGAGCCGCAGGAGCTCCATAGAGAGCTTTTTCCACCCCAAAGAGCTTCCCCACCCTCCCCGGGCCCTCTGCGCCCTCCACGCCACGAATGAGAATAGCGGCAGGGTAACCTTCCGGCCCAGTTACAACATTAAGGAGCTGGTGCATCCCGTACACCAGGTAGACGTACCAAACGCCACCCTTTCTGAACATAACCTCGGTGCGTGGTGTCCGTCCGCGCGAGGCATGCGAGGCGAGGTCCTCCGGCCCGTCGTAGACTTCCACATCAATAATGCGCCGCGCGGCGCTCTCCGCGCCTCGATTCCCCACGAGAAACTTGCCAAGCAACTCCTCGGCTATGATGACTGCATCACGGCGATAGAATGAGAGCGGGAGATTCCGTCTCACAGGGTGAAATATTCTGCAAATTTGCCAGTAATTCGACCTTGGTCGTAGTATAGCAAATCAGGGCGCGCCCATCTGCCATGTTTTAATTGCCTCACTCGGGTAAATCAGCATGATGATGTTTAAGGTGAGGTTGTCGCGCACCACATAGCCCACAAAACCCTCCATGAGAATAATCAGCGCCACGCTGTGCCAGAGCTTAATTTTGCGCGCGACCCAGAAGCCGAGCGCGGTAAAGGCGATGTCCATCATAGAGTTAATCACGCTGTCGCCCACATAATCCAGCGCGATGGTCGCCGCGCGGTAGCGGTTGATGATAATCGGCGAGTTCTCCAGCACCTCCCAGACGGCCTCAATGATGAGCGCGAGCACCAGCCGCGTTTGCACGGGAAGTTTTCGTGCTACAAGATGAAGGAAGCCGTAAAAGAGAAAGCCGTGGATGATGTGTGAGAAACTGTACCAGTCGGCAAGATGCTGCGAGTTGCCGGGGCCGTTGGTGTTGCCGTACCAGGGGCTGATGTACCCACACTCGCAGATAAGGATGCGCCCAAGCCAGAGCTCCGCCCCTGCAGCGATGGCAAATACGAGCGCCGCGGCCAGTGCATGCGCTTTTACTGATTGCGAGAATATCTTCATATGCCTTTGCTCTTAAAATACTCAATGCCCTCGCTGATGGAGGCAATGGGAAAGCTCTCGTCGCCGCTTCCCCGCTTCTGGTTGTACTGCATAATGCGTGCGCATTCCCCGTATACACGGGCGATGCGCCGCGTGGTTTCGGTCCCCTCGCTGGCCAAAGATCTAATCTCCACCACCTCATCCCATGCAACAAGAGAGAGAGTTTGCGGGTAGAGCGTGAGGTCCAATCCGTGCTTGTGCATGGCGCCAATCTGGGTAAGCATGGCACGGACCAGATGCACGGGGTGCGAGATAACAATAATAGACGCGAGCTTTCCCTGCTTGGCATATTCCATCAGCGCTTCGGCTTCAGCGCCGGTGTGGTCGGCTGGCGGGATGGTGCGGATCGCTCCCGCAGGGATTCCGGAGCGCTCCATAAGCGCCGAGCGCCAGTACCCAATGCCGAGGCCGCCGATTTCATAGTGCTCATGGGCGTTGAGGATAAGCATCCGTGGCCGAGAGCTATGATAGCACTTGCCGGTGAGGGTGATGAGCTCATCATGCAGATCGCCCCAGGCGTGGACAAAGATTGCTTCGGCGCGTGGATTCCGATGCTGGAGCACAAGATTGGCAAAGGTAGTCCATTGGCTAGGTTCAAACATTTCCTCATTGTAGCACCGTTGCCGCTCCATATATACTATTCGCTTATTCGCGCGAATTAGAGAAATTTGATACCATTTAGTTCGGTTCTTTAAGAACGATATTCTGCGGTATCTGCCTGCCGACAGGCAGGGCTCAGTACTGAGCTACCGCGGAAAAATATATTCCGCGGTAGCTCAGTTGGTAGAGCGCCTCGCTGTTAACGAGGATGTCCTAGGTTCGAGCCCTAGCCGCGGAGCCAAATAGGATGATACGAGTTCTCCGCCTCGGGGCTTCGCCCCTCGGCGGGCAAATCGGCAAGAATTTTCCACGACTTTTTAGGTTCAAAGCAAATCGCTTGCGAGCGCAAAACGTGGTTCGAGCCAATTCTTTTGAGAAAATCCCGTCCCGCGACGGGATTTTCTTGCAAAGCGATAATTTTGGCTTGTTGAGCCGCTAAAACGAATTGTCGGGCCGGTTCGAGCCAATGATTGCCGTTTCGCTCAAAATCCTTCAACTTCTGCTCAAAATCAATTTTAGAGTCGAGGAGAACGCGCTTCTTGGCGACATATTCTTCGCTCGATAGCGTTTGCTCAAGATGCGCGTCAAGAAGCCGGTCAAGCTTCTCCTCGCACTCCTTAATTTTGAGCTTTAGATTTTGAACGAAATCGGCATCGGCGTGGGTAGTTTCTGCTTGCTCCTTCTCCAAGAGAGCAAGCATCTCATTTGCCCACGCCGAAGACAAAGAAACTTTTTGCAGATACTCGGTGATTTGCGAGGCGAGCAACTCTTCGCGGACATAGGGTTGTGCGCAGATACCTTTCTTTTTCGTGCACCGATAATACACATGACCTTTCTGCACTTCGCTTGTGATACCGCAACCGCACTCTGCGCACGAAAAAACTCCGCGAAGAATATGCTTTTGCTCGCCTCGCTTAGTGGGGTGCGCTTTTCGCGCCATCACCGCTTGGCACTGATCAAAAAGTTTCTTTGTTATCGCTGGCTTGTGCTTACCTTGATACTCCTCGCCATTGAACTTAAACGCCCCGTAGTAAAACGGATTACGCAAAATCATTTGAATATTCGAAATGGTAAGCACATTGCCGTTCCGACTAACCAAGCCTCGGGCAGAGAGCAAATTCCCAGTTTCTTTCAGAGAATGTGAACCCGTGGCGTATGCTTCGAACAATTCGCGGACAAACTTAAAGCGCGCCGGATCGGGTACGATCACACGATTCGCTTTATCATTCAAATATCCGGTCGGCGCTTGTCCGCTTTGCTCGCCACGGCGCACTTTCTGTCGCAAACCGCGCTTCACATTCTCTGAAAGATTATCAACATAGTATTTGCTCTGCCCGAAAGCGATTGAGAGCATAAATTTGCCTTGTGGCGTGGGTTCAAACCAAAAAGTCGGAAATTTGAGCGCAACCACCTTAGCGATGTCAATAAGGTAGATAATACGCCCACCATCAACGCTGTTGCGCGCGAGACGATCTGGGTGCCACGCCACAACTCCATTGGCTTTCCCTTTTTCAATAAGCGAGAGCATTTGATTAAAAATAGGTCGCCCCGGCTCCTTCGCCGTTTGCGACTCGATAAAAGTGTCCACGATCTCCAAATGCTCTCGCTCTGCAAATTCTTTCAACTCGTGTATCTGCGCTTCGATAGACAAAATCTGCCTGTCCGGCTCGTCGGTAGATTTTCGCGCGTAGAGAAAGAATTTATTCATATAGAAAAAGGGAAAGCTATGCTCTCAATCGCTTTGAAATTGCCGCCCGTCGGCTCGCAAAACTTTGTTTTGAATGATGTACTCATCATGGAACCCCCACCTGCGCGCGAAGCGCGCTTTTTGCCACTCCGAAAAAATCCTTTGCCCTCCTCGCCGATTTTCCATACAGCGCGCGAAGCGCGCCCCTCGGTTCCAAAAATTCCGAAGGGTATCTAAGTTTGCTGTGTTTGTTAGAAAAAGTTCGAACATATTTTCGCAATAATCCGACTGATGACTAATCGCACGCTCCGCGTGCGTGGTGGCTTCTGATTGAATCGTACGCTCGGACTCTGTGGTGACTCTAACCATTCCGCCCAACGCCTCGCAGAGCCTCGGCGTTCCGCCCTCGCCTTTTGCCCCTTCTCCATTCTTATTTTTTTCGCGGGGGGGATTTGAATTGGAATGGGGTGGCAAAAAGGCGGGGCGGGCTATATGAGCTTTTGACTGCTCATTTCATATATGATACACTATTGTCATAGTTATGAAAAGCAAGAAAAATCTGTTGGAACAGCTTAATAGTTTGCCCCATTTCACCAAAAGTACAGTATACCAGCTTGGTAGTCAGTTGGGGCTGAAAAATAGTACGGTAAATACATACATCAGCCGTTTTTTGAAGCGCAAAGAGATTTTGCCGCTGAAAAATGGCTTGTATATTACCGCCGATTTTTTTGCAGATAATAAAAGCGATATCTCGTATTCTTTCTACCTTGCAAACATTCTCCGTACGCCTTCCTACGTAAGCTCGTGGACTGCGCTCCAGTATTATAATCTCGCCACTGAAGCGATACGCTCTATCACGTCGGTTACACCGAAAATCACACGGGATTATGAAACGAAGGCGGGGACTTTTTCATACCAGTCAATCAATAAGAATCTCTTTTCGGATTACTCTCTTGTGAAAGGAAAATTTGATTTTTTTATTGCTTCTCCATCAAAAGCACTATTCGACTTGCTGTACTTCAGAACGCATCAGTTTCGAAGCGTCCGGTTTGAAGATATTACAAAGATGGTAAAAGAATTGCGGATAGATATTGATGAGATGGACGAGGAGGAGCGGAAGAAATTTTATGAAAAAGTAAAAACATATCTCCATGAGTGATCAGATACTAACAGTCCTGAAAAGCAAACTTGATGGCCTTTCGACCTATGGCGTTAGCATTTCCGATCCCGAGACGCGCCTCAACGTTCTTAAAGAGGAGTTGCAGTTCTATGTCCTCGATTTCACTTATCATCATCCGGAATATAACAAATGGATAATGTATGGCGGCTCAGCGCTTCGCATCTGCTATGACCTCGACCGAATGTCCGTTGATTTGGATTTTGAGGTAAGCCACAAGGTTGACAGCGACTTTCTCAACGAATTCAAAGAAGAGGCAGAAAAGCATTTCGCAAAAGTCTATGGAGTTGACGCGGAATTTTTGAAAATCTCTATCACGAACAATCGAGGCATAACGCTTAAATTCCGAGCTGGCAGTTTGATTGAGGGCTACGCTTCCGAATGGATTCATGTGAAAGTTGATTGTAATCAGTTTGCACCGCCCGGCGGCGTTGTTACGGAAAGAATACCGCAGAATCATGGACAGTTGTCATTCGTAATCCGGACATACAACCTCTCTTCTCTTATGGCGAGCAAAATCGCTGCAATTTTCCTTCGCGGAACGCGTGGCGTCGGCGAGGCGGTGTATGAAGAAAAAGGGCGCGACATCTACGATTTACTTTGGTACATGAGTAAGAAAATCGTACCCGACCTTGACTATCTCAAAGCAAAGAATGTGGAAGAAGCAAAAGATTATCGGACACTGTTCACAAAACTTGCGGTAAAAATGAACAACGTAAGCGAAGAAAATCTCAAAAATGACCTCTCACCGCTCTTTCTTGACCCTCGTTTCGTCACTAACTGGCTTGCGAACTGGCGCGACACTTTCTTTCAGCTACGCGATAAATATAAAATCAGAACCGTATCAAAATACGAAAGAGTGCGAGTGTTCGAGGACTTCCGGACTGATGTGTTCTCTTTCATTTTTGAGTACAGCACGAAAGAGGGCGACCACGTGCGCATTATATATAACTTGAGCGAGTACTGGTTTCTTTTCAAAGACATCGAGGTTTCGTTTCCAATCAACAACGTAGTGAGTGACAGCATCGAGTTTTCAGCAAATGGTTCTAGCAGTAGACCGACATCAGAGAAAAAGCAGAAAGAATACGCCTCTCTATTTTACGAAAAAATCGAGGCCTATTTGAAGAAAATTAACTATGAACTTGTTGGTGACACCCTGATGACAAAACTTATCCGTGTATCCGCTGACAACCTGAATCAGAAGGAACAGATCGTTCTTCGGAAAGAAGATCTAATCAGACACGACTTTGATGACTTGTTAAAATAAAATTATGAGTCTATCCATCATTACTTCTTTCATACTTTACTTTAGTTTACACGCTCGGCCAGAAATATCAACATCTTCCTGTCTGTTTACAACTGTTTACAGAATTGCTACTATGAAAATACCTATGGCCTTACACTCTCAAAAAACCTTAAAGGCACGGGATGTAGGCCGATATTTCTTATATCTCGCCAGCCAAGAAAAAGAGCCGATAACGAATAAAAAACTCCAAAAACTGGTCTATTACGCACAGGCCTGGTCTTTGGTATTGAATAACAAAAAACTCTTCAGTGAGCCGATTGAAGCGTGGGTGCACGGGCCAGCAGTTCGCAGTTTGTATGTGCTATATAAAAAGTTCGGATTTGAACCGATACAGGAAGAGATAAAATCAGACACGCTTAACATTTCGGGCAAGTCAAAAGAACTTATTGATACCGTATGGAACGCATACGGAAAACTTGATGCTGGTTATTTGGAAATGCTCACGCACTCAGAAGAGCCGTGGCGAGAAGCACGAAAGGGCCTTCAGCATTATGAAAACTCAGAAAACGAAATATCCCTTGAATCAATGAAAAATTACTACTCTGAAAAATTGGAAGAGGCCAAGAAGCACAAATGACCGACATTCCAAAACAAGCCACAGAGCCAAGTGATGAAATAGACAAACTTTCTCAAATCGCTCAAGAATTGCCTCAGGACACAGAAGCACCTGAGGCAATTCCTTATGTAATCTCTTTTGCAAAATACAACGAAAGAATGTGCGAGATTTCAGAGCTCGGCGGCAACAAAGCAAAAAGGGCCATAGAAACTCTCAAAACCATAGGAACAAAAATCCGCCCCGAGGCCGATTTTCAAAGAAACTATGTGGACCGAATACCTATGAGATACGATAGCGAATACAAAAAGCTATACAGGGGCATTGCTGAAGGCATTGAACTCAAGGAAATAAAACTACAACAAAGAGCACGGATATTCTATTTTGATATTGAGCCAGAACGAACTTTCTATGTTGTGGCCATAACAGAAAACCATCTTGAAACCGATAAGGTTAGACGCTAACAAAACCTCTCTGGCCCAGTAGCGTCATAATACCGCTAAGCTCAAGTTCTTGCTTTATACCCTTCCAATCTATTGTTCTAAACTCGTTCAGTAGTGGGAGCCAATAAACTAGATACGAACTCGGATTTTGAAGACGAGAGGGTTCGCTCCGCCTTTGCTAAAGCTACGGCGGACAGGTCGCCCAGCCCCGCCTCCTTTGTCCCAGAAAAATAGTGGCGGGGCGCATCACTTCAGATTTTGCTTTTTGGATTTGTGTATCAGATTTGGCAGAATAATTTCAAAAGCATGCCTCGTAGGGAACTTGTTTTTCCTTCGGGGTTTGTGAAGGTTTTAACTCCGGAGCCAATATGAGACACTTTTTGTTATACTGCTGAAAGGCAGAGGGGCTATATGTCCAAAATCGTGAAAGTATAAGAAAAAAGAGAGTTTTTCACGATTAGAGTTGACAAAGTCGTGAAAAAGACTATACTTAATCCGTATGGCGAAAACAGCTAGAGCACTTAATAAAATCAATCTGTTTAGGGAAAGGTATTACAAAGCGGCCATCGGAAAAGATGCGCTTATTAAGCTTATAAGCGAAGCGGAAATCGCAGATCAGGTATACAACTCAAACGCTATCGAGAACAGTACTCTCTCTCTTGAGGAAACGGAAAAGATACTTCTCCAGATTGATCTGGACCGGTATATTTCTGAACGAGAAATATTCGAAGCAAAAAATCTTGCCCGAGTCGTGTCGTACATAAACAAGCGGGCTAAAGAGCAGGAGCTCGGCTTTGAGGTTATCTTGTCACTCCACAAGATGCTCCTGTCAAATATTCGTGATGAAGTTGCCGGACGATTTCGCAAGGATGACGAGTATGTTCGTGTCGGCAGTTATATTGCTCCTGCTCCAAAAGAAATCAACGGGAGTCTTGAGAAGATGTTTGCGGAATACAATGCGACAAGTCATGAAAATATCATCAAGCGCATCGCGCGGCTTCATCTGGCGTTTGAATATCTCCACCCATTCATGGACGGGAATGGCCGCATTGGGCGCGTCATCAACAACTATCTCCTCATACGGGAAGGCTTTGTGCCGATAAACATCAAGTTTATCGACCAGAAGAAATACTACGACGCTTTCAGGGAGTTTGATGAAAAGGGGGCAACCGAAATTATGGAAGAGATTATTGGTAAGGCTCTTACCAATAGTTATCACAAGCGTTTGGCATATTTAGAGAGCAAAAAGATTGTTCTGCTTTCCGACTATGCAAAGAGCAACAAATTTTCTCACTCAAATCTTATCAACAAGGCCACCCGCCAGACCATCGAGGCTTTCTTGGAAAAGGGCGTGTGGAAGATTGGAGAAGAGTCTTTGAATAGTCCCTGGGAACAAAAATAAACCCCCACACCAAATTCTATGAACTACACATGTATTTTGAAAAGTAAAAAAGATTCGCAACTTTATTTTGGATCAACCACCGATCTTAGGAAACGTTTTAAGGAGCATACCGCTCATGCGGAAAAATAAACAGTATGAAAAAAGTATCTTTAATTTTTATTTTGTCATTTTTTCTTAATCTAATTTGGGAAAATTTACATTCCTATTTTTATATCGTTTATATGGGCGGAGAGATAACCGAGACTATTCTGTTGCGAGCTTCTATCGCTGATGCGATTATTATTATCCTATTGACTCTACCCTTTGTACTGGTCGCCAGTCTCAGAAAAAGAAGCTGGCTCATTATTCCGATTGGCGTCTTGATTTCGATATGTATTGAATTGTACGCTCTCAACACGGGAAGATGGGCGTATAATGAGTATATGCCCATAATCCCAATTCTCTCCGTCGGCTTAACGCCTACGATTCAACTCGGACTCCTTGGGTATCTTTCGTATTTCGTCTTTTCTAAACAATAAGAATAAGCTAAAATACGACTGTATGAAAAAACTTTTAATCACGGCTTTCATTTTTGGGTCAATACTTGTTGACGGTTCGGTAGATGCTCAAATGCCTGTCCTGAACGGTGTTGAAGGGATGGGTAATCTCTCCAATACGACAGTTGATTGGAACGAGGTCGTTGAACATACCGCCCGTGAAGAACAGGAAGGCAAAGGGCTTTGGGATACACTGCAAGCAAAAGAAATCGCTTGCGAGAATTTAAGCGATGAGCAGTTTGGAGTTCTCGGCGAGTATTTTATGGGACAAATGGCTGGAGAGTCCCATGCCGCCATGAACGCCATGATGATTCAGGCGCATGGCGAAGACGGCGAAGAGCAGATTCACATCGTCATGGGTAAACGTCTTTCTGGTTGCGATACATCAGCATCATTTCCGGCCATAAGCGGCGGCTGGATGCCGATGATGAATATGATGTGGGGAGGGAGTATGATGAATTTTGGATCTGGGCCTTTTGGCTCGTTCGGCTGGATTTTTATGATCCTCTGGTGGGTATTGATAATCGCGGGTATTGTCGCGCTTATCAAATGGCTTACGAATCAATCGCGCGGCACGCACAATCACGAAAAATCCGCGCTTGAAATTTTGCAGAAACGGTATGCTAAAGGTGAGATTGATAAAAAAGAATTTGAGGAAAGGAAGAAAGATTTGAGTTAGACCGCTATGACGGAAAACATAAACTATCCCGCGCTCACGATCATGAGCTCCGCCTTCAGGGCAGGCGGGACAATCCCCGTGCAGTTCACCTGCGATGGGGCGGACAAACATCCACCGCTTGAGATTAGCGACATCCCCGCAGGAGCCATAACACTTGCGCTCATTGTGAATGACCCTGATGCGGCGGCGGCCGGTGGCTGGGTGCATTGGCTCAAGTGGAACATTCCCGCACACACAGAGACTACCGTCGTCATTCGGGAGGGCGAGGAGCCCATGGGAGTCTCGGGCGAGAGCTCAGACGGCACGCGGATGTACCATGGCCCCTGCCCACCCTTCGGCACGCATCGCTACTTTTTCAAAGCCTACGCGCTGGATAGCGAGCTTGCCCTCCCTGCAGGAGCAGGCAAAGATGAGCTCATTACCGCCATGAGCGGGCACATCCGCGCCTACGGCGAGCTCATGGGCACTTACACACGCAAATAATTAAGCAAACTTTTCTTGACCTTTATGTCCTCCTCGTGGTAGAGTATCCGAGGACAGTTTTTGCACTTTGACTACTCTCTACTCTGTACCAAAAAAAGAAAGGCAGGTAATAAAAAGATGCGCAGTTTTCTCACGTTGCTAGCAGTGCTTATGTCAAATGTGTTTGTGCTCCCCTACACGGCCCCTGCGGCCATGTGGGAAGTGCCAGGCGATTATGCCACTATCCAAGATACTATTAATGATGATGCGGCGGTCCTGGACGGCGACACCATTGTGGTCGGCTCAGGCAATCACGCGGGCGCGCTTGTTGACAAGCGAGTTGAGATCAGGGGCGAGGGGCAAGCTGTGATTAACAGCGGTCCTGTGCACGGCTCCGGGCTCATTCAAGGCTTTCGGCTTCTCGCCGGCAGTGACGGCTGTACCTTCAGTCACTTGACGTTTGATGGCGTTGACCTCGCCATTATGAATGGCCAGGCGGCACATGAGGTGACCGTGACCCAATGCGTGTTTTTAAACACGGTACAGGCCATCTCCAATTGGCGCGGCGACGACTGGGAGATCTCGCATAACGTGATCACCGGCCTGCGCACGCGCTGCGGCGGCGGCATCGGCATCCTCGTAGGCGACTACTTGGGCGGCACAGTGAGCGACAACGTGGTCTCGCATAACAAAATCAGCGGTGTTTTGGACGTCTCTGACAGTGACTGCGGCGGTTACAACGGCACTGGCATCGTGCTCTACGCAGACTTCCGCTGGGACGCGGCTGGCGCTGTTTCTATTGAGTTCAACCGTGTGCTCAAAAATAAGATCGCGCTTATAAGCGACGATCCGGATACGGTTGATATAGTAGCCGTTGAGCTGACCGAAGCGCGGGACGACAGCGACCCGCATCCTGCTGTTATCCACGACAACGGTATCGGCTTTAACGACTTGCGCGGAACCACGCTTCAGATTGTGCTTACACCTGCAAGTTTAGATGATGAAAATGATATCTCGCGCAACCTTGGCGAGAATCGCGGACACGGACTGCATCCTGGTGCGTTCAAGCCAGAGTAACTTAGGGAGTAGATAGTAGTGGGCTCGTCCGCATCCCGACACATTTGTGTCGGGATGCGGACGAGCTTTTTTTTGACTGTCATTCTCTTTTGTGCCATACTGCACAGTGGAGGCTGAATACAGCCATGATCTTTAATGTGGAGGAAGTGTAATGGAAATGGGAACACAGCGACTTAAGCCGAAAAAATCCTCTGTCGTGCTGTTTGTGGGACCTCCCCTGGTGGGGAAGGACGAGATGGTCAAGCACCTTTCGGATGTTATGACCAGAGATGATGTGAAGGGGACCGTCCGCCACGTCTCTCTGGAGAGCGTGCTCCGTTGGAGTCCAGACCCGTTAGTGGAGAAGTGTTTGGGAGAACATCTCCCTGTCCCCCAAGAAGTAGTGACTGCCATAATGGCAGGAGAAATCAACATGAGCATCGGGAGCGGCGTATATCTCACTGCCATCAATGGCTACCCACGGACGCTGGAGCAGGCAGAGAATCTGATTGCCATGCTACAGGAGCATAAGATACTGTATCCCGTGTGCGTCCACATGGCAGGGACCTACGACCTGCTTACCAAGCGGCTCCAAAAGCATCTCTCAAGCAAGAAAAATGCAGTCGCCGTTTTTGACGAGGTGATGAGCCGCTGGGATGAATATCGCGTCGCCTGCGAGACCATGATCCCCTATCTGCGCAAAAGGACGCGCTTTGTAGAGGTCAATCCGGAGCCCCCCGAGGAGAGGAAGCAAAAACCCATCTCGGTCTTTGCGGAGATGTGGGCCCTTATGGGGCATCATGTTACTGAATTAAGCTACTCGGCTTAAGTAGTCCACTCCTCTTCTTTTCAAGGCCCCCTACACCTAGGTGCGGGGGGCTGTTTTATCCCGCCTCGGCGAACAGGTTGACTTTTTTTTCAATAGGTGTATACTACCCCTTGTCAGTAGGCTCTCGAGTGAACTAGTTTCTTAGGTCTCGAGAAGTGTCGGTCTACTCGGCGTTAGTTAAGAAATATAGTTCACATGGCAAAGAAGTTGTACATCGGTAGCTTGAGCTACACCACAACCAACGACAGCCTCAAGGCCGCTTTCGAGCAGGTCGGGGCCGTTTCTTCTGCTTCCGTCATCATGGACAAGATGACCGGCCGCTCACGCGGATTCGGGTTCGTCGAAATGCCCAACGATGATGAAGCAACGAAGGCAGTAGAGGTATGGAACGGCAAAGAGCTGGATGGACGCGCCCTCGTGGTAAACGAGGCTCGCCCCATGGCCGAGCGTCCTCCCCGCCGGGAAGGATTCTCCCGCTCGTTCTAGTTCACCGAACAAAAAATCCCCCACTCAGGGGATTTTTTGTTTTAAGTAAATGCCCCCTTCCCCGCATAGGGGATATCTCCGTAAAGTTCTTCAAGCCGCAAGAGTTGATTATACTTTGCCACTCGCTCGCCGCGTGAGGGTGCGCCCGCCTTAATCTCTCCGCAGCCCGTTGCCACGGCAAGGTCGGCAATGGAGGTATCTTCCGTCTCGCCCGATCGGTGCGAGATAATGCTACGGTAGCCTGCCGCCTCGGCTGCAGTCACCGCATCTAGCGTCTCGCTCACTGTGCCTACCTGATTGAGTTTAATTAAAACGGCGTTCGCCGCTTTTTTCTGCACACCCTCTCTAATGCGCGCGGCATTGGTGCAGAAGAGATCATCGCCCACCAGCTGGATGCGCGTGCCGAGCGCCTCGGTGAGGCGCGCGTGCCCTCCCCAATCATCTTCGGCAAGGCCGTCTTCAATAGAGAGGAGCGGATACGTGTCGCACCAACCCTTGTAACGCGCAATGAGCTCGTCAGCGCTGAAAACTTTTCCCTCTCGTTCAAAGTGGTAACTCCCATCTCGCAGGAGTTCGCTTGCCGCAACATCCAGCGCAAAGCCGACGTCAACACCGGGTTTATATCCTGCCTTGGCGCAAGCGGCAAGCAAGAGTTCAAAAGCTTCTTCGCTTGTTCTCAACGCCGGCGCAAAGCCGCCCTCGTCACCCACAAGCGTAGAGAGTCCTCGCTCCGCCAATATCATCTGGAGCGCATGAAAAATTTCTGACCCAGAGCGCAGGGCCTCCTTAAACGAGGACGCGCCGTAGGGCGCTACCATCCATTCCTGGACGTCAGTGGAACCCGTCGCATGCGCGCCGCCGTTGATAACATTCATCAAGGGCACGGGCATGCGTAGCGGATGTGTAAACGTACTCTGCGCGCGGAAGTAGTCTGCGAGGCGCTTCTTTTCCGCAAGGGCAGTGGCCTTAGCAAATGCAAGCGAGACGCCAAGGATGGCATTGGCGCCGAGCGCGCTTTTGTCCGCCGTGCCGTCAAGCGCGATGAGCGCTTCATCCAAAACGCGCTGGCTTAATTCCTTCCCGCCAAGCGCCGGCGCAATGCGATATTTGACATTATCAACTGCATGTGTTACACCTTTAGCGAGGTAGCGGCCATCCTTATCGCGCAGTTCCACAGCCTCATGACTTCCTATAGAGACGCCAGAAGGCGCCGCAGCGCGCCCGGCAGAGCCGTCTTCCAGCACGCAGTCAACTTCTACCGTTGGATTGCCGCGCGAATCAAGAATTTCGCGCGCAAAGAGAACGCTTATCTTAAACACAGGGCTATTGTAACACTTTTTTGTATACTAGAGAAGCTATGCCAACCAGCACACTCATGACCTTCATTGCAGGGCTCCCCGCCCTTTTTGATTCGCTCCAGACGAAGGATTTTATTGACGTTGCCGTCGCCGCCTTCCTCATCTATCTGATTCTCATCTTCATCAAGCAGAGTCGCTCCTACTTTATTGTAAGCGCCATGGCGCTCCTCATGGGAGTCAACATCCTCGGCAGCACCTTCAACCTTGGACTGACGAGGCAAATTATCCAGCCCATACTCACCTTCATTGTTGTCATCATCGTTATCGTCTTCCAGCGGGAGATACGCCGCTTTTTTGAGTGGTTCTCCTTTGCCTCGCGTCGGCTCGCCTACGAGCGCAAAGCAAACGTCTCGGAGAGCGCATCGGTAGCCATCACACGCGCGCTACTTGAGATGACGCAGCGGCGCTTTGGAGCGATCATCGTTTTTCAGGGCGACTATCCGCTTGAAGATGTGACCGAGGGTGGCGTGCCCTTAGACGGGAGAATTTCTGTCCCCCTCCTCCTCTCCATTTTTGATCCCACTTCGCCCGGGCACGATGGCGCTATTATCATTAACGACCACCGCATCCGCCGTTTTGGCGTGCACCTCCCGCTTGCAGAGCGCTTTGACCGGCTAGACGGATTTGGCACGCGGCACCGCGCCGCCGTCGGCATTACCGAGAAAACTGACGCGCTTGCCATTGTTGTCTCGGAGGAAAAAGGAAGCATCTCCTACGCCTCTGATGGCATGCTGAACACGGTGACGGAACCCGAGCGGCTTGAAAAAATAATTGAAGATTTTTTGAAGGAGAACATTGAGGTTGGCATAAGTCCTTGGCGCGACCTCGTGGTGCGCAATTTTTTGCTCAAACTTTCGGCGCTGCTCCTTTCGACGCTTTTGTGGTTCGGCCTCGTCTACCAGACAGGCGTTACTACCAAGCAGGTGCTGGCGCCGATTGAATTCCGCTCCATTCCTAGCGGGTTTGCCATTAAAGAGAGCGACGTGCACGAGGCAACGGTGACTGTCTCGGGCAATTACCGCGATTTTCAGGGACTCACTCCCTCAAGTATCAAGGTATCTGTTAACCTTGCCGAGTCCAAGGAAGGCACTAAGCGTTATACGCTCGGGAGCGAGAACGTGACTTTGCCCCCTTACTTTTCCCTCACCAGTATTGCTCCCCGGAGCGTCCGCGTGACTATTTCTCCCGCAAGCGAACTTGCGCCAAAATAAAACCCCGTATATTCTCCGCGGTCTCATTGTCTAGGGTATGAGATGTATGGGTCTGCTTTGTGCGAAGGAAACGATATTCTCGCAGGTGGTACCGAGGATGCGCTCAATGGCCTCGCGAGTGTTATAGGCATTGTGCGGCGTGACGATGACCCGCGGGTGGTCAATAAAGTACTGGTTGGCTAGCGCGCGTTTGAGGTCCTCTACCTGCGGCGCCTCGCTCGCAAGCAAGGCGACTTCGTTATCCATAAATCCCTCTCCCTCCAGCACATCCAGTCCCGCTCCTGCCACCGTGCCGTCTTCGAGCGCCGCAACAAGCGCCTCACTCTCCACAAGCCCGCCGCGGGCTGTGTTGATGAGGATGCTCCCACGCTTCATTTTTTTAATGCTTTCGCGATTAATCATGTGATGCGTGCGCTCGTTGTAGGGAGCGTGCAGGGAGAGGATATCCGACTGCGCGAGGAGCTCCTCAAAAGGAAGGTAGCTGAAACCAAGTCTGCCTGCCGCTTCGGCATTTTCCTTCACATCGTAGGCAAGGATGCGCATGTCAAAGCCGCGCGCCATCGCTATAGCGTGCATGCCAATGTGCCCTGTCCCCACGATGCCGATGGTCTTGCCCTTAAGGTCAAAGCCGCGCAACTCCAACTGTGAGAAGGAACCTGTTGTGCGCACCTGGTCGTAGGCATCGCAGATTTTGCGCGAGAGTGAAAGAAGGAGAGCAAAGGCAAACTCGGCAACCGTGTTTTCGCCGTAGGTGGGCACGTAGGCAACGGCTATCCCTTTCTCCTTCGCATAATTCGTATCAATGTGGTCATAGCCAGTCGAGCGCGTCGCAATGAGCTTGAGCGCAGGGAGCTTCCCCAGAAGCTCCGCGCTGGCAGAGGAGTTTACAAACAGCGAGAGCGCCTCGGCATCCGCGGGGAGCTCGTGTTGCTCCTGCAAGGTGCCTTTTACAAAAACAAGCTCATGGCCGGTGAGCCGCTCGGTGACAAAGTCACGCTCCCAGTCCTCGTTGTAACAGTAAAGTATCTTCATGGCGCCATACTACGTCCTCTCCTCCTCTTTTGCAACCTCAAAGGTCATGGAGACAAGCGAATCAGGATTGAGTGATACCGCCTCAATTTTTTTAGAAACAAGGAAACGGAGGAAGTCGGGATAGTCGGAAGGAGCCTGCCCGCAGAAGCCGATATATTTGCCGCGGCGCTGACAGGCAGCAATGGCATCCGCAATGAGCGTACGCACCGCGGGGTCGTTCTCGTTGGAGATGCCCGCAACAATGGACGAGTCGCGGTCAAGCCCCAGGGTGAGTTGGGCAAGGTCATTGGAGCCAATGGAAAATCCGTCAAAGATGTCCAAAAATTCATCGGCGCGCAGGACGTTAGTGGGTATCTCGCACATCACGTGCACCTTAAGCCCGTCCTCGCCCTTAGGCAATTTCATCTCGCGCATAATCTCCACCACGCGCGCGCCTTCTTCCGGCGTGCGGCAAAAGGGCACCATCACGTGCACATTCTTGAGTCCGTAGTCGCCGCGCACCTTTTTGATGGCCTGACATTCCAGCCCAAAGGCAGGCGCAAATTGCGGATTGGCGTAGCGCGAGGCGCCGCGCCAGCCGAGCATGGGATTTTCTTCCTCGGGCTCATATTCCGCGCCGCCGATAAGCGCCGCGTACTCGTTGGTCTTAAAGTCGGAAAAGCGCACTATCACATCGTTGGGCCAGAAGGCGGCCCCAATCTCGCCAATGCCCTGAGCGAGTTTGCCCACAAAGAAGGCGACTTTGTCGTCGTAGCCGGCAGTAAGCTCGTTAATCTTTTTTTTGAGGGAGCGAGACTTGAGCGAACTGAAATTGATGAGCGCGAGAGGATGAATCCGGATGTGCGAGGCGATAATGAATTCCTCGCGCGCAAGCCCTACTCCCTTGTTGGGGAGGAAGGAGTGCACAAATGCGCTCTCGGGACTCCCCACGTTGAGGCAGAGTTTAGTCTTGACCTCGGGGATGTCAGTGACGTTGTAAGTGCTCTCCTCCCATTCCAACTTGCCTTCGTACACGCGGCCCACGCTCCCGCTGCTTGTGTCAACAGTGATAAGCTCTCCCGTCTTGATTTTCTTTGTGGCGTTCCCCGTTCCGATGACTGCGGGGATGCCAAGCTCGCGGCTGACGATTGCCGCGTGCGAGGTGCGCCCGCCTTTCTCGGTGACGATGGCGGTGGCAATTTTCATGATCGGCTCCCAGTCGGGGTCGGTAATCTCGGTAATGAGAATTTCGCCGGGCTGGAACTTGTAGAGCTTTGCGGTCTTGGTAATGATACGCGCCTTGCCAGAAACAATTTTGGTGCCTACCGAGATGCCCTCCACCATCGGCGTCTCGTTGGTATGCAACGTGTAGTCGGTGCGGGTGAGATTCTTTTTTTCCGCCTGCACGGTCTCGGGACGCGCCTGCACAATGTAGAGCTCCCCACTCTCGCCATCCTTGGCCCATTCCATATCCATCGGTACGGAGTGCCCTGCGCGGCCGCTGTAATGCTCCTCAATCTGCATGCCCCAGCGAGAGAGCGTGAGTATCTCGTCATCAGTGAGCACAAAACGGTTGCGCTCTTTTGGCGAAACTTTTACTTCCCTTACTCCGCCAGAGGCGGAGTGAACAGGCCGTTTACTATGGGTAGAGTAAATCATCTTGACTGTTTTCGAGCCTAAGGTTTTCCTGATGATAGGACGGAAGCCCTGGTTAAAAGTGGGTTTGAAGACAAGGTACTCGTCCGGCGTTACTTTGCCTTGCACCACCATCTCGCCGAGCCCCCAGGAAGCGTTGATTTCCACAACATTCCTGAAGCCGCTCTCGGTATCCAAGGTGAACATGACGCCCGACACCCCTTTGTCGGAGCGAACCATTTTCTGCACGCCCACGGAGAGCGCGATAGCACAGTGGTCAAAGCCCTTGTCCACGCGGTAGGAAATGGCGCGATCGGTAAAAAGAGAGCCCATCGCGTCACGGATGGCGTAGAGCACCTTCTCCTCGCCCACCACATTAAGGTACGTCTCGTGCTCTCCAGCAAAACTTGCGCCCGGGAGGTCCTCCGCGGTTGCAGAGGAGCGCACTGCCGTGTCTGCCTCATCCATGTGGTAGGCGTTGGAGAGGTCGCGATAGGCAGAGCGTATCTCGGCGACCATATCGGCGGGGAATTCAATTTCTCTAAAGGCTGCGCGGATTTTTTTGCCGCGCAACTGCAGGTCTCTGATGTCTTTAGTGTTGAGCCCGTCTAATGTCTCGCGAATCATCGCCGCCAGGCTCGTCTCGTTTACAAACTCGCGGTAGGCGCGCGCGGTAATAACAAAGCCGTTGGGAATGCGGATTCCCTTTGGGACGAGATGCTGGTACATCTCGCCGAGCGAGGCGTTCTTCCCGCCAACGAGCGCAACATCATCATTGCCAACCTGGTCAAACCAGAGGATGTTGCGCGTCTCTTTGTCATTCATAAAAAATTTTTTTACACCCTAAGAACGATGAATAAATCAGATACATTGCTCCCGAGCCTCCCCGTCATGATCCCCGCGCCAAGCGCGCTGAAGAAGTTGTATGATGTATTGTCTCGCAGATGCGTCCGCACATCAAGGTTTTTATCCACTGCGAGCGTAAAAAAATTTTTATCGCCGATGGCGCCGGCAATATCGGTGTTGTCCCAGCCGTCGCTCGCCGCCGCAATAATGACGCTGTGCTCGTCTAGGTGCGGCAACGCCGCGAGCACCACCTCCATGTTCCTGCCGCCATAGCCCGCATCGTTTGCTATGTGCACGGTAGTCTCGCCGCCGGCAATCGCGCACGCGCGGTATGGGAGCGCGAGCTCTGCGAGCTTCTTGCCCACCTCGCGCGCCTCGCCACGCAAATCTTCCGTAAGCACCTTGCTGTTATAGCCCCGGGACTCGGCGCAGGCCTTCATAGCAAGGAGCGCATCGTGATTGGTGAGGATGAGCGTATTGTGCACGCGCTCAAAGTACTTAGGGTCCTTGGGGGTCTCGGAAAGGCGCTCCACGCCCTTGATAGCGTACTTCGTGAGCACGGCGCGCGCGTCGTCCGCACTGCTCTTGTCCAGCACAGTGGGGCCGGATGCAATGACGGAGATATCGTTGCCCGGCACGTCGGAGAAAATGAGCGAGACGACATGCGCGGGGTATGCAAGGCGCGCGAGGTGGCCGCCCTGGATCTCGGAGAGATGTTTGCGCACCGTGTTAAGCTCATAGATATCGACGCCTTTATGCGTAAGCTCTTTGGTCAGCTCGGCTAAGGCCTCGCAAGAAATGTCAAAAGGCAAACAAAGGAGTGAGGAGCCGCCGCCGGAGATGAGCACCAGCACCAGGTCGCGCTCGGTGACGCCGCGCAGGAGCTTGACCACTTCGCGCGAGACGCTCACATTTATTTCGCTGGGATAGGGGTGTGTGCCTGCGTAGGAGCGCAGTTTTTTTAAGGGCCCCACGCGCAAGTCCAGGACAATGCCGTCGGTGATGGTATCGCCTAAAATATCTTCTAGCGCCTCTGCGCCCTCAAGGGCGCATTTGCCAATGGCGATGACAAAGATGCGGTCATATTCGGCACAGATATAATTTTCACCATCAAGGCAGAGTGTAGAGCCATCATTCGTAATCTTTTTTTTAAGCACGGTGCGCGTGTCTATGGCATTGTAGCCCGCTTCAAGGATGGAGAGCGCGTCGCGTCGCGCCTGTGTCTTCCCTAGTTCATAAAAGTTCCGTATACGCATGTTTTTATTTTACCACAGAGCTTCTCTGTGCTACATTAAAAAAAGAAGGGAGGTGGACAGCGTGCCGGCTATATCTAACACACAGAGCACGGTGCATCGATGTATAAAAAGAGAAGTCATCAAGCAACTTGCCGCAGGAGAAGTGGATTTTGACAAACGGAGAGCGCTCATGAACGAAATCAACTCATGCGCCCTCTGCAAGCGCATATATTACCAAGAGCAAGATGCTCATCGGCCACCGGCCAAAAAGTACCGCTCTGATTGACTGAAGTCGGACTCCAGTCACTTCGAGTAACCTAACATCTCGCCCCGTCCGTCTGCTTTAGCAGATTAGACGGGGTTCTTTATCACCCACAAACATACTAATTTATTCACGATCGTGAATAAATTAGTACATGCAAAAAAACTTGACTTTTAATAGTCAGTATGCTATACTGTCTATTAGACAGAAACCTAGGCGCCGCCTAGTGAAAAGGACTTTGAGAGGAGGATGCGATGCTAAACAGATGGGGTAGGATTGGGAAGGGGTTTGCTTTTGGCATTCCGGTAGCGATCACTGTAATGATCGCATGTGCCTTTCCTTTGGTACAAATCCTCGAAGTTGGAGGGACGGTGGATTGGCTCGGAGCTACTTTGTGGGTTAGTATACCTACTGCCTTTTTTGGGATACTTTTTGGGATAATAGGTTACCATTTTGATTGGTAGCGTTCTATCTCCCTTTAAAGCAACTGACCACCATGGCTCGCCAGCGTGGTCTTTCTTTTTGCTTAATACCCCAAGAGTCGCTTGACCTTCTCGTGCTGGCGGATTTTTTCGTGCGCCTTGGCCTCAATCTGGCGGATGCGCTCGCGCGTGACGCCAAATTCTCTTCCCACCTCCTCCAGTGTATACATCACGCCATTCTTGAGCCCGTGCCGCATTTCCAATATCTGCCGCTCCTTGGGCGTAAGATCGGAGAGAATTTCCTTAATCTGGTCGGAGAGAATGCGCCGCGAGGATTCCTGGTCCGGCGAGAGAATTTTTTCATCGGGGATAAACTCCCCCAGTGTTGACTTCTCTTCGCTGGAATCCCCAGTGGGCTTGTCCAGTGAGGCGGTGGACTGGTTAATTTTTTCTATAATATGAATTTTTTCCACATCCACCCCCATCTCGGTGGCAATCTCCGCCGGCAGAGGCTCGCGCCCGAGGTCTTGCGAAAGGCGCCGCACCACCTGTTTGTACTTTGCAATCGTCTCCACCATGTGCACAGGGATGCGGATGGTCCGCGACTGGTCGGCAAGCGCGCGAGTGATGGCCTGCCGTATCCACCATGTGGCGTAGGTGGAGAATTTGTATCCCTTGGTCCAGTCAAATTTCTCCACCGCCTTAAAGAGACCGAGGTTTCCCTCCTGAATGAGGTCAAGGAGCGTGAGGTCGGTGCTACGCCCAATGTATTTTTTTGCAATGGAGACCACCAAGCGCAGATTGGCGCGCGCCAAAATATTCTTTGCCTCATCGTCACCGGTGAGGATGCGCCGCGCAAGCTCCTTTTCCTCCGCGGCGGAAATAAGCTTGTACTTGCCAATCTCTTTGAGATACATCTGCACCGAGTCTACTGCCGAGTCAGAGTAGCGCGAGTGGCGGGTATCCTTGCCTGCGGGAAGCGCGTCCCCGTCCGGCTCGGTCTTGAGGAGGTCGCCCTCTTCCAGCACGTCTATCCCCTCCTCCTCAAAGCGCTGATATAAGGCATCCAAAAAGTCTATGTCGCGCTCAATGTTGGGAAACTCCTTTAAGAGTTCGCTGTAGGTCACGAAGCCACGTTGATGCGCGCGCTTGGTAAGCGCCTCCGCGCGCTTTTCCAACTCGCTCCGCGAGAGCACGGGGATATCCTGCCTCGCCGGGGGAGTTACCTTCTTCTGCGTCTTCAACGGCTTCTTTGCTTTTGGCGTGGTTTTAAGAAGCTTCCGTTTCTGCGGCATCTTTTTTTTCTTCTTTATTGACTCTTTCCGCGTTGCCTTGTTAGCCATGGCGTTGTAAATTATTTAATTGCTGCGTAATGCGTTGGCATTCCTTGAGTGCCGTCTGCACGGCGACAGTATCGCCTGCTACCTCCGCGCGCTTGAGATCCTCCATCGCGCGGGAGAAGGACTCTCGGAGTCGGTACTCCGAGAGTGATTGGAGAAGCGACTTGATTTCAACGTCCAGTTTCTCCACAGAACCGTACATCTGCTCCGCTTCAAAAATGAGCTCTTCTTTCCGCGCGTCAGAAACTACAGAGGCTCCCTCTTCAAATTCGGCAAGCGTCTCCGTAAGCGCCGCAACCTCAATCAGGGGGCGCTTGCTACGCTCTTGCCAGTAGCAGATGCCGCGGAGTCGGTCGTGGGCAATGGACTGCGCCGTCTTCACGGGCTGATCCGGAACAAGCGCAGATATCTTGCCGGCAAGTGGGATTTCCCCCGTGCCCTTCGGAGCGTTTACCCGCGAGAGTTCCCGCCAGAGCGGCTCTTCGGGGATGGAAAGTGACGCGGCAATCTTGCCTATAAAATGCGCCTTGTCTATTTCGCTTCTTAGACGGCTAACCAAGGGGAGTACGCGTTCTCGCACCGCCCTTCCTCGCTGCCGCACATCCGGCACCGTGCGTGAAAGAACTGTTAGGTAAAAATCTATCACATGGAGGGCGCCTTGCAAAGCATCATGCCAGCGCGAGGGAAGCTCCCGCACGAGGTCAGCAGGGTCCCTGCCTTCCGGGAGCGTTGCAACCGAGACGTCAAATCCGGCTTCCAGCGCCGTGTAGATACTACGCTCTGCGGCGGCAATTCCTGCGGCGTCTGCGTCAAAGGCCATGAGGAGCTTCTCGGTAAGCCGCCACAGAATCCCGAGGTGCCCCGTGGTAAGTGCAGTGCCGGAGACCGCAACTACATTGCGCACTCCTGCTTGGTGCGAGAGCACCACATCCATCTGACCTTCTACCAATATGGCAAGGTCCTCATGGCGGATTGACTCCTTCGCTTCGCGGTAGCCAAAGAGCGCCCGCGACTTGTCATAGAGCGCCGTCTGCGGCGTGTTAATGTACTTAGCTTCCTTCTCTGTATCAGTATCCGCTCCGGGCAGGATTCTGCCCGAGAAGCCGATAACCGACCCTTCGGTATTGCCGATGGGGAAGATGATGCGCCCGCGGAATCGATCGTAGTGCCCGGCGCCGAGTGATACACTGCTATCACCCCGCCGTACGGCAAGGCCGCTATCCTCTATGCGCGCGGGGCTGAATCCCTTGCTCTTCAGATGGTCAAAGAGAGCGCGCCACTCGCGCGGCGCGTAGCCGATGCGAAAACGCCGCACGCTCTCTGCGACGATGCCACGGTTCTTAAGGTATTCCTTCGGCTCCGCAGTGGTAAGGAGCGCACGCTGATAAAAAAGCGTCGCTTCTTCCAGGAGCCGCAAGAGTTCGTGCTTCAGCGACTGCTCTTTGGGATTGACGTTTGTAAGCGTCACTCCCGCGCGGGTTGCGAGCGCTTCAAGCGCGGCGCGGAAATCATAGCCCTCTATCTCCTGCATAAAGCTAAAGATGTCGCCCCCGCGGTGACAGCCAAAACAGTGCCAGCTCCCGCGCTCTGGCGAGACGTAAAAGGATGCGGTCTTCTCGTTATGGAAGGGGCAACGCGTACGAAAGGCCTTGCCCGCGCGCTCGAGCTTTACATACTCCCCCACCACATCCACGATGGAGAGCCGCTCCTTGATTTGTTCAACGGGAGTCTGCATATGTATAATGAGAGACACCGAGTGTTGGGGCACCTAAACACTCGGTGTCTTTTCATCAAAAGTCCTCTTGCTTGTCTTCAAGCGCAAAATCTGACTGCAGGCTCGTGCCCGCCGGTATGAGACGTCCGACAATGACGTTCTCTTTGAGTCCGCGCAAGTGATCCATGCCACCCTTGACGGCAGTATCAATAAGAATGCGCGTGGTGTTCTGGAAGGATGCAGCCGAGAGGAAACTCTCCGTGTTGAGCGCAACCTCGGTAATGCCGAGCACAATAATATCCTCCGTCGCGGCTTCGCCGCCCTCCTGCGCAATGCGGTCGTTCTCCTCGGAGAGTTCGCGTAGCTCAACAATTTCTCCGGACACAAAGTGTGTGTCGCCTGCCGTCTTAATCTTCCTGCGGCTAAACATCTGCCGAATGACCACCTCAATATGCTTGCGTGAGATAGATGCGCCTTGCAAGTGGTAGATACTCTCAATTTCCTTCAAAATATAGTCTTCCGTTGCGGCTTTGCCGGCAAACTTAAAGAGGTCAGGGATGATGATGGGTCCGTCGGTGAGGGGTTCCCCCTTCTTCACCCGGTCGCCTTCCGCAACGGTAACCGTACGCGGGAAGAGCACCGAGTACTGGAAGCTCGCGTCCTTCTTCTTCTTGCTTTCGATGTCGGGGAGCAAGGTGATAACGCGTTCACGACCTGAAGTTTTGATTTCCGTCACGGTCCCGTCAACTTCAGAAAGAACGGCGGGGTTTTTCGGCGTGCGGCGCTCAAAAATCTCCTCAACGCGCGGGAGGCCCCCGACGATATCGCCCTTGGTGTCAACGCCTCCCGAGTGCTTGGTGCGCATGGTAAGCTGGGTGCCCGGCTCGCCAATGGCCTGCGCCGCCACGATACCGACGGTCTCGCCCGATGCCACAAGCCTCCCGCGCCCCAGATCTATGCCGTAACAGGACGTGCAGATCCCTTCAAGCGACTTGCAGGTGAGCGACGAGCGCACGATCGCCTCGGAAACCTTCGCCTCATCAATTTTTTTTGCGTCCGCCTTGCTCACCAAGTGGCCGCGGGAAAAGAGCGTTGTGCCGTCGGGAGAGAGCATGTCTGCGGCAAGGATGCGGCCGCGGACGGTGTTCCCGATGCCGGAATCAAAGACGGGAATATTCTCAAGCGAAATCTTTTTCCCTTCCTTAGTGCCGCAGTCTCCCTCGCGGACAACGACGTCCTGCGACACGTCAACGAGCTTACGCGTCAGGTAGCCCGCCTTGGCGGTGTTGAGCGCCGTGTCGGCGAGCGTCTTGCGCGAGCCATGCGTGGTGACGAAGTATTCAATCGGTGAGAGACCCTCCTTGTACGAAGGGATGATCGGGTAGTCCACGAGCCGCCCCGCGGGGTTGATGATGAGACCCTTCATGCCTGCCATTTGGCTTACTTGATTGATGGAGCCGCGTGCGCCGGAATGGAGCATATCGCTTACGGGGCCGTTTGTCGGCAATGCCTGTGGGACATCCTTGTCAATGCGCATCTTGGCGCGTTGCCAGACTTCAATCACCATGCGGTAGCGCTCTTCCTCGGAGAGGAGTCCATCGGCATACTGCTCCTCAATGGCGAGGGCTTCCTTCTTGGACTCTTCAATAATCTTTCCTTTGTTTTTGGGGACGCTCACGTCGTCAATACCCCAGGTGATGCCGGAGACTGTCGCGTAGTGAAAGCCAAAATACTTAATCTTGTCTAAAATATCTGGGGTCTGCTCCGCTCCGTAGAGGTCAAAGACGCGCGAGACCACTTCGGCAACATCCTTTCTCGTCACCTCGCCGTTCATGAAGGGGAAGTCGTCCGGGAAGATGGCATTCCACATGAGACGGCCAAGCGTGGTTTCAATCCTGCCTTCAGGGAAGCTCTCAAACTTTTTGGCAGTCGGCTTCTGCACACTGATTTTTGCCCTGAGAGACAGGACACCAAAGTCATGCGCGAGGAGTGCGCTCTCATAGTCAGCGTATACCCCGCCTTCCCCATTCTCTCCGGGCATTTCTTTCGTCATCCAATATACGCCGAGCACCATGTCTAGAGTGGGATTGACCACAGGGTCCCCCGAGCCCGGACGCAGGAGATTCTTGCGCGAGGCAATAAGTTCGCGCGCTTCGCGCTGGGCGGCATTGCCCAAGGGCACGTGCACGGCCATCTGGTCGCCGTCAAAGTCGGCATTAAATGCGGCACAGACCATGGGGTGCACCTGGATGGCATTGCCTTCAATGAGCACGGGACGGAAAGCCTGAATACCGAGGCGGTGCAGGGTCGGCGCGCGGTTGAGGAGCACGTACTTTTCGCGAATGACATCTTCAAGGATTGCCCATACCTCCGGGATTTCCTCTTCAATAAGCTTGCCCGCGCCACGGATGTTGTAGGCAAGTTCGGCTTCAAGGAGCTTCCCTATCACAAAGGGGCGGAAGAGCTCCAGCGCCATGTGCTTGGGGAGTCCACACTGGTCAAGCTTGAGTTCTGGGCCGACGACGATTACGCTGCGGCCGGAGTAGTCAACGCGCTTGCCTAGGAGATTCTGCCTGAAGCGGCCCTGCTTGCCCTTGATACTGTCGGAGAGCGACTTGAGAGTGCGCGCCCTGGCCTGGCTGGTCGCGCTCTGGCGCGCATGAATGGAATTGTCCAATAGATCGTCAACTGCCTCTTGCAGAATGCGCTTCTCGTTGCGGAGAATTACATCCGGCGCGCTCAAGTCCTTGAGCTTCTTGAGGCGGTTATTGCGATTAATCACGCGGCGATAGAGGTCGTTGACGTCAGAGGTCGCGTGCCGGCCGCCGTCGAGAGCAACCATGGGCCGAAGCGCCGGCGGGATGACTGGCACGACGGTAATGAACATCCACTCGGGCCGCACGCCGGACTGGATCATGGATTTGAAAAGGTTGTAGCGCTTTTGGATTTTTGCGCGGTCCAGGGAGCTTGCCTTGACCAGGTTCTGCGAGAGTTCCTGCGCCAACGCAGTGAGGTCAATGCCCTTGAAGATGTTGTGTATCGCTTCGGCGCCGATGCCCGCTTCAAAGACAGTTGCGTACTTCATAGAGTAGCGATGGTAGCTCATCTCGTCAAGGACGCGCCATTTGACGAGAGACTCTACTTCGCGTTTGGCATCCAAAAGCGCATCGCGGAGTTTCTCGGTATCCTCTTTTCCCGTGAGCGACTTGCTCTTTGCTTTAAATTCAGAGTCCAAACGCTTGAGAAGCTCCGCTTTCTCCTCCTCATTCACGCGGGTGATGATGTAGCCGGCAAAGTAGATGACTTTCTCCAAATCGCTTACCGAGAGGTTGAGCACCATCCCAATACGCGAGGGAACGCCGCGCAGAAACCAGATATGCGCCACAGGACTCGCCAGTTCAATGTGTCCCATGCGTTCACGACGCACAATGGAGCGCGTGACTTCTACTCCGCATTTTTCGCAAATGATATCCTTATAGCGGATGCGGCGATACTTGCCGCAGTAGCACTCATAGTCTTTCTCGGGGCCGAATATTTTTTCATCAAAGAGGCCGCCGCGCTCACTGCGTTGGGTGCGATAGTTAATCGTTTCCGGCTTGGTCACCTCGCCGCAGGACCACTCGCGGATCCGCTCGGGCGAAGCGAGCTTGAGCGAGATGGCATTAAAGTCCGTTTTTATCTCTTTTTGTGGCATATGATTATAGGTTTTCCAGCTCGACGTCAAGCGCGAGCCCGCGGAGCTCATTGAGTAATACGTTGAACGATGCGGGAATGGAAGGGGCTTTAATATGCTCTCCCTTCACAATTGAGTCAAAGGCCTGCGAGCGCCCGCTAATGTCGTCTGACTTGATAGTGAGCATCTCGCGCAATGTGTAGGCGGCGCCGTAACCCTCCAGCGCCCAGACTTCCATTTCTCCAAAGCGCTGTCCGCCACCCTGCGCCCGGCCACCGAGAGGCTGCTGGGTAATGAGCGAGTAGGGGCCAATGGAGCGCATGTGAATTTTATCCTCAACCATGTGGTGGAGCTTGAGCACATACATGGAACCCACGGCAATTTTCTGCTCGAAGGGCACACCAGTGCGTCCATCATAGAGCGTCACCTTCCCGTCGCGCGGGTAACCCGCCTTCTCAAGCTCATCCTTAATTTCCTCCGGGTCTGCGCCCTGGAAGACGGGGGTCATTGCCTGGTAGCCGAGCATGCGCGCGGCAAGCCCCAAGTGCATTTCTAATATCTGACCGAGGTTCATGCGTGAGGGAACGCCGAGGGGGGTAAGCACTACGTCAATGGGTGTGCCGTCCTCCGTATAGGGCATGTCTTCAACGGGAAGGATTTTGGCGATGACACCCTTGTTGCCGTGGCGTCCGGCAAGCTTGTCGCCCACGGAAACGTTCCGCACCTGCGCGACTTCAATATGTACCTGCTTGATGATACCGCTTTCCAACTTGTCGCCATTGTCGCGGGAAAAGACTTTAATGCCGATGATGCGGCCGCGCTTGCCGTGCGACATGCGCAACGATGTGTCCTTCACATCGCGCACCTTCTCGCCGAAGATAGAGCGGAGGAGGCGTTCCTCGGGCGTGAGTTCGGTCTCGCCCTTTGCGGTAATCTTTCCAACCAGGATATCGTTCGGGCCGACTTCGGCGCCGATGCGCACAATGCCCTCCTCATCAAGATTTTTGAGCTTGGCTTCGCCGACGTTAGGAATATCGCGCGTGGTGAGTTCTGGACCCAGTTTGGTGTCGCGGACATTACAGACAAACTCCTCAATATGAATGTTGGTGAAAATATTTTCGCGCACGAGCCGTTCGGACATGACGATGGCATCTTCATAGTTTGCCCCTTCCCAGGTCATGAAAGCGACAAAGACGTTCTGGCCCAGCGCCATCTGGCCTCCTGCGGATGAGGAGGTATCGGCAAGGAGGTCGCCCTTCTTCACCGTATCGTGGAGCGAGACCGCGGGGCGCTGGTGGAAAGCGGTAAAGTCGTTGGTGCGGCCGAAGGTTATCAGCTTGTGATCGCGCTTTCCGCCATCATGCCCCTTAATGAGGATATGTTCTCCGTCAACTTCTGCAACCTCGCCGTCAATGTCGGAAAAGATGAGGCGCCCGGTAAAGCGTGCGGCAAGCTCCTCCATGCCGGTGGCCACGTGGGGCGCCTCCGGTTTGACGCAGGGTACCGCCTGCTTTTGCATATTTGAACCCATGAGCGCCCGGTTGGCGTCATCATGTTCAAGGAAGGGAATCATGGAGGTAGCCACCGAGTACGCCTGGTTGGGTGCAACGTCTATAAAGTGGACCTCTCCCTTCCCAACCATGCCCGGCTTAGTTTTGGCGCGCACTTCAACCTCATCGTCAATGAGCCGCATGTGCTCGTCATAGGGGACGCTGGCGTGGGCAATGTTGTACTGTTCTTCGTCCAAGGCGTTGAGGTAGACGACCTCGTCGGTCACTACGCCCTTCTGCACTCGGCGGTAGGGAGTCTCTATGATACCAAGGTCGTTAATGCGCGCATATGTGGTAAGGCGCAGGATAAGCCCGATGTTCGGACCCTCCGGCGTATGGATAGGACAGAGGCGCCCATAGTGGCTGGTATGCACGTCGCGGACCTCAAAGCCGGCGCGTTCGCGAGTGAGTCCGCCGGGACCCATGGCCGAGAGGGTACGCAGATGCTCAATCTCGGCAAGCACGTTGTCCTGCCGCATGAACTGTGAGAGCTGATTGGTGGTGAAAAATTCTTTGATGCGTGCCTGCAGTGGACGCGGGGAAATGAGCTGGATGGGGAACATGGTCTCCTGGTCGGCAGTAGACATCTTGTCTTGGATGTAGCGCTTCATTTGCGTCATGCCCACGCGCACGCGCTGCTGGAGCATCTCGCCCACAAGGCGCACGCGGCGCAGTCCCAGATGGTCAATGTCATCCTCCTTGGCTCCCTTAGCGCTATTTAAGGTAATGATATGGCTCACGATGCGAACGAGGTCGTCAAAAGAGAGCGTCCGACGTCCTGCCTCCTCTCCGCTGGTAGGGAGGCCGAAGCGCTGATTGAGGCGGTAGCGGCCGACAAGTGAGAGGTCGTAGCGCTCCGCCGAAAAGAGGTTCTTAATAAACTCGCGCGCGCCGGGAATTGTGACGAGGTCGGAGTCACGCAGGCGTTTATAGACTTCTACAAAGCTTTGGTCAATAGAGTTGAATGCCTCCTTGTCTAGGGTATTTTTGATGTAGGGCGTCTCTGACTCAAGGTGTGCAAAGGCCTTTTGGATTGCCTCCGTGCTCCCCTTTCCTTCCGTATCGCCAAAGAGGCGCAGGAGCGCTGTTGCGGGAATCTTGCGCTTGCGGTCAATGCGCACGTAGACGCAGCCATCCAGTTCGGTCTCAAATTCAATCCACGCGCCGCGCGAGGGAATGACCTTGGCTCCAAAGTGCTTCTTGCCGCGCAGGTCGTTTGCGGTGAAGAAGACGCCAAAGCTCCGCGCGAGTTGGGGCACCACCACACGCTCAATGCCGTTGATGATGAAGGTGCCGTGCGCAGTCATGAGCGGGAAGTCGGCGAGAAATATCTTCTGCTCATGCTCAAAATTTTTGCTCTTGAGAACCACGCTCGCCACGAGCGGGGCTTCATAAGTGAGATTGTTCTCCTTGGCGTGTTGCTCGTCGTACTTGGGTTCCTCAATGGCAAAATCCTTAAAGGTGAGGTCAAACTTCTTTTCCGAGTAGTCCTTAATGGGCGAGAACTCCTTGAAGACCTCCGCGAGGCCCTCCTTAACGAGCCAGCGGAACGAGTTGAGCTGGAGCTCAACGAGGTCAGGGACCTCGGCCAGGGGCTTGGTGTACTTTGAAAAATACTTTTTAGTGAGTTTCATAGAAAAAGAGCGGGTGCAAAAATATGCCCAAAGAAATAGTTACCCGTTCAAAGGTTTACTATTGGAGACTAGCTAGTAATTGTGTTAGCGGGTATCGTAACTCAATCGCAGCTAAACGTACTCCCGAGTATATACGGGTCCCTCAATCCTGTCAAGCGGCTCAAAAAGAAAAACTGTCAGCCATAAAGTGAGACCGTTAAACCACTCAAGATGTTCGTTGGTGATATGACCCTGCCGAATTTTTTGCAAGAGGTCAATTTGCAAACCAGCCAGTTTGTTGACCACGTCTGCACCGATGCCGATGGCGTCTCTTCTTGCACTGTGTGCCATACCTATCGTTTTATCCTTTAATTCACGGCTGTGAATTCTTTATTACAGAGCGTTAATTGTCCAACATCGGAGGTTGGACAATTAAGATTGTGTGGAGCGATAGGAGTGTATATTTTTTTGGTGGCCGGAGAGGAGGACTGCGGGGACGCGGAACTTTTTGCCTTTGACGGTGATGAGCTCGGGGCGAGTGTAGGTCTCGCCGCTCGTCGCCCTCCCCTCTTCCAGAGACTCCACCTTGCCTAAAACGCCGGGTACATGCCGCGAGACCGCATCAATAATGATGAGCGCGGGTAGCTCCCCGCCGGTGAGTGTGTAAGGTCCCACCGAGACTTCTTCTGCTTTTAATATTTTTTTCACCCGCGCATCAATGCCCTCGTAGTGCCCGGCAATGAGCACCAGCTCATCGTACTTTTTTGCAAATTTTTTTGCTTCCGTCTGCGTAAACTGTCTGCCCCGTGGAGACATAATGAGAATTTTTCTCTTTCCGCCCTTCTTCAATTTGAGCGCGCTCACTGCCCTTATGATGGGTAGCGCCTTCATCACCATCCCCGGCCCGCCGCCGTAGGGCTTGTCGTCTGCTTTCCGGTGCGGGTCGTCAGTAAAATCGCGCGGGTTAATCGCTTGTGCAGAAATGATATTGCGTGCCACAGCACGCAATATCATTGAAGATGCGAGGTAGGATTCCAGGCTCTCGGGAAAAATGGTGATGATCAAAAACTTCAGCACGCCTTAGAACTTCAAGTCCGCCATCGCTTCATCCACCGACTTGCTTGCGGCGCTCTCTGCAAAGTGGCGGCCGCCTTCCGGCTCATTGATTTTTAAATTGACGCGCGCGTTGTTCTTCATCCCCACGACGCGCAGGAGTGTGCGGATCGCCTTTGCGGTGTTGCCGCTACGGCCGATTACCTTCCCCATATCCGCCGGGTTGAGGTCAAGTGTGAGCAGTACGCCCATCTCATCCACCGTCCTCCCAATCTTCACATCACTCGGATTGTCTACAAGGGCATTAATAACACTTTCAAGAAAGTCCTGATCAGAATGCTCTGACATACGCTAAAGGTAAACTGTTAATGCACCTAGTATACTACGCGGCCTCTTTTGCTACAAGCGTCTCTTCTCTTACTTCAGCCTCTTTAGGCTCTCCTGCATTTGGCTCTTCCTGTTTTGTGGGCACGGTTTTGCGCGGGAGCACATTGCGCTTCTCTCCGCTGATAATCTTTTCTGTAATAAGGAGGTTGTGCACTGTGCCAGAGACCTGTGCACCACGCTCCATCCAGTGCTTTACGCGCGCGGCATTTATAGTGCGCGTATCCCGACGCGGGTCGTAATTCCCCAGCACTTCAAGAAATGAACCCGGCTTCTTAGCGGCAGTCGTGTGTTCTGCAACCACAATGCGGAATGAGGGGTCATTCTTGCGTCCAACCCGCTGTAATCTGATTTTTAGCATAGATATACGGGGTAACTATATCAGATAAGGCGCATACGTCAAATACTTGTATCCGGCCCGCCTACCGGCAGGCAGGCCCGGCAGATGTGCTATGATAATGTATATGGTCAAAAAGGGCGCTTCGGTGCGCACAAAAGTGCGCGTGCGACCCCCTCTCCCGGGGGCTTTTCCGCATGAGGCAGAGAGGGAGGCACAAGCCCTCCTTGCAAGGGAGGCGGAAATTATGGAGCGCGAGTCCGCCGCAGGCGGACGTCGCGACTTTCGCAATGTGCCGACCATCACGATTGATCCTAAAAGCGCCAAAGATTTTGACGACGCCATATCACTGCGCGCACTTCCCGATGGCACACATGAAGTGGGAATACACATCGCCGACGTATCCTTCTTTGTCAGCCCCGAGAGCGCCTTGGATAAAGAGGCGCACAAGCGTGCAACTTCTATCTACCTCGTTGACCGTGTCATCCCCATGCTCCCCGAGGCGCTCTCTAATACACTCTGCTCGCTCCTGCCGCACAAGGAACGGCTCTGCTACTCGGCGGTGTTTGAAACCAGCAAGGACGGCAGTATCACCAAGGAATGGTTTGGCAGGAGTATTATCCGCTCTGCCGCGCGGCTCACCTATGAAGAAGCACAGGAGATCATGGATGGAAATGGTGGACCATGGGGCGAGATGCTTGGCACACTCGCGCGTATCACGAGAGCCCTGCGGAAAAAAAAGTTCGACGCGGGAGCGATTGCCATCCACGATACCGAACTGCGCTGTGAATTGGATGCCGATGGCAAGCCCCTTTCATTTTATGTCGTACCCCACAGCGAGAGCCACCAGCTTATTGAGGACCTCATGCTCCTCGCCAACCGCCGCGTGGCGGAGTTTGCCTCCCGCGCGGCGCAGAACAAACCCGGCGCTTTTGTGTACCGCATCCATGATGTTCCTGACACGGAGAAAATCGCCTTTCTGGACCTTTACGCAAGACCCATGGGCTATTCAATTTTACGGGGCAAGCAGGTAAATCCTGCCGAGCTCAACCGACTCCTCATCGAGGTGCTGGGAACGCCACAGCAATACTTTGTGCACTCTGCGACGCTACGCGCCATGGCAAAGGCAATTTACTCGATGAAAAATATCGGGCACTTTGGACTCGCCTTCAAGCACTACACGCACTTTACCTCTCCCATCCGTCGCTACCCGGACCTACTTGTGCATCGCCTCCTCACCGAGTACCTCAAGGGACGCCGCGTATCCGCCAAACTCCTGCAGCACTGCGACAGGGCGGCTCTGCATGCTACCGAGCGTGAGGTCTTTGCCGCGGAGGCCGAACGTGACTCGCTCAAGGCCAAGCAGGTTGAGTATCTCGCGGAGCACATCGGCATGGAGAGTAACGGGATTATTACCGGCGTGACTAACTTTGGCGTCTTTGTGCGAGAGGAGAGTACCGGCGCTGACGGGCTCATACACGTTACCAAGCTCCCTGACGACTATTACGTATTCAACGAGCAGAGCATGCTCCTCGTCGGCGAGCACAGCAAGCGCGCTTACCGCCTCGGCGATACGGTGAGCATCCGCGTCTGCCGCGTTGATACCGGCAAAAATCAGATTGACTACGAATTGGTGCCTTAATGACGGAAGTCTCACTTCCGTCATTAAGGCCTATTTTGTAATATCTACTGCCTCATCAAAGCGGATGGAGAGGAGTTTTGAGATTGAGTCGGCGTTCATGGTAACGCCGTAGAGAATGCCCGCGCGGCTCATGGTCTCACGGTTGTGGGTAATCACAATGAGCTGGGAGTAGTGCGAAAGGTTCTCTATCATGTCGCCGTAGCGGCGCGAGTTTGCCTCATCCAAAGCGGCATCCGTCTCGTCAAGGATGAGGAAGGGCGGCGGGTTAACCTGTGAGATAGCAAACAAAAGTGCGATGGAGGTAAGCGCCCGCTCGCCTCCGGAGAGCATATGAATGCCGCGGAGTTTTTTGCGAGGGAGTGAGACCGATATGTCTATGCCCGTCTCCTCCTGCCCTTCCTCCAAAATTTCCTCCTCTCCCCGAGCGCGCCGCTTTGCTTTAATGACAAAAATAGACGCCGTGCCGCCGCCGAACATCAACTCAAAAAACTTTTGGAATTCGGCATTAATCTTCTCAATCCCCTCATGGAACTCGCGCTCCAGAATCTCCTCAAGCTCCCGGAGCACCTGATGGAGGGATTGCTCGCTCGCAGAAAGGTCCTCAAGCTCGCGCGAGAGAAAGCTGTCACGCTCGCTCACCTCTCGGTACTCCTTCACGATGTCGTCGCCTCCGGCGCCAAGGTCTTCCAACTTGAACTTGAGCCGGTCAATCTGCTTGTGCCGCGCTTCCTGTGCGGCACGCGTCTCGGTATCAAGATTCAAATGTTCAGAACTATAGTTGAGCGCCTCCCGTCCAATCAAAACCCGCGCCTCTGCGAGCATCTCCTTGAAGTCACGCTCGCTGATTTCAAACGTGGAACGCTTAAGGTCAAGCGACTCGAGTTCCTGCGTGCGCGCGCTGCGCGCGGCCTTCAGCTCATAGGTCTCCCGCTCCTTTTCGCGCGAAAGACTTTCCGCCTCCGCAATGCGCGCACGCACGGTATCGGCTTCCGCGCGCAGTCCTTCCTCTCGAGCGAGCACGGCGCCGAGCGCGCGCTCCATGATCTCCTTCTCGCGCGTAAGTCCCGAGAGTGTGCTTGCCTTGCTGCTCTTTATGCTCCCTGCAAATTGCCCGATAAAAATTCTTACCTCTTCCCTAATAGCGGTAAGCGCCGCCTTGATGGATGTAAAATCGCTTTTCTGTTCACTGCCCGCGATGAGCGCCTCAATGTCCTCTACGAGCGTACGGACGTCCGCGAGCGGTATAGATGCGGCGTCTGCCTCTGTTCCCTCGCTCTCGCTCCTCACCTCTATCATGCCCTCAACTCTCCCAAGTTTGCGGGTAAGTTCTGCGCGCTCATTCCCCGTCTCTCCAAGCTCTCTGCGCAAGCGTGTGAAAGTCCATTCGTCGTCGCTCTCTGCCGGACCTCCCCGTGAGAGGAGTGTTTCGGCATTTTTCAGGCGCGCTTCAATGTCGCGGAGCTCCTGCGCAGGTACTGTACGTGCCGCCGCAAGCTCCTGTGCGGTTCTCCGCAGGTAGGATTCCTCGCGGGCAAGGTAGTCGCGATAGAGAGCCGTGAGCTCATCTCGCAGGCTTTCCGCCTGGCGCATCTTCTCCATTTGCTTGCCCAAAAACTTGAGGTGCGGCGCAATTTCCTTTCGCAATGCCTCAACCTGGCGCAGGTTCTCCTGTGTTTTTTGGAGCTTGCGCTCGCTCTCGGCAATTTTGAGATGATAGACCGTAAGCGAGAGCGCCTCTTCAATCATGGCCTCGCGCTCACGCGGGCGTGCGCGCAATATTCGGTCAGCCTCGCCCTGCGAGATGATGTGGTGGCCCGTGCTTCCGAGCCCCACCGAGGCAAGGAGCTCTACAATGTCCTTGAGGCGCACCTTGGAGCGGTTGAGGAGATACTCACTGGCGCCGTCGGTGTGCACCTCGCGCGAGATGGAAACCTCGTTAAATGAGAGCGGCAAGCTCCTGCCGCTGTTGTCAAAGGTGAGTGTCACCGACGCCCGGCTCATCCGCGGCGCAGAGCCGGAGCCGTTGAAAATCAGGTCCTCGCCGCGTTTACCGCGCAGTATTTTAAGCGACTGTTCGCCCAAGACCCAGCGGAAGGCCTCCGCAATGTTGCTCTTCCCCGAACCGTTGGGGCCGACGATAGCGGTAATGGGCGCGTCAAAAGTAAGTAGCGTCTTTTTTGCAAATGACTTAAAACCGGAAAGCTCAATATTTTTTAACCGCACGGAATTATTATAACACTAGCGGACATTCCAACGTTTCTCGGCAAGGGCCTTGCGCGCGGCATCTTGTTCGGCCTCCTGCTTGGAATGGCCGTTGCCCTGCGCCACCTGCTCGCTCCCGATGTAGACGCCAACGGTAAATTTTTTGTTGTGGTCGGGCCCGGATTCCGCGAGAACGTTGTAAGAGGGAGTAACGCCCTCCTTCTCCTGCGCTTTTTCCTGGAAAAAACTCTTCGCATCCAGCCAGAGATTCTCGGCAAGGATGCCGTCCATGCGCGGGATGAGATGTGCCGTAATAAAGTCCCGCGCGCACGCGTAGCCCTGGTCAAGATAAAGTGCGCCAACTACCGCCTCGTAGGTGTTGGCAAGGATGACCTGCCGCGCGCGCCCCTCATCTTTTGCCTCCCCGCGCGAGAGCAAGAGATGCTCGTTCATACCGAGCTCCTGCGCCACAGTACCGATAGTCACTGCATTAACAAGTGCGGAACGGTATGCAGTCAATGTCCCCTCGTCCTCTTTTGGGTAGCTACGGTAGAGATAGTCGGTTACCGCCAGCTCCAGCACCGCATCGCCGAGAAACTCCAGCCGCTCGTTATGGCCAAGAGTTATGTTAGGATTTTCATTAAGGTATGAGCGATGTATGAAGGCCTGCTCCAGCAGAGCCCGATCTCTAAATCGCACGCCGATCCGCGCTTCAAAGGGAGAAAAGTCCGTGCTCATGGTTTTGCAAGTATTATTTGAATGCCTTTGGTAATAATGGGGATGATGTCGTCATAGATGCGCAGATCGCCGAGTTCTTCAAGCGTAAACCACGCCGCTTGGTCAAGCCCTCCTTCCTTGGTGAGCTTGAGCTTACCCCTGTCCTTGGTCTCTCCCAAAAAGTAGTCCACCTGCTTGCGTATCTTACCCTTCTCCGGATGGGAGGCAATATATTCGTTACCGCCCAGTGCGCCAACAATGGTGATGGGGAGCGAGAGCTCCTCGTGGATTTCGCGTATCGTCCCCTCCTCCGCATTCTCGCCCTCCTCAATATGCCCCTTTGAAAGCGTCCAGTAGCCAAACACGTCGTGGACGAGCGCAAGACGGATGGTGCCGCGCTCGCGCGAGTATACCACAGCGCCGCCAAGCTTCTCTATGGGGAGATCCTTAGGATCTATATCCCTCTCCTTAACGCGGCGCTTCTTGGCGGGGACGTCGTCCTTGCCCGGCTCACCCATCTCGCGATATACCGAGCCGAGCACGCCGTTGACGAACTTGCCGCTAGACTCGCCGCCGAACATCTTGGCAAGTTCAATGGCCTCGTTGATAGCAACTTTGGCGGGGACCTCTTTTGTGTCGCCAAAGAGGAGCTCAAAGAGTCCGAGACGCAGGACATTGCGGTCTACTATGGAAATCTGGTCAATCGGCCAGTCTGGAGCAAATTTTTCAATAACAGTATCCAGCTTCTCGCGATACTCTACCACACCAGCAGCAAGAGATTTTGTAAAACGGGCATCCTCCAAACCGGGAGCAAATTCGGCAATATTTGCTTCAATAGAAGCGGCGAGCCCGCCGTAACTATCCGTTATCGTGGCGGTTTCGCTCATGAAATCCCACTCAAAGAGTGATTGGAGCGCTATACTGCGTGAAAGGTGCCGATTTGCCATAGATACAAAGAACCTACCGCCTAATTTACAAAAAAAGCTTACTTCGATGCGGCTGCCTCGCGCTTGCGCATGCGTTCCTGCCGCTTTTCCACCTTGGCAAGCACATTGAGCACCTCGCGTCCGCGGTAGCTCCCGCAGTTGAGGCACACGCGGTGGCGCACATGCAAAGCGCCGCATTTGAGACACGTGGACAGACGGACACCCTCTATCGCATGATGTGATCTGCGGTTTGCCGTATGGGCGCGAGTATGGCGCATGCGTACTGACATCCGCCTACTATACACGGGAGGAGAGGAAAAGTAAAGAAAAAAAGCCCCGATGGTAAGTCGAGGCAAAAGCCACAGCAGAGGATGGGTGAACTATTTGGCAAAGTGGCTAAAGAGCCGGTGCCGGTTGCGAACTCTCCCCAAATCCAGTGGGTGGAAACGTTTGAGCCTGCGCTCTAATTGCCGTTTCTCCTCTTCTCTCTCACAAGGGAGGCACCGCGGCCCAGAGTTGTAGTGATTCAAGAGAGCGCCGCAATCAATGCATGCCTGCCTATGGCGCGACACTGTGCCATGATGCGCCAAGTAGATGTCCAAGTCGCGCAACGCCCGCTCACTCGGCCGATCATTTTGGAAGCTTTCTGTTTTCATGTTCCTCTCCCTTTTCGTCTCCCTGCATTCCTTCGGCGAACCACTGTCCGCCCTGGACATTGCTGCCCGAGAGTACTGTGATACAGCCCGGCTCGGCGCATACCCGCCTCTTGGGACTTCCCCGCGTTTGTGCTGCTTTTAAAAACACGGCGCTTCCCAGTTCAGGTGTAAGGAGCTGTCTGTGCACGCCCCCAACTATGCAGTTGTAGCGGTACTGTTCTGCCATCAACCAATCCCCTTTCTTAAAGATTACCTATGTATATTATACCATAGGGAACAATTTTTTGCAAAAGCTCCTGCGGTGGATAAGAGAGAGACCGCGCTTTTTGAGCATACGGTAGTGGCTCGCCGTGCCGTAGCCCTTGTGGACGGCAAAGCCGTAATCTGGATAACGCAGTGAGAGACGCTTCATGCGCCGGTCGCGGCGCACTTTGGCAATTACTGATGCCGCCGCAATGATTGCCACCCGATCATCGCCTCTCACGATAGTCTTCTGATTGCGCCACAGAGCCGGTGCGGCAAGTGAGCCGTCAAGGAGCACGCGGGTTGTGGCAGGATGTAAATCAAGCTTTATGAGCGTCCGCGCAACGCCGAGCGCGGTTGCCTTGCTAATCCCTCGGCGGTCAATGACGCTGTGAGAGACCATACTAGAGGCAAATTTGATGTTCCCCGCTTTTGCCTGCGCAGAGAGCTTTGTATACCAGCGCTCGCGGCCGAGCTCGGTGAGTTTTTTTGAGTCGCGGATGCCGTGGAGAATACCCGCACGTTTTGCATAGAGCGGCTCGGGGAAGGCAAGCGCCGCAACCGATACCGGCCCGGCAAGCGGCCCCCGTCCCGCCTCGTCCACCCCCACCACCCAACGTGTCCGTGCCATATCAAGAGTATACACCAAAAACAAAAGCCCCCTACGATGGGGGCATTGAGGTGTTTGGATTAAGTGTTGCATGTAAGTCGGCGCGATTTTGAAGTTCCTCGTCCATTTCATCAAGTGCTCTTAGAATGATAAACGCGCGGAGTTTAATTTCTTCCTCCATATCCTTAGAGAAACTAGGCTCATTAATAGCACTTACTATACGTGTTTCTTTTCCTGTCATATCTGTCATATCAACACCTCGTTTTACAAAGATCATCCCAGCTACGCTAGGGTTTTCTATAGAATATCACTCTTATATAATTTTGTACAGTGTAATAATCTTCTTACGATCGTGGTAAGATTATTACAATGGAGAAAAAACAAAAAGAGAAATCGGGGGTGCTAGGGGATGTGAGCGCCATTGTGCTTGGTCTTATCGCCGTCACAGGGATCCTCGCCCTTGCCGCTGTTGCGCCGAATGCAATGCGCCTCTTAAAATACACCCCTCTCTTCAGGCGGCAGAAGTGTCACTATGTAAACGTAGTCGTCACGCGTTGTATCCGGCAAGGGTTAATCAAACAGGAGCAAGACCCGGTAGTTGGAAAGGTATTGAGACTTACAGAAAAGGGCAGGGATCTCCTTATGCAGTATCGGCTTAAACATATAACACTCGCCACACCGCGTCGGTGGGATAAGAAATATAGAATCATTATCTTTGACATCAAAGAAACCAGGCGCGGCGCTAGAGATACGTTGCGCATCTGGCTTACACAACTTGGTTTTATCCAGCTCCAGCGGAGTGTATGGGTCTACCCGTACGAATGCCAAGAAGTAGTGACGCTCTTGAAAGCGCATATCCACATAGGTAAAGACGTGCTCTATCTCACTGCCGATTTTATTGAGAATGACCGATGGCTACGCAAAGCATTTGACCTACCTTTAAAATAAACAAAATGGGATTGTAATAATCCTTCCACGATCGTGAGAGGATTATTACATCGGCGGGAATGGTGGGCTCTGCTATACTAGCGGCATGGCCTTCGTACACCTCCACAACCACAGTCACTACTCGCTCTTGGATGGTCTGATGAAAATTCCTGATTTGGTAAAGAAGGCCAAGGAGTACGGCTCTCCCGCCCTCGGCCTCACCGACCACGGCAACCTCTACGGCGCGCTGGAATTTTACAAAAAATGCACCGCGGCCGGCATCAAACCCATCATCGGCGTGGAAGCCTACATGGCCGTCCGCTCGCGCTTTGACAAAGAGGCGCGCATTGACGCTCGACGCTACCATCTCACGCTTCTCGCCAAAAACGAGAGCGGCTACCGGGATCTCATCAAGCTTGTCACTAAAGCAAATTTGGAGGGTTATTACTACAAGCCGCGCATGGACAAGGAGCTTCTGCGTGAGCACCATGATGGGCTTGTCTGCCTCTCGGGGTGTATGGGCAGCGAACTTTCGCAGGCAGCCGCGGTAGGAGACCGTGACAAACTGCGCGCGCTTGTCCGCGAGTACCAGGAGATTTTTGGCGCAGAACACTACTTTGTGGAAATTATGCAGCACCCGGGCATTGAGGGTGGGGCGCGCGTCAAAGCGCTCCTCATTGAGATAGCTCGCGAGCTTAATGTCCCCCTTGTGGCGACTCATGATGCGCATTACCTCAATGCTGAAGACCAGCGCGCGCACCACACTCTCGTGGCCGTGCAAACTAATACTGATATTCAGGACACCAGAGACATGGCAAACAGCACCGAGGATTTCTCCTTTGTTGACGAGAAAACATTCCGTTCATTCTTTGCCGACGCGCCAGAGGCAGTAGATAACACGCTCCGCGTTGCAGAACTCGTTGATATTGAACTCCCGCTGGGCACATGGCGCTTTCCTGACTACCAGATCCCTAAGGGATCCAGTTTTGAGCATGAGCTCATCAAGAAGACAGAAGCGGGACTTGCAGAGTACCTCACACGCAATCCTGATTTTGGCGAGAGCGCTCTCGAACGCATGCGATATGAACTAGACATTATTTGCCGCAAAGGCTACGCGCCCTACTTTCTCACCGTTGCCGATATCTACAGCGCGGCAAAGCGCCTCGGCGTGCTTACTAATACGAGAGGATCTGCGGCTGGCTCGCTCGTTTCTTACCTTATCGGCATCGGCGCAGTTGATCCGCTCAAATACAAGCTCCCTTTTGAGCGCTTTCTCAACCCCGACCGCCCCTCGCCACCCGATATTGATATGGACTTCGCCGACAACGGGAGGGAAAAAGTCCTAGACTATGTGCGCGAGAAGTACGGCGAGGAGAAGGTGGCACAGATTGGCACTTTTGGCTCCATGATGGCGCGAGGCGCCGTCCGCGACGTCGCGCGCGCGCTGGGGCATCCTTACGCCCTCGGCGACCGCGTGTCCAAACTTATCCCTATGGGCAGTCAGGGCTTCCCCATGACGATTGACCGCGCTATGGAATTGGAGCCGGAACTAAAAAAAATGTACGAGGATGAGGCAGAGGTGCGCGAGATTATGGACTTGGCTAAAAAGTTGGAAGGTTGCGCGCGGCACATTAGCGTCCACGCCGCAGGAGTAGTGATTGCGCCTACCGAGATTACCGACTTTGTCCCCGTCCAGCTTGACCCCAAGGGCGGGAAGATTATCACCCAGTATGATATGCACAGCGTTGAGGATGCTGGGCTCCTTAAGTTTGACTTTCTCGGCATCAGGAACCTCTCCATTCTTGAAGGCGCGGCGCGTTTGGTGCAAGAAACAGTGAAAAAGACGATTGACTTGAGCGCACTCCCTCTTGACGACGCAAAAACCTTTGCCATGCTCGCGCGCGGCGAAACGTACGCGCTCTTCCAGCTGGGCGGCTCGGGCATGACGCGATGGCTCAAGGAGCTCAAACCCTCCAGCATCCACGACATCAACGCCATGGTCGCGCTCTATCGCCCGGGACCGATGGAGTCTATCCCCGAGTACATTCGCCGCAAGCACAATCCGCGGCTGGTAAGCTACCTTGACCCGCGCATGGAAAAGATTCTGTATCAGAGCTACGGCGTGATCACCTATCAAGACGATGTTATGATGATTGCCATTCTGCTCGCGGGCTACAGCTGGACCGAGGCGGACAAACTGCGTAAGGCAATGGGCAAGAAGATTCCTGCGGAGATGGCAACCCAAAAAGAGAAGCTCCTGGAAGGATTTATCTCACACGGAAAACTTTCCAAGGAGAAGGCGCGTGCGCTGTGGCTCCTTATTGAACCCTTTGCCGCCTATGGATTCAACAAAGCGCACGCGGCAAGCTACGGGCACGTGGCCTACCAGACTGCGTACATGAAGGCGCACTACCCGAGCGAGTATATGACAGCGGTGCTCTCCGCCGAATCGGGCGATGTGGACGAGGTGGCGAGCATTATTGAGGAGTGCAAGCGTATGAATATCCTCGTGCTCCCGCCCGATGTGAATGAGAGCTACGGGGACTTTACCGTGTTGAAGACACCAAAAACACCGGATGTTGGGTCCGCCGCGGCGGATAAACATCCGGTGTCTACTATGAATAAGATCCGCTTTGGACTCTACTCAATAAAAAATTTAGGCGCCGAGATTGCCGAGGCCATCGCGAGTGAACGCAAGGAGCATGGGTCCTTTAGCTCCTTTGCAGACTTTCTTGAACGGGTGCGCCATAAAAACCTCAACCGCAAGTCGTTGGAATCACTCATCAAGGCGGGAGCGCTAGACAGCGTGGAGAAGAACCGGGCAATGCTCTTAGCGAACATTGAGGAATCCATTGAGTACGCGCGCGAGCTCCATAAGCACGGGGATTCGCAGGATTCGCTCTTTGGTCTCATGACTGATTCCGGGACTGTGCCAGCCCTCAAGTTAAAACCAGCAGGACCCATCCCTCCGGAGATCATACTCGGCTGGGAAAAAGAACTTCTCGGTCTCTACGTTTCGGGCCACCCCTTGGATAAGTACCGCGAGAAGCTCTTGTCTGAAAATGGAGGCAAGAATACTATCGCAAACGCAAAAGAAATGAGTGATGGGTCGCTTGTGGTGGTAGCCGGGCTTATTGACGAACTGCGTGAGGTGACAACAAAAAATAACGAACGTATGGCCTTTATCAAACTCTCTGACTTGAGCGACCGCATAGAGGTGGTTGCCTTCCCGCGCATCTACAACGAGCGCCGAGAAATTCTCACCGCAGGCACTTGTATTGCCATTCGCGGCCGCGTTTCTACTCGCAATAGCGAACTCTCAATTGTGGCGGAGGGAGTGAAGAGGATATGACAAACCTAGAGACAGTTGACTGTTGTAATCCGCGAAATGCCAGTAGATGTCATTGGTGGGGTCGGTTGAGTATATTGTTTTGACGTTCCTTTCCAATCAACACATCGCCAAATCTGCCCAGCTCCTGAAGTTGGGCCTGAAGGAAGTTTGGAAACTGCCGCCCATTGTGTATATCCATAATTTAAAGCGCAGGAGATGTAAGACGTCCTTGACTTTAAACTAGACAATATCTTTGCTACTGATGGATCATTCCCATACCAACCATTGGTAGGGGTAAGTGGAGAAGCAAGATCACAGCTTACATCATTAGAAAAACCATTTAGGGGAGGGTTTGCCGTCCCATCGGCATACTTATCATTATGAATAGAAGCATACAGCTCTACCGCTGATCGTACACTGTTCATCTCCTGTATCACCGCCGCATCAAGGGCTTTTTTGCGCGAGGTCTGAAGTGAGACTAACACAATGCTCGAGAGGATGCCGATAATGCCGATAACAACAAGGAGTTCAATGAGGGTAAACCCTTGCCGAGAGAATTTCATAGTATCTACATTAAGCGAGCAAATAACGCTTTTATCATAGCGCTGGCTTTTGCTAGGCACAATGCTCCCTGTGCATATCTATTCGCATTTTGCGTCGTAGTAAGACGGGAATCCTCCATTAATAGGAATCGCCCCTATGAATTGTTTTGAAGTCCCATAGCCATCTACACACCACCATTTCAAATTAGCGGATGGGGACATCGGACTTGTGGGTAAGCGTGCAGAAACTGCCCATTTAGTATACGTATTATTCGCCGCGCATATTACTCGTCCAGACGCCTCATTGATTTTAGCTATCATTGGCTCTATCACAGAATCATTTGCATACCAATTGCTAGTTTCTGCATTAACAGCATCGCAGTCTTCATCCATTACTCCAGTAAATAATGGTAATACTGTAAGCGATGTATATAGACCATTGTGGTCTAAGGCATACAATTCCACCGCCGACCGCATAGCCACTAATTGCTCCTGCACCGCCGCATCAAGGGCTTTTTTGCGCGAGGTTTGGAGAGAGGCAAGCACAATGCTCGAGAGGATGCCGATAATGCCGATAACAACAAGGAGTTCAATGAGCGTGAACCCTGCGACCCTTTTCGTGCGCAGATGCATAGGTACGGTAACTGTAGCATATACGGCAAGACAAAAAAAGCCTTTTCTGTTAGTATTTCTATATGGATACAGGAGATCAGCTCACCCGCGTGCGGCATTCACTGGCGCACCTGCTGGCCATAGCAGTCAAGGAGAAGAACACGGGGGTGAAGCTCGGTATTGGTCCAGTGATTGAGAGTGGCTTTTACTACGATTTTGCCTTCTCCTCGGGCTATTCCCCTTCTCCGGATGATCTGAAGCGCTTTGAAGCGCGCATGCGCGAGCTCATTGCAGAGCATCTCGCATTTACTCTCGCTGAAGTCAGTCCCGACGAGGCGCATGCGCAATTTAAAGATGAACCATATAAACTAGAGCTCATTAATGAACTCGTAGAGAGAGGGGAAAAGCTTACGACCTACACATCTGGCTCTTTTAACGACCTCTGTGTCGGTCCACATGTCGCAAACACGTCAGAAATAAATCCGGATGCCTTTGCCATTACGCATACTGCCGGCGCCTATTGGCGCGGGGATGAAAAAAACGCCATGCTCACCCGCATCTACGGCGCGGCGTTTGCCACCCCCAAGGAGCTTGCCGAATGGGAAAGCCTAAAGGAGGAAGCGGCATTGCGCGACCATAGGAAGCTTGGCAGAGAGCTCGGGCTCTTTGCCTTCTCTGACCTCGTCGGCTCGGGACTGCCCCTCTTTACTCCCAAGGGCACGCTGGTGCGCGACCTGATTGTAGAAAAGATACAGACCCTTCAAAAAGAGCACGGCTACGAGCGAGTGACTATCCCCCACATCACCAAGCGCGAACTCTACGAGACGAGCGGCCACTGGGAAAAATTCAAGGATGACCTTTTTTACGTCAAAGGCCGCAGTGAGACAGAATTCGTGATGAAGCCGATGAACTGCCCGCACCACACGCAAATCTATGCGAGCGCCCAGAGGAGTTATAAAGAGCTCCCTATCCGTTATATGGAGACGACTGCGGTCTACCGCGACGAACAGCAGGGCGAACTTCTCGGTCTCTCGCGGGTGCGCGCTATTACCCAAGACGATGGGCACGTCTTCTGCCGTCTGGAGCAAGTAGGAGCAGAGGTGACGCACATTATCCACGTTATCAAGGCTTTCTACACCGAGCTTGGCATGTTTGCCGAGGACAAGTACCGTGTCTCGCTCTCGGTGCGCGACATGGCTCATAAAGAGAAATATCTCGGGGAAGATAGAAATTGGGCGGAGGCGGAGGCGGCGCTGGAGAAATGCGCAAAGAGAGAAGCGCTGAACTACAAACGGGTAGAGGGCGAGGCGGCGTTCTACGGCCCCAAACTGGACTTTATATTTAAGGATTCGCTGGGCCGAGAATGGCAGTTGGGCACTGTCCAAATAGACTTTGTGATGCCGGAGCGTTTTGGTCTGGAGTATACAGCCGAGGATGGCTCACGACAGAGGCCGGTGATGATACATCGCGCTATCGCAGGATCTCTGGAGCGCTTTATGGCCATTATGATTGAGCATTTTGGGGGCGCCTTCCCTCTCTGGCTTGCGCCCGTGCAAGCAGTAGCGTTCCCCGTCGGCGGCGCGCACAAGGAGTACGCGCGAGAGGTAACGGATGTGTTGAAACAGCGAGGCGTCCGCGCCGAGCTGGACGAGCGCGATGAGTCCTTAGGCAAGCGCATCCGCGACAGTAAGCTCAACAAAATCCCTTACCTCCTCGTCGTGGGCGACAAAGAGCTTGCTTCCCATACCATCACCGCCGAAAGCCGCGAAGGCACTCTCGGGGCTCTCACATTGGAAGAGTTTGTTTCTACATTAAAGTAAATCGTCAATCTGAATTTCTGCTTGTGCGAGAATAGAGTTGACTGCTTCACGCTCCTTTTGCAGACCTTCCACATAACAGGAGATGGCATCCTCCGCCATAGTGCGAGCATGCTCAAGATTTTTGCCTTCAGTCACCAGACCGGGCAAACTGGGAACTGTAACTGTATAGCCGCCGAGCTCATTTCTCTCAAATACTGCCGTATACTGATATATTTTTTGCCGTGTAGTTTTCATGCTTGTATCATAACACAAAAAAATAACGTTATCAAACATCTAAATTCGCCAGTTTGGCGTGAGTTTGAATGAAGTGTCTGCGCGAGCTCACGTCAGCGCCCATGAGGGTGTCAAAGGTTCGGTCGGCCTCCTCGGCATCGTGCACGGTTACCTGTTTGAGAATGCGCCGCTCGGGGTCCATGGTGGTCTCCCAGAGCTCATCCGGATTCATCTCGCCAAGACCCTTATAGCGCTGGATGGATACTTTATTTGTGCGCTTGCTCCCCGAAGTCCGATCCGCCGTGGCGGATCGGACTTCTTCCGCAAGCTCTTCCTCGCTCTCTTCTTCTTGTTCCGGCTCCGGCTCTGCGCTCGCATCCACACCAAGGCGGCTTAAGACTTTTGCCTTTTCGTCATCGCTGAACGCGTAGTAAGATTCTTTCCCATATTTAATTTTATAGAGTGGCGGCTGGGCGATGTAAAGGTAGCCCCCTTCTATGATTCGCACAAAGTGCCTGAAGAAGAGTGTAAGGAGCAGAGTGCGGATGTGCGCGCCATCCACATCGGCATCGGTTGCAATAATAATTTTATGATAGCGCAATTTAGAGAGGTCAAAGGCATCGCCGATAGCGGCGCCGAGCGCAATGATGAGGTGCTTAATTTCTTGAAAGGCAAGAATCTTATCCAAACGCGCCCGTTCAACATTCAAAATTTTCCCCTTCAGGGGGAGCACTGCCTGGGTACGACGGTCCCTGCCCTGCTTGCCCGAGCCGCCGGCAGAATCCCCCTCCACAATAAAGAGCTCCGCCTCCTCCGCACTCTTGGTCTGGCAGTCGGCGAGCTTGCCTGGGAGCGTCATTCCCTCAAGCGCGCCTTTGCGCAAGACGCTGTCTTTGGCGGCTTTAGCGGCTTTGCGCGCTTTCATGGCAAGCGCAACCTTGCCGATAATCATCCTCGCGTCGTCCGGCTTCTCCTCCATAAAATCGCGAAAGGCATCGCCGAAGACTGACTCTACGGCGCTTCGCGCTTCCACACTGCCGAGCTTTGCCTTGGTCTGCCCCTCAAACTGGGGATTGGGGAGCTTGACCAAGATAACCGCCACGAGCCCCTCGCGCACATCATCCCCGCTAAAGTTTCCATCCGCCTCTTTGACACCGTTATTCTTCTTGGCATAGTCGTTTAAGATACGCGTGAGCGCGGTGCGAAAGCCGGTGAGGTGCATCCCGCCTTCGGGAGTTGCCGTATTGTTTGCAAAGCAGAGTTCGCGGGCGGTAATATCGTCCACATACTGGAGCGCGATTTCCACCATAACTTGCTCGGCTTCCTTCTCAACATGGAAGATTGTTTTGTGTATCGGCTTTTGCCCATGGTTGTAGTGCCTGACAAGCGAGATGAGCCCGCCTTCAAAATAAAAAGAGTAAGAAGGGAGCGTGAGTCCGAGTTCAAAGAGAAAGAGGGTCTTCTTAGCGTCAATAGACTTCTCCAGACTGCGTGCATCAATAACGCGGATGAGAAGGCCTTTGGTAAGGTATGCCTGCTCGCGCATATGCGCAATGATGCGTTCCCATACGTACTCTGTCTCCGAGAACACTTCTCTGTCTGCTTTGAACGCCACGACGGTTCCTTGATACTTGGAACTTGAAACTTTCTTTACCTTCTCTTTCTTCTTCCCTCGCACATACTCCTGGTAGTGCGCCCCGCCGTCGCGATGCACTATAACCCAGAGCCACTCGGAGAGCGCGTTGACAACCGAGGCGCCGACGCCGTGCAATCCGCCGGAAATTTTATATCCCTTGCCCTCAAACTTGCCACCGGCGTGGAGCGTAGTCATGACCGTCTCTAGCGAGGAGACCTTTGTCTTGGGATGGATGTCTACAGGGATGCCGCGGCCGTTGTCCGCCACACGCACCACGCCATCAGGCAGGAGCGCCACCTCAATCTCCGTTGCAAAACCGCCCATGGCCTCGTCGCGGCCATTATCAAAAATCTCGGTGAGCATGTGGTGGAGACCGTCAATGCCCGTAGAGCCAATGTACATGCCAGGACGTTTGCGCACCGGCTCAAGCCCCTCCAAAACAAGAATGTCTTCCGCCTCGTAGCCCTTCGTTTTTGATGCCATATATCCTTACAGTATAGCATATTCCGCCTACTTCCGCACCTGCCACAAAGGGTGTTTCTCAAGGGCAGAAACGATGCTGGAGAGAGCCTCATTTGCCTCTGCGTCGGAGAGGGTTTTTTTGTGAGATTGGAAGGCTATACGGAAGGCGAGAGAGGTGCGCGACTCCCCCGCCTTACTGAATTCATCAAACTTCACCGGCCCTTCTGCAAGCAAAGGACCGGCATTCTCGCGGATGACTGACTCAACGTCTTCCGCCCTTACCCCGCTGGGCACAAAGAGGGCAATGTCGCGGATAATGCGCGGGTAGAGAGAAAAGGAGCGGTACTGTACGTCCAGATTGACCAAGGGCACAATACCAGGGCACTCTTTCCCTGCAAGCACGGAGACTAGCTCTCCAAGCGGCATCTCACAGATGACTGAAGTCTGACTCCAGTCAGTATGCGGGAACCATGATGGCAAACTTTCTTTTTTGTACTTTTCCTTATTGTACGCAATACCTGCGGCAAGATGCAATTCCTCCCGATCTTTAAAAAACACCGTGCCGATCTCAAAAACTCTTGCCGCTTCCGTCTCAAAGAGTGCGTGGTCGAGATGGGAGAGAAGTGTTTCTCGCAAAGCATCGGAGAGATTGGTCCGCAAGAAAGATTTATGGCTTGCCAGAGATTTTTCAACTTCACGCTCTCCCGCGGCGCTGAAGGAGTAGCTGTAAATTTCAGTATAACCTAAAGAAACAAGGATTGCCCGCGCTTTTTGCGCCGCTTCGTATACACTCGGCAGGGGCACGAGGTTAAGAGCCGGCAGGGCTACCGAGGGTATGTTATCGACGCCATAGAGGCGCATGACCTCGTCTGCAAGGTCTTCAACCAAATTCAGGTCCGTGCGGTCGGCAGGGATATAGGCACCCCACACATTGCTACTCTCTTTTGTGCCGACGCGCACGCGCTTGAGAAAAGAGGCAATCTCTGCGCCGCTTAACTGCAGCCCGAGAATCTCATTTATCTTCTGTGGAGTAAATTGCACCTGCGCCCGCGCATTTTTTTTATCAGCAACAAGAGCAAGCCCCTTCTTCATTGGCCAACCCATTATTGCAGAGAGTTCGCGGGCAAAGCCCTCGGGCGTTTTTGCATCAGGACGGTCAGGTAATACCTTGACGTCTAAAGTCCAATCATCTCCTGTTGATTTTACGGATTCAATCTCGCAGAACCTGCCGTTGAGCTCCATCACAGCCGCCTCTGGCGCAGGCAGGGTTTCTATAAAAAATTGATTCAGTTCCTTCCAGTGTACGAGCATACTAAAATTGTTTTGAAAAGCGCGGGTCGCCGCCGTAGAAGAGACGGATGTCACTGATACTGTACTTAATCATGGCAATACGGTCCAAGCCGGTGCCAAAAGCGAGACCTCTCCATTTTTGGGGGTCACGGCCGGCAGCCGCAAACACATTCGGGTGCAGCATCCCTGCCCCCACCACCTCCAGCCACTTGCCTCCCCATTTAATATCAAGTTCCACACCCGGCTCGACAAAAGAGAAAAAGCTCCGCCGCCAGCGGAATTCTAGATGAGCGCCAAAGATGTGCTTATAAAACTCCTCAAGGATCCATTTTAAGTGCCCGAGATGCACATCCTCTGCTACGACGAGCCCGTCAATCTGGTAGAACTGCGCCTCATGGGTCGCATCGGTCGCCTCGTTGCGGAATACGCGCCCGGGCGCGATGATGCGGAAGGGCGGCTCATGTTCTTCAAGGTAATGCGCGTCAACCGCTGTGGTGTGCGTACGCAAGAGAGGTTTACCCTCCGAAGCTTTATGCGAAGGAGGGGCAACCGACTCCTTAAGATAAAAAGTATCTTGCATTGCCCGCGCTGGATGGTCGGCAGGAATGTTGAGTGCGTCAAAATTATAGCGCTCGCTCTCTATCTCGGGACCCTCTGCAACCGTAAAACCGAGCTCCCTAAAGTAACGCTCGGCAGTATAGATAATCTGGGTAAGCGGGTGTAAATGTCCCATGAGCCACCTCTCGGATTTGAACCGAGGACCTACTGTTTACAAAACAGTTGCTCTACCGCTGAGCTAAGGTGGCGGTAAAGTGAATTATACCCGCGGACGGGGAAATTCAAGACTGTTTTTGTGGTTCTTGAGCTCGCCAATGAATTTTGATGGCGCAACGCTGATATTTTCTACCCCTCTCCCGCGGACCATGTTCATGAGTGTTATAAAGCGGCGTTCAAGCGAGCCCGTGCTGTTCTTGAGCTTCACATAGACCCATTTGAGTACCGTAAATGCGAAGGTGCGCGCATGGTATATCGCTCCCTTTACCCAGTCGCGCAAGTGCTCTTCATAGATGTTTATGAGCGAAACTTTGAGCACCCGCCGCACATAAAAATTATGCTGGGCAAGAGCCTCGCCGCGGCGCAATGCCATGAGGCGCGAGCTCCAGATAGCAAGCGCGGCGCTCGCGGCAATCAGTGCAATTGAAAGATACCAAACCATAATCATTATATTAACCAAGTACGCTAAAACGAATAAAGCGGGGTACCGTGATGTTTTCGCCAAACTTCTGTACCCGCGATTTGACCAACGCATCAACGGTGAGCGACGCATCTTTAATAAAAGGTTGGGCAAGGAGCTCTGTGGTGTCTGCGGGAGCGGACGCCGTCACCTGCATGGCGATATCGCGGGCAAGAGCCACAAACTCTGGATTTTTTGCCACAAAGTCGGTCTCGCAGTTGAGTTCCACCATGGCGCCGAGAGCGCCCGTTGCGTGCACGTATGCGTGTATCACGCCCGCCTTCACCTCGCGCTTCGACTTTTTTGCGGCAATCACCTCGCCTTGCGCCTTAAGCGATTCAAGCGCTTTGGCCGGATTGCCACCGGCATCCTCCAGCGCCTTTTTGCACTGGGCGAATGAGATGCCCGTTTTTTCTCTGAGCTCTTTTACGTCGGCAGTAGAAATCATGCAGATACTGCTTCAGGAATGACCGCCTCCTTTCTCCCCTCCAAGTAGGCATGCGCAATCTGGTGCGCAATGTAGTTAATGGACTCGCGCGAGGCGTCATTGGCAACTACAGGGTAGGCCACTTTATTAATATTACAGTCCACGCTTGAGATGCTCACGACGGGAATGCGGGAGTCTTTTGCCTCTTTTACTGCAATAGACTCATGCTCCGAATCAACCACAAAGAGTGCGTGGGGAAGTTTTTCCAATCGGTCAAGGCCACCAAAGTAGCGCTCTAACTTCCCAATCTCCTTATCAATGTTCCCCCGCTCCTTCTTAGTGTACATAGAGAGCTCTCCCTTCTCTCGCTTTTCCTTGAGATCTCGCATGCGGGCAATGCGCTTTTTCATTTCGCTCCAATTGGTGAGCGTCCCGCCAAGCCATCGCTCAGTAACGTAGGGCATCCTCGTCATATCGGCGACCGTTTGGATTGGACGCTCCGCCTCCGGCTTATTGCCTACAAAAAGGATGGTCTTGCTCTCTGCGCCGAGCTTTTTTACAAACTCAAGCGCCGCCGCAAGCTGTTCGGCGGTCTTCTCTAAATTAATGATTTGGACACGGTTTTTAACCCCGTAGATAAAAGGCTTCACCGAAGGATGCCGGCGGCTCCGCGAGTAGCCAAAATGGGCTCCGGACTTGAACAGGTTCTCTACAGACATACGGGTGTTTTTTTCTACTTGCATACCAAGCTACCCTAGCATGAACTAAGAATAATGTAAATAACTAAATTGTCTTTGCACCAGTTGTCTGGTACAGGTGCCTATAGGGTATCTGAATTATCTGCGTGCTACAAGTACTATCAGCCCTTGTCGGGACTGCTTTTATAATAATTTGATAATATTGTCCATTTTGTGGACTGGTGGGCATACTCAGCCACCCTCGAACATCTGCTAAGCTAACATTATATTGTGTCCAGACAGAGTTTCCAACAACAACCGCGGTATTATTATGTATAGGGACATCAGAATTAAAGATATGGTTTGCATTTATTGTTATCAAGGATCCAAAGAAATTATAGTTAGTGGTAAACGATGCAGAAAGTAGGGCATCAAAACCCGATGTTAGATATACACTTGGTATACTAACTTCTATACTATTCCGGGGAACGGACTGTGTATATGGTCCATAATTATGGTCGCACCAACGATCACCCGCACTCTTGCCACTGATTCCATCGGTTTCTGCATAACAAGTTAATGTACACGTTTCGCCAACAGGCGGCGGAGGTGGTGGTGTAGTTCCGACAAACGTCGCAGTAACGCTCTTATTTTCATCCATAGTGAGATACGCGGGAGAGATTCTCCTGTCTGCTAGAGGTATGATGTTGTCCCAAGTTGAGAACGTATTATTGGGATTTGGATTTGCAGTAAGGCGCAACCGCTCCCCCCTAGGTATATAGAGGCGGCGTGGCCGCTGGCTAAGCTGTTGGCCGACGGAGGTAACAAGACCAACAAGGGTAGAGCGCCCCGCTGGCGGGGTATTTACATAATTGACATAAACCATGCCGTTGCCCACGATAGACACATCGAGCGTAACGGTGCTTGACTGTATTGGGCCCGCAGTGAATTTTGCGGAGACGGTTTTTGCTACAGTAATCGGTATAGCAGTACACACTAACCCGGTGGACGATACTGTTCCGCCATTTGAGGTACAGGTATTCACATTACTTTCATTCAGCCATCCATTAAACGTAACATTTGCTCCGGGAATTGCGGTGAGAGAAACGGAACTATGCGGCAAGGTATAAGTCTTTGAGCAAGAAGCGCCGCAAGAAATTCCCCCATCAGAGCTTGAGATACTACTGACGCTTGCACCCGTTCCAATCTTCACAACAGAAAGCGTCGCTGTGGACGGCGGCGCCGGCACGATGCAGACGCCGGGGCAGTTGGTGTCTGCCTGCGCCATAAGCGTCGCGGTCAGCGGGTCAAACTTGATCCAGCCGAGCACGGTTGAGCCCCAGGTAAAGCCGCTCAAAACATCCAGCTCGTCCGAGGCGGAGATTTTTGTGACTTGGTAATTCGGATACGACCCCTGTAACGATATCCACCCGTCCCAGCCTCCACGCTGTTCATTCGGTTTAAGGTTCCCTTCACAGCCGTTTAAGAATACTGAACAAGCTCGCGCCCATCCGGATAATTGGTAGGTATGCTGCCCTGCCAAATCGCTAACGCCTATAATTTTAGCATTGTAATTAATTGCCCCTCCCGCGGGAACCCCTCCCAGCAAACGTCCTGTAGAATCTGCGGGCAGGCCAAAGCGTATCCAACCAATATTTGAGCTCCATGCGTAGCCGGTAAGGGTATTATTCAAATTTTTATTTACTCCAAAATCAGGCCCATTACAACTACTCGGCACACGCGGATTACTACAATTATTAAACTTAATCCAGCCGATGTTGGAGCTCCATGCCCAGCCGTAGACGTTATCTGCTGTCCTAGCCTCGGCAACGATGGGGAGAGAGATGCTGATAAAGAGGCTTACGAATAATACAATGCCGAAAAGCGCGAGTTTCCTGTTCATCCTTCTATCATACCTCTTGTGCTCCCCTTACGGAACTTACTTATCCACACTCCCCTCTGCGGCCTCCTTGAGCGCCTCCACCACGGATTCAAGCCCTCCGGCAAATATGCGCTCAATATTATGCCAGGACTGCTTGATGCGATGGTCGGTAATCCGGTCCTGGAGCACATTGTAGGTTCTGATTTTTTCGGAACGGTCTCCCGTCCCAATCTGGCTACGGCGCACATCTCGCGCGCTCTCTGCTTGTAATTCCTCCTCCTGCGCACGCACTTTTGCGGACAGAATCACCATTGCCTTCTCGCGGTTGCTCTTCTGACTGCGTTCGCTCTGGCAACGCACTACAATGCCTGTGGGCTTATGTGTGAGCCGCACTGCCGTTTCTACCTTGTTCACGTTCTGCCCGCCCGCGCCTCCCGAGCGGGTAAACTCAATCTCAATATCTTCAGTCCTAATGCCAATATTTCCGTTCTCCGCGGCGAGTGGCATAATTGCCACCGATGCGGTAGAAGTGTGAATTCTCCCTTGCTTTTCCGTAGCCGGCACGCGCTGGATGCGGTGCACACCCATCTCGTAGCGCAGGGCATCATAAGCGCCACTCCCTTTTATTTCAAACACCGCTTCTTTATAGCCGCCGAGTTCGGCGAAGGATTCATCCACCGTGCTCACGCGCCAGCCGCGCGAGGCGGCAAACTTTTGGTACATCTCGGCGAGTTCCTGCGCAAAGAGCGCCGCTTCCTCTCCTCCGGCGCCTGCGCGCACTTCAAGAAGCACGCCGTCAGGGCTTTTTTCTTCGTCCGAGTTGGGCGCGAGGATATCCTCCATGCGCGCGAGGAGCTCTTCCTGTTCGGCGCGCAGGCCCCGTATCTCCTCCTCTGCCATTCCCGCAAGATGCGTATCATTCTTGGCAAGTGTCTGCACCTCGCTGATTTTTTTCTCAAGCTCGTCAAAACGCGCCGCAAGGTGCGCGGTCTTCACATTACTGCGGTAACCGGTGATATCCATATAAGCGCGCTCCTACTTCTTTTTTGCAAAGGCCTTTGCGGCGCGAGCACGGAATTTCTCCACGCGGCCGGCGGTATCCATGACTTTCTCGCTGCCTGTAAAGAAGGGGTGGCAGGCGCTGCAAATTTCCACCTTAATTTCCGGCTTGGTTGAACCAACGGTAAAAGTATTTCCGCAGGAGCAGTGTACCGTGGCAGTAGGGTAGTAGGTAGGGTGTATTTCTTTCTTCATGGGGAGAATATACCAGAGAATTAGAGATCCTGCAACGGGTCAATCATGTTCTGCTGGATGCTGGCGGCAATCTTCATAACCGAGTCGCCATAGAAGGCATTGGAGGGTTTTGACCAGTTTCCGCCCGCATAGTAGCGCAGCGCCGCCTCGCGCTCGGCGGCAAAGGTCTGACGCGAGGCGCCCAACTCGGAGAGATAGATAGCAGAGGCCATGAAGGCATCCTGCGGCTCCCAAGGGTTTGGCGGGGTATGTCCTGTTGCCACGGCAATCTTCGCCTCATAGGATGCCCATGTTGTGGGGATAAACTGCGATGGGCCCATGGCGCCGCCCCAACCACTCCCCATAGGGCAGGAGAGTGGCATGGACTCCGGGTTAAGGCCGAGATTCCTCGTAATGCGCAGGTACACCGACTCGTCATCGCGTCTTGAATTGTCTCCCGGCCCCGGCATGATTGCTCTCCAGTGCTTGGAAGGCGGGTCGCCGGGACGGTTGCAGGTGCCAATATTCTTACCCAAATTTGATTCCTGGGTGAGAATTGCCAAGATAAATGCCGGCCTCACACCAGTCCTTTGCGAAGCGGCATTCGCATAATCAAGCGCGCGCCCGAAGGGGATTGCTGTGCTGTCGCGCAGGGCAAAGAGCGCGTTCCTAATGTCAGCCGCGCGCGCGCGCCGGTCAGCAAGCACTTTTGAATACGTGGCCTCTTGTGATTTTGAAACCGAGAGGAGTCCTTGCTTGTTCTCTTCATGTTTCTCCACTTCCTGCTTCTTTGCCTCTACTTCCAGTTTGGCGCTGGCCTCGGAAACCTTTTTCTCTTCCAGATTCTTTTTTTCAACTTGCGTCTTCTGTTTGGTGCCGCGAATAACGTCCATGGAATCGCGGATATCCACCTGCACGGTCTGGATTGAATCAACGACGGCATAAAAATCAGAGAATTCCTCGTTGCCCAGCAGGATTTCCGGTAAGGAAGACGACTCATAATCCTGCGAGTTCTGCAGGAGACGCTTGAGGTATTCGCGGCGCACTACGAGTTCTTCCTCCAATGTCAGAATGGTTTTTTCTTTCCCGCCGATATCCCTGCTGATATCGGATATCGCCAGATTCCGCGCTTTGATTTCCAACTGCGCCCGTTTAATTTGGGCATTAAGAATCGCAATGTCGCGCTCTATGGAGGCTGTCTCTTTGCGCTTGCTCTTAAGGAGTTCCGCTTGCACGGCAATTTCTGCCTCAACCTTGGCAAGTTCGGTTTCAAGATTCTTTCTCCGCTCTTCCACAGAAAGCGCCGCCTGACTTATTGCAAGTGGCAGGAGAAAAAAGAAAATTGCGGCAATAAAAAAAGGCTTAATGAATCTCCGTCTGGCCATGCACCTCCTAAGTATAGCAAAAAAAATAGGCTAAGACACCAAGTGTTTAGGGATTCCGACACTCGGTGTCGGTATTTATGGGCTCGATGTCTGATCCCCCTGCTCGGGAGTTCCTGCTCCTTCCTCTTCTTGTTTGCCGCGCTTTTCCACCTCAATTTGTGAAATATCCATCACCGGAGCCTCTTCCTCTTCCTTCGCAACGGCCACTGCGGCAACGATATCGTCCGGCTCTGCAATAATTTTTACTTGTGCAGGTATTGCAAGGTCTTTGACGCTAATCTGGCTCTCTAGAGTCTCCAGCCCTGCAAGGTCAACGCTGATTTCGTGCGGGAGATCCTGGGGGAGCGCCTCCACTTCAAGCTCATGGAGCACTTTTACCACAATGCCGCCGAGTTTGATGGCCGGGGCTTCGCCTACCCACACAATCGGCGCTGAAACACGCAGCGCCTTGCCTTTCTCAACTGCGTAAAAATCAGCGTGGATAAATTCGCCGGTTATCGGGTCTTTGCCTGTCTCATGAATGAGCACGTCCAAAGCGCCTTCTGGCGTTTTGAGTGAGATGACAGAAGACTCGCCCGCCTCACGGTACACTTTTTTAAAATCGGGCAGGGCAACAAAGTAGGAGGCTGACTGCTCCTTCCTCCCATAGACAACTACCGGCAAGAGCCCCTCTGTGCGGCTCTTGGCCAGGGCCTTCCCGTACACATCTCTCCTTGTTGCGGCAAGCGTAATCACGGGGACAGTATACCTTTTGCCTATAATAAGTCAAAATGGTATACTATCAACTATGAATAATGCCCGAAAGAAAAAAGTGTCTTTAGAAGATGTATTCAAAGAAGTCCAGGCTCTCCGCCGTGAGGTTTCAGTGTTTGTGTCTTATGAGTCGATTGATGACTATAAGAATAAAAAGGAAATCATGGATGCATATCGTACTGCTCGCCGCCATATTGTACAGGTAAGATGAACTGAACATGCAGGTTTTCCGAACGCGAAAATTTCTGGACATGCTCGAACACTTGCCCTCGTCAGTACAATCAATATACCATGTTCAAGAAGCAATCTTGCAAGCTAACCCCAGGGACTCGCGTCTGCATTTGAAGAAATTGCAGGGCATGAATAACACTTACTCATTCAGGATCGCTCGCTCATACCGAGCGCTTTTTATATGGGAAAATAATACTGTATGGTTATTTGCCGTTGGCAACAGAAAAGATATTTACCGATAGAACTATAAGTGATCTTACAATAAACTGTTAAAGAGTTTGAGACGGGCGGTGGTGGCAGCTTCTATGGCCGACACGGCGCCGCGCATGATTTTGTAGGGTACTACCTCTTCAGGGTCCTCCTGCAGGGCTAGCTTCAGCGCATCGCGAAATGCAACGCGCAGCTCGGTGGAGATGTGCACGAGAGGCATCCCCGCCTTGATTGCCGCCACAAAGTCCTCGTCGGGCGTCCCCGAGCCCCCGTGGAGCACGAGGGGCACTCCCGCTGCCTCGCGGATTGCCTTAATGCGCGAAATATCTAGGTGTGGGTCCTTGCTGTGCTTGAGCATACCGTGGATATTGCCTACCGCCGGCGCAAGTAGATCCACCCCCGTTTCCTTCACAAACCGCGCCGCCTCCTCCGGCGAAGTGAAGCTCTCCGCGTTCTGCGCTGCGCCCTCAGGAAGCGTATCCAGGAGTTTTGAAGATTTACCAATGTAGCCGAGCTCTCCCTCCACCAATACCTCTCTCCCGCAGGCGCGCGCGTGAGAAACACAGTCTCTCGTTTTTGAAATATTTTCCGCAAGGGGAAGCTCGGCGCCGTCAAAAATCACGGCATCAAAACCCGCATCAATCGCCTCTTTTACCCGCTCCACCGAGTAGCTGTGATCGGCATTGAGAAAAATAGGATAATTCTCCCCTTCCCGCAGACTTTTAATTAGCGCCACACATTGACGTACGCCAATGAAGTCGCGCTCCCCTTCAGAGACGCCGATGACCACGGGGAGCTTGAGTGCGCGGGCAGCATTCCATACACCATGGAGCCCCTCAATATTTGAGATATTAAAGTGCCCAAGCGCAACTCCTCTTTTTTCCGCATCGGCAAGCGCCTCGCGTAAAGTCAGCATCCTCCTATTCTAGCACAGAGCAGGCCATGCTATAATCCCGTCATGAGAGACCTTGATTTTGTCGCCATCGGCGACATTGTGGTAGATGCCTTCATCCGCCTCACCCAAGCAGATGTGTACACGCAGGAGGGAGTAGAGCGGCTCTGCCTCATCAACGGAGCCAAGATTCCCTACGAGTCGCTTACTGTGATTCCCGCTGTGGGAAACAGCCCCAATGCCGCCGTCGCGGCGGCGCGGCTCGGGCTCGCAAGCGGCCTCGTGAGCGACCTCGGCGCCGATGAATACGGCACAGAGTGCCTGCAGGCGCTCGCGGAGGAACACGTTGACAGCTCGTTGGTCAAGAAGCACGAAGGGAAGCGGACTAACTACCACTACGTGCTCTGGTACCGCGATGAGCGCACCATCCTCATCAAGCATGAAGAGTATCCCTACGCCCTGCCGGAGCTTGGCGCTGTGCGCTGGATTTACTTGAGCTCCTTGGGAGAACAGTCTTTTGCCTATCACGAAGCGATTGCCGCGTATGTAGAAACGCATCCGGGCACCAAGCTCGCCTTCCAGCCCGGAACCTTCCAAATCAAACTTGGTGCTAAAAAACTTTCTGCGCTCTACAAGGCCAGTGAAATTTTCTTCTGCAATACTGACGAAGCGCGTATTATCTTGGGAGGGAGTCGGACTCGCCGCGGCGAGTCCGACTCCCAAGATGGCATCGCGCCTGCCTTGTCGGCAGACAGGCTCGCACGCGCACTATCTGCACTGGGACCAAAAATCGCCGTTATCACCGACGGACCCCACGGCGCGTACTGCTATGACTCGCATACGGGCACGGCCTACTTCATGCCGCCATACCCAGACCCTAAACCCCCTTTTGAGCGCACTGGCGCAGGAGACGCTTTCTCATCCACCTTCACTGCCGCGCTTGCGCTGGGAAAGAGTATTGAAGAGGCGCTCTCGTGGGCCCCTATTAACTCCATGTCTGTTGTGCAGAAAATCGGCGCGCGCGGGGGACTCCTTAAGAGAGCTGAATTGGAACAATTACTTGCCGTTGCCCCATCCTCATTTATCCCGGAAAAGCGCTAGCACAGGCGCGAGAGAAGGTTCTGCGTCGCTTGTACGATCCCCTCCTCATCAAGGCCGTATTCGTGGATAAGCTCCTTTGGTTCGCCGGACTGGCCAAATTGGTCTTTTACTGCCACCATCTCCATACGCATGGGATGGAAGTTAGCGAGGAGCTCTGCAATTGCGCCGCCAAGTCCGCCGTGTATCTGGTGCTCTTCCACCGTCACAACCGCGCGAGCATCTTTTACTGCGTCTAAAATTGTTTTCTTGTCCAGTGGCTTTATGGTAGAGACGTTCACCACCGTTGAGGAGATATTCATGTCTGCGAGCGTCCGCGCGGCGCGGAGCGCCTGGTACACAAGCCCGCCGCAAGCAAAAAGCGCCACATTTGCCGCGCCTCCTCCCCAAAGGAGAGAAGCGCTTCCTATTGTAAATGGTGTATCATCCGTACTGATGACAGGACTCTTTTCGCGTGCCAGACGGATATACACTGCGCCCTTATGCTGCGCCGCCGCACGTGTTGCCTTGCGTGCCTCAATAGCATCCGCCGGCACAATGACCGTCATACGCGGGAGCACACGCATGAGCGCAATGTCTTCAAGCGCCTGATGCGTTCCTCCGTCCGGACCAACAGAGACGCCGGCGTGCGATCCGATAATTTTTACGTTTTGATCGTTGTAGCAGATGGTCGTCCGTATTTGCTCCCAGTTGCGCCCGGGATTAAACATGGCGTAGGAGGTCATGAAGGGAATCTTCCCCATGGCAGCCATGCCAGAAGCAACTGCGGCCATGTTCTGCTCGCCAATGCCCATCTCAATAAAGCGCTGCGGATACTCTTTTGCAAAGAGGTCTGTTTTTGTTGATTCCTTCAGGTCCGCGCAGAGCGCAACAACATGCTCATTCTCTTTTCCTGCAAGCAAGAGTCCTTCACCATAACCCGTGCGTATCGGCTCTTCAACTATACCCACATCAAAAAGATGAGGGTTCAGATGTGCTTCCGTTCGTAGGCGGTATTCACTCATGTTCGCTTTTAATTTTCCCTCCTAGACTGCGCAATTCAGCGAGCGCACGTACTGCCTCCTCGCGCGAAGGCGGTTTGCCGTGCCATTCATACTTGCCCTCAAACTCGGGCACGCCCTTTCCGGGTACGGTATAGGCGATGATGAGCGTGGGTTTCCCAAAGACTGCTTTGGCCTGCTCCACTGCCGCATCAATATCGGCAAAATCGTGTCCGCTTACTTCAATCACATGCCAGTTGAACGCTTCCCATTTCTCCTTCAAAGGATCCAGAGGCATGACATCCTCCGTATAGCCGTCAATCTGTATGTAATTGCGGTCAATGATGGCAATAAGATTGTGCAGCTCTTCGCGTGCGGCCAGCTGTGCCGCTTCCCACACTTCGCCACACTCCTGTTCCCCATCGGACATGAGCGCATAAAAGTAACGGCGTGAAGTTCTCCCATTATCAATCCGGTCAGCAAGCGCCATGCCGACAGCTTGCGAAAGGCCAGAACCGAGGGGACCGGAACTTGTCTCAAGTCCGGGGAGCCATTCGCGGTGCGGATGCCCTTGCAGGCGGGACTTGAATTTCCGGAGCGTCTTGAGCTCTTCAATCGGGAAGTAGCCGGCATGGGCCATGGCCGCGTAGAGCACTGGCGCAATGTGGCCGTTGGAGAGCACGAGGCGGTCGCGCTCGCTCCAAAAGGGATTCTTGGGATCGTGTTTGAGCGCATGGAAAAAGAGATAGCTGAAGATATCTGCCATACCCAAGGGCCCAGCGGTATGGCCGGAGCCCGCCTCAAGGAGCGCCTCTATGATGGAGCCGCGGATCGCGTTCGCCTTCTCCGAGAGAAAGCGGACTTTCTCATCGTGCAAATGTGCCATGGGCTAGTGAGTGACGATAGCGTAAAGCTCTTCAAACGCCGCGCGCGGATCTTCTGCAGAGAAAATTGCGGAACCGGCGACTAAGCGCGTTGCTCCCGCATCAATAAGACGCTCTGCGTTTTGATTTGATACGCCTCCGTCAACACTTATTGTAACAAATGGGCACTGCGCCCGCAAAATTTTTATTCTTTCATACACACGTTCGTCAAACGGAGCGCCGTAGGAACCGAGAGATGCAACGCTCATCAGCTGAACTGAACAAATGCGATTCATGTAAGGCATGAGTTTTGCAATGGGAGTATCAAGGGTAAGCGCAACGCCAAGTTCTACGCGCGAGGTGTGCGCAAACAAAATGATTTTCTCCATCTCCTGCGTTGCCTCAATATGCACATACACCCTTTGGACAGCGTCTATCCATTCTCCAATGACCGTCTCTGGCTCTCGTAGCATCAGGTGTGCCTCATATTTAGGTGGACACCCGAGCTCCACAAGCTCTAGTGGGTTATTCCAGGTCTCCGGACTGGCGAAACTGCCGTCTGCAATATCCAGCTGCGCCCACGGCGCAAAGCCGCGCACGAGCGCAATTTTTTCACGAACTTCATTAAAATCGCGCGCAATGATTGAGGGAATGAGTGCGCGTTCAGAACTCATTTTCTGTCATGGCGACGGCGCCGTCCAGCTTCAGATTCCTGCGCTGGTAACGTTCATCCTCTGACGCATCAGTGGTCAACCAGAGCTGGAGAGCGCGTTTAGAGTCCTCCGCAGAGATGAAGCGCGCGCCGAGTGCGAGCACGTTGGCATCGTTGTGGACGCGGGAGAAACGGACAATGTCCTCATGGTAAGAGTAGAGCACTGCGGCGCGCACGCCGCGGACGCGATTGGCGCACATCGCCTCACCCTGCCCCGAGCCGCCAATGACGATGCCGCGGCTCCCGGCGGGGTCGCTCCCGACTTGTTTTGCGACAATGGTTACCACATCAGGGTAATCGTCATCCTCATTAAACTCAAAGAATCCCTCGTCGTGCACCGTATACCCCTCGGCCTTGAGAAATTCCTTTAGCTCGCGCTTAAGTTCATATCCTGCATGGTCCGCTGCGATGAAGATTTGCATACTATTTATATTTTTCTAAAATACGCTCTCCCGAAGGGATATCGCTATATCAACCTCCCCGCCTTAATCACGTGGTTAATAAGCGCGTAGGTGTAGCCGCTCTCATTGTCATACCAGGCAAGAACCTTTACGAGGTTGCCGATTACGCGGGTAAAGGCGAGGTCTACTATAGATGCGTAGGGAGTGCCGAGGATGTCCGACGAGACGAGCTGCTCTCCGCTCACGGCAAGAAGTTTTTTCCAGCGCTCCTCTCCTGCCGCGCGCGTGAGGATTGCGTTCACTTCATCCTTAGTCGTTTCGCGCGAGGCAATAAAGGTGATATCGGCCACCGAACCGACGAGCACCGGCACGCGCAGGGCGATGCCATCAAACTTGCCCTTAAGCGCCGGCACCGCTTCCGTCACCGAGATTGCCGCGCCCGTTGATGAGGGAATGATGTTCTGCGCCGCCGCTCTCCCCCGCCGCCAATCTTTTGCATCCGGAGCATCCACGAGTTTCTGCGTTGCGGTGTAGCCGTGCACCGTGTTAAGCATCGCCTTGTCAATGCCGATTGCTTCGTGGAGCACTTGGATGACCGGGCTCGCCGCGTTGGTGGTGCATGAGGCATTAGAGCTGATACTGCAGTTTTTGAGCGCGTCCTCATTAATGCCGAGGAGCACTGTGGCGCCCTTTGCCGCGCCCGTTGGGTCCTCCTTTGCGGGCGCGGAAATCACCACGCGCTTGGCGCCAGCCTTAAGGTGGAGAGCCGCTTTATCATAGCGCTCAAAGAGCCCCGTGCACTCCACGACCACATCAATGGCATGTTCCTTCCATGGTAATTGTTCCGGGTTCTTCTCTTGGATAAAGATGATCTCTTTCCCTGCCACCACCAAGCGTCCATCCATGGCGCTTACTTCAAAATCTGCCTTGCCATAGGCAGTATCGTAGCGCAGGAGGTAGGCAAGATTTTCAAGGTCGCCGAGGTCGTTAACGGCAACGATTTCCACATCAGGATTGTCGTGCGCGATGCGCACGAATGCTCTCCCGATGCGTCCAAGCCCGTTGATTGCCACGCGGATGGGATGTTGGTCTTCCATAGCGCTATTGTAACTTAGATGCGTTCACGCAACAATCGCGCGAGAACCTCTGGATTGGCGCGCCCGCCGCTTGCCTTAATTCCCTCCCCGATGAGCCGCTGAAGCACGCTCTCCTTGCCACCCTTGAACTCTGCAACAAGCTCTGGGTGCGCGGCAATGACTGTATCGGCAAGCGCGCCGAGAGCGCGCTTGCCGCTCTCTTGCAAGAGCCCCGCCGACTCTGCAAGCGCATGCGGGTCAGCGTCATGTGCGGTTATCTTCGCGAGTAGGTCCTTGGCGCCGCGCGAGGAGAGCTCTCCTCGCGCGGCCATGCGGATGAGTTCGGCAAAGTGCGCCGGATCAGGAAACGCTATCTGCGCGTCAGTCTTGCGCATCCCTGCGAGATCTGAACTGATGTAGTTTGAGGCAAGCGCAGCGAGTGCGGCGTCCCCTCCAAGTGCCGCGCTCACCTGATCAAAGTAAGCGCCAAGCGTCTCATCTGCCACGTACATCTCCACATCCTCCGCCTTAATGCAAAGCGCAGTGAGCCGCTCGCGCTTCTGCCACGGGAGTTTGGGCAGGCTCTCTCTCAAATTTTTGAACTCCTCAATCTGTGATATGCGCAGTGTAGGCAGGTCGGGGTCGGGAAAGTAGCGGTAGTCGTGCGAGGACTCTTTGCTCCGCTGAGAGAATGTTACTCCTTTTGCTTCATCCCAGCCGCGTGTCTCTTGAACAATACTCTCTCCCGCTTTCAGTGCATGAGTTTGCCTCTGTATTTCGTACTCAATTGCCCGTTCAACAGAGCGGAATGAGTTAAGGTTTTTAACCTCCACCTTCGTACCTAATGTAAGCGGAGCCCAAGGCAAATTCTGATCGGCGTCGGAGCCCGTCAGCAGACGGGTAAAGGCGGCAGAATTTGCCTTGGGCGAAGCGAGCGAGATGTTCGTCTCCACACGCATCTCTCCCTTCTCCATATTCGCCTCCGAGGCGCCCAGCGTGCGCAATACGAGCTGCAGCTCGCGCGCAAAGTCTGCCGCCTCTTTTGCGCTCTGTATCACCGGCTCGCTCACCAGCTCCATTAAGGGCACGCCGGCGCGGTTAAAGTCAATGAGACTTTCGTCCCCTGCCCCGTCATGGGTAGAACGCGCAGTATCCTCCTCCAAGTGAATGCGCGTAAGCGCCACTCCAGAGAGCATCCCGCCTATGACAAGCGGATAACGGTATTGGCTCAACTGATAACCCTTAGGGATGTCGGGGTAGAAGTAGTTCTTGCGGTCGAACTCGCTGTAGTCGGCAATGGCGCCGCCCACGGCAAGGCCCACGCGCAGTACCTGCCGCACCGCCTCTTTGTTGATGACGGGCAGGGTCCCGGGATGCCCCATGCAGACAGGACAGATGTTGACGTTCGGGCGCGTCTCGTCCGGGTCGTTTTTGGACGAACAAAACATCTTGGTCTTTGTTTTGAGCTCGGCATGGATCTCCATGCCGATGGCGGGGACGTAGTTCATGACTGGGATGCCACGTGTTTCTGGATTAATTGGATATAGTGATTATACAGTGGAATAAATTCTTTATTCGTAAACGTATTCTTGAATTGAGAAAATGGTAAATCCAAAAGCTGTTGCAGTTCATGCAACAATTTCTGCATTTGCTCTAACTTTTTTAAGATAAGGTCATGCGACATGAGCGTGCATCATGGCGTCCCTGCGTATGCGTCTAAATTTTGCCGTATCTTGGTACTCCTTCATTGCGCGAACTTTGAATCTAATACAATCAAACGTGTCGCCTTCTATAAGCTTCCCCGCTCGCGCAACTTCAAATTTTAGCATTGGTGAAGCGGTATACAGGTCAACGAGGTCAATCTTGTCTTCATTAATACTTAGTTTTGATGAAATGTAGCCAGACAAATTCGTACGTAAAGAAAGCGAAAGTGGCTTCTCTGTAAGTACGCCAAAATCAAAATCGGACATTCCGGTTGCTCCGTTCTTAACCTGTGAACCAAAGGCGATGATGAGTGGTCTTTTCATAGAGGCATTGTAACACACCTTCTTAAATTCCTCTAAACTTTTCATCTATGTATCGGGTGAAATTTTTTTAAAATCCTCCAACATTTTTTTCGCAATTTTCTTTAATGCTGGTAAATGCAGAGTAATAACTGCCCATGTTACGCTTTGGTCAATCCCAAAATATTCATGCACAAGGTGGTTTCTCATTGCTACAATATCACGCCATTCAATTTCCTGATACTCGCTTCGCACCTCTTCGGAAAGCGTATGTGCCGCTTCACCAATAATCGTTAAATTTCTAACAACCGCATCATACGTTTTCTTATCAGAAAAAAATGTATCGGCATCTTTTATTCCGACAACATATTCTTCAATGCTTTTGATAGCATCTAAAATATCTGTAAGATATAACCCTATATCTCGGCGGTTTTTCATACATATATAATCTGCGCCAAAATACGCTCACGAATATATGGCTTGATTGCCTTTTTTGTGGCAAGATCGACTTTTCTTCCTAGATATTCTTCCAGATGACGCTCGAGAGAAAAGAATTGGAGACCAAGTGGTTTTTGTAAATCAACAACTATATCAATATCACTATTCTCATCATTATCACCTCGCGCATATGAGCCAAAAACACCTATTTCTTTCACGCCGTAGGTTTTCTTCAAATACTCTTTATGCAGAGCTATTTTCTGTTTAATTATTTCTAGGTCAGTTGACATAGCTTGATTTTATCATTATTCCTTCAAATTCACTATACAACTTTGGACGAACAGAACATCTTGGTCTTTGTTTTGAGCTCGGCATGGATCTCCATGCCGATGACGGGAACGTAGTTCATGTGAATAGGAGCCGTCAGAGCAATTTTTGCAGTTGATCGTTAGTAATCTTAATATCACGTAAAATAGCTTTGAGTGTGCCTTTTGGCAAATCTCTATTGGCGTGAAGCGGGATAGTAGTTATTCTTCCATCGACGTGCTCTAGTAAGAAGTGGCTGCTCGACGAGCGTTTGACCATAAAACCGCAACGTCCAAGAATTTGGATAAGTTTCTTACCTGAAATCGCCAGCGATTTAGGCATGTGCGGGTCTTTTAACGATTACTGTTTCAAAAGACTCCAAACTATTTTCTTCAGGAATAAAGCTTTTATTTGCGTTGAGGTTTTCAAGATATAGAGAAATGGCATCGCGCAGATTCGCCCGCGTCTGTTCGATGGTATCACCGCATGTATGACAGCCCGGCAACGCCGGAACAAAACCGTGATACGCTTTGCCGTCTAATTCTATAATGACCCTATATGTATAACTTTTCATAGAGGCATTGTAGCACATATCAAGACGCTGGGGGTGTCTCCGCTGGCGCTGGTGCCTCATCCGCCGGGGCAGGGTCTGGTGGAGGAGGAGCGGGTTCCAGAGGAGAGTCCTCTGTGTCCAGAGGACTCTCCTCTGGGTTTTCTTGATCCTCCGCGGGTGGAGCAGACGCAGGTTCAGATTCTGGAGTTGGGGTGGCTTCCGGTTCTGGTTCTGGGGCAGGTGTAGGAGTTAGCGCTGGAGTTGTGTTCCCTCCCCCTCCCCCACCATCCCCCGCCGCATTATCAGAGCTTACCCCATTCCCAGAGAGCAGTGCGTCAAGCTGTAACTTGGTAATGCAGGTCTCCGCGCCAGAGTCGTCTCGCACGCAGAGTTCCTTAGTTTTTACCCGTCCAGCAAAGAGGTCTCCTACGCCGTTTGCCGCATCGGCAAGCCATGCCCGCGTGCGCGCAAACACGCTCTCAAAGAAGCTCTCAGCAAAGGTCTGGGACTCAATGCTCGGATTCGCCGTGGTGCTCGCAATAGTCTCAATGCGCAGATTCATCTCCTGAATCGCCTTAGTAAGCACCGCGGTCAATTTAGGGTAATCAAAGCCGGAGGGCAGGCCATCCGCGCCGAGGGAGACGAGATCAGGCACAACGGTCAGCGCTTCTTCCGCAATAAATCCCGGCTGGTCTTTCGCGTTTCCGTACTGCGATTTTAAGTCATAGCGGATGGGATGCAAGCGCATGACTTCATTCAGCCCATACTCCAATTCTCGTATATTTTCCTTCCAGCGGATTGAGGAGAGCGAGCAGGCGGTGGCATTTTCCGTTACTTCTTTAGATACGGTGTTCCAGCAGAGATAGTCGCCTATGTTGCTGTTTGTCGGCGCGCTAATCCCCATCGTCCCCGTCACCGAGAGCGTCCGCCACGGCGACGTCGTCCCAATCCCCACATTTCCGCTACTCCCAATAATAGTGAGAGCAGAAGTTGATGTAGTGGCAGTGCCCGCAACAGTGGTGGTGGCGAAGTAGAGATTACCTCCCGCGTTTCTGAATGCCCATTGAGCGTTCCCTGCTCCAGCAGATAATGAGAGTTGAGCCGCAGTAGCCGAGAACGGGTTCAAGAGCCACTGTGGGGTAGTGGTGCCGATGCCGACGTTGCCGGTACTGGCTATTCTCATCCGTTCCATCGATGTACCTCCACTGGCGGGACGCGTGCCAAAAAGAAGTGCTCCTGCGGCATTACCATCAGTGGCATTTTCCTTCACACCGCTTATGATAGCGAACGTAGTAGGTGCTGTTCCGCTATAGGCAGCGCCAAATAGTATGCCCGATCCAACTTTCTCCCCTAATGCATTTGTACTCTCTAATCGGACATTAAATGGCATATTAAAGGTGGATATATCTGATGCTCCTTTTATATCCAACTGAGCTATAGGACTCGCCGTTCCAATGCCTACCCTCCCCACCGAGTCAATAAATATCGTTGATGTTGCCTGCGCCACTCCCGCGTTATTGCCCACAAGGAAGTTGCCTTTGGTGAGAGAGAGTGAGGTGAGGAGGGTGGAGGTAGAGACCCACGCAGGCACACCACTCCCCCCCGCCATGAGAATGTTCCCTCCCGTGCCTGCGGCGGTAACTTGAAGGGCTTCCTTGGCGCTGCCGTATAAAATGCCATTCGTGGCAAAGGTGTTTGCGCCAGTGCCGCCGTACGCAACCGAGAGAGTGGATGAGGCGGAGACCACGCCGCCGGTGGCCTGCAGGGGGCCGGTGAGAGAAGCGAGCGTTAACTGTCCAGAGATGTATTGATTGGTGCTCGTGGCGTTGGTTGAGGTGGCGTTGGTAAATACCACATCGGTTATACGAGCCAAAGCTCCAGTTAATAAAGTGGAAATGTGAGTGTACGTTGAGGTGGCATTAGTGGAGGTGCTGGTGAGCATCACTAAGTTGGTAATCGTTGAGGTGGCGTTGTTGACGAGGATGCTTCCACTAAGAGTGGAGAGACCGGTGGTGGTGAAGGTCTGCGAGCCGAGATCCACGGCAGAGGTGGCGCCGGTGTACGGGACATAGTTGGCAAGGGTAGTAGAGGTGGAGACCCAGGAGGGAGCGCCGCCGCCTCCGCTCATGAGAATCTGGCCTGCCGTGCCTGCGGCGGTGATTTCAAATGAATCAGCGTCAGAGTATACGGCGCCACCCGCAACTGCGGTGAGCGCCTTCTCGGTGCCGCCGCTTGCAAGAGACAGTGTCCCAGAGATGTTTGCCAGTGTGGTGGTGGCAACCCAGGTGGGAGCGCCGCCGACATTGGCAAGAACGTAGCCTGCGGTGCCAATACCAAGCCGTGCCCAGTCGGCGCCACCATAATACATGAGGTCGCCGGTGGCATCGGAGCCCAGCGCAATGTCAGTGCCGTCAACCGAATTGTCGGCAATGACAGTTGCCGAGAGAGTGCCTCCCACATCACCGGCAAGCGGGATGGAGGTGGTTGCCACCCACGCAGGTACTCCACTCCCCCCTGCCATGAGAATGTTCCCTCCCGTGCCTGCGGCGGTAACTTGAAGGGCTTCCTTGGTGTTGCCGTAGAGGATGCCATTCGTGGCAAAGGTGTTTGCGCCAGTGCCGCCGTACGCAACCGAGAGAGTGGATGAGGCGGAGACCACGCCGCCGGTGGCCTGCAGGGGGCCGGTGAGGGAGGCGATGTATGCGGTACCAGAGATGGAGAGAGCGGTGGTGCTCGCATAGGGAAGGACGGAGGCAGAGGTGGAGGTTGAGACAATGTTTCCACCAACAAAGAGTTCGGATGAGATATAGGCGTTGCCGTGTACAGAAAGGAGACGGGAGGGAGTTGTGCTGCCGATGCCGACGTTGCCGATGTTGTTAATGCGCATTCTCTCCGCCAAAACTGGCAGAGTACTACCAATGGCATCATTTGATGTGTAAAATGCTAATCCACCACCTTCACCATTAAAAGTGTTAAGCGAACCTCCGGCACCAGCATCATCAATAGCAATACCACGGATCTTAGAAAATACACCGCTCCGACCGGCGGAACCATCTTGAGAGAAAAACTCCAAATCGCCCATTGAGGAATCCCCCAATAATTCCCCCGTGTTCTGTATTCGTAATATGGATGCCGCTGAATTAAGACTTAAAAGCTTCTGCGGCGTCGTCGTCCCTATCCCCACCCTCCCCACCGAGTCAATAAATATCGTTGATGTTGCCTGCGCCACTCCCGCGTCATTGCCCACAAGGAAGTTGCCTTTGGTGAGAGAGAGTGAGGTGAGAAGGGTGGATGTAGAGACCCACGCAGGCACACCACTCCCCCCCGCCATAAGGATGTTCCCTCCCGTGCCTGCGGCGGTAACTTGGAGGGCTTCCTTGGCGCTGCCGTATAAAATGCCATTCGTGGCAAAGGTGTTTGCGCCCGTGCCGCCGTACGCAACCGAGAGAGTGGATGAGGCGGAGACGGCGCCGCCGGTGGCCTGCAGGGGGCCGGTGAGGGAGGCGAGCGTTAACTGTCCAGAGATGTATTGATTGGTGCTCGTGGCGTTGGTGCTCGTGGCGTTGGTAAATACCGCATCGGTTATACGAGCCAAAGCTCCAGTTAATAAAGTGGAAATGTGAGTGTGCGTTGAGGTGGCATTGGTGGAGGTGCTGGTGAGCATGGAGAGGTTGGTAATCGTTGATGTGGCGTTGTTGACGAGGATGGGAAGTGTGGTTGTCGGCGCAAGGTAGCCGTCCACGAGCCGCCACTCTCTGAATGCATCCGTGAGGTAATCAACTCCGGCAGTAGCAGTGGTTACGATGTTACCAGCCTGCTTGAGAAGACCGGAAAGGGTTCCAACCTTGAGACGGCTGACATCAATATACCCGGGGAAGGTTGTTGTGGCAGATGTGGAACCCACTGAACCGATGTTGGGGATAGAGAATGTTGACGTGGCAATAAAGTCAGACGTGACCAAGCCCTGGAGCTTGGCGGAGTCCAACGAGAAGTGCGCCGAGGGGACGGAGCCGATGCGCTTGCGCGGCGTCATTTCTCCATCGTTACTTACCTCCACTCCAAGGTAGAGAGCGTTCTGGCTCCAATCCACATCTGCGGTTGAAGAACCAGCGCTCCCCAATAGCGCGGAGAAGAGCCCGTTGCTGACTGTAAGCGAGTGCGTCTCGTCAAAGAGCGCTGTCCCGCCGCTTGCGGCAGTGTAGACGCGGAAACGCAGTGTATATGTGCCGTCTGCAACCGCTGTACTGTTGGAATCAGTGAGCTTCCCCTGATAGTTAATCTGCGTATTGGGAGCCGCATACGCACGCACAGCAAAAGAGCCCACGAGAGCGCTCACGACTGTTGCGGTAGCAACAAATCGCCAGAGCGTAGTTTGCCTGTGGTTCATGATGTACAATCAAAAGTATAGCATTTTAACCGCTTAAAAAACGGACATCTGACTATGAAAAAGTGGATAAGGTGCGCCTTCGCCAGCGCAGATGCGCGGTCATCGCAGAAATGCAAATATACACAAGCACGATGGCGATGGCGGGCATTGACGGTTGAATGAGGAGGAGTATGCATGCGGACAAAAAACCAATCACGTAGACCGTAGTAAAAATTTGCGTAAGCGCAATCTCACGGCGCATGGCACCATCCTGCGTGGCCTGCGGCATCGTGCGTCGCTTGAATCTACTAACGCCAAAGAGCGCGCCGAGGAGATGCAGGACCAGCACGTATGCGCCGTAGAGCGGACGCGCTGGCGACAGTATCGGGAAGACGCGGAGCGCGCCTGCAAGAATCCCGGCGCCGACAACAGCCGGCGCGGCAATGCGCGTTATCGCATTCGCCACCGCAGAGAGCATGCTCCTGCTTACCACGAGCGTGCCGTAAATCTTTTTCATCTGGCGATTCTCGTAGTCAAAAATATGGAGCACGATGGGGTAGCGTCCGGGTTTCTTGAAGGTGCCGATAGTCGTGCGGTACGCGCGCGCAACGCGATCCATGTAGAGCACAAACGAGGCTGACTGATCGCCGTTCTCGGAATCAAAGATGGTGATGCCCACGGTCTTGAGCACCTCGGGGAGCAAGTTGTAATCGATGGAAAAGGTTACCGGCTCATCACTGCGGATGCGCAGGTCCCCTCCCAAAAATCTCTTGATACTATTTTGCTGTATGACCTGCACCGCAAAGACGGGCGCTCCCCCTTCTTCTAACACGAGTTCGGCTTCGGGGAAGGTGTCAAAAACATCAAACGGAGGACTGGTGGTAGAAGATACTTCTTCTCCCGGTTCTTCTGGTTCTTCCGACGGCGCTGTGGAGAGCAATACGCTCACAATTGCAGGGCCGGAGACGTCTCCGGCGGCGCTGTAGACGTAGGCGGCATAGTAGTAGCGAACACCCAGCGAGAGGCTTGAATCATCCGCGCGTGATCCCGTCCCCTCATAGACGAGCACGCCGTCGCTGGGGCCGCCGGGCAAGGTGGTCTTCCGCACTATCCGCACACGGTTAAAGGTAAACCCTGTTTTGGTGGAAGGATTGTTCCAGCGTAAGGATGCGCTCAAGGCCCCTGCGTTACCGCTCGCCGCAAAGCCGGTAACACTGTAGATAAATCGGCACGAGCCGTCGTCCGCGGTCGCTGTGCTTGAGTAGTTCACTGCCGCCGGACTTGTACAGCCAGACGTTTGATAGATAGGGATGGGAGGCGCTGTTCCCCCACTGCTACCGCGACCGCAGTCTGCCGAACAGTTTGCCGCCGTCTCACCGCTCTCACAGATACCGTTACCGTTGCATGAGGGAGCGGCGGTGTATTGTTGGAATCCGGCATGGAGGTAGTACAGGGAGGAATTTGATTTGCCGGTACCGACTTCGCCAAAGGTGCTCTCCTGCCGGTACAAAGCTGAAGTTTCCAACCCCCCGCCAAAATTGACGCTGTCAGCTTCTAAACGATAGTTGCTGCTTGCTGAAACGTATGCCAAAAGCGCTGCTGTTGGGGTAAGGAGTGCGAAGACGACGAGTGCTGTTCGGATACTGCGTGCACCCATACTATTCTTTGAGCGGGACTAGAACATAGAGATAATCCTGCTTCTTGCCGCTTAAGAAGACGGGGCTGATGACCCCGGAGCGCCGCGACTCGTCCGCGCGAATTTTTATTTCATCGGAAAACGCTTCCTTGACTTTCAGCTCAAGCGCGGCGTCGCTTATCTGGTCCCCCGTACTCTTGATTACCACCACTCCCACGCGCGGTACGGCGCCTGACATGCTCGTCGCGGAGCCGAGAAATTCTCGCAGGAGCTCTTCCTTAAGCTCCGCCTTGACCGCTTCGCGGTCAAGTGGAGAGAGTTCAATCGATTTTTCGGTATTCCCTGCAAAAAAGATCTTCCAATTATGTGCAATGAGCCCAACATTTGCAGAGAAAAAGTCCGTGATCATTTCCAACAGCGACTGGAGCGCGCTTGCCAGCACGTCAATAATGGAAGCGCTCTGGAGCGTTGCGCCGATTGATGCGCGGAATGCCGTCTCTTGGATATGCTCTCCCGCAACAAATGCGCTGCGTAGCGCCGATTGTGAAGTGTGCTCAAGAGCCACGCGTATGCCCTGTACGCCAAAACGCCATGCGCCACTCATCCCCATCACCACAAGCACGTAGGATACGAGCGCAGTGGCAATGTAAAGAGGAAGTTTTTTTTCGTAACGCAGGAGCGGGCGCGGTGTGTAGGGTTCTACAGGGAAATGGCTTCCCGCTTGCAGAACGGTAGAATCCGGTATAGGCGTAATGGGCACAGAGTTGGCGTACGACAAACTCCCGGTGTGCCGGTTTTCATCCATGTCTCTATTATAGCGTTTATTAAAATAAAAAACGCCCCGTGTCTGTGGACACCGAATGTTTTAGATGCTAATCCATATCTAAACTACGTCTCGTGGGGAATGTCTTGCAAATAATTCTACCCCCCATAAATTCGTTCTGGATGTCGTCGCGGTGGAAGGCGCGATAGGTGCAGATGTGTTTCAAAATCATACCAAAAAACTACGATCGTGGAAAAGTGATACGATTTTTTTGCAAGCAAAAAAATGGCTCATTGATGGAAGTGAGACTTCCATCATTACTACTCCAAAGCCTTGTCCAGATACACCTTCATTTCAGGGAGTCCGTAGGCTCCGTTGAGTGGGATGTATTCTCCTTTTGCGGTGATGATGACACTGAAGGGCGTCCCCGTCCCTCCCGCGTTCTGCGCATCCTGCGCCTGCGCCTCAACGAGCGCCGCGTGCCTTCCGCTCGCAAGGCAGGCTTCAAACTTCTGCTTATCCAGCCCTAAACCTGCGGCGATCTTTGGGAGCTCTGCCGGGTCAAGCCCGTCATTTGAAGGCGTAACTTCAAAAATCTTAGTGATGTATTTCCAAAATACCTCATTACCTCCCAACTCTCCCGCACATTCGGCAGCTTCTGCTTCTTTGGAGGCTTTCTGATGGAGCCCAACGAGCGGGAAGTGGCGGTACACCCAGCGCACGCGCCCGTCCGCGCCGTACTCATCCATCACCTGCCGCATGGTCTGGTGGAAGCTCTTGCAGAAGGGGCATTCCAAGTCGGAGAACTCTATGATGGTAACTTGCGCCTGCGCGGAGCCCTGCACGTGGTCGGTATTTGATACGGGCGCAACATTCTTGGCGAGCTCGAGTGGATCCGGTCTCCCATCAGTAGTAGGACCGGTGCTCCCCCTGTTTACGCCGCCAAAGTAGATACCTGCCGCAATGAGCGCTCCCGCAATAATGATAGCCGCCGGGATGAGGAAATTCTGTTTTTCAGCGTTCATGGGGTCATTATACAAAATGTGGAGAGAGACGCAACCCAGGAACTTTTTCTCTACTCTGTATTGTAAGCAAGAGCCAGCTCTCAAGAACATTTTTAAGTTCGTCCCGACATCGTTTCAAAACATCCCTATATACTCCAGTTTGTAAGTATGTTTTTCATCTGTCATAATTTTTCTTGTAAGTATTTTCTGTCCCGCACCACGGGCAGTACCACTTCTTTAATGTTATTTCCCATGACACTTTTTGTACTTCTTCCCGCTTCCGCACGGGCAGGGATCATTCCTACCGACTTTTGGCACGCTACTTGCAGGATCATTGGGAGAAACCTGTGCAGATTCGGGACCGCCCTCCTTGATTTGTGAGAGATCAATAACGGGAGTGAATGCCACGGCGGCGGGAGCAACACGTTCAAGGTGTTTGAAAATGGTATCAAAAAGCGAGAACTCCAAATCCTTATAGAGCCGCAGGCCCTCTTTTTTATACTCTACTAAGGGGTCGCGCTGGCCATAGGCGCGCAGGTTCACCGAGCCGCGCAGGTAATCCATCGCCTCCAGATGCTCCATCCACAAGGTATCCAGCGTCTGGAGCGCCAACTGGCGCACTGCCTGCAAAAACATCTCCCTTCCCAGCTCCTGCTCTTTAGTCTCTACAACCGAAGCTATCTCGCTTGCTTCCCCCGTCGTAGACGCATGGTCCTTGAGACGGTCCGCAAATTCAGCCATGTACTCTTGATTACCAATGAGGAGCTTACGTCGCCTCACGTACATGATGCCGCGCTGGTGGTTCATCACGTCGTCGTACTCCAGCACGTGCTTGCGGGCGTCAAAGTTGAGCCCCTCAATTTTGTTCTGCGCGTTTTCTATAATCCGCGTAATCATCCTTGCTTCCATCGGCTCATCTTCCGCAACGCCAAAGCGGTCATAGATTGCCTTGATGCGCTCGCGCCCGGGACCGAAGACGCGCGCGAGCTCGTCCTCCATGGAAATAAAGAACTGCGTTGCGCCGGGGTCTCCTTGGCGCCCTGCGCGGCCGCGCAGCTGGTTGTCTATACGCCGCGCTTCATGACGCTCGGTGCCGAGCACAAAGAGCCCCCCGAGCGCTTTCACCTCTTCATACTCTTCTTTAGTTGCCTGCGCGCCGCCAAGCTTAATATCAACGCCGCGCCCGGCCATATTGGTTGCAATCACCACACTCCCCTTGCGTCCCGCGTCTGCGATAATCTCACCCTCTCGTTCGTGGTTCTTGGCATTGAGGACCTGGTGCGGGATTCCTTCTTTATTGAGGTAGCTGGAAAAGATTTCATTTTTCTCTATAGAAATTGAGCCAACGAGCACGGGCTGACCCTTCTCATGCAGTTCGCGTACGCGGCGCACCACCGCGGTCACCTTGCCGCGCTCGTTTTTAAAAATCTGGTCAGGGAGGTCAACGCGAGCGATCTTCGCATTTGATGGAATGGAGAGCACCTCCAAGCCGTAGACCTTTCGGAACTCTTCCGCGCTTGTTGCAGCCGTGCCGGTCATGCCGGAGAGCTTTGTATACATTCTGAAGTAATTCTGGAAGGTAATGGAGGCCACGGTGCGACTCTCGCGCTGGACCGCGACTCCCTCCTTCGCTTCAATCGCCTGGTGGAGTCCCTCCGACCAGCGCCGGCCGGGCTGGAGACGCCCGGTAAACTCATCAACGATTACCACGCCGTCGTTTCCGACCACATACTCCCTATCCCGCTCGTAGAGCGCCTTGGCGCGGATGGCAGTCTCCAGATGGTGGACGTACTTCACGCCGTGTTCGGTGTAAATATTCCCCACACCGAGAAGTTTTTCCGCACGAGAGATGCCTTGGTCGGTCACGAGGATGGCCTTTGCCTTCTCATCAACCGTGTAATCCTCACCGAGAGTAAGCGTAGTCGCGATGCGCGCAAAGGTATGGTAGAGCGCCTCCGATTCCTGCGAGGGCGCCGAGATGATTAGGGGCGTTCGCGCTTCGTCAATGAGGATGGAGTCAATCTCGTCCACGATTGCGTATGCGTATTCGCGCTGGGCCAGATCCTCGGGCCTGAAGGCGATATTATCGCGCAGGTAGTCAAAGCCGTACTCGTTGTTAGTGCCGTAGGTGACGTCGCAGGCGTACGCTTCGCGCTTAGTGCAGGCAACGAGGAACTCGTGTTCAATATGGTAAGCGCCGCTTGTATCCCTCTCGGCGTCATCGGCGCTGGGAGGCGCTGTGTAGCGGTAGGAGCCCGCTTGCGTGACCACACCGACGCTCAAGCCGAGCGCATGATATATCTGCCCCATCCACACCGCATCGCGGCGGGCAAGGTAGTCATTCACCGTTACGATGTGCGCGCCTTTCCCGGTGAGAGCGTTTAAGCACGCGGGGAGCGTTGCCACAAGCGTCTTGCCCTCACCCGTCTTCATCTCGGCAATGCCGCCCTGATGCATAACGATGCCACCCATAAGTTGGACGTCAAAATGCCGCTGTCCAAGCGTGCGCTTGCTTGCCTCGCGCACGAGCGCAAAGGCGGGCACCACAAGCTCATCCAGCGAGGAGCCCTCGGACAGTTTCTGCTTGAGGAGCGCCATCCGTTCCAAGAGTTCGCCCGGAGACAAAGACGCAAGTTCCGCTTCCACTCTGTTTATTTCAGCCACAATCGGCGCAAGTGATTTCACCGCACGCGTTGATTTGCTCCCGAATATCTGTTCAAGCAAGGCCATTGGGTGCACATTCTAGCACTTGTCGGCAGAAAATAAAATCTCCGTCCGCTCCACCGGCTGGCGGAGGTGAACGGAGATTTTATTTTAGTGGTAGAAAGATACTACCTCTTCTTTGAGCGCTTTGTGCTCTTTTTCTTGGCAGCCTTCTTTGTCGTCTTCTTGGCTGTCTTTCTCTTCTTTGCCATAATTTTGTTTGAAACTCGTTAGTAAGAATTTGCGGTTCGACCATTCCCGCGAGTGCTTACACTATTATAGTGCAAAAAAGTTACAAAACAGAATTTTTTTGCGATATGTGTGGATAACTAAAAAATATTTTTTGAAAAAAATTTTCTGCGCGCTCGTGGCTGGTGAATGCGAACTCCAACAAATATCTTATGTGAGTGCTGTCACCAGCCGCGAGCGCGCGGATACGCCCAGTATAGCAGAAAAACGAAAAACCCGTCTCGCCGAAGCGAACGGACCTTTCGCAGATATTCGTTGCGCATCCGCTCCGCCGAGGCGGACAGAAGCACTCACATCCTCTAGTATACACGGGTACGGAAAAAAATCAAGCTACTCTTGTATCGGATTGCGTCCCGCTTCAATTTCTCCGATAAGCGCACGCGTTTGCGTTGCTTGCTGAGGAAATTGTTCACCGATTTTTTTAAGTTGGGTGACAGACTGCGCGCGCTCGCCTACCTGCAGGTACGCCGCCGCGAGCGAATACTGAAGTTGTATGTCAGAGGGATTTGCCTCTGCGACGCCCTCCATGGAGATAAGCAGATTCTGGTACTCTTTCCGCTCAAGGAAGTAATTAACAAAGCGCGGATCCGGCGCGGCAATACTGCCATAGAGAGGCGTGAGAACCTGTTCCGCTTCCGCCCGCTTTCCCTCCAACAGGAGGAGGTAGGCGTGGGTTTTGGCAATTTCCGGATTTGTCGGGTCAAGCTCAAACGCTGTGCGGATTGTCTCTCTGCTCTCGACTTTTTTGCCAGCGCGCTCATAGGCCGCCGCGAGCTCCAGCAGGATTTGCTGTTTTCCCGGAGAGAGCTCAAGCGCTTTTTGAAACTCTGCGATTGCCCCCGGCGCATCGCCTACCGCACTTAAAAAGGACCCGAGGAACATTCGGTAGCGCGCATCATCTGGATATTCAGTAATTTGCTTCTTCATCTCTGATACTGCGCTTGAACCAATTGCTATGCGGGTAGCTTCTGGGATTGTTTGTGTGCCAATGACCCTTCCGGCAAACTGCAAGTACTGTTCTCTTGCTTCAGTAGTGCCGAAGGTGTTGTAGCTGATAGCGCGGAGAAATTCATCATTGCGAGACTTGAGGAAGTCTTCTGCTTTCTCGCCCTGTACCGGCGGTATAATGCCTCGGATGAGAGTGCGATTTGCGAGTACTGGTTTAATGTTCGCCACATACAGCGACGCTCCAAACGCGAGCGTCGCAAGGATTGCTCCAGCCGCCACAAGCCCCTGATGGGGGCGGATGCTACTTCCTATTGGATGCTCATCCGCAGTAACTCGCACATGCACATACGCGAGAATGGTGAAGAAGAGCATGTAGCTCACGATGTTATCAAATACGAAGATGTTCTGAAATAGGTATCCAGCCAAGAGGCCGGAGAAAAGGATTGCCTCATGGGCAGGGAATATCCGTTCGCGGGAAGATTTTTTCCAGAGATAAAAGAGTGAAGCGACATAGAGCGCAAGGTAGCTCGCGAGACCCACGAGCCCCGCGGAGACGAGCCAATCAAGAAAGACGTTGTGCGAGCGGTCAAACCACGGTTCCTGCCGCCAGAGGTGCGGCTCATAGTATTTGTTGAAGAGGATATTGAAATTCTCCGGCCCCCAGCCGAAGAGCGGATGCTCCGTAAATCCCTTAAGCGCCATCCCCCAAATAATGAAGCGCGATTCAGTCGTCGTTTCAGTCGGAGAAATGTTCGCAAATCGAGAGAGCACCGGGCTTCCCTGGATGAAGTTGGAATCTTTCAACCCATAGAAGATAATAACAAACGCGCACACCACCCCAAGCGCGGTAAGCGCATAGTTCCGTATTCGGAGCTCTTCCCAGTACACATACGAAGTGAGCGCCGCAATAGTTGCTATCGCCACAAGGAGTCCCAGGAGAGCGCCACGGGTCGCCGTGAGATACAGAACCGCGAGTTCAATGGCGATGAGTGAGATGTAGAGAATGCGGAAGCCAAGCGACTTCCATTGCCGCACTAAAAGAAGCGATGCCAAGAAGATGTGAAAGTACATGTAAAACGCGAGGTACGTCGCGTTGCCCAGTTGCGCATCCAAGCGCACCGAAATTCCTTTAGAGAGTCCCTCTGCATACTGCGCGAGCGCGATGAAGCTCATGATGACGCTTGCGCCAACATAGGTGCGCAGGAGCCATGTCCAGAGATGCTCGGTAAGCAGGACGCTTCCTATCACCAAAAAATAGAGAAGAAGATGCAGATTGGTAACCAGTCCGTCCATCCGCTCATAGTTGGACCAGAAACTGCGGTATGGATTAATTCCTGTCACTGTTGCAATGGTAAGAGCCGTACTCACTGCGAGCACTGCGTAAAGCACCCAGGAGCGTCTGGGGCGATACTTCGGCTCGCGCAGGGCCACTATCACCCACAAGAGAGTAATGAGCTCCACCAGAACCCGGAATATAACGTTCTTTGCCGTAATATAGGGGAAGAAGAGCGACGAGCTCACTACAAGCGGAATAAAAGGCACGAGGAATAATCCTCCATATATCCCAAAGCGCACTAGTGTGTTAATTTTCATGTTTTCCGCGCGCGTACGCTCATAATACTTGTCTTTTTCAAAAAAGCCAAAAGGATTCCGAGTGACGCGAGAAGGATGCGGGCGGCGTGCCAGAGCATTTCCTGTATCTTCTCACGCTCCTCAACCGAAAAGTGTTTGTATTGCATACACTCTGATTATCTCAAAGTGTTGCACTTACTCATTGAACCTACTGGGTAGATCATTGTGATATTTGAACACGGTAAGGATCTCTCCCCGCTCGTATTTCTGAAATAAGCACGTCCGCATTAGGAATACTCTCGGGACTTTGCTTCCTTACCAACTCTATGTGGGCAATAGCATCATTACGTCTCCCCACTCGGACATAGAGACTTGAGAGGAGGAGGCGATCTCTGCTGTCTAAATTTAGTTCAGGATCTTTTTCTATCGCTTCTAGCGACTGTATGGCGAGAGGAAAATCATTTTCACGAGTATAAAATATTGCAAATCGAGCATCAGGGACCGCCATACTACCGTAAGCAGGAACCAAGAGTGATTGCGCAATATCTGTATGGTTAGTGAGTAGTGCTGTTAATGCATAAATTTTTCGTGCTTCAGGAAAGTCTTGATCTAATTCAAATGCCTGTTTTTGGGTTGCGAGAGCTTCCTCACTCCGCCCATCTCCCAAATAGAGAGAGCCGAGCTGAAAGAGTATCAGCTGTTTCCGCGGTGAGAGCGCGAGTGCTTCTCTCAAATACTTTTCAGCACGCTCTTTTTGATTGATATTCTCAAGGAAATACCCATAAAAGAAGCGGAGTCGCGCATCGTAGGGAGTTTTATCCATCTGATCTTCCAGTGTCTGTGAGGCAAAAGTCACCGCTTCTTGCTTTATCTCATTAGAAATGTCTGCGTTAGAAATAATTTGTTGAGTAAGAGGGATCAATTGCTCCGAGGCTTCGCCCGAGGCAAAAGTGTTACGGGAAAAAACTGATTTGAATGCTTTTAAATTTTCCGTAAGTCCTTTTTCTTGTGGCTGTAAACCTCGTATCATCTCAGCGCCAGCAATGAGTGGTTGCAGGTTGACGAAGTAGAGTGATGCGCCTAAGACGATAATGATAGGAGTAATCCCCCATACGGGGAGCTTCTTCCATTGTACTGAAGTAAAAAGGCGCTCATTTTTTTCAGATGATCGCACATGAATGTACGCGAGCAGTGAGATAAAGAGAATGAGGCTTACGATATTGTCAAATATAAAGAGATTTTGGAAGAGGTATGCGGCAATGAGTGCGGTTAAGAGAACGCGCTCTTTTACATCAAAAGCCGAACTACGACGCCAGAAAAGGTAAAATGCGGAACAGTAGAGCCCCACATAAAAGACAAACCCCACAACACCAGTGAGCGTTAGCCAATCAAGAAAGACATTGTGGGAGCGATCGAACCACGCCTCCTGGCGCCACAGTTCTGGTTCATAGTGCTTATTAAAGACAGCTCCGAAGTTTTCCAAACCCCATCCAAACACAGGACGCTCGGTGAATCCCTCCCAGCTCATTTTCCATATCGTCAGACGTGAGGCTACCGTTCTTTCGGTTGATGAAATACTTGCGAAACGTGAGAGTATTGGACTTGATTGCACAAATGGTACATCTTTGAGCGCGACAAAAATACTGCCAAATACGATCATTCCTACTAAAAAACCCGCCGCATACCATCGAGCACGAAGATGATCTTTGCCACGAATCAAGAAAAACAAACTTGCAATACCAAGACCAAAAATGAGTCCGAGGATTGCACCGCGCGTCCCTGTTTTATAGAGAACAAATATTTGAATGAGAATACAGAGAGGGTAAAAGTATCTACGGGCATTCTGATTCGTACTCTGGATCCAGAGGAGGCCAGCAATAAAAATGCTGATGAGCATATACACCGCGAGGTACGATGCATTCCCTAGTGTTGCGTCAAGACGAGTTGACCCTTGATGCACCGCATAGTAACCGAGGATTTGCATGCCAGCAATCCCAGCGATAATGAGACTCATGTAGGTATTGATAAACCAGAATCTTTTCCAATCTTTTACAGAAGAGAGTGTGCTTGTAGCAATGAGAAAGAGTAAGAAAGCGTGAATGTACGTAATTGCCCCTTCCATGCGCTCAAAATTAGACCAAAAACTACGGGAGGGATCAACACTGAAGATAGTCGAGACAAAAACTGCGAGCAGAAGCCCTGAGAGAACCGTGAGGAGAAGACCCTTCCGTGGGCGCCATGAGGTATCGATGAAACATTTACTCAACCACAGGGCGGTTAGGATTTCTACAATGATTCGAAAAAAGAAATTTTTTCCTGTAATAAAAGGGAAGAACAAGAAATTTGCTACGAGGAGCGGTGTTACAAGGAGTAATGAGAGTCCCCAAAAAATAATTTGCTTCTGTAACATACTATTTGACATATAATTTACTCTATCACATAGAGTTCTTTTAAGGCAGTGGTGAGAATCTCCGGAGAGAAATGTTCACGTGCAAAAAGGGAGGATCGCTCCCCCATCTTTTGTTGCTCTTCCCGTGGCAGTTGAGAAAATTTTTTGAGCGCATGGACAAGCGATTCTGCGTTAAGTGGATCAATGACAAAACCACACCGTGCTTCAGCTATAATACGAGGTTGATCATTCGTAGCAGAGACAACGACTGGTCTGCCAGCACTTAAATATCCCGAGAGTTTATGGGGAAATTGGAGATTACTCACTGGCTCCAGCACACGAGGAGAGACCAGCACATGACATCCACGCAAAAAAGGGAGTACCTCGCTGTCTTTGAGAATCCCTTTATAGTGGATTGAAGGGATACGTGGAATACTTTCTAAATCCGATGCCTCAAAACCAGCGAACCAGAACTCAAACGAGGGATCGTCTTTCAGGAGGATTGTCGCGTTTAATAAGTAGTGTAGCCCTTGCCACCAGGAGCTATTTCCGAGGTACCCAACCACGAGAGGGCCTTCTGGTGAAGCGGGGATGAAGGATGGGAGAGAATCGACGGGACCCCAGAGAACCAGAATTCGTCCCGAGTTAAATGTCCACCGTGAGACAAAGGCTTTCTGGGTGTGACTCATGACAATAATCACATCCGCTACCTGTAACCCAAGGAGATCTAAGAGGAGAAAGGTCATTCTCAAGAAAAAACGCCCTGTCCCTCGCATCTCGAACCACGCCCACCCGTGCATCTCAAATATAATTTTTGCTCGTGGATGCACCAGCCACTTATAGAGAAAAAGAGTGGGTATCGATGCCGTCGTTATGCCATGGAGTATATCTGGGTGGATTACTTGTAATTCCCGTAGCGCACGACGAGTAAAAGGGATGAGACCGCATATACCAACACTTTTAACAGTAATTCCCTCCGGTACAGAGGACATGAGGAGTGTTACCACACTCGTTTCAGTAAAACCAGAGGCGGAACGAATCGTGGTACGAGCACGACTCGGGGTGCCCGTGGGACGATCAAGACTAAAGGGACAGATAAAAGAAACTTTCATAGAGAGTCACTTAATTGCCTCTACGTTGAGGCTCAAGGGAATTAAAACTCCGCCAGCAGAGAGTGTTCTCTCTGCCCTATCGTGCATTGAATAGTGCTGTGCTGTCTTAGGATCCCAACGGCGGACATCACTAAAGCCCCTCTCCATAAAAAATTTTTTGATGAACTCCCAATTCCACACGCTGTAGTGGTTATTGTAGGGTGGCTCTTGTCCCAAGAGTTGTGCCACAATAGAGTTGATATCGTTACCTGAAGCAGAGTAAATTTTTAAGAGGTTATCAAAATCAGGTACCGAAATGCGTAAAACCCCTCCCGGCTTCAAGACGCGTCTCCATTCAGCAATGACCGCATCAAGTTCGTGTCGAGGGATATGTTCCATCACATGACTCGCGTACAAAAGATCCACGCTCTCTGAATCAAACATATCTAAAACTTTAATATCGTGTACATAGTGAATGTGGGGAGAAGGAACAATATCAACATTAATGTACTCTGGTCCAGACTGTTCCCCACATCCAAGATTTACACACATGTGGTTGCCCTCTGTATGAGGAAGGGATGGTTTAATAAAAAATCGATACAAGCGGCGCAGGAGACTGCGCCCATACTCATACCAGCGAATAAAAAATGATTTCATCATAGATTTGGAAAGAGATAGTGGTTTTTATACTCTATATAATATTGGCACATACGTTGTAAACCTTCTTTGAGAGAAACTGCTGGAACCCATTGTGTATCCCGTCGTAAGAGAGACGTATCAACCTCAAAACTGCCGGTCTCTTCTTTTTCATAGTGTGAAGGCCACGGGACAAAGCGGACATTTCCGCTTCCAACTATAGTGATAAGTGCAGTTACCATGTCTTTAAATGCAACAGAGCTACCATACCCACAGTTATAGACTTTACCATCTGTTATATCTAGGGCACCAACGAGAAGAAAGGATTGCACTACATCATCTACATAAATGTAATCTCGCTTTTGTTCTCCTTCTCCAAAGATAGAGATTTCCTTGCCTTCCATTGCTAATCTCATAAACCAGCCTGGGATAGAGTACTTACTATGCTTAATTTGTTGTCGAGGACCATAGGGATTGGTCAGTCTGAGCACCACGGTACGCATACCATACAAGTGGTGGTAGAGTTGATAGTACTTTTCAGCAGTCAATTTATGCACACCATAGAGACCCAGTGGGTGTGTAGGATGTTCTTCAGTGACAGGAGTGTGTTGTATTCTCCCAAAAACTAAGCGGGAGCTAGGAAAGATAATCTTGGCGTGTGGATTATAGAGACGACACGCTTCAAGGATCATAAGTTGCCCACGTGCGTTGATGTCCAAGTCCTCAAAGGGCATTGTGGCACTGTCGCTATGGCTCACTTGAGCGGCAAAATTAAAAATAAAGTCGCAGTCTAAGATTACTTTATGTAGCAGTCCCGAATCTCGAATATCGCCAATGGTCACAGTAACCTGATCTTTAATAGTATCAATATTAAACTCATTACCGCCATAGAGTGGTGCCAAATTATCTAAAAGAGCTACGTCAGCTCCACGCGCCACTAATGCGTGTGCGAGCGAACTACCCAAAAAACCAAGCCCCCCAGTAATCAGGACGCGTTTATTACTATACACAGAGAGAATATTAGAATCGGGCATTGAGTAAGGGATGGCGCTGATCGCGATCAGAAAGAATAGGATTACTAATAGGCCAGGTGATATCAAGCAGAGGGTCGTCCCAACGGACCCCTCGTTCAATTGAAGGATTGTACTCTTCTGTGCATAGATAAACAACTTCGGCGCTATCGCTCAAAACACAAAAACCGTGTGCGTAACCAGCAGGAATATAGAGTTGGTAGCGATTGTCTGAAGAAAGAGTGACTCCTTCCCACTTTCCATAGGTGGGAGAGTCTTGCGTAACATCAGCCGCAATATCAAATATCTCTCCATGGAGACAACGCACCAACTTTCCTTGTGCCAGAGGACCCGATTGATAATGGAGACCTCGAAGAACTCCTTTTTTAGAAAATGAATAGTTTTCTTGCACAAAATGTTCGTTGATTCCTGCACGTGTAAAATCAGAATGTTTATATAACTCTATAAATACTCCACGCACATCAGGATACACGTGTGGCTCTATACGAGTAAGCCCGGAAAGAGAGAGGGTTCTAAAAGTAAATGTCATCTATAGTTCCATAAAAGAGGCGACCGAGTCACAAAATTGCTGCCAGCTGTGCCTATGAGAAGCAATCTCTCGATTACACTCTGCTAATGCTAATAAATCAGATTCCGTAACATATTGCAATCCAAGAAGTGTATTCACGTTAGATTCAGTCTCACTAACAGATAAGCGCACCAGTGAGGGATACTCATACCCAGTCTCCGGGGTACACGCAACCACAAGTCCTGCGCACATTTGCTCAAGGATGGTTGTCGCCTGAGGATCAGCACTACTCGTACTAACAAAAAAATCGTAGTCCCGGGCAAGCTCTGTCATTGCGGATGGCGTAAGAGCGATAAACTCTGCTAATTTTTTCCACCCGGGGATAGTTCCTCCTCCAATGTGTGCCCACTCAAACTGAGGGAGCTCACTCGCAATTCGCTCAAGCTCTCTGGTATTTTTATACCACGCAGTATGACCCATATAAAGATATTTTCTCTTTCCTTTAGCATTAAAATGCTTTTTGACTCGCGGATGATGTAGAGGGTCTATACCCATAATCACATGTATTTTTTTAGGAAATAGAATATCGGCAAGCGGGGAACGTTCCCAATTCCGTTGCCAGATATCTCCCCCAATAAAAATAGCCCCTCCTCCCTGTAGCGCGTTTTGACGTATGATATCTTTAGACCAGTTCACATAGGTTGCGTCGTGCGCGTAAGGCATGATAATAAAATTTTTATTCTGTGGATACTCCCTAATAGTACGCGAGGTAACTGAAGTGATATCGTCAGAGCCAGACCGAGGTTCATCAAATCCATTCGCCGGTAGCGGCATACCAATAAAAATATCGTTGGGCTTGAGCGGACACACGGTATGTTCATATGTCGTATAAAAGCGAACTGGGTACCCGCGCATTCGGAAAGTATGAAGTAAATGGTATGCAATCGCGTGCGTTGAGCGCAAGGGCCACTGCCATGGGATAAAAGCATCATACCCAAAACGATAGAGTGGGGTAACTTGAAAAAGATTGAGCGCGCGATCAAACACGCGACGTGGAAGGTATGCACTCCGCGGAACAGTAAAAGCAAAGTGTATCGTCGGTTTAGTCATAAACTTTTTTTAAAGACACTGAGAGAGAACGTCTGCTCAACCAAAGAGAGTCGAGTATCATTTACCAGTTCACGAACGAGATCGCTCGGACCATCCCAGCCGTGATCATAGATATTAGGATCCGCTCCCTCTGACTTACATGAGTCATGGAACATGATGAAACCACCGGTAGTAACAAAAGAGAACCAATCCTCAAAATCCTTTCGTACCGCTTCGTAACGGTGGTCCCCATCAATAAAGAGAAGATCGATTGGCTGCTTCCAAGAAGAAACAACGTCGTAACTATACTTTGGAATAAGTGTCCATTGGGCAAGACGCTCCCCCACCCCCAGATCAGTGAGCGCACGGGTTACCCGCTGTGTGCACAACTTTTGAGTAGCTTGAAAATCTCCCATAGAATCAACAACGAATGGGTCTATAGAAAAAAGGTGTGCGTGAGGCTGTATGATATAGAGAAAAAGGAGGGAGGAACCACCGTAGGCAGCACCGATTTCAACAATCGTCTGTGGCGCAGTGCGACCGTAACGCTGAAGGACAAGCACTTCAGAGTCATTAATGAGTGCGGGCGCATCGAGAAGTAGCTGGAGTGAGCGACGTGTATTCAACACCTCACCGCTCTGTAGTTGAGAAATAAGCCGAGAGCGATGGACGCGCCCAAGGGTAAGGCGCTTTAATTTTTTCCACCCGAATCCCGACACAATGAGGCGCTCAAAGAGATGAGGGGTCTTTCTATCAACAATAGGGGGGGCCGATGGGGAAGGCGCCGGCATAAGAACAAAGACAGCATTGTAGATTTGATCGAGAGGCGCCTCATAACGAAAAATATTAACTGTTTTATCGGTAAATTCATTAAAAATTGTTCGATGGAGTTTCAGCGGAAGTTCTACTAGGTAATTAAAAAAGTATACCCCCCATGGGATATAAAAAGACGAAGCAGGGAGCAATTCATACCCTTTTTCATATACAAAATCAAACCATCGATTCTCAATAATGAGGATTTTTTCTGTGCGCGGGTAAAAAGATAAGAGACAATTCTCTTCAAAGAGCAGGTTGGAAAAGCTCACGAGTACATCATCAGGACGAATATCTAGGTGACGGAGTGAACGGGCAACGCGAAATGCGTGGAGTATTTTAGAGAAACGCACCGAATACCAAGCTCTCGGTAGAGGAAGTTCTATCACTGTAGAAAATTCTTGTAAAAAGGACCCGAATGACGAGAGAAGATCCCATCGACGGTGGTGTATCTGGATGAGACCTGCTTCAATATGAGGAGAGTTTTTCTTTAGTGCGCGAATAATAATCGCTGCACGCAGAGCGAGCGCTGGGTCAGCACACAAAAACCAGAGGCGTTTCTTTTTATCAAGCGCCTCACGAAGTCGTGCGAGCCCCTCATGCTCCCCTTCCAATGAGTAGGGAGCGCGCCAACGAGGAGTATCAGTAAATGAACGGATGAAAAAATTCTCTGGCAAACCCGCAAAGTAGCCATGATATACACGCATAGACTCATCAGGAATAACGCCTCCGAGAGTATCCAGAAAAACACCCGCATTGAGGCCCATTGCGTAGGCCGACGCGGAGGCATTTGAGCACGCAGAGAATACATACTCAATGGAAGGAGCGTTCGTATAGAGGAAAAGCTCCGCAACAGTCGTCTCTCCCACTGTGAAGCCAATCATATCAAAGTAGTCCGTCTCGTTTGTCTCGTTGGGATGCGGTTGGTAGATAAGGCGATACCCACAAAAGTGTTCCCGTATGTATGAGAGCATCGCATTTGTCCGTTCAATAAAGAGTGCATCGTTCCATCCAATAGGCAGTGCTGGACCAAGAAAATTGGTGCCGAAAAAAACAACCATCCGCTCGTGGACAGGCAGAGAGACCTTAAAATCAATAAGATATGGGAAGAATATCTTCCGAACCGCACCCATATGACGCACAGCATAACACACTTGCATTTATTTTTCCTAGTAGTACTATCGCGGAAGGCAAAAGCATGTTCCTTGCCAAGTAAAAACCTTCAGAAAGGAGTCTCTCCATGTCTATACAAGGCGCGGTCGCCATTGGCAATCGCCTCGTCGGCCCGGGAGAAGACGCGTACATCGTCGCGGAAATCGGCATCAACCATAATGGGGATCTGGCCATGGCAAAGAGGCTCATTGATGTAGCGGCCTTTGCTGGATGCGATGCGGTTAAATTCCAAAAACGCACCATCTCTGTGGTATACAACCAACAAGAGCTGGGTCGCCCGCGAGAGATGCGAAAAGGAAAACATGTTTTGGAGAACGCGATAAAGCGAGGCGTACTCCCTCCAGAATCTGTGCAACGGCTGATGCAATCGGATTTTACCGATACCCGCAACGGTGATCTCAAGTACGCACTTGAGTTCACTGAAGACGAGTATGCCGAGATTGATGCGTATTGCAAAGAGAAGCGGATTGCATGGTTTGCCTCATGTTGGGACTGCGAGTCGGTGGATTTTATTGAACAATTCAATCCGCCCGCCCACAAAATCGCGTCACCCTGCAACGAGGATGACGAACTGATGCTCCGCCTACGGGCAACCGGCAAACCGCTCATCCTCTCTACCGGCATGACCGACATGGACGGGGTCCGCGCTGTTGTGGAGGTACTCGGAACAGAGAATCTCGTTATTCTCCATTGCACCAGTATCTACCCAACAGGCACCGGGACGCCGGAAGAGGTGCTCCGCTGTGTCAATCTAAAAGGTATGGCCCGTCTCCGTAATGAGTTTGGGGTGCCCATCGGCTTCTCCAGCCATGATACGGGAATTATGCCCACCTTCGCCGCAGCTGCCATGGGAGCATGTATGATTGAGAAACATATCACGCAAGAGCGGGGCATGTTTGGATCTGATCAAGCGCTCTCTTCCGAGCCAGGAGACCTGATACGCTTGTGTCGGGCAGTTAGAGAACTCTATATAGCACAGGGAAATGGTGAGATCAGTATTTATCCGGACGAGCAAGCTATAATTGAAAAATTACGGCGTGTGCGTCGCACTCTTTCTGTCGTGTGATATTTGCCGGTGGATCCAGTGGATCCACCGGTTTTTTATACAAAAAAAGCGACAACTGTAGAGTTGTCGCTTTTACCATACTCAGATGGGAATAAGTAAATTATCATCCACCAAGAGCAATGAAAATCGCGCCTACCGCCATGAGAGATCCTCCAAACAATCGTCCTTTAAAATTCTCTCGCTCTCCGAGGAAATACCACGCGAAAAGGATAGTCAGTGGGATTTGTAGTCTTTTAAGTGTGCCCACATAAGGAACAATGTCATAACGAAACGCTGAATTAGACAGAAAGATCCCAAGAAAAAGACAGGTTGCGATTACTAACACGAGAGGCTGTCTTAGAAATATCACCTCGCGAGTAGTAATTTTCCCTTCCACATACGAAGCAACAGCAAGATTAAGAAGAGATGCAATGCCGAAGATGCAAGCCGAAGCAAAGGCGACATTTGCTTTGCGTACCGCTAATGCCTCATAGTTGAGACTGAAGATCGCAAACAGGACACAAAGGTAGGCGTAACGAACTCCCTTGCTTTTGGCCAACATAATGAATGGAGCTAACCAATCTTTCCAAGTTATCCGCGTGCCGGCTTCCCGGCATCGTCTAAGGTGGGTTTGTATGTTGAGAAGATAGGTACCCAGAACAATAAACTGAATACCAACCCATCCAGCTGAACTGGGATATTCACCAAGGATAATGAAGCTTGTCACAATAACAAGCGCTGGCGTAGTCGAGGAGATTGGCGCTACAAGTGAAGCATCTTCAAGAGAAAACGCTTTAAACTCGGCGAATAGTACTCCTCCAGCCAGAACCCCAGTGATAAGTACCGGCTTCCACCAACCTTCGGTCACTTCCATGCCACCAGTTATAAAAGCAACAAGAAACAGTAATACTGTCGCGACGAGGCCAACCAAGCCAGCAAGCGTCATGATCCTCTTTTTTAACTGGGGTTTTTGTTTCGTCACCTGAGTAATACAGACATTGTAGAGAGCTTCAGTTACGCAAAAACCCAGTACCAACATCAACGCTGTTGAGTTCATGGGTTCTCCTTTCTTTATTTTTTCAATGATTTTTCCGTTTCCAACACTACTATATAAACAAAGGTTTGTCAATTGCTTGAGTTGGGTAGGCATTGTGAGATACAATAAGCGCTACATGAATTCAAATAAGAACATAGTGGCAATCATCCCCGCACGCGGAGGGTCAAAAGGAGTACCAAAAAAGAATATCCACCTCCTCGGTGGCTTCCCACTCGTTGCCTACTCCATTGTGGCGGCACAGCTTGCCAAAAGTGTTGAGCGCGTGATTGTAAGTACCGATAGTGAAGAGATTGCTGAAGTAGCAAAAAAATTTGGAGCAGAGGTCCCCTTCCTCCGACCCTCTGAATTTGCAAGCGATAAGTCTCCTGATGCTCACTATCTCCTCCACGCGCTTGAGTGGTTTGAAAAGAATGAGGGTGGGTACCCGAGCCACTTCGTCAATCTCCGCCCCACCACTCCCCTACGTGACCCAAAACATATTGATGAAGCAGTGGAGCTCATTAAAAATAATAAGGAAGCAACGTCAATGCGCTCCGGGCATGAGATACGTGAGTCTCCTTACAAGCTCTTTGGTATGAAAGACGGATTCTTTGTCGGGCTCTTCCCTAGCGATCCACGTCCCGAATACTATGACCTCCCCCGCCAATCCTTCCCTCCCGTGTACCAACCCGATGGCTATGTAGATGTAATAGTAACGGAATGGATTAAAAATAATGAGAGCATACACGGCCCACGTATACTCGCTTACGCAAGCCCCGACACCGGCGAGGTAGACCGGCTAGAAGACTTCAAATTTATTGAGTACACTCTAGAGAAAGAGCCGTGGGAGATTTATAAGTACCTTAAAGAAAACTTTTAATTACTCCCATACACTCGCGGATAGCATCCTCGGTAATGGTAAGCGGTGGGGCAATTTTGATTGACTCACGATTCGTACACACAGGGAGCACACCACTCTCTATACACCCACGCACCACACGCGAAGCCTCCTCCGTTTTATGAAAGATGAGCGCCGCAATCATTCCTCGCACGTTGACCTGTTTAATGAGTGGAGAAGATGCAAGATTTTGGAGTTCAGAAGTAAAAACAGCGTTTGTTTTTGTGCGTTTTTGCACCTCTTCTGCACTGCTCAAAAATTCTATATTAGCGAGCGAAGCGGCACAACACACAGCGTTCCCCGAGTGAGTCCCGTGGAGATCAGCTTTTGGATCTAAATCAACTAGATCCTCTCGAGAGAGAACCGCAGAGAGTGGAAGTGAAGAGGAGATCCCCTTACCGAGAGCAATAATATCTGGCTTAATTTCTTCTCCGTAAGTCATGTAACCGTAGAGAGGACCAAGACGATAGAATCCTGCCTGCATTTCATCAAAACACAGAAGTGCTCCGTGTTTTTGAGCGAGAGCGTAGATCTCGTTGACAAAACCTTTAGGATAGAACCACGCACCCCAGCCCTGAAAGGTCTCTAAGATAAATCCCGCAATCTGGTCAGCTGGTGGTAATTGGGAGACATCAAAAGCGCTTTTCTCGTCATAGGGAAAATTTAAAAATACGATATCAGAGTCACTAATACCAGACCAGGAGCTTGCCTTCTCTTTATTGCCTGAAATGAGCTCATTGCTCAATCCTCGTCCATGGTATGCGCCAGTAAACGTGACTATATATTTTTTATTGCGGGCCTTCCCATACTGCTTCACGAGGCGATAAGTAATATCCATCGCTTCCGATCCGGAATTGAGGAGAGTAACACGGTTAAAATGTTTTGGGGAAATCTCAAGGAGTTTAGAAATAAATTTATACTTAATCTCTGTTGGATAGTTGTACGCAAAAAGTAAATCGGCATCTACCTGATCTTTAATTGCCTGTTTTATTTTTGAATTTGCATGACCAGCATTAGCAACAAAAATCGCAGAGGTAAGATCTATCCACTTATTACCATGTTCATCCCATACAGAAAAGTCTACCGCCTTCTTCCATGTCAGAGGAATAAATTGATGTGTTGCCTTCGGCTCCATTTTTGCCAATGCATCAAATAATGTACTGTCTATGGAAAAACCATCTTTAATCTCCCTGTGTTTAGTTTTTATTGCCATAGGACTCTACTATAGCACTAATACATCAAAAAATACCAATTGGAACAATCCTTGTGTTCTTTACTTCTTATGTTATGTTTTATGTAGATGGAACATTATAATGACTAAGGAGAAACCGAAATGAAGTTATGGATAGGATGGACCATCGCTGAGGCTCTCACGAGGACAGTAACGAAAGTTCTACTCAAGCTCACGGGCATCGTGAGCGTTAAGTTTGTTGATGCAGTGCTTGCGTCTATGATTGTGGGAGTAGTTCAGGCAGTACTCGGATTGGCTGTTACTATACAGTGTGGCAAGTCCCTGCTCGTATCACGAAGGGAAATTATCGGAGCTTGTGCGTTCGGGCTAGTCGGATACTGCGTCATCGTGCTTGGCTTCCTGACATTTACATATGGCGGGGATGTGGGGGTGAATACTCTCATTACCACTCTTGCGATCATCCCTGGCGGTATCATTGACAGCATATTCTTTCACCATCACTTGAAGAGTCGTCAATGGATTGCGGTAGCAATCGCCGTCCTTGCTGGATATGCGGTGCTTGGAGCGCCATCTATTAGTGAGGTCATGAACTTCCCCCTATGGGTATGGCTCTCATTTATAATGATGCTGGGCATTGCAATCAATCAGGGTGTAACACAGTTCATCCAAGATATAGACCCTATGGTAAAGAACTTTTGGGGTGGAGGCACGCAATTCATTGCTGGAATAGCAACACTCCCCCTTCTGTATCTCATCAATCCCACTCTTTTAAAAACAGAGAGTCTCACCACATATTTTATCGGCTTCTCTCTCCTCATTGGGGTTATCAATGTTGGTTTGTGGATATTTAACGTGATGAGCTATCGGAGCGGTGCGACGATCGCACTAAAAAAACTCGTTATGAACGGTATCCACCTCTCAACCGTGATGATTGCGGGAGCGCTTCTGTTTAGTGAAAGTATTGACGTATACAAAATCACCGGCATTGTGCTCTATTGCATTGCCTTTACCTTCTGGGATCAAAGAACCTTAGAGTTTGTTAAAAAGAGTTTGCGGGGGTTGTTTTTATGAATGTTGATTTTACCTCCACTATATTTTGTATCAGTACATTAAAAAGTAACGGTAGAGGCCATCGGGGCGCCGTTTCTCAATAAAGTGCTTATCTGCATACCCAGAGGCAAGGAGCCGCTCTTTAAAATTGTACATAACAGTCCCATCCTCGCGATGGATATCGGCAGAAGGTGTGCCCTCATTTAAAATAAGTATAAACTGGACACCTTTGGCACATAGAGACTGAAAAAAAGCATCTACAGAATCAGGATCCATGTACATAAAAACACCATTGGCGCACAAAAGAATATCAACCCCCCCCCGATCTTGAGCTATAAACTCATCTGCGGTAGCACAGACGACCTCAAAATTTTGTTCTGACTTAAACTTTTTTTGCATATGGGTACAGAGATATGCATTTGGTTCAACTGCAATATATTTTTTCAGTGTATTATCTTTTAATCGAGAGGCATAGCCCTTTCCTATGCCAAATCCGATTTCTACTGCGATCAACTCCTTGTTATGCAAACTCTGATGGACTGGCGCTAGAGAAACCACCTCATCGAGCGCTGTCTGATCAATATCTGTCTGACGCCAAAAATGCCAGTATAATGACTCTTTACTTAACCAATATCCTAATTGGTCTCCATCTCTTTTTGTATACGAATCATGGAAAATGTGGAAAGCGTAGAAATTAAAGAGCCTGCGCCGTAATGCCGAACGAAAAAGATAATCAAACACCGCAAGTGGAAGCGGCGCCCTCCTGTATTGATATAAGACCACTCGTTGAATAAAACGGCTGCGGCACAGATAATTATCAACCCAGGAGAAAGCTTTCTTGACCAGAGTTAACATAATAACTGCTATCATATCTTTACTTCTGAGGTGACGCAATAGTTGTTTTTTTATAAGCAAACGCTATAGTACTTCCATGACTACTAATCCTTTAGGTAAAACAGGTCTCTCTGTCTCACGACTCGGGCTCGGGACAGCAGAGATTGGTTTTAGTTATGGTATTGGAGACCGCCCACTCCCCACAGAAGCAGAGGCCATCTCTTTTCTGCAAAAAGTTACGGAGCTTGGTATCACTTTTTTTGATACAGCAAACTACTATGGAGAATCAGAAGTACGCCTCGGAAAGTCGGGTGTCCTCAATAATCCTAATGTTGTTGTAGAAACAAAGTGCGCTCAATTTTTAGAGAAGGGAGAGTACTTCTCTCCAGTAGAGCTTGAAGAAAAAATCCGAGCTCAAGTAAACGATAGTTTGGAGAAGATGCGAGTACCCACACTCTCCATACTTATGCTCCATGGACCAAGTCGAGAACAAATTGAGGGGGGAGTGCTATTACAAATTCTTCAAAAATTAAAACAGGAGGGTCTTATCAAGTTCATTGGTATTTCTGTTCGTGGTGAGGAACCAGCACTGGCAGCAGTCAGTGTAAATGGGGTTGATGTGGTACAGGTGGCCTACAGTATACTGGATCAGCGTATGGCTAAAGAGGTGCTCCCGCTGGCTCAAAAGAGAGGGGTTGGTATCGTAAACCGCTCAGTTCTCTTAAAGGGGTCTCTCACTCCCCTTCGTGCCAAACTACCGGTAGGCCTTGAACCACTGCGCGCTGCTGCCGACACTGTAGAGGAACTTGCCGTGTCGCTCGGGATGGACCTCCCCACACTTGCCATCCGTTTTGCTATTAGTAACCCCCTCATTGCATGTTCGCTCGTTGGGACAAATAAGATAGAAAATGTACAAAAGGCTCTTACTGCGCTGGGAGCGGGTCCTCTTTCGGGAGAGGTTATCGCAAAACTAGAAGCGTGTGCTGTTACCGACATCGCACAAATAGACCCCGCCCACTGGCCAAAACTTTCATAAGCTATGGTCTGTCCACTCTGTAAAAAATCTCGTACCCACATACTCACCCGCGTTTTGCGTGATGGGAGTAAGGGAGATGTTCACTTTTGTCCAGTGTGTGAACTCGGGATACTCAATGGTAAGGATACAGAACAAGAATTAAAAAAATTCTATGCACAGGAGTATAGGAAAAAGCGCACCCTCACCAGCTACGCAGAGCCAGAGCGGCTTTTTAACATCTACTCAAAGTTCCAAAGCGATAGACTCCGTCTCCTCAAACCCTACTTTAGTAAAAAAAAACGTCTCCTTGAAGTGGGGTGTTCTGCGGGAATGTTCCTCTTCCATGCGAAAAAACATGTAAAGGAAGTTGTGGGTATAGACTACGATGAGTCATCGGCTCACTACGCGGCAAAAAAGTGCGGCTGTACGGTATACACCACAGAGATTAGTAAAACTCCGCTCACAAAACACTCATTTGATAGTATCGTTGCCTTCCAAACATTAGAGCATGTGCGCGATCCAGAGGCGTTTATTACCGAGCTCACAGAGTACCTTGCTCCCGGCGGTGTTATTGCCATTGAAGTCCCCAACCTCTACGATGTTCTCGCGCATGTGTACGATCTCCCTCATCATTGGAAGTTTTTTTACCACCGCGCTCACCTCTGGTACTTCACACAAAAGAGTCTTGAGTCACTCATGAAAAAATGTGGCGTGCGGGGGAAAACTCACCACATCCAAGACTACAATGTGATGAACCACATTCACTGGGTGCTCCGTGATGAGCCACAGTCAACAGGAGTACCTGGCCTCTCTGCTCCCGTATTCCCTTTTAAACAGGGAGCACCTACAAAAACACAGCGTGCCCTCTCCCACTTTATCACCACAGCAGATGCCGAATACAAAAAACTCCTTGCTGATCACCACATCACCTCTAATATTCTCTTTATTGGTAAAAAGAAGCACGTATAAAAAACCCTCACACATTTGTATAACAAACATGTGAGGGTTACTACTTAGGAGATTTTCAATGCTTTCCGTAGCTGTTCATGATGCTGGAGCATCTGATTCCAACGTTGCTTCTGATCACTGGGTAAGAGCCCACGAAATACAAAATCTTGTATCTCCTCTACTTGACGAGCGTGAACAGGTCCAGATTCATCAGAAGTATCCACAACGAGAGGCTGATAGAGCTTAGGGTACTCCAGCCCGGAAACAGCGCCGTATAATCCTTGAAGATCAAACACTGCGGCATTGCTCTCACGTCGATCCGCGCTACTCCGCTCAATACGACGTTCAGTCGCCGCAAGACTTGCATGGAAGAGGATCACCCGTCCAAAGACCATACTCGGAGAATCTGGGGTTCGAGCATTATCACGCTTGGCATACTCCTGTTCAATTACCTGGACATAGTTATCGGCTCTTTCGAGCATCTCGAGAAACGGTTTTTGATGACCTTCCTCAGTGAGCAAGATAGCTTCTGTCAACACGAGTTCAGCACCAAGGACGAGCTGCTCCAGAATGAGATTGCGAGTCTTCTCATTCTTGAAGAGATGTTCACTTTTAGTAACGTGGGTATCTGATCGATCGCCATAGAGTTGGACTCGCACATCATCCATACGGACCACCACTGCTTTCTGGAACCCGGGTAGTCCAAGCATTCTCTGTATCTGCCACGATTTACCGCTGTAGGGCAAACCAGAAGCGACAACAACAATCCTGTCCATCATTCCTCCTCCTTTCTTCGATTAATGTCTTGCAGATGCAAGAGATAGTCCACCACTTCACGGACCGCCCCGTGTCCGCCACGAGCCACGGTAACCAACGGACATTTCTGTAGCACCAGAGGATGCCCATTGGGCACGGTGATGCCAATACCCGCACGCTGAAGTACTAGGAGGTCATTCACGTCATCACCCATGTACAGGCTCTCGTCGGACTGTAGGCCGTGGCGAAGGAGGATTTGTTCAAACCCCGCCAGCTTGCCTTCAGCGCTCTTGAGCGTTCGGCCAGAATCCCAGCTGATTTTAAGCTTGGTGCATCGTGTCTCCACAATCTTGTTTACCTGACCCGAGAGAACGTGAACAATGATGCCGGCCGCTAAGAGATGATCAACACCCTTACCGTCCAAGTGGCTAAAACGGTTAGTCTCTAACCCTGTCTCGCAGATATAGACATATCCGTCATTGAGGATGCCATCAAAATCAAGGACAAAAAGCCTGATCTGTAGCCATCTTTCTACAGAGATATCGGTAATGTTCATACATTGCTCCTTTCAGTTTTTTGGAAAAGATCTCGCTAAAGAGTTTATAGCATATATTTCTTGACTTTGCAATACCTTTATTTTAAGTCTCAAATGGGGTATGCTAAGGGCATCTTATGAACGCTCAACTCTCCACACAGGACATACAGGAACGCTTAGCAAAAATTAAATTACTTGCTCTAGATTTTGACGGTATTTTTACTGATGGGTCAGTGTACGTGGACGAAAATGAAAAGGAGACTGTTCGCTGTGATCGACGAGATGGCCTCGGGTTTGAGATGTTGCGCCACGCACAGATCCCTGCCTGCATTATCTCCCGAGAACCAAATCCTGTTGTCGCCGCACGAGCAAAAAAGCTCCAGCTACACTACTGGCAGTCGGTAGAAAAAGGGAACGGTAAATTAGATATACTCACTACTCATTGTCAGGAGTTAGGAATTACTGTACTAGAAGTTGCCTACATGGGTGATGATATTAATGATTTAGCAATCTTACATGCGGTGGGACTTGCAGTCACCGTACCTGATGGACATCCTCTTGTTATACAAGCTGCCCACCATGTTACCACGAAGCATGGAGGAAGGGGTGCCATACGAGAGATTATTGAAGCTTTGTTGATTGCTCAAGGATTTGATCTGACAAAACTGGTCCTATAATCTAAAAAAACAAAACCCTTATTCCAAAATACTGAGGAATAAGGGCGTACACTAGAATGGGCGAAGGGTGCGTGGATCAATACCACGAGACTCAAGAATGAGATTAGCAAAATCACGCACAGCACCATACCCAGCAGGACGCTCGCTCAGATAGTGCACCATATCTCGCACAACTTTTTCGGCCGTACAGGGAGCAGCTCGAAGGCTAACAAACTGCAAGAGGGGTACATCAACAATATCATCCCCCATCGCAGCGCAGTCCCCTGGACACAAGTGAAGTTCCTCCAACCATGCACCCACAGCTTCTGCCTTCTTAACATGACCTACCCCGGTAAACAAAGTAACGGGATGCCAAGGATTTATTACGAAGGGCTGGGCCGAGGGCAACGCATTCCATTTCTTCACAAGAAAGTGAGCAGGTTCAGCGCTCTTTTCTTTTTGATTAGTGACCAGAGCAATATAGATGCCAATGTCTCGGAGTAAAGAAACTCCTTGGCCATCATAATGGCTCCTCTCTTTAACAACCACCCCCTCAGGGAATCCGAGCAGTTCCCTGTTGTCTGTGAACACACCATCAAAGTCAAACGCAATAGCCTTAACATCTTTAGCAAGATCAACGAGTAATCGGTCCACTTTTCTTTTCCTCCTTTAGAGTCTTGTTTTTCAAACAGCAACCGTTAATCTACCATACGGTTTTTCCGCCGTCAACCGTACGTAATGTCTCATGGGCTTCACAACACTTGAGGGGTTAAGATCAGGGATATGTCATACCTAATAAACCCCCACAGTACGACAAAGTTAAATGCCTCTTGGGGTATTAGAAAACCCCCTCATCGCTATGGCGAGGAGGGGGTGGGTACTGCTTAGTTTGGGGGCAATGTTGTTGGGTCTATACCCCGTGCATCAAGAATAAAGTTAGCTAGGTCACGAATTGCTCCCTTACCACCATCTCGCTTAGCAACAAAATGGCACAAGTTTTTTACCACGTCTTCTGCCTGAGCTGGTGCTGCACGAAGGGAGACGAGACGTAGTAGAGGTACATCAACGAGATCATCTCCCATCATTGCACAATCTTGGAGCGATCTAAGACCAACCTTTTGCAGAAATTGTTTGGCGGCGACCACCTTTTTCTCCCCACCCATACCAGTGTAAAGGTGGACAGACGGCCACCCTCCATCCCCAGGAGCTTTTGTAGAGGAGGGGAGGGTGTTCCACTTCTCAACGACTCCAGAGATTGCACGCGCATGGTCACCATGCTCGTTTGTAATGAAGGCAACGGGCAAATGGATTGCACGGAGCAAGGAGACGCCTTGACCATCCGTGTAACTCCGCGTTTTTACGCGAATAGGTTTACCCTCCGCGTCGTACCACCCTTCGGTTACCTCCGCGGGGAATACGACTCCATCAACATCAAAGATGACTGCCTTGATTTTTTGAGCTAGCAACTGCACCTCTTCATGAACATCGGTCATTACTCTTTACTCCTTTCTACTTCAAGGTTCTTTTTTACGAGGCACTACCTCGGGTTTCTATCTGTGTTCTATTGTAGCATACCCCAAATCTTCTGTCAATGTCTCGTAATGGTTCAATAGCTTGGAACCACTCTGAGGGCTAAACTAAGCCATATATGGCATACACACAAAATCCCAATCTTCCTAAGGTACGGGGACAGGCGGTGGAGCTCGTGAGGAAGGGTTGGAGCACAAGGAAGGTGGCTCGTCACTGTGGATTTAGTCACTCTGCAGTGGTGAAGTGGAAGAAAAAGGCAGAAGTCTGGGGGTATGGATCGATACCCACACAGAGCTCAAAGCCAAAACACCATCCACTCTCTCTGTCGCGTGAGCTCGTGGAAGCAATTATTAGTGAAAGGATGGGAAGGAGTCGTTGTGCTGAACATGTGCACCATACGCTCAAGAACAAGGGTGTGTTAGTCTCGCTCTCCTCAGTGAAGCGGGTGTTGAATCGCTGTCACCTCATTAAGAAACGATCTCCTTGGAAGCGACCCCATGACTATACCGAGAGACCAGTGGTAACAGCGTGCGGGGCTCTGTTGCAAGCTGATACAGTGCACTTCGTGTTGCCTGATGGTTCACGGTTGTATGTGTACACTCTCATTGACCTCTTTAGTAGGTGGGCATACGCAGAGGTGGTGGAACGAATTAGTGCACAAAGGAGTGCGCGCTTCATTGAGCAAGCACAGAAGTCTGCATCCTTCCTTTTTGTGATGGTGCAGACAGACCACGGCAGTGAGTTCTCCACGTGGTTCACGCATGCACTTGTGACACAGGGTATTGCACTCCGACACTCACGGGTACGACAATCAAACGACAATGCGCACATTGAACGGTTTAATCGGACACTGCAAGAGGAGTGTGTGGATCAGACTGTGCACACGGTTGTTGGGTTTAAACATGCACTGCGTGAGTATTTGTTTTGGTACAATACAGAGCGTTCCCACATGGGAATCAATTATCAGACACCTCTCTCACTGGTTCCAAGGTATTGAACTTAATACGTCTATTATGTACATCTATTACCACGCAGTCTTACCCCCATCTATAACTAAGTTATGCCCTGTCATAAACGCTGAAGCATCACTGCAAAGGAAAATTATAGCGCCAGTATATTCCCCCGGTCTGGCCATTCGTCCAAACATTATTGAATGAGCATAGCGTTTGATAAAATCTTTCGGAGTCTTATCTGTCTGCATTCCAACGGGTGAGAAGGCGTTGATCCGAACATTATATTGACCGAGGCGCACAGCCCACTGCCGCGTTAAACCAAGCACGCCTGATTTAGTTGTTGTATATCCAACAGATTTATACTTTTTATTCTTGGGATCATCGTAAAATCGATAATCATGGGCTGTAACAGAAAGTTCTGAAGCTATGTTTACAATTGAACCAGACTTCTGCTTCATCATGATTGGCGCAACCGCCTTGGTGCAGATCATCATACCAGTAAGATTCACCATGAGCTCTTGCTTCCAGAGGTCTATCGGATATTTTTCATACGGGACAAACTGCGTTTGTGATTCAGGGCTACCAACAGCGGGATTCATTGCGGCATTGTTAACCAGTGCATCTATACGTCCATACTTTTTGATAATTTTCTTTACCGCCGCCTGAACGGTAGGCTCATCAGTAATATCTACCAGTTCTACTCCGGGAGCTTTTTTCATATCCCAAAGCATTACTTTTGCTCCAGCTCCTGTGAGCGCGCGCGCATACTGCGTCCCTAAAAATCCTGCACCACCGGTAATGATGATGACCTTACCTTTGAGAGAAAAAAGTTTGAGTGGGTTATGAGGCATAGTGTTAAGTAAGTTTTGTTTTTACAAAAGCGAGCTGATCTTTTGCATCTTGTAAATAGTCTTCCCCGCGCCACGCTTGGAGCGTGTAGGGACCAGTAAAATGAATCTCTTTAAGCGCGCGGAAACACTCATCAAAAGCAACGTCCCCTGTACCGAGAAGGAGCGATTGGGTGCTCCCCACCTTGCGATCTTTAAGGTGCACAGAGAAGATTTTTTCATTGAGGGTACGGATTTCATTTGGACAATCAAAACCAAAGGTAGTCGTATTACCCGTATCGTAGCACACACCAATAGCGGGACTATTAAATGAATCAATGAAGGAAGCGAGCTCTTCTGCTGGTAACTCCGTTTCAAGAGCAATACGAGCGCCAAGTGAGTGTGCAAGCTCGGTGATCTGACGGAGTGTCTCATGAGCCTCTCGTTTTTGCTCCTCTGTTTTTGGCGCACACTCCTCTACGAGGGGAATCGTGATAATTTTACTTTCTAGCCGTGGAATGAGCGCAGGTAAGAGTGTGAGGAAGTCAGCGAGAGAAGTTTTACCAGCTTCTCCAAACAAAGAATACGGTCCGCAATCAATTGAGCTGATAGGGAGGATAGTTCGTGCCTGATCAATATCTTTGAGCACCTCTTGCTTAGCCCATACATCATGTATGGGATCAAATTTTGCAATACCACGATCTAAAAACCAATCAATGGCATTAAAGCCCATTTCTTTAGCGAGAGGAAATTCATCCATCCAAGTGGAGGGGAAGAATTGGAAACGGCCCTCTAAGGATGGGGAGAGTCGCCCCTGAATAATACTGATAGTATTCACAAAAGAACAATAGCACTCTTCATCTTTCTGGTCAATAAGTTCAGAGAGTGCCTCTTGCTAAAATTAAAAGATAATGCATACTACCTCAAGAGTGGTTCTTTGAGAATCCATACTAAATCTGATACAGAAAAGAAAAGGAGGAGCTCTTATGACAGAGGCCCCTGTACAAATCCCCACACGAACAAGGGTTCTCCATCCGGCAGAACTCGTCCAAGAAATGACATATCGCGATTTGGAGGGATTGACGGTTGTCTTTATCAATATGCCACTACGCGAATCGGCGACCCCTAACACACCACCGCAAGGGCCAGGGCTGTTGGCCGCTCGTCTGCGCCAATTTGGCGCCGAAGTGAGCATTGTTGACCTGAACGCTTACCGAATCAAAGACGAGACCGCCCACTTAGCTGGCAAAGCACACGGCCGTCACCTTACACCCAAAGAAGCCGAGGGTCTCTTGACTCGTCACTTCCACCGGCATGGCGAGCCAGACATCATCGCCCTGTCGGGAATGATTACCACACTCCGTTGGCAAGAATGGGCGACTGCCATTTGTCGCCAATTGGTGCCGGACGCTTTTATCATCTCTGGTGGGGGCCTTGCCACCGAGATCAAGGGCGGACTGTTCGAGTGGTTGCCCGAGCTTGATTGCGTTGCCCACTCTGAAGGCGATGATATCTTACCGATCTTAGCCAAAGACGTCCTCGAGGCGAAGCGACACCAACGGCGAGGTATGTCTCATCTCCATGAGTGTTTGGGCAAGATTGGTGGTCGGACCCGTTTCCTTTATGCCGGTGACCGACCAAGAGGTCTTGATAGATTGCCTTTTGCCGCATGGGATCTACTCCACCAAGATGTTGATGGCAACCCGATCATGGAATGGTATATTAAAGTGCCGGTCTGGGGCCTGGAGGCTAACAACAGTTCGGCCACCTCCTTCCAGATGAACCGAAGTCTGACCAGAGTCTCTAGTCGTGGTTGCCCTTATGCTTGTGCTTTTTGTTATCGCGGTGCCCAAGGCGAGCGGTTATATGGTATGCACTCGCCGGGCAACATTGTCCAAGAAGCACTGTGGTTGATGGAGACCTACCGGATTGACTTCCTGGGCTTCAATGACGACAACTTCGCCGTTGACCCCCGTCGTATCAAGGCCTTACCTGATGCTTTTGAGCCTTTGGGTGGTTTGCGCTGGGGCACGCACACTCGTCTGGATGAGGCAGCTGATGAACGAGCCGACTGGATGGCCGAAGCTGGCTGTATCTACATCGGTTTCGGTGCCGAAAGTGCTAGTCCCAATGTCCTTGAACGAATGAATAAGGGTGGCTTCATTCTTCGACCGCGAGGCGCCCAGAAGAATGACTTGACTCGACTCAATGGTTTTGATTTTCCCACCACCATGGTACAGGGCATTCAGAACTGCCAGAGAGTTGGTATCCACGCCAACTGTACCTGGATTATGGGTTATCCAGGCGAGACGCTTCGTGACCTTCAGACCAGCGTGGCCTTCATCCTCTGGCAAGAAGAACTAGTAGCCAAAGAGGCGGTCAATCGGAAGATGTTTGTCGCCACTGCTTATCCGGGTACAGCAATGTTCAAGGATGTAGCCTGCAAACAACTGCTTAGTTACAACTTCGGTATCAGTTTCCATGTGGATGGTGAGCCAGTTGCTAACGAAGCGCTCCGCGCTTACATTTTAGAGCTCGATGATGCAACCAAGGTAATGCATGGTAGCGACGGCGCACCGCTTAACTTTGGTGAGATGCCTGATGATGTCTTCTTGCAAGCGCGAGAACACGTCGACACAGGTCAGATTGAACGGATTCTCGATATGTAGACCTCTAGACCTCTAGTCCTCAATTTGTTGCAGCACATTGAGGACTTTTTTATTTCTATTGATCTAGAGGCAAAAAAATTGTATGATGTTTACATGGTTCAGTGGCGATCTGCGACATACACACTACTCCGCTCCAGCGAAAAATACTTCAAAACCGATATGGTGTATCTGGCCAAAGGAGGATTTTGGCTTGTTGTAGGACAGCTCATTGTGTCTGGTGTTTCTTTTGGTCTCTCGGTTGCTTTTGCCAACTTACTCGAGCCTGATGTGTATGGCACCTATCGCTATATCCTGACTATCTTTAATTTTCTCGCCATTCCCACACTCACCGGCATCAATGTTGCCCTCATGAGAGCAGCTGCTCAAGGGATGGAGAATTCTCTCCTGCTCTCATTCAAAACCCGATTACTCTGGGGATTCCTCGGCACACTCGCTGGTCTCGCGGTTGCGCTCTATTACCTTGCCCAAGGAGCAGTCTCTCTTGCTCTCAATCTTTTCATAATTTCACTCTTTGTACCGCTCTTTTACTCTTTTGAAGTATACTCGTACTTTCTCCGCGGAAAGAAGCTTTTCAAACAGTACGCGCTCTACCACGCGCTCTCACTCGCCATCCCCGCGCTCATTTTGATAGGAATGCTGTTTTTTGGAGGGAACCTCACTGTACTTCTAGTGAGTTACTTCTTACCGTATACAATCCTGAAGGGATTGTTCCTCTACCTCACCGTACAAAAACATATGCGGGACAGTGTCTACGATCCAGAAGTTATTTCCTACGGCAAGCACTTAAGCGCAATGGGGATTTTTAGCATCGTTGCACAAAATATAGATAAATTCCTCCTTTGGCATTTTTTAGGGGGAGCTCAGTTGGCCGTATACACCATTGCACTGGCGCCTATTAGCAACATAGAGGCAATCATTGGAAAATTAGACACCCTTATCTTCCCAAAGATTGCAGAGAGAGGCATAGGGGAGCTCCGTAAAAACGTGTACCGTAAAGGTGCTCGTCTCTTTTTTTATATTGCCGTTATTGTTGGAGTATACATACTTCTCGCGCCATTTTTATACTCGCTCCTCTTCCCCCAATATCTTGAATCAATTAGGTACTCCCAAGCGCTGTCATTCACGTTACTTCTCTCACTTCCTATCATGTTTGTGAGTACTATCTTCACTGCGCATGCAAAAATACGAGAGAAGTACTACTTGAGTTTTATCGGACCATCGGTAAAAATTGCCCTCTTTGCTATTCTGATTCCCCTCTATGGTATTTGGGGAATAGTCTTAAGTTTAATCGCTTTCCATCTCGTCACCTGTGGTGCCAATATTTTTTTCTTTAAGAGGATAGAGCCGAGTCAACCATTGTCTTAATGAGTGAGGTAAAACTTGTTTTGGGGCTCCAGCCAGTGAGCTCTTGTATTTTGTGTGTATCTCCTACCTTAGGATACTGCTCTGCTGGTTTATAGAAATTTGGATCAACAGCAACCACTTTTTTCCCCGCGCTGTCGTACGCACAGGTATTTACTCCCCCCCCTTGCCATGAAAGACTCATACCCAGAAGTTCTGCTGCAATAGTAATTGCGTCCTGGACCGAATGTGTTTCCCCCGTAGCCACAACCAGATCAGTGGGAGCATCCATTTGTAGCATAGACCACATCGCCCGCACATAGTCAGGAGCAAATCCCCAATCGCGCTTCATCGTTACATTGCCGATACGGAGGCGCTCTTCTTTGCCGCGGGCGATAGCGGCAAGCGTACTGGTAATTTTCCGCAAAACACTCGCCTCGGGACGCCGCGGAGATTCGTGGTTAAAGAGTATCGCGGAGCAGGCAAAACGTCCGCCACGCTCCCGCGCGAGAGCGACAAAGTCGCGGTCAGCCATCATTTTTGCTCTGGCATAGGGGTTAGTGGTATCCCAATCACGTGGCGAATCCTCATTGAGCGGAGTTTCGGAAGGAATAAATATTTCGCTTGATGATGCCTGAAGAAAATGCACGTGTGGATTTACTCGTATACTTTCATTAAGAAGTACGCCAACGCTCTCATAATTTATCTTCATGGCTAACTCGGGTTGCTCATACGCAGTCTTAAGATCAGTGATGCCAGCTAAATTGTATACCTCATCGGGTTGTGACTCCGCAACAAGAGCTGTAAGAGACTGCGGATCTCGTAGGTCCCCGTAGGTCACTTTTGCCCCCTGCGGAACGTAACGTGTATTCCCCCCCTCTTGTACCAATCCAAAAACGTGGTAGCCCTTAGAGAGGAGCAGTTCCGCCATATACGATCCATCCTGCCCCGCAATACCGGTAATCAGAGCTCTTTTCATATCCTGATTGTAGCCTGCCTTATGCGTCCCTGTCGCTATTGACAAAATCTGTAGTTCGTGTATACTGAACACAGATAGAAACTTGAGGAAAGGGAGGATTAGACAATGCCGAGTTCATCACTTTCGCCTGAAGAACAGGCGGAATTGGGACATCTGCTAGCAGTCGTGGTTGAGCAGGATAAGGGGTTTATCCCGGATTCTGCGTACCGGTTCATACACAAGCTTGTGCCGTGGCCTGCGGTTGAGGTCCTCATCTATGATGATGGAGGAAGATTTCTCCTGAGCCATCGGGATGATGACTTCAAGGGGTGGCATATCCCGGGCGGATACATGAAGCCAGGCCAGAGTTACCAAGATGCCTGTGACTACCATGTTCGCAAGGAAGGGATCGCCGATGGAGTTTCTAGTCTTGAACTCATTGGCACTCACACATGGCTCCACAGGGAACATCCCTTTGGATATCCCATCTCACTAATCATCGCCTGCAGAGCGACTAGCGAGGTGACAGAGCGGGACGACCTCAAGTGGTTTACGGAAAATCCCCCGGACGTCATCCCGCAGAATGTTCCTCGGTACCTTGCCTATTTCCAAAAGTGGTTTAAGGGAGATCGGGAATCAGCGGCAATTCTCTAACGGCACTCGCGTACAAGCAAATGAAGCGGCAAAATTCACATCTCGCCGCTTTTTTCTTTACAGAGGATAATCCTCTATATCAGACAATTTTAACCTCCGGTAGGGGGACGATGAATTTTGTGCCGTGGGCGATGAGCTCGGCTTCGCGCTTCATAAAGCCGTCAACAAAGCTGTACGGGAGCGCGAGGAGGTAGTTCGGCTTCGCCGCGCGCATCGCCGCTTCATCCTTGATAGGGATGTCAGAGCCAATAATGTACTTACCAATCTTGAATGCATTGGAGTCCGCGGCGGCGTCAATTTCCTTATTCCCCAAACCGCAGTACTGCAGGATGGTATTGCCTTTGGTGGAAGCGCCATAAATCCAGATAGACTTCCCTTCTGCTTTGATTCGCGTGATGAGCGCGAGCAGATCTTCTCGCGTCTTTTCAATGCGCTGCATGAAAGCGCGATAGGTGGCTTCTTCAAAAATCCCTTCAGACAGTTCCCGTTCAAGCGTCGTGCGGAGGCGCTCGGTGGGAACACAGCGCGGAGAGCCCTTCTTTTTTACAAAGATGCGGAAGCTCCCCCCATAGACATCGTTTTCCAGCACGTCAAAGACTTCAAGCCCCACTTTCTCCATAATCCACTTTACCTGCTGGGTCGCGTAGTAGCCGGCATGCTCATGGACAATATTGTCGTACATATTCGTCCGGATCATTGCGGGAAGGTAAGCCATTTGGATGATCCACACGCCGTCGTCATCAAGAACCGCGGCGACTTCGCGCGAGAACTGCATGGGATTATCAAGATGGTAGAACATAGCAATGCTGAAGATGAGTTTGGCTTTTTTTTGCGAGACGGAGCGGAATGAGGCTTCGGAGAAAAAAGCGTTGACCGCGCGGTAGCGGGGGGAGTCTACAAGCGCGACCACGTTTTTTGCCGGGTCAATATTAAGCAGTTGGTACGGCTCGTCTTTGAAAAATGAAAGGAGCGTCCCATCATTGCCGCCGATATCAAGGATGATGTCATCGGGCTTGAGATCCGCCACAGCGCGTCCGCTCTCCGCAACATCGCGGAGTATCTGGGTCATGGAGGAGTTGGTTGCGCTCGTGTAGGGGTAAGCGTCATACATGGGCGTGAGGTCCAAGTGGTGCCTCAGCTGGAGCAGACCGCACGAGGCGCCGTCATTCTTTTTGCGACAAAGCGCAAGCTTAAGCGGGTAGCGCGATGCGGTCGCGCGATACCCAAGGTCTTCGGGGAAGACTGACGAGAGGTACTGTTCGCCGATGTCTACGACGGAAATGAGCTCCGTGTTCCCGCACACGCGGCACTGGCGCACCTCGCGAGCAGAGAGTGATGGAGTTTTGTGTTCCATAGAGAAAAAAATATGGTAATTATGTATTTTGTGTATTGTACGGTTCCTCACCCCACTTGTCCATAAATACAATAACATCCAGAGCATCAGGGAAGTCTGGTTCCGGATTTTCAATTTCCTGATGGTCAAGCGCGCCTTCAAACGCGGCAGGGACGCCGAGCGTTGACGCAAGCTCTTCAAGCGCAAGGGCATTTCTGGCCCCGACCTCAACAACGCCACGGCGCTCAAGATGTGAAGCAATCCACTCCGCATTAAAGGAGAGAGGGGCAAAAGAGTAACGGCTCTTGCCGTCCACAAACACCTTTTTTCCTTCCCGAATGTCCACAAGCACGCCCTTGGTGAGCTCCGGGCTATACATGGGGCCCAGACGAACAATCAGGTGCTTCTCCTGGTCAACGAGCTTCTCCGCCGCCGCCTTGTGGCGGCCATATACGGTATCCAGCTGGCAACGCGCAGAGACAGAGCTCACCTGCACAAATTTTTTGAAATTCCAGGCATAGAGGAGCTGTGCCGTCTTTTCCACGGTTTCAATAAAATCTTTCTCGGGATTGCTCTTTGCCCAAAAACGGGCAGAGGGCATTGCGCAGTTAATGAGCACATCATAGGACTCCTTCTGTGCGAGCATGTAGTTCTCACGCGTCACTTCCGTTACCGAGTACTGTCCTCCGCTCATGAGCGCGCGGGCGAGCGCACTTCCCACATACCCTCGCGCTCCCACTACGGCAATCCGCTGCATGCCTTACTGCGCCGACTGCGTGCCCTTGCCCTGCAGGAAGTCAACCCGGATAATGGGCTTTTCGCAGTCATCCCAGCGCTTTGAGAGCATTGCCACAGCCGTAACGGCAGTGATTGCGTAGAAGGTATGCGAGACTCCCATCGGCGTTCGCGCACAAGTCCCTCGGCTCATGTGAACGAGCTCTTCGGGAGCATCTTCGGAGTCTCTGGTAACCATAACCCCGGACCCTTCTACCACCAAAAAATACTCGTTGAACTCTGGATGGTAGTGATGCCCGCGGGTTTTGCCGGGCTGGAAGTAAAGAACATTAAATTCTACGATGTTATCTTCGGGGAGCCAGGTAAAGATTCCTCCCCGTCCGTCACGGACGGTGTCAAGGTTGCAGGATGGATGCAGGACTTTTATCTTCATGGACTTCAGTATAGAGAGGCGCCTCGGGATGTCAAGATGAGGAAGAGCGCAAACGGACAAGTTTGAGAAGATAACGTGGCGCTTGCTTGAAAAAACTGACTTTTGACTCGCCGAATTTGCGCGGGCAAAAGACTACCGGGATCTCGGTAATGCGTCCACCTGCCTCAACGGTACGGTAAATCGTCTCAAAGAGAAAGAATTGCCGGTCTTCAACGGTGCGGATGCGCTTCCAGATAGATGCGCGGATGATTCTGAAGTCAGTGTTGTAGTTCTTGAGTCTAACACCGCTCACAAGACGGATAATCCAATTGGAAAATGGGCTCGTGAGGTACTCCTCTGCCCACCCATGAAGTGTTCGACGTGCAACGTCTGTACTTCCTTTTCTTTTTCCGGAGATTTTGTATCCGAGCACCATGTCGTAATCAGTGCAAATCTTTTCATACAGTGCACGCATATCGTCCGCCGCAAAGGAGAGGTCCGCGTCAGATGAGAGGATGTACTCCCCGTTTGCCGTGTTATAGCCATCGCGAAGAGCAGAGCCAACACCCAAGAGCCCCTGCCGCTCAAGGAGCCGCACGTTGTGGTACTGCTCATGTAACTTGTCCACTAGTTCTCGCGTGCCGTCACAAGAGTGATCATCTACGACGATGATCTCAAAGGAATCCCCTTGAAACTCTGCCTCAATCTGAGGTACCAAAACAGCAAGATTTTCCTTCTCCTTATACGCGGGGAGTACGATTGAGAGACTAACAGTCATAGATAGTTCCAGTTATTTCGCGCGAGCGCGTCTCAAACACCTTAGCACATTTGTTGAAAAATTCTTCGTAGTAGCCCCCTGTGTAGATACGGGGGATATCAACAATAAGGAAGTGCCCCGTAAAATCTGAGAAGCGTGCTCTATGCACAGATTCATATTCTGGTACCGCGTAAAAGCGGTTTGCATATTTCCCCATGCGCGAGAGCTCATAGGCGCCAATGTCGTTATAGGTAATTACCGTTTTGATTGCGGTGTCGCGCTCAATGCGCGCAAGCGACTTGTAGAGAACCTGTGGAGCGCTCCCATTGATCATCCCCCACTGGTACTCCTCTATAAAGACCGCGTTATAGGTGATCCCACTCACAATGAGGATGAGCGCGACCGCAGGCAGGGGGAGCACCCGTGCCCGAGCAAGCGTCACGAGTACAAACGCAAAAAGAAAGGAGGCCCCAATGAAGAGGAAGGAGACATAAAAACCAAGTGGACCAGATCCCCCAGTGAATGGAGTAAGGAACGCCCACTTCCCCTCGAGCACTCGCATGAACCATTCTTGTTTAGGGTAGAGTGGCGGCACCGTATGATAAAAAAAGTTAAGTGCAAAAAGTGCGAATGAAAAAAGTATACCAATAATGAGTGGGTCTTTGAAATTTTTTTTCGCTCTCTCTATGTACGGCGCTAAAATTATACCAACGATCGCCGAGAGAGGAACGATTGTATACATCAAGTATTTATCAAGTGCGCCGCGGGAAAAATCAAAGAGAATAAAGTAAAAGATCGCCCCAAGCGCAAGGTATATAAGGAAAATGCGAGACGCGCGAGCATGGTCTCGTGTCATAAGCAGAAGGGGTGCGAGGAGAAATGGAGAGAGGTACTCCACAGCTTTAATAGTCTGAACAATAATTTGAGTATAGTTCCTCCCCGAGAGATGCACATACAGGAGTGCATGATCTACCATTGCACCTAATTGAAACGCTGGGTAAATAAATTTTGTTGCAACAAGAGCAAGGACTGATACTCCAATAAAGGTTCCTGCACCATACAAGAGAATAAGAATCTCTTTCCTACCAAATCGTGTGTAGTGGATGAAGATATAGTCAATAATAAAAACTCCCAGGATAATAATGAAACTCAGCTTCACCATAAAACCAGCAAACAGGGCAGCAATAAACCCGAGGAACCAGTATCGAGGGTGAGGTTCTCCCCTCTCGTTCCACCGATCATAACAAACGAGAGAGAGGAGGAAGAAAAAAGGCAGAAGAGCCCCATCGGTATCAATCATGTGTGACGCAAGAATGCTATAGAAAGAAATGGAATATAAAAAGACAGAGAGGAGGGCTGCTCGTTCGTCCATCCGCCGCCGTACTACTGCATAGAGGAGAAAAAGGGAGAGGAAAGAAAAGAAAAAAGGGAGCAGCCGCAGGTGGGCACCGCCAAAGAGCGCTTCTGCTACCCGATACGAGAGCTGGGTAAGCGGTGGGTGGTAGAGACTGCTCGCGGCCTCCGCACCAATCTCTACCGCGCGAGCGGTCTTCCACTCGTCCTGGTGGTAGGGAAGCGAGAGGCCAGGGATACGTAGAAGGAGAAAGAGTGCGAGGAGAACAAAAAGGAACAGCGCGTTATTTTTTTTCATAGAGTGTGTATTTATCAAAGCGTGATTTTTCTTTGTAATGATTCAAGGGAAAAGTACTCGTAGAAAAGCGACCGTCAACAAGAACAAGATCAACCCGCCCGCGCTCAAGGAGTGGGAGTGTGTCACTACCCCGTTCTACAGTGTCTGCAAATCGAAGGTACTGGTAATAATTTTTATGAGGTAAAAAAAGTACTGCTTCAGGAACATTGTAAAAGAAGACGGATCGTTTTGGCTCTAACACTCCTAGCTCGCGAGAGAGGATGGTGGCTCTCGCGCTGTGCTGTGAATCTGACACCCAAGAATGAAAGAATAGTTGGTAGCTCTGTATACCGATAAGTACGGCAGTGACAAAAACAACACCCAACAATGATCGCGTGGGATTCAACCGGAATTGCATAATGCTATAGAGAGCATAAGGTAAAAATAGAAGGGCAAGCACTTCAGAGGGAAAGAAATATCTATAAAAACCGCGAGTAGTCAGGAAACTGATGAGATTAAGGAACGAAAAAATAAAAGCAAACCACTCTGTAGTTAAAATTTTGGAATCTTTTCTCCCCTTCAAAAGCATTCCTAACCACCAACACAACAAAAGTGCAAGGAAATATATTGGCGAAATTTCAGTAAAAAAACGAGCGCTATTCCTTGTTATCAAAGAGATGAATGATGTCTGATCAGGATTTCCATAAAAAAAAGTATTCAATACAGAATGATCACCTGATTGAGCGAATATCCACCATAAGAGGGGGATGCACATACCCAACATAAAGAGACCTTTCTCTTTTAGAGAGAACGACTTGCGTCTAAATAAAAAGAATACGCAGAGAGATGATGGGAGAATGAGGATAAGATAGAGAGGTTTTGTCGCCATAGAAAGACCGCTCAATATTCCCGACAAAAATATGAGCCACTCTACACGATGTTTTTGTTCAAAAATATACAGAGAAACCAATGAGAATACAAAAAACGTAAGCCCGGGCACTTCACCGAGTACATTTTTTCCATGCCCGTACAATGGCGCAAAACTTATTAATAAAAAGAGTGTGATGATAGGAAACAAACGAAGAGAAGATCGATTAGGCGCGAGCAATGTGCTATACCAGTATACGGATATACTTAAGAGAAACATGAACACTACCATGATAAATCGCGCGGCAAAAAGACTCTTCCCAAATAATAAAAACGAGAGCGTGATGGGATACACTACCGGATACCCAGTGGTCAAAAATTCTGCAGAGATAAAATCTCCTGGCGCGATTTGATATCCATAGATTCCTTTTTGGGCAAGGTTCATAGCGACTTGATCAATTGCTCCCTCGTCCATCCACGTTGCGGGAATCTCCGTAAGACGCCAGAACGAGAGCGCCCCAAGAACACAGAACGCCAGAACGATAAGGAGGACAGAAAGTCGTGAGAAGGCGCTGTTCATAGTGTAGATACTACCCGTTCAGCAAATGTTGTAATGCTATGCTCCGCGACAGCTCGTTCCCGAAGTGTCCTACGGATATGTTCACGCTCTTCAGACGGAAGTGTTAAATATAAGAGAATAGCGCGGGAAACATCGCTACTCTCTTGAGAGGACATGAAGAGTATGTCAGCGACACCCATAAGGATTGAACGAAATGCGGGATTAGCGGTAATAACAGGCACCCCTGCGGCAAGCGCCTCAAGCCCTGCCTTATCAAGACTCCCGTTAGTGCTCATATTGATGCACAAAGATGCATGCGGTAATTCACGAGCAAGTTCTATGCGCGTGAGCGGACCACACCAGCGCACGAATGATTCAACACCAAGCTCACGAGAGAGTTCTCGCACAGAAGATTCGTAGATACGATCAGCGTCGTACACAGGCGCTCCAATAATTTCGAGCGTTGCCTCTGGATATTCTTTATGAATAAGCGCGAGTGCGCGTACTGCAAGCGCTTGGCTCTTGATCTCAGCTATTCTTCCCACAACAAAAAGTTTTGGAATAAGGGGAACGTGAGATGCCGGACTAAAGAGTTCGGTATCAATGGCTTGTCCAATAACGCGAAGCTTCTTTGAACTGATGCGACATCCTTCTGGTGTTGAGGTCAGAATACGCGAACAGAAAGGCGTCGCGGCATGGAGCTTCCATGTAACAATGCCATGCGCGTACCAAAGCACTACTTTTTTTCCCATAAGTCGCCACAAAAATCCCGCGAGTACCACATACTCTGGATTCATGTGGACAAACACCGTGTCATAAGAATTACGAAGATCCAACAGTAACTGATAAAATCGGAAAATTTTCCGCGTATGTCCTCTCCCCTCCTCTTTCCCTAGAGAATGGACGGGGATACCATTGAGATGCTCGCTTGATGAGACGCGGAGAGCTATGACAGAAAGTGATGTAGAAACTGGACGAAATGCTTCTACCCATGAGGGGACAAACCCCAAGACGCTATCATTCTCATCCCATACCTGTGTAATAAAAAGAAGCTTCATGGATTTGCAAAGAGAATACGATAAAAGAAGAGCGACCACAGTGCAATGAGTAGACCAATGCCGATTTGCGCCACAAGATAATGCACACCCGTTGATTCAACAATGAGATAGATGAGCGATGTATTTAAGAACACGTTGAAGGTTCCCAACGTAACATAGAGTGCAAATTGAGACCGAACACGCGTCAATGTTCCATTATGGAAAGTCCAAAATTTCTGGAGAGTAAAGCTCACAATGAAGGCAGCCGCATACGCAAGTCCCGCAGAAAAAACATACCAGATAGAAAAAAATTCGGTAAGGATATAAAGAAAACTAAGATTTACCGCAGTTGCCATTCCACCCGACGCGACATACTTCACCAAAAACCAAAGCGGCGTACGCGCCCGAGGAGTAGTAGGGGGAGGTGGGAGCGTGCTCCAATTCTCTGCGATCTGACGAGCACTTTCCTCAACTGTACACACGAGAGAGTGTGGGACATGAGGGGACGAAAACGGAGCAGTGAGTGCTTGAGCAATTTTTTGCGCATCTCGAGGGACGAGAGCGCTCGGCCCCAATTCACGCGCAACACCAACATCAGTAGAAACGATAGGGAGCCCACAGAGCGCTGCTTCAACAAGAGAGAGGCCATAGCCCTCATACCGAGCGGTGCTCAAGTATACATTCGCATCGTGATAGTAAGGAGTAACATCCTTCTGTGCTCCTACAAATATGACGAAGGATGATATCCCACAGCGTTCCGCGTATGCCTCAAGAGAGTAGCGCAGAGGCCCGTCTCCCACAATAACAAAGGTTGATTCTGGCCTTTCTTTATGGAGAAGTGCGAAAGCATCGAGTGCGAGAAAGAGATCTTTTTCTGCGGTGAGACGTGACACGGTGAGGACGCGGAGGCGCTCGCCAACTCCGCGTCTGGACATAGTGGGGAGAGAAGTAAGCGTTACCGGGACAGGAACAACTGATATATGGATCCCCTCTGCAAATTTTTGTTCGCTCAAATTTTTTTTGATCCGATTAGACACAACACGCACCTGCCCTGCGCGAGCGATAATAAAGCGTGCGAGGAAAGAGCGAAAACGATTCCTTATGTTGAACCGAATAAATTCTGGGTCGTAAAGATCAGTATGAATCTGTATTTCAAGAGGTATCCGATGATGGCGAGCAATAAAAAGCCCTACAGTGCCGAGGAAAAAAGGGTCTTGTGCCGTGACGAGGTCAGGTTTTGGCATACCCTCTCCTACTATAATAGCACGGTAAAATCCAAGGATGCTCGTGCAGACAACGCCATGCATGTGGAGGTTCCCCAAAGACCGCTCCCCTACCGCTGTACGCGTGCACACAAGGACATCAAGGTGTTCACAAAACTTCCCATATACAGAGAGCCGCCCCGAGACAGCACTCCCCCCCTCCAGCACCATCGGATCACCAGAGATCATCAGGACACGGAGCTTTGTGTTCATAGTCCGAGGAGTACAGCGTGAGCGGCCTCTACTTCCGTCCACGTATAGTGCGGGATGGAAGCGATGACCTCTTGCACAACTTTCGCGTACACAACAGGATCAAGGAGAGCATTCCAACGTTCGTACAACTCATCTTCCTTACTAGGATCAAAGAGACACTCCTCCGGGAGCTGCACGGTAAGACCATTTCCTCGGCTAATGAGGATTGGCGTACCGGTGGCAAGCGCCTCTAGTGCAAAATTAGGACTAAATTCCGTCAGCGCGGGTGCAAGCGCCAATGACGCGCGCGCTTGGAATTCTCTTAACTGCTCATGAGGTACCGCGGGGAGAATCTGGAGCGCATCACCGAGCGCAAGCGTCGTGGCGTATTCCTTCACTGATGTAAATTCTGGGCCAGAACCAACGAGCATAAGACGACTGGCGGGATGTGCAGTATGGATACGCCTAAATACTCGGAGAACAAAGGGAAGATTCTTATATTTTACAAAACGTCCTGCATACAAAGTAAGCGGTGCGTCAGTAAGTGTTTTAGTTCCAGAAGGAACAGCGGGGAACGGGTTAGGAATAATATGAATGTGCTCAGGTGGCACGTTAAAATACTTTGTGTAGAGATCAGCAAGCATTTGTGCGTAGGTAATCACATAATCAGTGCGAGAGAGCACCCAGCGTATAAGACGAAAGAGAAAAGGTCTATCAGTGAGGTAGTAGCCGTGTGCGTAGTACTCGTCAAGAGAGAGGAAGCGCTTGCCATGTTCAACAACACGTTCCCAGAGGGGATCTCCACCGATGCGTATAAAAAACTTTTTGCCCGTAAGTGTGGCTGCGCACGCGGCAGGTACACCAGCCGCGCTCAAATCAAACGCGTAAATCACCTCCGCCCAAAGAGAATCCTTAAGCGCAGCGAGCGCATAGAGAGCCCATCTAAGCGGCGCCCATAGTGAGAGCGGGATACGCGTCACCGGATACGGGAGTAACACCGTACCAACAGGAAAAGCTCCTCCGTAGGTAATCACACGGACTCGTCCCCCATGCTTGACAATCTCGTCAGCAATATGTCGAGCATGTATTGCGGGCCCGCCAACATCAGGGTAGAATATACCCGTTGCTAAAAGTATCTTCTTCACAAATTCATTATGCACAGTAAGGACAAAATCGCAATCATCGGAGTTGGCCGTTGGGGGAAGAACCTCCTTAAAACATTCTCTGTCCGGGCGGAGATATCGCTTATTTGTCATACCGGAGACTCGGCGACGGACGAATGGCTTAAAAGCGAGTACCCGCACATTCCCGTGACTCACAACGTGGATGAAGTCATGGAGAATGTTGACATCTCTGCCGTGTGTATTGCAACGCCCATTCACACGCACTCATCTCTTGTTCGTGTAGCGCTGGAGCATGAGAAGGACGTTTTTGTAGAGAAACCACTCTGCCAAGATCCAGTCGAAGCGATGGCGCTCACAGAACTTGCGCAACAAAAAAATAAAATCCTGATGGTTGGCTACATATACCTTTATCACGAGCTATGGCAAAAATTAAAAACAGAAATTGCACAGGAACAGATACAGAACGTCCTTTTTACGTGGGAAAAATACGGATCCTTCCACGAGGACGGGATTTGGAATCTCGCCGTGCATGAGGTGTCTTTAGCAAACGATCTCCTCGGCACGCCCACGGTTGCACAGATACATCCCCTTATTTCAACTCTCGGCACTCATGATGCGTATACTTTTTCACTAGAATATCCAAGCGGCGCAAAAGCATTCGGGCTCGTCAATCGTCTTTCTTCTGTCACCAAACATACGATTACCATTACGACACAGACGCAGACCTACCTATGGGAAGGAAATCGTCTTTTGCGTGTGGAAAAAGAAAAAGAACCAACGATCATTGCTGAAAGCACGACAGTACCTCTAGATAGAGAGTGTGATGCTTTTATTGAGTCACTTCACTGTCGAAAAGCGCCAATCACAAACGGTGCACAAGCAACGCTCGTAACAAAAATTATTGCGGATGCTTTCCCTCAGACTTAGTAATGAGTCTTCGCACCTGCCATGCCGCAAGTACACAGTTACCAATCTTGCCAGAGAACACACGGATCACACGCTCACTTAAGGGCTCAACAATCGTCGGGCGAGCATCGGAGTGATCAAGATTGGGGAGCACCGTACGAATGGTATACATAGAACCCACATGACGTGCGGCGTACACGTGAGGAAAATACTGTGATGCTGATTTAATAAAGTGCCGAAAATTAGAGTGCGGCGGTTTGTTTACTAATCCCCTATTAATGAATTGGGCAAGGTGAGTGGGAATTTCTGGATACGCGCCTACAGAGGATCTGTGGATTGCGTGTACTACATTCCCCATCAGATGGTAGGGAGTGTCACAAAAGGGGTCAACACACATAAAAGGCCCGTCCATAATAACAACACTCTGATGCTGAAACTCCGTGGGAAGTTCCAACACGATCTTTTCACACAGTTCGTACTGATACTCTTGAATATGCTCGTCGTGTAATAACGTACGAAGCACCTGGTTGTTTGATGCATAAGTACATACCACTACTTTTGAAAACGGGCGAAGAAGTTCTTCCGTCGCTAGCGTATTGAAACGAAGAGCAACTCCTAAATGTTCTAAACGCTCTCGTAGATAGCAACGTGCCGCATCAATACGGACGAGTCCTTCACGTACCTTAACGCTCCAGAGTATCTCTTCCCGATTAACCACAGGGGAGTGTGCCTCCTCATACTCAAGACCAACCGCATCGCAAAAAGCACGAAAATCCTCAGGAGAAATCTTGCTTCCTTCACGCGCAATACAATAGTAATGATCGTTCTCAAACGAGACAAGTCCGGGAAATTCTTCTAAAAAGATTTGTTCTGCTTCAGCACACTCTCGCGCAGTTTCAGCACTTCGTGGATAATGGTACCCACGATGGAGACGGAATTGATTAATTCCTGATGCGGCCTGAAGTAAATCATCGTGTTTCTCAAACAGGGTGACCGGATACCCCGCTTCCGCGAGAACATAAGCGACGGTAGCTCCAAAGAATCCTCCTCCGATGATCGCAATATGTGGACGATTTTCTCCTGTCATATAGTTTTACAGGATAGCTCCCATCCGCACCATAACAGATTCCCATGTATAATCTTTCTCAATAAGTGCTCGTGCGGCAGCAGTAACGTGTGTCACATGCTCCTCGTGTGCAGGATTAATAATATAGCGCACGCAGGCGGCAATGGACTCGGGGTTCCTCACCTCGGCAAACCAGCCCGTTTCGCCATCACGGAGAAAATCAGGGATACCACCAACAGGTGTGGCAATCACGGGGAGACCCGCGGCAAACGCTTCCAAAAAAGAATTTCCTAAACCTTCAGAGAGTGAGGGGCGAACAAAAATATCCGCACGGGCGAGCGCTAAGGGAATTTCTTCAGGAGCAATAGCGCCAGCAAAATGAACACGGGAAGAAAGGTTGAGAGAGAGTGTGAGTACTTTCAAATTATTTCGTTCTACTCCGTCCCCTACGACCTCAAGTGTTACTGTCTCCGGCAAGTGCGCGAGCGCGCGGATAATGTCGTCTACTGCATTCTTCTTCACCAGCCGAGACGTGGTAATGAGTTCTATACTCTTGGAAGTCGGATTCGCCTGTGGCGAATCCGACTTCCAACTTCGAAATCTGAATTTCTCTATATCTACTCCATTAGGGATAACTGTGATTGGAGCCGTCGCGCCCATATCGCGCGCCCAGTCCGCAAGGTATTGCGAAATTGCCTGAATAGCGTCAGCGCGCTCAAAAATTTCTCTAAAGCGCTTGCCGAGGAAGCGCGCTCGGCGCGCAATGTGCTCATGCGTATCCCCTTCCTGCAAGGTGAGTATGAAGGACACACGCGGGTGCGCGCGTTTGTAGGCAAGCGCGGCGAGCGCGCCATAGCTTGCCATGATTGCCCATACGCAGTCTGGTTCGCTCCCTTTGAGCGCCCTCTCTCCCGCCCTCTTGCCGAATACTGCAAGGAGGAGCTTGTCAACGCGTGGGATGCCGATGCCAATGCGGATGACTTCGGCGCGGCCGATGCGCTCCCTTTGCGGCACTGTGCGCGAGAGCCGCGCCGTTACGATAAGCACCCGCACATTGTGCCAACGCTCGGTAATCTCTTTGAGCGCCAACTCCGCTCCGCCAATATAGGGCAGATAGGCAGTGGTATAAATTAGCGCCGTGCGGAACTCTCTCATACAGGCACTCTACCCGTTTCTTTTAGGTACCTCAAGCATATGCCGGAGCTCGTCTTCTGGAATTTCTTGGGAATCAGAAGTCGGACTTCCGCCGCCCTTGAAGTCCGACCTCTGGTCTGCTTGATCCTTGATACTTGGCACTTCTTCTTTCTTTTCTTTGGGGACTGACTTAATAACGTCTTGCAAAAAAGACTTGAGATCTTCTTTTGCCTGTGGCGTTGCTTTCACTGTCTCCTTGTTCTTCGCCGCAACGAGCGCTTCTAGGGAGAGCTCTCGCGTGCGGTCCTGCGCCGCCTCCTTAATGAGAGTCGCGCGCTTCTGGAACGGAAGTCGGACTTCCGCCGCCCCCGAAGTCCGACTTCCTGTATGATACTTTTTACTTGGCCCTTGTCCGCCGGCCGGCGGATTGACCCTTCCCGCTCTATCCGCCTTCTCTATTGAGGAGAGCGCCACCTTGTGCCACTCGGTAATCGCCTTCTCCACCTCCTCGCGCGGATGCGCGTACTGCGCGCGAGAGGAAGCGATGATTTGCTCTTTGAGTCCCGCGTGGAGCTCCTGCATGGCATTTTCTATCGGCGCAAGCGTGGTCGCAGAGAAGGACGGCGAGCCTACACCATCTATCATAAGAGTGAGGTAAATCTGGGCAAAGCCGAGATTAACGAGATCCTCTTCAGTAAACTTAGGGCTGAAAATCTTTTCCAGCTTCTCGGCATCAAAGGGACCCACGCGGAAGGCGATGGTCGTGCCCACATTGCCAAAGACCGCGCTCTGCACCGTCTCGGGCATCTGGTCAATATATTGGTGCGCGATGGTGAGATTGAGCTTGTATTTGCGCGCCTCGGCAAGGATGTCGGCAAAAGAGTCGTTGACGAAGGACTGGAACTCGTCTACAAAGAGGTAGAAGGATGGAAGCGCTTGGAGTGTCGCCGTCGTAGCATTGGCGCGGCTCATGGCGGCGAGATAAATCTTGGTGATGAGCATGCCGCCGAGGAGAAAGGCGTTCTGCTCGCCCACGCGGCCCTTGGAGAGGTTCATGATGAGAATCTTCTTCCCGTCCATCACCTCGCGGATGTCAAAGCTGGACTTGGGCTGGCCAATAATATTTCTGATGAGGGGATTACTGGTGAACTGACCGATTTTGTTTTTAATCGCGTCGCCCGCTTCCTGCATGTAGCGCTCGTTATACTTAGCAAACTCATCTAGCCAAAAAGCCTTCACAGATGGGTCTGAAATATTATTGACTACCTGTGTGCGATAATTTTTGTCGCTCAACATGCGATTGACGCCGAGGAGGGTTGAGTCGGGGTATTCAAGGAGCGCGAGGAGAGTGTTGTTGAGGATGTACTCCATGCGCGCGCTCCATACGTCGGGCCAGATTTTTTTGAACGAGGACATCAGCCCGTTTGCCACAAGGTAGCGCTGGTCCTTGCCCACGTCCTCCATCACGTTGAAGGAGATGGGGTAGTCAAGGTCGTAGGGGGCAAAGTAAATCACATCCTTGGTGCGCTCCTCGGGGATGTAATCCAAGAGTTTTTCCGCAGTGCCGCCGTGAGGGTCTATGAAGCCGAGCCCCTCGCCGTTGGCCATATCTTGGATTGCCATGTTCTCCAGCAAGGTGCTCTTGCCCATGCCGGTCTTGCCGATGACGTAGACATGCCGCGCGCGGTCGCTGTTTTTAATGCCAAAACGCGTCTTAGCGCCGCGAAAGTCGGTCTCGGCAAGATATGCCATACCCTGTTTAAGGAGGTCGGCCATAGTTGGCGCGTATTATACCATAATTGCGGGCTATATTAAATCAAAAATGAAATATCAAAAATTAAAATGACGATGTAAAATGCAAACAAAAAGCCCCATCTCAACACATGCGTGTCGCGGACGGGGTCTAAAGATCTAGGTGTTCAGGGTTAAGGGCTGAAGCGTAAGGTACTAAGCTCTCATTGCCCACTTGCGAGAACGAGAGCCGGGCGGTGGCAGAACCAATCGCTGCCAAGCCAGAGGAAGTCCCAGTGCCACCAGCCGCCGTGCCAGTAGAGGTAACGGACAAACGGGGTGCCGTCCAGGCCGCAGTAGATGGTGCCCCAGAAGAAGATGCTCTGGTCTTTCCACTCCTCGGGGATGAGGTCTTGGTGGATAAGGAGGTAGTCTAGAACGTTTGCATTCAAGACAGGTTTGCCCTTGAGCTCTGTGCGGAGCTCGTTGCCCTTAATGTATATGTTCCCTTCTTGGTTGGGAGAGAGGTGGAGGGAGACTTTGTTGGAGTTCCACTCAAGCATTCCTCCCTCCTGGTGTTCCTCTACACTCCAGCCGTTGGGGGTGAAGGGGATGGTGTCGAGATTGATGAGGTGTTTAACCGCATGTTTAACCGCAGTGGAAACAATCTGGAACCTGTCTCTGATGAAATCAGCAAACTTTCTCCCGCGTTCTTCTGGCCGAAGTTGGATGAAAGATTGAACAAAGTCATCATCATCGGGGACTTCGATGTCGTCCCACGGCGTATCAATGAGAAACGACCCAACAAGAGCGCGGGTTTGACCATGACTGATGGTTTTCATCATCTGCTCCTTCTACTTGGTTTTTTACCCCTTCGCCGTCGCGAATTAGGGCCTTTTCAAGGTATCTTTTACCATTATAGCAAACCTGCAATACAAAGTCAAGCCACCTTTCGGCCGCAGCCGCGCTGCCAGAGGTTCTTTTGCCATGCGCCAAGTGTAGCGTGCACGCGCAAGTGATGGAAGTGAGACTCGCCGCGGCGAGTCTCACTTCCATCACTCCTCCAGCAAGGCGGCGCGGGTGTATTTGTTTGAGGGAGCCCAGAGCATCCATGAGTCAAGCCCTGCATCATAGGTAGCCTTGATCTGCGCGCGCACCATCTCCGCCGTGTAGTCGGCGCCGAGGTCAAAGTCCTGCAGCCATGGGCGAATTTTTTCCGGTGTCGTGCTCGCCGCAACGGATCGCGCGACGCCCGCATCCAGCACATACTTGGCAAGCTCGTAGGGCACGGTTGCCGGCTTCTTCCACCCATTAAAGCCGTCCGGGTAATGCGAGGGGTAGATCATCGGCGCCACATAGTCGAAATATTCCAAACCGTTTTCCAAAATTTGCCCGATGTTCATGTCAGAGGTCTCGGTGAGCACCATGCCAAAGAGGTCTCCCGAGACGGGCACGCCTAATTCCTCCTTGCGCTCCCCGATGTAGGCGTAGTAGCGCCGCACAGCTTCTGCCTTGCTCTCTTCGCTCGGGCGGTAGTAGGGATAGCTTGTGTCGGAGACTGCTCCATCGGAGGGGAAGCGGATGTAGTCCAAATTTATTTCGTCAAAGCCGCGCTTCACCGCTTCCTGCGCAACCAAAAAACTGTAATCCCAGACCTCGGGAGCGCTGGTATCCAGCCACGCGATCTTTTTATGATCCAGCCAGATGTTGCCTGTGGAAGCGCGCTTGACGGCAAGGTCGGGCCGCTTGCGCGCAAGGAAGTCGTCTTGGAAAACGGCAATACGCGCAATTATGTAAATATTTTTTTCGTGAAGCTCCGCAATGAGCGCGTCAATATCTTTGATGCGCGTGGGGTCGGCGGAGCCGTAGCGCGCAAGCGCGGGGTCGTTGACGGCAAAGGAGATGCGGCCGGTATAGTCCTTCACATCAATCATGATGGCATTGATCTCGGTCTCTTCGGCAAGTTTGATGAGCCCCTCGCGCACGGAGGGCGTGCCCGCCACCCAGCTGGACATGTAAATTGCCTTCACGGACTCCGGTGTTTCAATATGTTTTGGTTTGGGAGGTTCTGGTGGAGTGGGCGGGGTAGTACTGGCAATAGCAAATCCGTCATCAGTGGAATAGACTAGCGCAGACTGGGACCATGGCGCCACAAATAAGAGCGCAGCAAAAAACACGAGCCCTGCGAGAAAGAGTGCGTAACCGGTGATGGGATTAATGAGCCTCCTCTTCATGAGGCGTTTCTATCGGCGGCGTAATCTCGGGCACCGCCTCTCGGCGCGGGCGGGGTTTTTTAGGATGACGTACGGACGCAGGAGCTGTGTATGGCCAGAGGAGATTGATGGCAATCGCGAGTATTGCCAAGCCGGCAAGGACAAAGAAAAAGTCTTTAACACCGCGCGGGAATCCCAAATAGGGCATGATGAGCGTTACGAGCCCTGCCGCAAGGAGTATCCAGTTCTTCCATGATTTAGTCGGCATATATATGTAGTATACGGGAAAAACGCCTCTTGCTCTAGTAACCAATGAGTTGTATCTCATCGCCGCGGTTAATGTCAAATTTTTTATTTACCCCTCCTGAACCGGTTACGGTCCCGCCGGCGACGGTAAATTGGTCGTACGAAGTTTTGTAAAATTCGTCTTCCGCGGAGTTTTCACCTTGAATAACGTATTCAACACTGTAGGTGCCGCTCTCCGTGGCGCCGTTAAAGGTCCCGCTGTAGGTGCCCAGACTCCCCTCCTCTTCGGCAAGTAAAAGCGATGTTTGGGTCCCGCTGGGCGCAGTGATAGTGGCAATCACTTGCGCGTCTGCAATTGCCACAAAACCCGAGAGGGCAATAGTCTCCCCTACAGTAATGGAAACCTCTATGTTTGCACTGCTCCCGCCGACATTCTGCGTATCAGTCACAACAACCGGCGCATCGGGAATGTCAACCGTATAAGGCGCCGGGCTACTCCCGCTTGGATTCTCAACAGTTACACGATACTCGCCGGGAGTTGTTCCGCCTGGAGCAATAATGGTAATGCGATATGTGCCGTCTGGTTTGCGCTCTATGATGTAGCGCTCTCCCTCCTTGCTGTCGGCATTGCCGGTATTAGCGATCGCAGAGTAGGTCCCTCCCTTGGGGTCGGTAACCTTCACCACCACTCCGGCAGTCGGTGTATCAACGGTTACGCGCACCGAGGGCGCCGCGCCAACGGTAAATAAGACGCTCTCAATATCGCGAGGGTCAATGGTGCCGCTGACCGCTGTGCGCAGTGCGGCAGTATTTGTTGTTGTGCTCTGCTCTGTAAGAGGTGCAGGAACTGCTGACACCGGGGAGAGCGTGCGCACCGCAAAATAGCCCGCGACAAAGATGATCACAAAACTCACAGCGCCGATGGCGGGCATGAGCCCAAATCCTCGCTGATTCATAGGCATATTCTATCACAAAAAAAACCCCCGTCCTGACTATAGTGCCGGACAGGGCCGATGGTGCAGAGGGAGAAACGGACCATACTGCGCAGCTTTAACTGCTTCTAAGAGTGGTAGGATGCGGATCAGGTTTTGATGCTCCTTGCTTTAATTCATGCCACCACCTCCGCAGGCGCTCCGGCGATTTCTGCAGCAATGAGATCAACCGCTTTTTCCATTCGCTCGTACAGCTCACCGCCTAAACTTTCTGGCGGTTTGGTAATAGGACGTCCAATGACTAAGTGCGTTGCACCCGCACGGATTGCCTCTGCGGGCGTCATCACTCGCTTTTGATCATTTGCCGCCGCCCATGTGGGACGGACTCCGGGAGTAATCTTGAGCATATCTTCTGCTACACGGTGTTCATGGAGCATGGTGAGCTCCTTGGGAGAGCAGATGAGCCCTTGCACTCCCGCTGTGTGCGCTAAGAGGGCGAGGAGCAGTACCGCGTCGTTCGGCTCGTTGCCGTAGATCTCCTTGCACTGCTCGTTTGAGAGCGAGGTGAGTATGGTTACGGCCAATACCTTAGAGACTCCGCGATTCTGCACTGCCACGGCCATTGCGTCCGCTCCCGCGCTTGCGTGGACGTTAAACATGCCCACATCGCACATGGCAATCTGCCGTGCTGCGGCGCCGACAGTGTTTGGGATGTCGCAGAGTTTAGCGTCAATGAAGAAACGATCATTCTCAATTTGGTCGGTTGTCAACCGATTGAGAATTTCCCCTATGCCAAAGGGTACAATGAGCTCAAGCCCGATTTTGAAGAGCACTCCGGTACTGTCCAACTTGTCTGTGATTTCCCATGCCTTATCAAGATCGGGAACATCCACTGCTACGATAATGCGCTTGCGTGCTTCTGTTAAGTCCATACTTGTTCTCCTTATTACAAAGATCAGAACCAGCAGCTGCTGGTGTATGCCGCATCCACCGTACTACAATAATAGACAGACGTCAATTATTTCACTATACTTATTTTCGCACGCCGAAGTGGTGAGGGTGTGTGGCGGAATTGGTATACGCGTACGTTTCAGAGACGTATGGAGCAATCCGTGAGGGTTCGAGTCCCTCCACACCCACAGTTCAAGTCCCCCGCCCATACCGAACGTGTTCGGCACGTTCGGTATGGGTCTCTTCGGCACTAGTGTGCTACACTGCCAGGAGGTCGTCATTACTGGTTAAACACCAAAAGAGTTATGAATTGCAAAACATGTGACGGAGCAACGAGTGGCTACAAGTGCGATATGTGCGGAACAGAGAGCGCCGAGCACGACGCGGCGCACGCCTGCGGCGCAGATCACTGCATGCCCAAGTGCGCCGCCTGCAACGAGGCCGATGGGAAGTGTTCCTGCGCACCGGCAGCTCCTGCCGCTCCCGCTGCCCCTGCAGCACCTGCCGTATAAAAGGACAATTAAAAAGCAGGAAGAAAATGACCCAGCTGGGTCATTTTCTTAATAGAGTATGTACCGTCGCATCCTGCGCCTCAAAAAACTTTTTTGAGAACTCTACGGCCGTATCGGCATCGTAGTACGAGCAGGAAAAGATATCCAAGTACACAGTATTTGTTGCATTTGCAAAGTGCCCGGAGACCAGTGAGGTCTCTATGAGCTGGACGAGTGAGTAGCCGGCAATTTCTTCACGTTCGCCAAAGTGCACGACGGTCGGCTCGCCAAAGCGCGTCACCCCAATGAGCTCGCAGAGCGCTACGGTAAACTCACGGATCTTCTCTGCACTCCGGATGGTCTCGCCGTTACAGCCGTGCAAGTCAAGGCTCGTGAGTATGCCCCAACTCCCCAGCGCCTCATAGTTTTGCTTGGTAATTTTTTCCACAACCTGTGCATTGTAGCAAAAATACCCCCTACAGCAATTGCCTAGGATTAAAATTGTTTATAACTCGCCGCTTAATGATTGGTGTGTCTTTACAGTTTGGCTCGAACTCATTTTATCCGAAATTCCTGAACGAAACCAGACCAAGGAAGCCCCTCCGACGCTAAAGCTTTGGCGGGCAGGCACCCCGCCGCCGCTCGCTGGCACTTGCCACCCAGCAAAAAAGTTTTCTTCGCATTTCCTGATTTGCGCGCGCCCGATTTTTTCTTCCCCGCCTGCGCCGAGGCTTCGGCGGGCAGGTAAAAGGAAAAGAAAACTTTTTTGCTGGCTTCTGCTCTGAACGAGCAGGGCGCGGGGCTGGCCTCTGTTTTTTGCAAGGGAATGGCGGAATTCCCCCCACACCTCCGCCGCACCCTCGCTCGGACGGACGGGATTTTGGGCGGCGATTATCTTCTCGCTTGCGACCTAGCAAGGAGTGATTTTCTCATTGCCATTGTCAATTCCTTCACAAAATCCGGTTTGAAATTGATAAACGTCTTTCCATCAATTTTCAATTCTTCCATATGATCGGGCAATGGTGAACTTTGGCGTAACGCCTCGTCATCTAGAGCAACTTCAATTGATCTTGTGGGATATGGTCGCAAGCGATTTACTACGCTTCCGTATAAACTACTCTTTCCTTTGTACCACACAAGATGAACTGTCCATACTGTCTTGAATGGAGCAAAATCTTGTATTTGTTGATGAAGCGTATTTATCCACTCCTTACTTTTTTCGTGATTAACAAAAATCAATAAATGATATTTCCCTGCATATCCCTTATTTAATTTACCGCGGACAATCTCCAACATTTCCTCGAATGATTTACACCGACCGGGTATTTCAACCAACTCGAAATGGTCAAGAGTAATTGTTATTGGATTGGCCGCTACGGTCATCAGAATAAAATCGGGTGGGTCTTTTTTGGGTTGCATTAAGAACCAATCTTGCCCGCTGTCTTTTTTAAGACCTAAAACAAAAAAGTATTCAGCGACATTTTCCCGCGCCTTTTTAACATTTTCTTCCGGACTGGAAAAGAATTTTTGCGCCCCAATCTTCTCAACGGCTTCAATAAGCTTGTCTCTCAACATGTTGGGGTGCATAAAGTAAATCAGTTCCTCGTCGCCGACTTTTACTCTTTCTGAATTGATAAAATCAACTTTCATAAATACCTATCCGGACATTTTAGCGCGGGCCACTTCTTTAATTTTCGACTGAATTTTCTCTTTGAATTTTTTACCGACATCATCAAACAACGTAAATAATTCCTCAAAGGTATTTTCGCCTCCGAGAAAATTCCAGTATTCCTTGCCAATCAAAAATTCTTTTCCTCGATCCAAAACGCCTTGCTCCGTAAATCGCTCGTATGGTTGCGGGTGGTATGGATTATACGGGAAAGCTAGAAAAATTTTAATTGGACTTCGGCGGCGCGCTACCCATTCCAAAAGTTTCGTTTTTGATTTTTTTATTCAACGGCTTCCTCGATGGCAGTCTTGAATATCGTATCAATATCAAACGACAAACCAGATTCTACACCCTTTATGGCAGTATACAATTCATATCCCGTCAATTTTCTGCCAATTCTATTAGTTGCTTCGTTTTGTAAATTCTCAACAGTTACAGAAAAAATTATTTCGTTGTCTTGTTTTTTATTTTCGTCCATAGTTTTATTTAGCGGCTTATCAAGCCGCTAATTTACCCAAAGTGTGTATTTACTTAACTAGCTGGCTATCCTTTCAACAATACCCGCTACTGCTCTATCCTTACTTAACTTGATCTTATGTTCCCAAATTCTAAAAATTTTCCATTCCTGTTTTTTGTAGTGCTTCTTTACCTCTTTGTCCCTCGCCACATTTCTTGCAATTTTTTTCAACCAATAACTTTTGCGAACGGTTGGAATGCGACAATGCTTTTTACACCCGTGCCAAAAGCAGGAATCAATAAAAATAACTACTTTCCTCTGTTTCAAAACAATATCCGGCTTCCCAAAGTATTTGCCGGAGTTTTTGCGGTAGCGAAAGCCAAGTTTCCAAAGCTCTTTGCGAAATAATGTCTCAATCTTGCTGTCTCGACTTTTTATCCGAGACATTATTTCGCTTCGCTTTTGTTTTGAAACAGTGTCCATACATACGCTATATTTGAATTTGCCAATCAGAGGGCATAACAATTTTGTCGTATCCGCGCTTTGCCATAAATGGCGCAATTTCTTTGCTTGACGGAAATTCTGCGGCAAATTCTCGCCCAACATCTTGCAGTAATTTTGCGCCGAGATTAGCCCTGTATTTTTTACTCAAACAAAGCTTATACCAATCATCCAGATCGTTAATGGTAATAACGCCCTGTATTCGTTCACTCCACCCGACTTGTTTGAGCAATGTCTCAATCGTTTCTCGTTCGGTATCAATACAAACAATTACAATCCTGTCTGAAGTTATGTCATCCGCGATGTCCTCCATAAGTTCCGGGGTGAGTGTAAGGTGTTTAACTTGAATTGCCGGGCCAAAGTTGGCCCAGATATCCAAACCCCTGTCCGAGGCATTTGTTACGCCGACGCGATACAGCGCGGCGGGCGAAACAAGTCGGGTTTGTTTTGCGTCAATGCCGAGAACCATTTTTATAAATCGCTCAAAGTCCTTCAAAATTTCCTTATCTTTATTACCAATCTCCAAAGTTACTTGCGCTTTTAATGCGCGGACGATTGTCGTAAAAAGGGCGTAAACCAAAATTTCGTACATTTTGTCTACGCTACGACGCAGTCCGGGCGTAGTTTGAAAAATAGAAACCAATTTTTTGAGATCGAAAGTGTCCGGTGTTGATTTTCTAATATAGTCCTCAACCTCTCGAACGGACGAGAGACGCGCTTCCAACGCTTTGTAAATATATGCTTCAACAACACCCTTGCTTTTCTTGTTTATTTCTCCAAGTTTTGTAAGCAGTTCCGGCGGCATGGCGTTGGCCTCAAAAACATTATCCTGATATTTTTGGCTTGAAGTGCTTCGCCGTCCAACCAAAAGTAAAGAAACTTCGTCTCGCCAACGCTTAGAAATGTTGCGATATGACTGCAAATCGCTCAAATCCAAACCACGCTCTGTTCTGTGGTGATATAAAATTTCAGCAATCTGAATTGGCTTGTACAAATGAACGCGCGATTTGCGTATCACCAAATCCAACGCCTTTTTCGATAGATTATTATTTGTGCGCATATATTTTTTCTATTTTTTCTTCTGTTGCGAATAAATCGGACTGAACCGGCTTGCGTTGCGGCTTTTGGCTCATTGCTTGAACCATTGCGCGCGCAACGGCTTCAATTTTAGGAATAACCACACTGTTACCAGCTTGTTTTCTAACCTGCGTGTCAGGCACAACCATTTTGAAAGTATCGGGGTAGCCCTGCAAACGCAACATTTCCCTCGGAGTAAGTCGGCGTTCGCCGTTCACAGTAACATAATTGTATGAGCCGTTTGCGCGCAAAGCGGTAGAAAAAGGATGTATACCTAAATTGCCGCCCTTATTTTCGTGAATAACGACGGGGCGAGTCATGATTTTCTTTCCCTGCTCTTTTAGTTTTCGTTGGAGTTTTTGACGGAAGTAATCGCTCAAAAAATGTTTTTTATCAATTTGGTGCTCTGGCTCTAAAATGTCCGAAAGCGTTTTTGTTTCCGCGCCATTTCTCGGAAATTCAAAAGGATAATTTTCTTTGAACCCAACAATCATTATTCGTTCCCTTTTTTGCGGCACTCCAAAATCAAGTCCGTTGAGGACTTTATAGTGAACGAAATAACCCAAGTTTTCCAAGTGTTCTAAAATAACCTTGAATGTTCTGCCATCATCGTGCGTTGTGAGTTGCTTCACATTCTCCAACAAAAACGCTTTTGGCTGTTTCGCTCTCAAAATTCGTTCAACATCAAAAAATAAAGTTCCTCGTGTATCTGCAAAACCGCGCCCATTGCCGATAATACTAAACGCTTGGCACGGAAATCCTCCGGTCAAAATTTCGTGATCTGGCACTTCATCTGCAATGATTTTTGTAATATCGCCAAAAGGTCTTTCGCCAAAATTAGCTTCATACATGACTTGGCACGGCTCGTCCCATTCAGAAGTAAAAACGCATTTGCCTCCCGCACGTTCAAAAGCAATACGGATGCCGCCAATGCCAGCGAACAGGTCTATGAATTTGAATTTTTTGCCGTTTCCGTTTGCCATAGTCATTTAATTAAATCATCAACCCCGACTTGCAGGGCATTGGCGACCTTCTTCAAGGTTTCGATTGTCGGATTATCTTGTTTGCCCGCCTCAATATTAACAACTGTATTATTGGAAACGTCAGCAAGGCGAGCAAGTTTTTCCTGCGATATGCCCAGTTTCTCTCTTAATTTCTTTACAGTTTTGCCTATGTTGGTTTTACTTGACTCTGCCATAATAGATTAGTAACATTAAATTGTGATATACTTATTGAAAGCCCTAAACACAATATAATGTTACCAAAATATTCTGATTTAATCAAAGGGAGTTCCATAAACTTGCCCGCGCATGGGTGGAGTGGGGCAAGGGCAAGAATCTCTGCGGCTCATTTTGCTTTGCAAAATACAAAAAAGTCGGTCAATTTTCTGAAAGTCAGATTTTGGTGCGAGTGGAAGGAATCGGACCTTCGACCTCTGTCTTATCAGGACAGCGTTCTACCACTGAACTACACTCGCGCATGTCGCGCAAACTATAGCAAAAAGTACTGTACCTGACAAACAAAAAAAGCGCACTTTCTCCTGTTCCATTCTCACTTGCCCTTCGTAATCCGCGAAGCGGATGTAGTAGGGCCAGCCCACTGTTGTATAGAGTACTAGAGCCATCACTCGGTTCTGCACTCGTACGAGGTACAGAACATCGACGATAAGTCCATCCTGCTTGTGACAAGACGAACGTGTTTCCTTCGGAAGAATTCCACGACCAGCTTCCGCTAGCCGTGCCTTGTTACGACTTAATCCCTGTCACCGAGCTTACCGTAGGCCCTCCACTTTGCAAACAAGTTTGTAAAATGGCGCTGAATAACGCTGAATAAACACAGAAAGTCGCTGAAAAAAGAAAACTTTCTTTGAGTCTGCGTAATTCTGCGTACAGTCTGCGTTTGTCTGCGCCACTTTGTTCGCTTGCGAACAAAGTGGAGGAACTTCGGGTACTCCCGGCTCCCTTGACTTGACGGGCAGTGAGTACAAGACTCGAGAACGTATTCACCGCAGTATAGCTGACCTGCGATTACTAGCGATTCCGGCTTCATGAGGTCGAGTTGCAGACCTCAATCCGAACTGGGGCTGCATTTGGGGATTGGCTCGGGCTTAGTGCCGTCGCGACCTTCTGTTGCAGCCATTGTATCATGCGTGTAGCCCAGGACATCAAGGGTCATGCTGACTTGGCGTCATCCTCGCTTCCTTCCGCCTAGGGCGGACAGTCCCACGTGACACTTGTAACACGCGGCAAGGGTTGCGTTCGTTACCCCACTTAAGGGAACAATTCAAACCACGAACTGACGACAGCCATGCAACACCTGTCCAACCGTCCTTGTGAGACATCCCAACTTTCGCTGGAACTTCGCTTGGATTTCTAGCCCTGGTGAGGTTCTTCGTTTAGCATCGAATTAAACCGCATGATCCACCGCTTGTGCGAGTCCCCGTCTATTCTTTTGAGTTTTAAGCTTGCGCTCGTACTTCCCAGGCGCTTCACTTAACGCGTTAGCTTCGCCTCTCAGAGGGTCGATACTCCGAAAAGCTAGTGAAGATCGTTTAGGGCGTGGACTACCGGGGTATCTAATCCCGTTCGCTACCCACGCTTTCGTGTTTCAGTGTCAGGTGCGCGCCAGCGTACTGCCTTCGCATGTGGTGTTCCCATAGGTATCAACGGATTTCACCCCTACTCCTATAGTTCCGTACGCCTCTCGCGCCCTCGAGCGCTGCCGTTTCTCTCGCCTTTTCCCGGTTGAGCCGGGAGCTTTAACAAGAGACTAACAGTGCCACCTACACACCCTTTACGCCCAGTGATTCCGGATAACGCTTGGACCACTCGTATTACCGCTGCTGCTGGCACGAGTTTAGCAGGTCCTTATTCATGAGGTAACGTCAATGACTTCCTCCCTCATAAAAGGTGTTTACGTCCCGAAGGACTTCATCCACCACGCGGCGTCGCTCCGTCAGACTTTCGTCCATTGCGGAAGATTCTCGACTGCGGCCACCCGTAGGTGTATGGGCCGTGTCTCAGTCCCATCGGTGGGGGTCAGGCTCTCACCTCCCCTAAGCGTCATAGCCTTGGTAGGCCGTTACCCTACCAACTAGCTGATACTGCGCAGGCCGCTCCCCGAGCGATAAATCTTTACTGCCAATGCAGAACATTGGCCGCGGACATACGCAGACTGTACGCTGAATTTCGCCGAAAAATACAATCTGTATTCTTCTGCGTACTTCTGCGTCTATTCCGCGTTATTCTGCGGTCAGTGCTCTGCACTGACAGACCATCGGGAATTGTTCAACCTTTCGGCTGATTATGCCCGACTCGGGGGTACGTTCCTACGTGTTACTACCTCGTTCGCCATGGTCGCACCTCGCTACGCTCGGGCGACCCACAGAGACACGCGGACTTGACGCAGAATACGCAGAAAAAATTCTTAAAGAATTCGTTCCGCGACCTTCCGCGTTCGTTCCGCGACCTTCCGCGGGTCGTACCGAACCCAATGAGGTACGACCATTCGACTTGCATGCCTTATCCACGCCGCCAGCGTTCATCCTGAGCTAAGATCAAACTCTCAATAATGTTTGGAGAATGGAACAAGAGAGAATGCACTTCCCTCCTGTTTTTTGGATCTTGAATATTGTGGTCGCACCTCGCTACGCTCGGGCGACCCACAGAGACACGCGGACTTGACGCAGAATACGCAGAAAAAATTCTTAAAGAATTCGTTCCGCGACCTTCCGCGTTCGTTCCGCGACCTTCCGCGGGTCGTACCGAACCCAATGAGGTACGACCATGTGTTTGTTTGGCTTCAGTTGTCAAGGTGCGCCCATGCATTATACAGATGCCCACAATGGAGTCAAGCAAAGAAAAACCCCATCCATTGGACAGGGTATGGGGTGGTGAGGGCCGGTTGGATTTGAACCAACGACCTCTCCTTTTTCAGTGGAGTGCTCTCTACCTTGGTGGCTGTGTAAAGACACGCCATCTCCGAGCTACGGCCCTACAGGAACAAGCTGTCGGCTAGGTTAGCAGAGAGCTAGGGGCTGTCAAGAATTAGCGATATACATGGGCACGACCGGCGATGCGGATTATAAGCACTGTGCGATCTTTCTTCACCACCAGATACACTACCCGGTACGGCCACACGCGTAATGAGTAGCATCCCTGTAACTCTCCTTTAAGTTTTTTCCCGACATACGGATCTTCTGCCAAACCATCAAGACTAGAGAAAATAAGTGTTCTCTGTTTTGTGGGCAATTTATCCAGCTCTTTTTCTGCTCGCGGCGCGAAACGGATGTGGTAATCCATACTTCTTTTTACTGTCAGAAAGTGCCGTGAAGCGCTTGTACGCACCACTTTTTACTGCATGCTTTGCGGCAACAACATCTTGAGAGAGATCAGGAATGAGTGATTGTACTTCCATAGTTTCCACCCATGATTCATACTCCTCGGCACCCATAATAACCGCCTTGGGCTTGCCACGCTCGGTGAGAAGATAGTGCACTCCAGGGCGGCTCGCGGCGTCTACTACTTTAAAAATATTTTTCCGCGCCTCGGCAATGGGAATAATAGTCCTGTTTGTCATGTGTACAGTATAGCGTACACATTATCTATGTCAAACTATCCCTTCTTCCCCTCCCCTGCAAAGGGAATAGGTATGTTACTACACGACATTTTCACGATCGTGAGAATGTGGTTAAGATAAATAAGAAATGGCCGCACTGATTTTCAGTGCGGCCATTGTGATTGATTGGATTTACTCTTTGTAAACCCCTATTCCGACCATACCCCCGACAATGAGTGCGGGAATGAGGGGAAGAAAAAATCCCCACCAATCGATTGTCCCCCCATCGGCGAGGGCCTCTGTGAATGCCCCGGAAAAGCAAAACATTACCGCGCAGATTGCGAGTAAACTATAGCCAATACTTGCGACGAGCCTTTTCGACATATTACTCCCCTTCTTTCAGTCAAAGTCCAGAAGACCTAAGCCATGCTTAGGATAGTATCTATCTTTAATACTAGCATATTTATATGATTTTGTCAATCCGTGTTGTTTTCGCGGGATGTTGAAGATTCTTCTTAATTACCAACACCGATTGGAGCATGATGTCGTCGGCATCGCCGATCACTTTGACATTCCTCGGTACGATAGTGCATTCAAGGTTCTGCTCCTTTGAAAGCTTGGTGATCAGTTCCTGCCATTTTTTTGATGACTCTTCCAAGCCCTCAAGCGGAGTGGCTACGGCCGCTTCCTGCAAGGGGTAGATCCGTATCTCCCCATTTTTATTCAGAGCGGCAAGTGAATGTTCAATGATGCGCGGTATATTCATAACCTCATCCCCTCCCCACACACCGAGCGACACGGCTCCTACCGATACTACATAATCAGCATTGCTCACAGGGAGTTTATGTTCAAAATCACTTTTGAGTAAATGGCCCTTAAACTTTTCGTTGAGAGTGATCTCATCCACTGCTACATCAATGCCGTATGCATCTTTAGTAATCCCTTTTTCAATAAGAGAGCGCACAAACTCGCCGTCTCCCGAACCGAGGTCAAGAATTTTTTTGTCCTTGAGAGCATCTTCGTTTAAACCTAATCCCTTCAGGTAGCGCTCAAAGCTGCGTTCTTGCTCACGTTCAGGAGACTCTTCTCGGACTTCTTCCGGCAGTTGCCGTTCCTGGATCTTTTCTTCAATCAAGTTACGAAATCGTTCGTCCCATTCGGAGCGTGGAAGACGAATTTGTTCCTCTAAAAAAGCGGGACCTAGAGGCTCTTTTTCTGACTGTCTTTCAAAACTCATTTATTCTTCTTCCCCTCCCCTGTAAAGAGGATAAGTAAGGGGGAGGCGATGAAGATGGAGGAGTGGGTGCCAATGGGAAATCTATTTACAAATTATAAAACTCCTCACGTGAAATACGCATCTCTTTAATCAATTTGTTTAGCAGGCCTTTTGGAATATCGTTTTTGTGCTTATGTGAAATAGGGATAGTTATCTGCTTTTTTGTATTTAAATAGATGGTGTGCTTGCTCTTTCTTATTGGTAGATACCCAGCCTTAAGTAATTTTCTTACAAATTCGTTATAACTAACAGACTTAAGTTTTGGCATACTGAGAAATTTCGACAAATGAAAGCTCCTGTGCCATTTTCGGTTTTATTGTTTCTTTTGGTAACTTTTTGCGAAATTCTTTTATAACTTCAATACATTCTGTGATAGCTGACCGGATATTATTGTACGCTTCTTTAAGAGTTCTCCCATAAACCACACATCCTGGAATAGCTGGGGATGAAGCAATATAGCCACCATCTTCATCACGTTCATAAATAACGTAATATTGTAAAATTTTTTCCTTTGATTTCATTATCGAATGATATCAAAAATAGATAGCGCAATCAAGTATATATTGCAATTGAACTTCGTAAAAACTACGAAGATTTTTTGCCTGCAAATAGGATAAGTAAGGGGGAGGCGATGAAGATGGAGGAGTAGATGCCGGCGGTCATACCCACGATAAGCGTAAGCGCAAAGTCGCGCGTGCTCTCCCCGCCAAAAAAGTACACCGAGGTGAGCGCAATAAGCGTGGTGAGTGAGATGTTGATAGAGCGGGTAAAGACCTGGTTGAGCGAGAGACCGACCGTATCCACAAAAGTGTTCGCCGCGCGGCGCTGGAGATTTTCGCGCACACGGTCAAATACCACAATGGTATCCGAGACCGAGAGACCAAGGATGGCAAGGAGTGCGGTGAGAAAGAGCGCGTTAATCTCCGTCCCCCGCGCATAGCCAAGGTAGGCAAAGAGCCCAGTGGGGATGGAAATGTCATGTGCGAGCGCAATAATGGCGGCTAAGCCGTACTTCCACGAAGCAACCGGCTTGGAAACCTTTCTGAACGCGAGCGCAATGTAGGCAATAATGAGGAGAAGTACGAGCGCAATGGCGATGAGCGCCTTATTCGCAAGCTCACGGCCGATGGTTGGACCAATAGCATCAAAGCGTTTGATGACGGTGGAGTTTCCCGTGAGCGCTGTGCGATCAGTATCGGAGAGTTCCTTGGCGCGGAAGAGGTAACCCTTCTCGCCGATGGGCTGGACGAGCACGTCACTGCGTCCGAGTTTAACAAGTTCCGCCTGTACGATTTCCAAATTCGGACGCGCAGCAGGATACTCAAGTTCTAAGATGGCGCCGCCGGTAAAATCAATACCGAGATTAAGTCCGTAGTAGGCAATCGCCCCCCACGAGACAAGAACCATAAGCGCCGCGATGCTTAAGAAGATGGAGCGGTATTTGATAATAACCATGTTAATTGAGTCCTGACCCGAATAAAAATTTGTTCGCCCCTGTCGCCTTATGGACGCCCGATGCCCGCAGGAGCACTCGCGTAATCACAATCGCCGAGAACATAGAAGTGAGCACGCCAAGCGCGAAGGTGAGCGCAAAGCCCTCAATTAAACTCTCTCCGAACCAGAAGAGGATAACCGCGGTAATCAAGCCAGAGACATTCGAGTCGCGGATGGAGAGCCATGCGCGGAGAAATCCGTCCTCTATCGCATCGCGCAGTTCCTTGCCACCGCGCAGCTCCTCTTTCATGCGCTCAAAAATCAGAACATTGGCATCCACCGCAAGACCCATGGAGAGGATAAAGCCCGCAATGCCCGCCGAGGTGAGCGTTACTGGGACCAGTTTATAGACTGCAAGCACGAGCGCAATGTACATAGTCAGCGCCACAACAGCAAGGACACCGGGTAGGCGGTACCAAAGAATAAGAAAGACGGCAATTGTCACGAAACCATAGAATGCGGCCGTAACTCCCTTAGTGACCGCATCGTCTCCCAGCGTTGCGCCGATGGTTTGGGTAGAAATAAGTTTGATGGGAACCGGCAAGGCGCCGAGATTGAGGTCCCGCGCAAGCGACTTGGCAGTATCAGTGTTGAAGTTCCCGCTAATCTCCGCGCGGCCGTCTTTGATTGCCTCGTTAACCGTCGGCTCCGAAATGGGCACACCGTCTAAGTAAATGGCAATGCTCTTCCCCACATTCGCCTCCGTCATGTCGCGGAAGAGCTTCGCCCCCTCGCTGTTGAACTCAATGGCCACCGAGGGGTTGATGGAATTTTGGTTGAAAGAGACCTGTGCGCGCTTGAGGTAGCGACCAGTAAGAGCGGTGCTCACATAACGCGGGTCCTCCTTAAGGAGCGGATTTTTCTCAACATCAACCGTTCCGCCCGCATCAATCACCTCCTGCGCCGCTTCATAAGCGGCTACGATGGCGTCCTTTTCTGGGCTCTCGGGACGTTCGGTCTTAAATTCCAGATTCGGTGTCTTATCAATGAGCTTGATGGCGGCGTCAATATCAGTCACGCCGGGCAACTCCACAATGAGGCGCGCGTTCTCGCCGCCGCTCAAAGCTCCCTCCACCTGCACAATTGGCTCGGAGACACCATAGAGGTTCACGCGCCGCTCAATCACGCCCCGCAGGGAAGTCATGGCATCCGGAATATCGAGGTCAGAGATGCGCGTCGTATCCGCTTCGTAGACCAGGTGCGTCCCGCCGGAGAGGTCAAGCCCGAGTTTGAAGGGGAAGTTAAGCCAGCGGCTCGTTGCGCTCTGGCTTGCATAGTCAAAGGACCCAATGCCGAGTCCGACGACGAGCACGACGAGCGCGAAGATGCGCGATTTCCACATACGCTTCCGAGTATACTTATAAACCCTTTTGTTGTACAGTAGCGCGTATGAAGAAAGCGCTCATCACCGGCATTACCGGCCAGGACGGCTCATACTTGGCGGAACTCCTCATTGAAAAGGGTTACGAGGTGCACGGCGTCATCCGGCGCTCAAGCACCTTCAACACGAGCCGCATTAATCACCTCTACCGCGACCCGCATGACCGCTCCTCAAGACTCTCCCTCCACTATGGCGACGTTAGCGACAGCGAGGTAATCCGCAAGCTCATCTATCAGATAAAACCGGGTGAGATTTATAACCTCGCCGCGCAATCGCACGTGCGGGTATCGTTTGATATTCCCGAGTACACCGCAAACTGCACCGCGCTCGGCCCTCTGCGCATCCTTGAGGCAATCAGGGACTATCAAGAACACGAAAAGAAAACGATTACATTCTACCAGGCGAGCTCCAGCGAGATGTTCGGCGCTACCCCTCCTCCGCAAGGGCTCCAGTCCCCCTTTAATCCGCAGAGTCCCTACGGATGCTCTAAAGTTTTTGCCTACCACTCCACACGACTCTATCGCAATGCCTATGGTATTTTTGCAGTCAACGGAATTCTCTTCAACCATGAGAGTCCACGGCGCGGAGAGACTTTTGTAACACGCAAGATTACTCGCGGCATTGCCCGCATCAAAGCGGGGCTTGAGAAAAAGATATTCCTCGGCAATCTTGACGCGCGACGGGACTGGGGTTACGCCAAAGAGTACATGGAGGCCGCATGGCGCATGATGCAGCAAAAAAAACCGGATGACTATGTTGTCGGCACGGGAGAGAGCCACTCCATCCGCGAATTTTTGGAATGTGCTTTTGAGGAAGCAGGCCTGGGCAATTATCAAAAGTACGTTGCCATTGACCCGCGCTACTACCGGCCAGCCGAGGTGCATGACCTCATTGCCGATGCGGCAGAAACCTATAAAAAACTGGGGTGGAAGCCAAGAATCACATTCAAAAAGCTTGTCTCACTCATGGTCCGGGCAGACTTAAAAGAGTATGGTATTAAAAAATAAAAAAATCGTTCTCACCGGCGGAGCAGGATTTCTCGGCTCGCGCGTCCTGCGGGAGCTGACCAAAGCGGGCGTGCCTAAAAAAAATATTTTCATTCCCCGCTCCCGCGAACTCGACCTGCGCGTGCGCGAAAACTGCGAGAAAGCGGTCAAAGGGGCTGACGTTGTCATACATCTCGCCGCGCTCGTCGGAGGTATCGGCTTTAACCAAAAAAATCCGGGAAGGCTTTTTTACGACAACCTCATTATGGGAGTAGAGCTTATGGAAGCCGCGCGAAAGGAGGGAGTGGAAAAGTTTGTCGCGCTTGGCACCATCTGCGCTTATCCCAAGTATACGGCAGTCCCCTTTAATGAGGAGACGCTCTGGAACGGTTACCCTGAAGAGACCAACGCCCCCTACGGACTGGCCAAAAAGATGCTTCTTGTGCAAGCGCAAAGCTATCGAGGTCAGTATGACTTCAATGCCATTTACCTATTGCCGGTCAATCTCTACGGACCGGGAGATAATTTTGACCCCAAGAGCTCGCACGTTATCCCCGCGCTCATTAAAAAAGTGGATGACGCGCAGCGGAAGCGCGAACGCTCCATCACTGTCTGGGGCGGCGGCAAGGCCTCACGGGAGTTCCTCTATGTAGACGACGCGGCCCGCGCTATCGTTCTTGCCGCCGAGCGCTACAGCGGACGCGAACCGGTCAACATCGGAGCTGGCTTTGAGATTACTATCAAGGAACTTATTGGGCTCATCGCTTCGCTCATGGGCTACATAGGTGAAATCCGCTGGGATACCAGCAAGCCGGACGGCCAGCCGCGGCGCATGCTGGATATCTCACGAGCACAGAAAGAATTTGGATTTACAGCAAGTACCTCCTTTAAAAAAGGCCTTGCTAAAACAATCGCATGGTATCGGAACTTTACTCAAGCCAGGTAAGCGCAACCATAAGAAAGACACCAATGCCGATGGCAAGGAATTGAATGAGCGCTTCGGCCGTCCTATTTTTCATGTGCAGATGCGGCACAAGGTCGCTCCCTGCAATATAGATAAAGCCGCCTGCAGTTATCGGGAGCGCGTAGCGGCTCAGTGTTTCTAAAAGTCCACTGCTCGCTCCGAGCACAAGCACGACCAGTGCACCTATAATTGCGCAACACGCTGACGCGAGATTCCACCAAAGCGCCCGGTTCTTGCTAAACCCCGAATGGATGAGGATGCCGAAGTCAGAAATTTCTTGCGGTATTTCGTGGGCCACGACAGCAAGCGTCGTCGCAAAGCCGGTCAGCGGCGAGACTGCGTACGAGAGCGCAATGAGCACACCGTCAATAAAGTTGTGCACTCCGTCAGAGATGAGATTAAGGTAGCCAGCCGGATGTGCATGCCCTTCGTGTTCCGCTTCATGCTCATGCGTCCAGTGGAAAAACTTTTCCAAAACAAAAAAGAGTCCTATGCCCACCAGGACCCATATGGAGACAGTTTCCATGCTACCGGCTGTTTCAAAGGCTTCTGGCAGGAGGTGAAGGAAGGCGTCCCCAAAGAGCGACCCTACCGCAAAGGAAACAAGCACGAAGAGATATTTGCGCAGGCGCTCAACCGAGAGTGAGAGGGTGAGGAGGCCAGCAAGCGATATAAGACTGACTAAAAGAACACTCCCCAGCGCATAGACCGTGTTCATTTTTACAGTATACTATAGTCCACCATGAAAATACTCGGTATTGAGACAAGCTGTGACGAGACCAGCGTTGCGGCGCTGGAAGCGGGAGGGGGCAGAGAAGCGCCGCGCTTTCGTGTACTCGCGGCAACAACTCACTCGCAGATTGACGCACATCGTGCGTACGGAGGCGTCTACCCGACGCTCGCCAAGCGCGAGCACGGGAAGAATCTGGTTCCGGTACTTCTTGAGACACTCACGAATGCAGGATTAATGGGAAGTCCGACTTCTAAAATCCCCGAAGTCGGACTTCCAAAGATGTACCGACTTCCTACCAAAGAACTTCAAAATATTTTTGAACGCGAACCGGAGCTCCTCGCGCAATTTACAGAAATCATTCCCTCTATAGAGAAGCCCGCTCTTGACGCCATTGCGGTGACTGTCGGACCAGGCCTCCAGCCAGCGCTCTGGGTAGGAGTGAATTTTGCCCGCGCGCTTTCTCTCGTGTGGGACATCCCGCTTATCGGCAGTAATCACTTGGAGGGCCACTTGATTTCTCCGCTCCTCACTCCGCTTGGTAAAGAGAGCAGAGTGAGCGCGAGCTTCCCGGCCGTCGGACTCATCGTTTCCGGCGGGCATACTGAACTGGTGCACATGGAAGGATGGGGAAATTACATGGTACTGGGAAGAACGCGCGATGATGCCGCAGGAGAAGCCTTTGATAAGGTGGCGCGCATCCTTGGCCTTCCCTACCCCGGCGGATCTGCGCTCGCAACGCTCGCGGCATTCGCCGCGGCGAATACAGAGAATTTTCCTTTGATGCTCCCCCGCCCAATGATCCACTCGGGCGATTACGATTTTTCATTCTCGGGGCTCAAGACTGCTGTGCTCTACGCCACGCGCGAGCGGCCGGAGCTCCTCTCGCGGGAGCCCCTGCGCGCCGCGCTCGCGCATGAATTTGAAGAGGCCGTGGTGGATGTGCTCATAGCTAAAACAAAAAAGGCGCTTGAACATACCGCGGCGCGCTCCCTCATTGTCGGCGGCGGCGTCGCGGCAAACACAAAACTGCGCGCCGCGCTCTCTATGCTCGCAGAGGAGTCCGGCATCCCCCTCCTCCTGCCTCTGTCAGAGTACACGGGCGATAATGCCGCTATGATCGCCGCGGCGGGATATCTGCACGCCAACGAGCCGTCTGCGGCGGACTTAGAAGCTCATGGCACACTCTCACTCTAACGAGGGGCGGCCGGCCGCGCAAAGAATTGCACTACATACATTGCCTCGCGGCCTTTATAGACACCTTGCGCCGTGCCCACACCAATGTTGGTAAACTCGGGATTAGTGATGTTGGCTCTATGTGTCGGTGAACGCACCCACGCATCTGTTACCGTGTTGCTCTCGGTGAAGTTTACCGCCAAGTTTTCACCGGCAACGGTATACACGTACCCCGCACGGTCAAGAAAAACCCACGAGTCATTGCCCTCCGGTGTTCGGTGGGAAAAGTAACCACGCGCCGCCATATCATGCGCCTTTGCTTCCGCGGCGCTTTTAAGAAGTGGATTTTCAACAAGGGCCGGCGTCCCATCCACACTGCGGTACTCGTTCGCAAGCGTTATGAGTCTGCCGGCTGCTACCGTGCCCAATTGCGGCGCGCGAGATGTAATCGACACGCCTATGACAACAAGACCGAGCACGACAACAAGTGCAAGGGCAAAGGCCCGCGTCTGGGGGTGGGTATTACGGCGCGTGGGTAGAGTCTTGCTGGTTGTGTGAGTTTTGGGAAGAGGCATGATTGATAAAAAACCAAATAATAAAAAGCGCGAGCACAAACGCGAGTGGCGGGATTACACAGAGGTACGAGATGAGATATGCGATAAGAATTGCGGTAACGAGCCCGATGATAAAAAAGTATGTCCGCTTTTCAATAAACTCCTGTTTTGTAATCCGCTGCGGCAAACGCTCCCAATTATTATTCCACGTTCTGTAAATAAACCACAGTATCCAGATTGCAATAACGATGATGAGCCAGTACGCAAAGCAGGTTCCCCGTGCGCCGAGTACCTCATTGAGCACCGGGAATACTGATGCAACTTGTGAAGAGGTGGTGGTCGGAGTACCTGAAGCCGTCACATCCTCCAAGACGGGAGCAGAAACTTTCGGTATGACACGACGGGTAAAAGCGCCGAGAATCTCTCCAAGAGTATCGGGGAATCCTTCGCTCCCGCCCTGCCCTGTGAGCAGAGAGGGGGTAGGACCACCACCGCTGCTGCCACCCGAACTCCCTCCACTACTGCCTCCTCCGCCACAGTCCTGCGTACATCCCTCGTCAACGGTGCCATCGCCAGAGATGCCAATGAGAATATCAAAGCTGACGCTCTTTTTTTGATAGGGATTACCTGTTTCTGGAGCAAAACGCACAGAAAAATCGTACCGTGCAAGAGCGCCATTCTCGAGCGTCCCGAGCGGAACGAGCGACTCGTTCAAAAAATGGGTAAGCGTATCAGTATAGAGAATCGTTTCGCCTTGCGAGATGGTAATGCGCATCGTGTCGCCAAGACCATCTGCATTGTTTATATTCGCCGCCTTAACCGCAATGGGCATAGATTCCGCAGTAAGGTTTGTGGTGGTTGCAGAGCGTATCACTGTATCCCCAGGCATAAAGCTTGCTTCAGAGAAGAGCGGCGATGTTTCAAAATCTACTTGTAGGCGCGTTCCCGCTCCTGCTCGCGCAAACGGTACAAATGCGAGAAGCGCACAGAATGCAAACAGAGTTGTGTTGGATTTATTCATTGTTTGGTTCTCCTTGTTTTTCTGGGATTATGACAGGGACTTCTTTAATAATTGTATCCTCTCCAGCAGTAGTCTCTGTTACTTCTTCCGTGACTCCTTCCAGAGGAGAGTCCTCTGTGTCCAGAGGCTCCTCTGGATTTTCTACAGGCGGTTCCTGCTCTTCATCTGCTCCGCCAGCTTCCCCTTCCAGCTCTGGTTCATCGTGTATTTCAGTGGTTGTCGCCGTCTCCGTAGGAAGATCCAGCGTCTCGGTGCTTGTTGCGGTATCCTCTCCTGCTGGAGGAAAATCAATCTCTTCGGAAGGCGGACCGGGGATAATGACGATGCTCTCTTCGCTTGAGGTAGTAGTACTCGTTGCCGTTTCTACCATGAGCGGTTCAGGGATACTTACCTGCGGCACCAGTGCGCTATCCTCCGTTTTCACAATA
>Ga0209727_1000037_pt1 | contig 177848 bp, 165 predicted proteins | sample RifGroC1_FD_183995 | JGI IMG/M metagenome (GOLD analysis project Ga0209727, IMG submission 183995) | Groundwater microbial communities from Rifle, Colorado, USA - Groundwater C1 (SPAdes) (version 2) | ecosystem: Environmental > Aquatic > Deep subsurface > Groundwater | place: Rifle, Colorado... | reverse complement strand
AATGCAAAAGAAAAAGAAAGAAATGTTTAATAATTTGAGCAAATAGGACTTTTTACGAAAAAGCCAGTTTCAAGCTCATATGTGGATTAGATTATACTGAGTAAAGGCGCTTTCGCAATGGAAAGCGCCTTAAGTGGGCAGAGTTTTTTGTCGCGCGCGTTTTTTGCACTGTGCCTTCGTTGAGGCAGATACTCGCGACTTCTTGTTTCGCCCGATATTGCTATGTCCTTGTGTTGCAATCCTCTTATGAATTTGCTGGTTCTGTCAATCCTCCATGCTATGGATAAAATCTGGTTGGCAGTCTCCTCGGCTCCAGCTGCCTCGCTCGATGTTCTACGCGATTGCTACGATTTGCACACTGAGCATAGTGGTTTCCTCCTTTGAGTGATAACAACTCGGAAATCAGCTCGTAATTTAACCATCGCCATTGGGTCGTGCTTCTGTTGGGTCTCTGTCTTGGAACCCTCTTTCTTTCATATTGCACCTCCTTTGATGAGATAAGCGACTTTTGAGAAATAAAATAGAGTAATTACACTATTGGCCACTCCATGGTTATTTTCTCCTTTGCAAGATAACAACTTTGTATTTTTATTTTATCAATTTATATGAATCATTGTCAAACTGATTTCAGTGGACATTTTTAGTTTTCAGTTGTAATATTAATTACTATGAAATTTGAACTGGATAAAAAATTTACGCCTGCAGGTGATCAACCAAGTGCGATTGAGGCTCTTATCTATGGCTTGGAACATAGGGAAAAATTTCAAACATTGATGGGGGTAACAGGTTCTGGAAAAACTTTTACGATGGCGAATGTGATTGAGCATGTGCAGAAGCCGACCTTGGTGATTGCGCCGAATAAAACTTTGGCGGCGCAATTAGTGCAAGAGTTTCGAACCTTTTTTCCAAAAAATGCAGTGGAATATTTTGTTTCATATTACGACTATTATCAACCAGAGGCTTATATTTCTTCGTCTGATACTTATATTGAAAAAGAAGTGCAAATAAATGAAGAGATTGATCGCTTGCGTCACGCTGCCACTAGCGGACTTTTGTCGAGACGAGATGTAATCATCGTGGCGTCAGTTTCATGTATTTATGGATTAGGTTCACCGGATTATTATCGTGAAGGAACAGCTGAGGTTATTGTCGGTGCAAAACAAAATCGTGAGGAGTTGATGAAAGGAATGATTGATATGCAATATCATCGCAGCGATGTTTTGGCGCGTGGAAAATTTAGAGTGACAGGTGACACGATTGAGGTGATGACGCCGAGTCGAGAAATTGTCACGCGCATTGAATTGAAAGAAGGCAAGGTTGCTCGTATTTATGAATATGATTTTTTGACAGGAGAAAAATTGGGTGAGCTTGAAAAAACCCTGATATATCCAGCTAAACATTTTGTGGTACCGGAACCTGTAATGAAAGAAGCGCTAGGTGAAATTGAAAGGGAGGCTAAAGAGCGCGTGAAATATTTTAGAGATAATAATAAATTATTGGAGGCCGAAAGAATTGAAAGGCGTACCAAACAAGATTTGGAGATGATGCGCGAAGTTGGATATTGCAATGGAATTGAAAATTATTCGCGCTATTTGACTGAGCGCGAGGCTGGAGAGCCGCCGTATACTTTGGTGGATTATTTCCCAAAAGATTTTTTGATGATCATTGATGAATCGCATGTGACAATTCCTCAATTAAATGCAATGTATGCTGGTGATCGTTCTCGAAAAAACGCACTTATTGAAAATGGTTTTCGTTTGCCAAGTGCATATGATAACAGGCCGCTTAAATTTCCTGAATTTGAAGAGCGTATTAATCAAATGATTTTTACCACAGCCACGCCAGCAGCTTATGAGAAAGAGCATTCAAGTAGTGTGGCGCAGCAGATAATTCGACCAACTGGATTGCTTGATCCGGAAATTATTATTAAATCAGCTAAGGGTCAAGTGAAAGATGTGCTGGCTGAAATTGAAAAAGTTGTCGCAAAAAAAGAGCGAGTGCTTATTACTGCACTTACAAAAAAGATGGCAGAAGACCTTTCGGAATTTTTGAAAGAACATGGTGTGCGCTGCGAATATTTGCATTCAGATGTGGATACATTGGATCGCGTGCTTATTTTGCAAGGACTTCGTAAAGGAGATTTTGATGTGTTGGTGGGGGTTAATCTTTTGCGCGAAGGTTTGGATCTTCCCGAAGTTTCTTCGGTAGCAATTTTGGATGCTGATAAGGAAGGCTTTTTGCGGAGTGAAACCTCGCTTATTCAAACAATTGGACGAGCTGCCAGAAATATTAATGGCCGTGTTATTCTGTATGCAGACAACATTACTGGTTCAATGAAGCGGGCGATTGATGAAACAAATAGACGTAGAAAAATTCAAGCAGAATATAATAAAAAACATCACATTACTCCTAAAACAATTGAAAAAAATATTAAATCAATCGTGGATCACGAAATAAATCCTGAAATACCGCTTGATTTTTCTCGTCTGGAATCATTGGAAGACATCGCTGGGTATATTAAACAAAAAGAGAAAGAGATGAAAAATGCCGCCCGTTCAATGGAATTTGAAAAAGCCGCCCTTATCCGCGATGAGATTTCAACTTTGCGGAAATTGCAGCTGAAATAATTTTTATTTTAAATCTTTGACAAATAGCTTATAATTGATATATTACATTGACTTGTGTTATTTAAAAATAAAGGCAGTTTTATATAAACAGGAAGCATCTAACCGAGAGGAGGAGGACATGACTGAGAATAAGAATGCAATAAATTGCGCTGGTGTTCCGTTTGTTCCTGGAGGTATGACGCTTAAAGAGCATGTTGAAGGTGGTATTTTGGTCTGGAATCCAGCCATGATAAAACCATTCCTTTTTAAAGAACAAAGAAGGTGCGGAGGAATTCTTGGCAGAAAATTGCTTGAATTGTATCCATTGCGCTCGATCCAAGCTGTTCATGGTAATATTCTCGATTTTCTGCTGGAGAACCCTGCATGTATTCGTGCGGAATGGAATAGTCTGGTTTTCTTGGACCCTATTTTTGAAGCATATGACAAGAGTCTTCATGTGCGGCAGTTAATTCGGGAAATAAATGGACGATATCATGCCAGTCTATTATGGTTGGACGTCAGTATGTGCGAGATTCATCCAGTAGCGCTTCTAAACGAGGATGTTTCAATGTAGAGGCAACCGTTGTTCAGTGCTCAACAAAAAAGCGACCTCGAGCTATAGAAATAGTAAGGGGTCTTTTTTTATTGCCTTGTGTTATTTCGAATAGCCCTGTAAAATGGGTTAAGTGTTAAATATCTAAATAATTTTAAGCATTAATTAGTTGTATTTTATGGAAAATGAAAACAAAGTAGAAGACAAAATATTGGAAGCGTCAGAAACAAAAGTTGATTTATCTGCCGGGGAGGCAGGAAAAAAAGTTTCTTTTGTTGAAAAAATGAAAAAAAGATGTTGTGGAAATGGTCCATGTAAAATTAATTGCAAAAACAAAGGTATTATAGCTGCTGTTGTTATTTTATTGCTTTTGATTGCGGGAAGCTACGGATACAAGCAATATCGAGAAAAGATAGATCTTGGTCCAGAGGCTGTGAAAACTAAGGTGGAGAAATTTTTGAGTGAAAATGTACCAGCAACAGCAAAGACTGGGATTAAAGATATTAATAAAGAGGGGGATTTATATAAAATTACAGTTACTGTAGATAAGCAGGAAATTCCAATTTTTGTAACTCGTGATGGGAAAAAGCTTATCCAAGCACAAGGCGTTATCGATTTGGATCAAAAACCAGCTGATCCAAATGCTCAAGCGCAAGCTCCTGAAAAAACAGAAGCTGAAAACAAAACCGATGTGCCAGTTGTTGACTTGTTTGTGATGAGTTATTGCCCATATGGACTTCAAATGGAAAGAGGTGTTTTACCAGCAGTTGAAGCGCTTGGAGCAAAAATAAAATTCAATGTAAAATTTGTTGATTATACTTTGCACGGACAAAAAGAAGTTACTGAAAATGTTAATCAATATTGCATTGGAAAAACACAGCCAACTAAGTTGAACAATTATCTAAAATGTTTTTGGAAAGACAGCAAAGGTACGGCGGCTGCTTGTATGAAAACTGCAGGGGTTAATGCTGCTAGTGTCGCAACTTGTGTTGCTGATACCAACAAGGAATTTAATCCAACAGAAAAAGCGATGGGATTGAACAAGGAAGAAACTGTGAAATTTGGAGTGCAAGGTTCTCCAACACTTGTGATTAATGGAACAACTGTTTCATCTGGTCGCGATAGCGCAAGCGTTTTGAAAGCTATTTGTTCAGGATTTACAACTCAACCAAAGGAATGTCAGGCAAAATTATCTGCCACATCTCCTGCAGCTGGATTTGATGATGAGGCTGCTGCAGCAGGAGGGGCTGCATCTGCTGCATCTTGCGCAACACCAGCGAATTAGAGTTTATTCTACTGTTTAAAAAAAGAGGAGCTAATGGCTCCTCTTTTTCGTTAGGAAAAAGCAAGGGCATAAAATTTACACCTTGCTCATTGCTGGGGCAAATACTTCACTCTTCGCTAAAATTTACACTGCGCGCCTACGCCTACTGGCGGGCGCTACGTTTCAAAATTTTTTAACGCTCATCGCTTGTATTTTACCTACGCATGTCACAACGGTGTAAATTTCATGCCCTTGCTTTTTGTATTGATAAATTTGAAGCTTTGTCGTATAGTGTATGGAAAGTAATAGAATGGTTTAGCGTAGTAATTTTAGTACCTCAAAAGGGGAAGGTTTTTGCATTTCTAATAAAATTTATGGAAGATAAAATAATCATCAAGGGTGCGCGTGAGCATAACCTAAAAAATATTGATCTGGAATTGCCTAGGAACAAATTCATTGTTTTTACAGGTCTTTCAGGGAGCGGAAAATCAACTTTGGCATTCGATACTATTTTTGCTGAAGGACAAAGACGATATCTGGAAAGTTTATCAAGTTATGCCAGACAATTTTTAGGGCAAATGGATAAACCTGATGTTGATTATATCCAGGGACTTTCGCCAGCTATTTCTATAGATCAAAAATCGACTTCTCATAATCCGCGATCAACTGTTGGGACAGTCACTGAGATTCATGATTATTTAAGACTTCTTTTTGCTAAAGTCGGGATACCTCATTGTAGTATTTGCGGACGAGAAATTTCAAAACTTTCCACTGATGAAATTGTGGACAGAATTTTGGACATGGGTGGAAAAAGCAAATCGCAAATAATTGAAATTTCTTCGCCAATTGTACGCGAAAGAAAAGGTGAATACTTATCTATGTTGGATGATATGTGGAAACGTGGTTATTCAGAGGCAATTGTGGATGGAAAATTGGAAAGATTAGAAAACTTTAAAGATATAAAATTAGGGAGATATAATAAACACAGCATTGATATTATTGTTGACAATATTGCTGTTAATGAAGAAAATCTCAGTAGAATTTTTGAAGGAGTTGAAAAAGCACTCAGACTTTCGCACGGGATTGTGAAGGTAAAATGCATAGGACAGAAATTAGGAATTAGGAATGAGGAATTAGGATTAAAATCTAAAATTTCAAAAAATAAAAAAGTTGATGATATATGTGCAGTAGAGCAGATTTTTAATCAGAATTTATCTTGTCCTATTCATGATATTGAATTTCCTGAAATGGAGCCGCGTCTTTTTTCTTTTAATTCCCCCTATGGCGCTTGTGAAGGTTGCGAAGGATTGGGTATGAAAAAAGAAATTGATCCTGCGCGTGTTATGCCAGATCTAAACAAAACTATCGGTGAAGGAGCTATTATGCCTTGGAGTTTTAAACCTAATAACTATCAAGGAACAGTACTTAAGGCTGTTGCGCAATATTACAGTATTCCAGATAATAAAAGACTTCGGGATTTATCAAAAGATAAAATTGATATTTTGTTGTATGGAACTGAGGATGAGGATTTGATAAAAGTTAAATATCACTTCAAAAGTGGCAGCGGTCATTATAATGTGCGTTGGAAGGGTGTGGTGGCGTGGTTACAGGAAAGATATCGCACGACAACTTCTGATGCAGTGCGCACTGACATTGAAAAATATATGTCGCAAAAACCTTGTTCGACTTGCAAGGGAACAAGATATAAAAGTGATGTCTTGCTTGTTAGTGTTGGGGGTAAAAATATTTATGAAATTTCAGCGCTTAGTATTTGGCAATGTATAGAATTTTTCAAAAATTTAAAAATAACTACCAGAGAGGAATTGATTGCTGGTAGAATTTTAAAAGAAATTGTTGCGCGCTTAGTTTTCTTGAATAATGTTGGTTTGGATTATCTGACTCTTGGTCGAGCAGCATATTCTTTGTCTGGTGGAGAATCGCAGAGAATACGTTTAGCATCTCAAATTGGATCACAATTGGTTGGAGTTTTATATATCTTAGATGAGCCTTCTATTGGACTACATGCTCGTGATAATGCGAAACTTATTGAAACATTAAGACAACTACAACAAATAGGTAATACCTTGATTGTGATTGAACATGACGAGGAAATGATGCGCTCTGCTGATTGGTTGGTGGATATTGGACCAGGAGCTGGAAAGCATGGTGGCGAGATTGTGGCACAAGGATTGCCCCAAGATGTTATTAATAATCCAAAATCATTGACGGGAAAATATTTACGCCACGAGCTTGAAATTGAAATTCCAAAATTTAGAAGGCAAATGAAAAGAAAAAGAAGCATCACGGTGCGTGGAGCAAGTGAACATAATCTTAAAAATGTGACAGTGGAATTTCCACTTAAGGTTTTTACTTGTGTTACTGGAGTTTCTGGCAGTGGAAAATCAACATTGGTAGAAGAAACTTTGTACAAGGCATTGGCCAACAAATTGCATCGTGCACTTGATGTGCCTGCGAAACATAATGAAATTATTGGAATCGAAAATATCAATAAAGTTATTATGATTGATCAATCTCCGATTGGTCGTACGCCGCGCTCAAATCCTGCCACTTACACTGGTCTTTTCACTCATATTCGCGAACTGTTTGCGCAGACAAAAGATGCTAAGCTTAGAGGATATGGTCCGGGTAGATTTTCATTCAATGTGGCTGGCGGACGTTGCGACAATTGCAGTGGTGAAGGATATCTTAAAATCGAAATGCAATTTATGCCTGACGTTTATTTGCCGTGCGATGTTTGTAGTGGCAAAAGATATAATAGTGAGACTTTACAAGTTAAATATAAAGGCAAGAATATTTCTGAAGTGCTAGCGATGACAGTTTCAGAAGGTGTGGAATTTTTTGGTGCACTTTCAAAAATTTATGAACCGTTAAAAGTCCTCGAAGAAGTTGGCTTGGGGTACATTGAACTTGGACAAAGCGCAACCACCCTTTCTGGAGGCGAAGCGCAAAGAATAAAACTTGCCTCGGAACTTTCTCGTCGCGCAACAGGAGACACTTTGTATATTTTAGATGAACCAACCACCGGTCTTCATTTTGATGATATTAAAAAACTTTTAACCGTGCTCAATCGTCTTGTTGATGCAGGAAATACCGTGGTTGTTATTGAACACAATATGGACGTGATTAAAACGGCAGATTGGATTATTGATATGGGACCTGAAGGTGGCGATGGCGGTGGAAAAATTGTCGTAACGGGTCCACCAGAAGAAGTTATCAAATATTACAAAGAAAGTTACACCGCCAAATATCTGCGGCAGGTTTTGAAGCCGAAGAGTATAACTTAGTTATAAAGTTCATAAAGTAAAAAAGACCAAAGCACAAGCGGTCGTATGAAGTTTGGTTTTTTTGGAAATAGATAAAAAAAGAGGGCGGAAGTTTTCTTTGACGATTTAGCCAAATAAACTTCCGCCCTTTGTAATAAATTTTATTTGTTATTTTTTTTCTATAAAAAAACGATTTTCAAAAATGTGCAGCAATTTCATGTGAAGAAAAGCAAAAGTTTCACAGTGGTTTGAATTATGAGAATAGCTAATTTCTACCTGTCTATGCATTGATGTTAATATCTTATTCAATTTCTGTTCGTAGTCTGCAACTGAAAACTGACCTTCTTTTATTTCCTTGATTTTTTCTTTTAGCCATTCACGCTGTTTCGCGCTAATAGTGCGCATCTTAATACTTTCCAATATTTCGTCAAGGCATATCACTGTTTGTTGTGTCAGCTTGTATTTCATGGAGATTCTCCTTTTTGCCTTTTTTGGCGTTTATTGTTATGTTAATGTCAAGTTACTACAGTTTTCATTTATAGTCTTATTTTAATAAAATGTCAATAATAAGCGATAAAATTAAAGAATTGCCTATAACGCCGGGGGTGTATTTTTTCCGTGATCAAAATGGCAAGATTTTGTATATTGGTAAGGCGACTAATCTTAAAAGCCGCGTGGGATCGTATTTTCGAGGGGATATTGTGGTAGGCAGAAGTGAGTGGATTGGTTTGATGGTGGTTCAAGTGGCTGACATTGATTTTGAGCAAACTGATTCAGTGCTGGAGGCTTTGATTTTGGAAAGCAATCTAATTAAAAAACATCAGCCGAAATATAATACCTTGGAAAAGGATGATAAATCATTTTCTTATTTTGTTGTAACTAAAGAAGAATTTCCAAAATTTTTGATTTTTAGGAAAACCGATATTGATCTTGAAAAGCTAGAAGCTAAAAGTTATAAGCTAAAAGCTATTTACGGTCCATATACGAGCAAGCAACAGATGCAGATTGCACTTAAAATTATTCGCAGGATTTTTCCTTTTCATGCGGGTAAACAAAAAACTGAAAAGGGATGTTTGGATTTTCAAATCGGTCTTTGTCCTGGACCGTACAGTGATGCTATTTCTAAGGTTGATTATAAAAAAAATATCCGCGGAATAGAAATGATTTTACAGGGCAAGAAAAGAAGTTTGATTTCAAGAATGGAAAAAGAGATGCAAACTTTTGCCAAAAAAAATGAATTTGAAAAAGCGGCAGTTTTGCGAAACAAAATTTTTGCCCTGCAGCATATTCGCGACGTCGCGTTGATGACAAGAGATTTTGAGCCTGTTGAATTTTCTAAAAAGCTAACGCCTAATAAGCTAAAGCCTGCCCGTATAGAGGCTTATGATATCTCCAATATTTCAGGCGATCACGCTGTTGGCTCAATGGTAGTTTTTGAAAACCTGCCTACCGGACAGGCAGGTGGGCAAGCTAACAAATCTCAATATCGTAAGTTTAAAATTAAAACAGTAAATGGTAGTAATGATGTGGCGATGATGAAAGAAGTTTTGTCGCGAAGATTTAATAATGATTGGGCGATGCCAGATTTGATTTTACTAGATGGCGGACAGGGACACGTTAATATGGCAGAGAAATTGCTGCACGAAGAGCTGGGATTAGTGGTTGGGATTGTTGGTGTAGCAAAAGGTCCGACACGCAAAAAACTTGATATTAGATATAATACTAATCTACAAATAAATGCCAATTCACTAATTGTGAATGTACTTCAAGATGACAATCTCGTGAAATTCATTATGGATGAAGCTCACCGTTTTGCAATCTCTTATCACCGAAAATTACGCAGCAAAAACTCTTTAAAATAAAATCCTACTACACAACTACATATAGAAGGATTGAGAAAATATCATCTTTACCATTCTACTTCATATGGTAAAATTTGTTTTGTTATTGTTGAAAAGAAAAAAGAGGCAACCAACTATGGCTGTCTCTTTTGTATGTAATTCGGTATCATTTAAGATTATTCTTTTGAATTTGGATGTATTGCAATGAAGCGTGCTGCACCTTCCAGTGTTTCAAAGTGGTGTAAGTTGTTTAGCTTATTATTTAGTAAGTTACTACGTGTAAATCGTGATTCGCCTATAATTAGGATTGGAATGCCTGGAAAATTTTTAGACAGGGTGTTAATCATAGCGAATTTTTTTATGAGCATTTCTTTGTGAGGCTCAATTACGATAAATTTGAATTCCCCAGGACTTTTTTTGAGAACCATTAATGCATATTCGAGCGATGGAAAAATGGCCCTAACTTGGTATTCTCTCAGACCAAGGTCAAAACCAAGCATCATGTTAAGTTCCTCGGGGTTTTCAGTTTCGTTGATAAGTAATGTTTTCACGGGTGTTCTCCTTTCATATTTGCGCCTTTTGGCGGTTTTTTGTGAAGTAACTGTTGAAATATATTTATACAGCTAGACTGATGAATTGTCAATTGTGAAATTAATTGAAAGACAGTTTGAAGTGTTGCGTATGAATAATTACAAATCAAGACTGAGATTCGGGAAGATAGGCGAACTCAGTTTTGTGCAATGGGAATGAAAATATGATAAAAAAAATATCACGAAAAATTTTGCCAAGCTTTCTACTTGCTGCAATTCTTGTAATTGTGGGTGGTTTTTCTGATGGAATGGTTGCTTCGGCTGAAATGAATTCAATGGATAATAATATTACATTGAATCAAACAATGCATTCAGTAAACACTGTAAATGTCATTATACATCAAGATGAAACTACGGATAATAATGCATTAAAACCTTGCTGTGAAAACAAGCAGGGTGGTGCTTCAGCAATCCAAGCTTCTACTTTCAATCAGAATATTAAATTTTCTTCTCTTGGCACTGAAACTGTTATTGATCCAAATTATATTTTTCAATATAAATTAATAGAATTATCTTCTGCTTCGCCACCGAAGCCGGATATTATTTCTTCAGTTTTTCTGAAGGAATAAATCTTTTTTCTTGTTTGCCCTTTTGAAATAAGGGTGGTTTTTGGTATACTTAAAAAAATAAACACTTATATAATATGCAAAAAATAACAGTTCCAATTGTTGGAATGCATTGCAAGTCTTGTGAAATTCTTGTTGAGAACAAACTGTCTGAAATTAGTAAGATCAAAAAAATAGACGTCAATTGTAAGAAGGGAACAGCTGATATTTATTACGAATCTCAAAAACCTAGTATGGTGGAAATAGAAAAAGCCATCAGGGAAGCTGGTTATACAGTTGGAGTGAGAGAAAAAAAACCGTTGTTCAGTCGGAATATAAATGAATATAAAGATTTGGGGATCGCTTTTTTGTTTCTGTTTGGTATTTATTTGATTGCAAAAAATTTAGGACTAGCTGACATTGGAGTAAGTTCCGCATCAAATCCATCGAGCTTGGGTGTGGTTTTTTTGGTGGGAATTACAGCTGGGATTTCAACTTGTATGGCATTGGTTGGAGGTTTGATTTTGGGAATTTCTGCTCGTCATTCCGAGAAACATCCTGAGGCTACTGCCGCGCAAAAGTTTCGTCCACATTTATTTTTCAATGCTGGCAGGATTGTGATTTACGCCTTGTTGGGTGGAATGCTCGGCTTGATTGGATCTTCATTTCAATTGTCAGGGGTGACTTTGGGAATTTTGACGATTGCGGTGGGAATTGTGATGTTGTCGCTCGGACTTAAGTTGATCGGAATTTTTCCCCGTTTGGAAAATGGTGGAATAACTTTACCGAAAAGTATTAGCAATGCCTTGGGCATAAAAAATCATACCAAAGAATATAGTCATAAAAATTCATTCATTATGGGAGGGCTGACATTCTTTCTTCCCTGCGGTTTCACGCAAGCGATGCAACTTTATGCTGTGAGTAGTGGAAGCTTCACGCAGGGCGCATTGATTATGGGAATTTTTGCCCTGGGAACGGCGCCGGGACTTTTGGGCGTAGGTGGTTTGGCCAGTGTGGTGCGCGGAATTTTTGCACGAAGATTTTTCAAATTTGCTGGAATTCTCGTGGTATTCTTGGCGATGTTTAATATTGCCAATGGTTATAATTTAACTGGTCTACAAATATTAACAAACAATAGACAACAAACAACAAATAACAAACAAGTTAGCGATCCTAATGTGACGATGGAAAACGGCGTGCAGGTTGTAAGGATGAAGGAAATTGCTAGTGGATATTCTCCGAACAAATTCACGATTAAAAAAGGTGTCCCAGTCAAATGGGTTATTGACGCTCAGGCTCCATATTCTTGTGCCAGCAGTCTTGTGGTTTCAAGTTTGAAAATTCAAAAAACTTTAAAAGCAGGTGAAAACGTTATTGAATTTACACCAAAAGAAACGGGTAAGATTCCATTTTCATGTTCTATGGGAATGTACACTGGAGCGTTTACGGTGGTGGATGACTCGTCTGCGGGACAGGCAGGGAATAGCTCGGTTGACGCTGCAAACATCACAACGACTCAAGGGGTGGCTTCTGCGGCAGCGGGAACTTGTGGCTCTGGGGGGTCTGGATCGACTGGAGGAGGTTGTGGAGGCTGTGGTGGAGGGGGAAAGCCTGTTGTTCCTGCTGAAGGAAAGGTTGAAATTGCACCAGTATCCGACACTGCAAAAGTAGATGAGCAAGTGATAAAAACTTCCTATACTCTTAATGATGATATGCAGCCCAATACCTTTACGGTCAAAGTCGGTCAGCCAGTCAAATTTGCAGTGGACGTAAAAGAAAATGGTCAAGGCTGTATGAGTACAGTCGCTCTGCCGGGGCTTAGTGATGATGTCTTTCAACTTATAGCTGGTAAAAAAATTGAAATGGTGTTTACTCCTTCTAAAAAAGGTGTGTATCAGATTACCTGTGCAATGGGTGTGCCACGGGGAACTATAACCGTTGAATAATTTTTATTCCTAATTGTAATAATGTAAATCTATAAATAAATTGATATAATAATATGAACGAAATTAAATTTAAAGTAAATGGTTTTCATTGTGAATCGTGCGTTAAATTGGCAACCATGAAAATCGAAAAAATAGCAGGGGTGGAAAGTGTTGACATTAAAGAAGATGGAGAAGCTGCGATTCAAGCTAGTCGTGAAATTGGGCTTGATGAAATTGGCGAGGCTGTGAAAATGGCAGGGCATACAGTTACAAAAATTTAATACAATTAATTTAATTTTAATATGAAAAAGCAAATAAGATTGCAAATTACTGGCATGCATTGCGAGTCATGCGAGATGATTGTTAAGGAGGAACTTGGGGAGCTTGTTGGTATTAGTGAAATTACGATTAATGCAAAAACTGGTATTGCGGAATTGATTATTGATGATGAGAAAAGTACCAAACAAGAAATCTTGGACGCAATTAAGAAAGCTGGTTATGTAGCAGTGATAACAGACGAAGAAAATATTGAAGCCAAATCAAATGATCTGCGGGAATTAAAAAAAGTAATGTTAGATGTCGCCAGTGACGTTCGAGAATTGAAAAAGGCTGTCATTGTATCAGACGACAATATAGTGGCAAATGCAGCTACTAAGGTGGGAGATTCAAGCAAGCGTGTAAGTTTGTCACTTTTTGGTATGCATTGTAGTTCGTGCGCCAATATTATTGAAAGACAACTTAAAAAAACTCCAGGAGTTAAGCAGGCAACGGTAAATTTTTCAGCCGAGAAGGCTTCCATTCTTTTTGATGAAAATGTTTCGAGCGTGAAAACTCTTACGGATGCTATCGCCAAAGTTGGTTACAAAGGAGAACAAGTTGATGCAAAAGATACGGAATATGAAACTCGTAAACGCGAGAAAGAAAGTTCAACGCTTTTCACTAAATTCATTTTCAGTTTTATCTTGAGTTTCCCGATGTTATATTTTATGGGATTTGATTTCTTCAAGTGGCTTCCTGGGGAAAAAGCCTTTGCTCCATACATAGGTGTGTTTTCATTGCTTTTGACAATTCCAGTTCAATTTATTATTGGAGCCGGATTCTATAAGGGAATGTGGTCATCACTTAAGATGAAAACATTTAATATGGACAGTTTGATTGCAATCGGAACTTCAACTGCGTTTTTCTATAGTTTATATAACTATGTGACGTATGTTATTGCTAACAACTCTTTGATTGGAAGAGCTGGCATGAAAATTCCTGATCTATATTTTGAGACTGCGGCATATCTTATTACATTTGTAATTTTGGGTAAGTGGTTAGAAATTAGGACAAAAGGAAAGACTTCTGATGCGATCAAGAAGTTGATGGGACTTCAAGCAAAGACAGCTCGCGTGATCCGCGATGGTCAAACAGTTGATATTTCAATTGATGATGCGATTCACGGCGATATTATTATTGTTCGTCCTGGAGAAAAAGTTCCGGTGGACGGAAAAATAACGAAAGGATCTTCGGCAGTGGATGAATCCATGATTACAGGAGAAAGCATCCCGGCTGAAAAAAACGTGGGCGACATTGTCGTTGGAGGAACAATCAACAAAACTGGAAGTTTTGAATTTGAGGCTACTCGTGTCGGATCAGAAACGACGCTGGCCCAAATCATTCGCTTGATTGAAGAAGCACAAGGCTCAAAAGCTCCGATTCAAAGTTTCGCGGATAACATCTCAGCCTGGTTTGTGCCAGCTGTAATTGGAATTGCAATCCTGACATTTTTAATTTGGTACTTCGCGCTGGGTGCAACATTGGCGTTTTCTTTGATGGCCTTCACCTCGGTGATTGTGATTGCTTGCCCGTGCGCGCTCGGTTTGGCCACACCAACCTCACTCATGGTGGGAACTGGCAAAGGCGCCGAGTATGGAATTTTAGTGAAAGGCGGTGAAGCTCTTGAAGCCGCCTCAAATATTTCCGCTGTCATTTTTGACAAGACTGGAACGCTGACACATGGAAAGCCGGAAGTTACCGATATTTTGGCTTTGGGAAATCTAGATGAAGATGAAGTTTTAGCTGTGTCTGCCAGTTTGGAAAAACTTTCCGAGCATCCTTTGGCGGAAGCGATCTGTAATTATGCTGAGGAAGAAAATATTGATTTGGAGGAAGTTCAAAATTTCAACTCGATAACCGGTCGCGGTGTGCAGGGAGATGTAAGTGGAACAACTTATTTCATTGGAACGCGTAAGTTGATGATTGAAACTTTAAACTTGGATGTTAAAAAAATCGAACGAAAAATGGCACGCCTTGAAGAGCAAGGCAAAACCGCGATGATTTTGGCAACCAAGGAGGGAATAGTTGGAATCATTGCAGTTGCTGACACTGTCAAAGAAACATCGCGAGAAGCTGTTGAAAAATTGAAGAAGATGGGAATTGATGTCTGGATGATTACTGGAGACAACGCTCGCACAGCAAAAGCGATTGGTCTGCAAGTTGGAATTACCAATATTTTGGCAGAAGTTTTGCCAGAAGATAAAGCCAATGAAGTCAAAAAACTTCAAGCTACTGGTAAAAAAGTGGCTATGGTTGGAGATGGTGTTAATGATGCCCCAGCACTTGCTCAGGCAAATGTTGGAATTGCCATGGGATCAGGAACTGATGTGGCTATGGAAGCGGGAGACATTGTAATCATGAAGAGTGACTTAAATGACGTTGTTATCTCGTTTCAACTTTCCAAGGAAACTATGAGTAAGATTAAACAAAATATGTTCTTTGCTTTGTTTTACAACGCGATTGGTATTCCGATTGCCGCTCGTGTGTTCTTTGCATTCGGACTTATTTTGAAACCAGAACTAGCAGGACTTGCGATGGCTTTGAGTTCGATTTCAGTGGTAAGTAATTCACTGCTGCTAAAATTATTCAAACCTGGCAAAAGAAATTATGTTTCTTTGGTTGCGCCAATCGTTATGATGGCCGTGTTTACTTTTGGATTTTATGAGTTTGCAAAATTCAGTTCTTTGATGGAATAAAAATAATATCAAACTTAAATAAAAAAACAGACCTCTGCAGCTGGTAGGTCTGTTTTTCTTGTTTTTGGTCTAGGCTTTACATCTGGCTATTTTTCTGATATCATTCTCTAGACAATTTTCAATTCACAATTCATAACTCTTCTATATATTATGGCTTCTAAAAAAGAAAACTCGAAACAGACAAATGAGATTATTATTAAGGGTGCGCGAGTCAATAACCTGAAAAACATTGATGTTAATATCCCACGGGATAAGTTCGTGGTAATCACGGGTCTTTCGGGTTCTGGGAAATCATCCTTGGCTTTTGATACTATTTATGCCGAAGGAAACCGTCGATATATGGAAGGTCTTTCTTCATATGCGCGAAATTTTTTGGATCCATCAGTGAAGCCTGATGTGGATAAAATTGAAAATCTTTCTCCTCCGATTTCAATCGATCAAAAAAGTATTTCACGTTCACCTCGTTCAACAGTGGGAACATTGACTGAGGTGTATGATTATTTGCGCATTATGTATGCAAAAATTGGAGTTTTGCATTGTCCGGAGTGTGGGACATCAATGCAAAAAAGAAGTAATCAGGAAATTTTGGATGAAATTTTAACATTTTCTCATCACACGCAAATTGCTATTTTGGCAAAGCCGAAAGATATTGCTGTTGGAAAAGAATTGCTAAAACATATTGCACAAATGGGCTATGCTCGCGTGCGTTTCAATGGAAAAATGTTTACTGTGGCGGAAGCTATGATGCTCAGTGAACGTGAAATTGAAACTGATATTGAGATGGTTATTGATAGAATTGTACTTGATAAGAAAAAACCTGATGTGGAAAGAATGTTGGATTCTATTGAAACAGCAATGAAAAATGGTGGCAATTCAGTGAAGATCTTGTTTGATAATATTGAAGAACGTAACTATAATCAAGATTTCTTTTGTTCCAAGTGCGGGGTAAAAATAAAAGAAGTGACACCAAGACATTTTTCTTTTAATAGTCCAGAAGGAGCATGCGATTTGTGCTCCGGTTTAGGTTACACTTTAAAAGTAAATGAAGAACTTATTATCCCAAATAAAAATCTTTCTTTGATGGAGGGTGCAATTCAACCTTGGAGCAAATCTGGTGGAAAAATAAGCGGACAAAGTGTGCAACTTTTGACACTTAAAGATGTTGCAAAAAAATATAAATTTTCAATGAACGTGCCGGTCAAAAAATTATCCGAGCAAAATTTGAAAATTGTGCTTTATGGTAATGATGGATTTGAAGGCGTAATTCCGGCATTAGAAAAAAAATATCAAGAAACAAAATCTGATTATGTGCGCAGTGAAATTGAAAAATATATGACTGCGCATACTTGTCCATCTTGCGATGGCAAGCGTCTTAAGAAAGAATTTTTGGCAGTGGAAGTTCAAGGAAAAACAATAGACGTGATGGTTTCAATGAGTATAACCCATCTGCGAGAATTTTTTGAGGATGTTGAAAATTGGGTTCAAACAACACAGGAAAAAAGTATAGGTAAACCGATTGTGCGAGAAATTTTGCAGCGTCTTAGTGCTCTTGAAAATGTTGGGTTGGAATATTTAAATTTGGGACGATCTGCACAAACAATTTCTGGTGGCGAGGCTCAGCGTATTCGTTTGGCCGCACAGTTAAATTCTCAATTGATGGGGATTGTGTATGTTTTAGATGAACCTTCCATTGGACTTCATTCTCGAGACACGGAAAAACTTATTAATACTATTAAAGCCCTGCAAAATGTTGGCAATTCCCTGATTGTGGTTGAGCACGATGAAAGCATTATTAAAGCTGCTGACTGGATTGTTGATATGGGTCCGGGGGCAGGAGAAGAAGGTGGGATCGTAGTTTTTGAAGGAGATTATAATCAACTTATTAAATCTAAAAATCTTACCGCACAATATATATCTAAAAAGAAAAAAGTTTCAGAAAAGAAAAAAAACCGAAGTGGAAATGGTAAGTTCATTGAAATTCTCGGGGCAGAAGAAAACAATTTGAAAAAAGTTGATATCAGTATTCCATTGGAAAAATTTGTGGTTATTTGTGGAGTTTCAGGCAGTGGAAAATCAACTTTGGTAAAAAATATTTTAGCCAAAGCATTATCGCGACATTTTTATAACACACGAGATCTTCCTGGCAAGCACAAAAAAATCAAAGGATTTGAGCATATTAAAAAGGTTATCAGTATTAATCAAAATCCAATCGGACGCACCCCGCGCTCAAATGCAGCAACTTATACCGGAGTGTTTTCACATATTCGCGATTTGTTTGCTGGCGTGGAGGAGGCAAAGAACAGAAATTATACTGCTAGTCGCTTTAGTTTTAATATGAAAGGTGGGCGCTGCGAAGTGTGCCAAGGTGAAGGTTCAAAGAAAATAGAAATGCATCTTTTGCCTGATATGTATGTGAAATGTGAAGCTTGTGGAGGAACAAGATTTAGCAAAAAAACTCTTGAAATAGAATACAAAGGTTTTAACGTGGCGCAGATTTTGGATATGGATGTGCGTTTAGCACTGCGATTTTTTGCAAGGCATCCGCTTATTGCTGAAAAACTTAAAACTATGGAAGATGTTGGACTTGGATATTTGAAACTTGGTCAAAGTGCAACAAATCTTTCTGGTGGAGAAGCTCAACGTATTAAGCTTGCCACTGAGCTTGCGCGAAAATCAACTGGCAGTACTTTGTATATTTTGGATGAACCAACCGCAGGACTTCATTTTGATGACATTAGAAAATTGTTGAGTGTTCTTAATGCATTGGTTGATAAAGGAAATACTGTGATTGTGGTTGAACACAATCTTGATGTGGTGCGCGATGCTGATTGGGTGATTGAGCTTGGACCGGATGGTGGCGACCTTGGTGGTTATCTTACTTTTGCTGGTACGCCAGATCAATTAAAAAAAGATAAGAAGAGTTGGACTGCGAAATACTTGTAACATTGCTAATGCGAAAAATTTATTCGGATACGTTTTTGTTTTTGCACAGAAAAACAATTGCAACTTTTTGACAGTAACACTAATGAGACTTGTTTTAAGTGCAAAAACAAAAAAGTATCCTCAAAATTTTTATTTAGCAGAAGGGTTATAGAAATAATAAGAAAATTGCCAATATTGAGAAAATAATATCATTCCTAGCATTTCTAAATGTCCATTGTCTTTCTTTTGAATCATGTGGAAATTTATGAACCCATTGATGAAATTTGTATATTTTTTCTAAAAATTTGAAATTAAGTTTCCAATAGAGTACTGTTAACAAATCAGGAAACATTGAGATAATTGCACCTATTATTATTGAGCTGGAAATTGAGGGGGATATATTTTTAGCATAAATTGCAAAAAGAATAATTGTACCCCCAATAAAAAGATCAAGTAGTACTTTCCAGGTTGTGTTTTTGAAAGTCGAATTTTTATTTAAATATTCCCCATGGCGAAAAATATCCAGAGTATAATGAAGGGGAATTAAGATAGCCGTTAAAGCTATGGGATTATGAATATATTTCCCAATGGCAGCTCCGACAAGGGCGTGAGTTGTTAAAATCATATTAGTGTTTTTAAGAATAGTCTTGATTATTGAAGAACAAAATTTTTATTCGAAGTTAAACTCGAATCTCATATTTTCTAGCTTCACCCTCCGGGTATATGTTATCCGGACAAAATCATAGATTTTGAAGGATAACTAAAATTTTTTGTGGTCACGCGAGTCCCGCGCAAGAAACAAAAAAATTCAGAGAAAATATGGATTCTCAAACAGAAACTTCTCAAAAAAATTTGTTCTTCAATAATCAATAAAAAAGATTTAAATCTTATGAAAGCAGGAATTTTATTTATAGTTGCTACTCCAATTGGTAATCTTGAGGACATCACTCTTCGCGCACTGCGTGTTTTGAAAGAGGTTGATATGGTGGCGTGTGAAGATACTAGAGTTACTCGAAAATTGCTTAATCATTATAGCATAGAGACACAAGCGATTGTATATCATCAACATACAAAAGACGATAAAATTAAGAAAATTATTGATGAAATTCTGGCTGGCAAAAATGTCGCTGTGGTAACTGATGCGGGCACCCCAGGCGTTTCCGATCCCGGGAATATTTTGGTGGCGGAGGCGATTGCCAACAGTATTGTCGTCTTGCCAATTCCTGGTGCTTCAGCCCTGGCTTCAATTATTAGTGTGGCTGGTATTGATATGCAGCAGTTTACATTTTTGGGTTTTCCTCCACACAAGAAAGGACGGGAGACATATTTTAAAAAAGTAGAAGCTTCCGAAATTCCCGTCATTTATTACGAATCGCCACATCGCGTGATCAAGAATCTGACACTACTTTTGGAATTTGCACCCGAAAAGAAGGTTATCCTTGGGCGAGAATTGACGAAAATGTTTGAAGAGGTGGTACGTGGCAGTATTGAGGAAGTTCTCGAATATTTTTCAAAAAATCCTTCAAAAATAAAAGGGGAATTTGTGATTGTCGTGTATTAAAGAAGTGATTACTATAATATTTGAAAAATCCCGCAAAAGCGGGTTTTTCTATTGCTCAAATCTATTTTATGGGGGTATAATAAAGGTATGAAAAACGAAATTCAAAAATTAATAGAAAGTGCTTTAAATGAAGCAAAAAAAGCTAATGATTGGTCTGATTTTGAGATGTCTGAAATCATTGTTGAATATCCGAAAAGCGAGCAATTTGGCGATTATACAACAAATATTGCTATGATTTTAGCAAAAAAAGTTGGGAAAAATCCGATGGAAATCGCTGAAATTGTTAACTTACAACTTACGACTTACAACTTACAACAATTTGAAAAGATAGAAGTGGCTGCTCCGGGGTATATTAACTTTTATCTTTCTAAAAAATATTTGCAAGAAATTGTTGAAAAAATAAACGTTGAAAAAGAAAAATTTGGAAATTCTGAAATCGACAAAAACATTAAAATAAATAATGAATTTATTTCTGCTAATCCAACCGGACCTTTGCATTTGGGAAATGGTCGTGGTGGGTTTTATGGCGACAGTCTTTCGCGAGTGCTGAAAAAAGCGGGGTTTGATGTGACAAATGAATATTATGTAAATGATGCTGGTGGCCAAGTTGAAAAATTGGGGCATAGTGTTTTAAAAGATGAAGAAGCTGCATACACTGGAGAATATATTGATGAACTTAATAAAAAATATGCAGCGTTAAAAGATGTTCGTGAAGTTGGAAAAATTGCAGCTAATGATGTTTTGGAAAATATCATTAAAAAAACCACACAAGAAAAAATGCAGATAACTTTTAATGTGTGGATGAGCGAGCAAAAATTGAGTGATGATGGATATGACCAGCGTGCCATTTCATTGCTCAAGGAAAAAGGTTTAACTTATGAATCTGAAGATGCGCTGTGGCTCAGGACAACTGACTTTGGAGATGATAAAGACAGAGTTTTGATCAAGAAAGACGGTAAAAATGCTTATATGGCAGGCGATTGCGGGTATATGCTTAATAAGATTGAAAGAGGATATTCGCGATTAATTATGGGTCTTGGCGCTGATCATCACGGTTATGTGTCACGACTTAAAGCAGTTGCATCAGCCCTTGGGTTTGCTGGGGATTTTAGGATTATTATTTCTCAAATGGTTAGGCTTGTGAAGGATGGCAAAGAAGCGCGTATGAGCAAGCGCGCAGGAAATGTTATTAACCTAGATGATTTGATTGATGAAATTGGGCACGACGTGACAAGATTTTTCTTTTTGATGTATTCGCCGGACACTCATATGAATTTTGATTTAGGGTTAGCGAAAGAGCGTAGCGCTAAAAATCCTGTTTTTTATGTGCAATATGCGCACGCGCGAATTGCCGGAATTCTTGCAAAGTCACAAACAACTAACAACTCACAACAAACAACAGAAAAAACAAAAAATTTGAATTTTGACCGTAGTAAGTCGTTAGTTGTTAGTTGTGGGTTATTGACTCATGAAAAGGAATTGAGTTTGGTTAGGGAACTAAACAAATTTCCAGAATTGATTCAAGAAATTTCACAAAGCTATGAGGCTCACAAGTTTCCGCAATATGCGATGAAATTAGCTGATAAATTTCACAGTTTTTATGATGCTTGTAAAGTGATTGATGAAAATAATAAAGAGTTAACAATCGCTAGACTTTCTCTGATAAATGCTGTTAGAATAGTGTTAGCTGAAACCCTGGATCTTATAGGGGTGGATGCACCCGAAAAAATGTGAAAATAACAGATAACTAACTACTGACAACTAATAACAAAAATTCTGATACGTGCTGAGTTATTGCTAGGCAGCATGTTGCAAGTTGATTGTTGTAGGTTGTGAGTTACAACCATATGAAAATTGGAATTGACGCTCGTTCGATTTTGAACCCTGAAAAAGGAGATGCTATAGGCGTAGGACATTATACTTATCAGCTGATTCGTCATCTGCTTAAAATGGACAAAGAAAATGAATATGTTATTTTCTTTGATTTTCGTGTTCGCGAAAAAGATGTCAAAAAATTTGCGCAGCCGAATGTGAAAATAAAATTTTATCCCTATTCTGATTATAAAAAATATCTTCCGGGAGCTTACAGTGAAATTTTGGGAACAGCAACGCTGCAAAAAGAAAGACTTGATGTGCTTCATTCTACTTCTGCTCTTAATCGTATCCCTATGGGGTACAATGGGAAAACAGTGGTAACTTTTCATGATATGTCGATGTATAGCATTCCGCAATATTTATCAGCTGTTAAAAGAACTCGCAACAAAACTATAGCTCGCTTGATGGGTAGCAAGGCAGATAAGATTATAGCTGTTTCATCTTCAATAAAAAATGATGTTGAAAAATTCATCGGTGTGCCAGTAGAAAAAACACAAGTTGTGTATAGTGGTCTTGACCAACGTTTTTTTGAAGAATCAGAAATATCAGTAGCAAAAGTTTTGGGAAAATATGATATTACAAAAAAATACATTCTTTTTTTGGGAACACTGGAGCCATCTAAAAATATTACAAGATTGTTGGAGGCATTCGCTAAATTTAAAACTGAGCAAAAACAAAAAAATGCTGGTAAGTTTGAATATCAGTTAGTACTTGCTGGAAAGCGAGGTTGGCTTTCGCAAGAATATTTACAAATTATCAAAGATTTAATTTTAACAAAGGATGTTGTGTTTACTGGCTATGTTATTGGAGATGAACTTGTACCACTTTTCCGCAACGCTGAATTTTTCGTGATGCCATCTTTGTATGAAGGTTTTGGAATGACCGTGCTTGAGGCGTTTGCTACCAAAACACCTGCGATTTTGGCCAATGTTTCTTCTCTTCCTGAAATTGCCGGCGAAGCTGCATATTTTATAAATCCTCTTGATACTGCTGAGTTGGCTGAAGCTATTGGAAAATTTGCAACGGATGAAAATTTGCGAGCAAGTTATATCGCAAAAGGATTGGAGCAGGCCAAGAAATTTGATTGGGATAAAACAGCCCGTGAAACATTAGAGATTTACAAAAGTTTAAAATAGGCATAGTATAAGAATACAAAAGCAATGGGGAGGTTATCACCTCGTCGCCCTAGTGAAATAATTACCTTGTAAATTTCACTGGGCAAGCTGCGAAAAGAAATCCTTTGGGAAAGTAGAATTCGTCGGGTAAGCCCGTTATAGCCGTAATAAGAGCTTATTAGGCGTTAGCTGCTTAGCTTCTTAGGAAATGCATTTTCCTGAAAAGCTGAAAAGCTGAAAAGCTGAAAAGCTGAAATAAGGTGGTACCACGAAATATTTTCGTCCTTATGCATTTATTTGCATGGGGATTTTTGTTTTTTAAAGATATTCTCGCTAAATTAATTCTATAATTTTATTATAAAATAATATGTTTAAGAAAGTTGATCCAAAACAATCGTTCCCGAAGATGGAAGAAGAAATTTTAAAATTTTGGGCTCAGGAGAAAATATTTGAAAAATCTTTGGAAATTCGTAAGGACTCGCAGAAATACACTTTTTATGATGGACCACCTTTTGCAACAGGTACACCTCATTACGGGCACTTGGTTGCTTCAACAATGAAAGATGTGGTGCCGCGCTATTGGACGATGCGTGGTTTTTACGTGGAAAGAAAATGGGGGTGGGATTGTCATGGACTTCCAATTGAAAATATCGTTGAAAAAGAATTAGGCTCAAAAGCTAAAAGTGAAATTGAAAAATTAGGCGTGGAAAAATTTAACGAACTTTGTCGTAGCAAAGTTTTGGAATATGTAGATGTTTGGAAAGTTGTTATTAATCGTTTGGGACGTTGGGCTGATATGGATAATGCATATAAGACGATGGATTTGCCATATATGGAATCAGTATGGTGGGTTTTTAAAGAACTTTGGAATAAGGGTCTTATTTATGAAGGCTATCGCTCAATGCATGTTTGTCCACGCTGCGAAACTACTCTTTCTCAACAAGAAGTTAGTGAGGGTTATATTGATGTTAAAGATTTGTCTGTTATTGCAAAGTTTGAACTTGTTGATGAACCTGGAACTTCTATTTTGGCCTGGACGACAACACCATGGACACTGATTGGGAATGTTGCTCTAGCGGTTAATCCAGAGATGAATTATGTATATGTAGAAACCTGCCTACCGGACAGGCAGGCAACAAATTTGGAAAAGGATGGAACATTTTCAGAAGAAATTTTTATTGTAGCCAAAGATAGAGCGAGTGATTTGTTTAAGGATAAAAAAATTGAAATTGTACGCGAAGTTTTAGGTTCGCAGCTTATTGGTAAGAAATATAAACCAGTTTTTGACTATTATGCAAAATCTGATATTGAAAATTTTGAAAATGGTTGGAAAGTTGTAGGCGGCGATTTTGTGGGTGCTGAGGATGGAACTGGTGTTGTTCATATTGCTCCAGCATTCGGTGAAGATGATTTGAATTTGGGTAAAGAAAAGAATTTGCCATTTGTTCAACATGTGGGAATGGATGGAATTATAAAAAAAGAGGCGGGAGAATTTGCTGGAATGCATATAAAACCAACCGATGATAGAACTGCGACTGATGTGGAAATTATTAAATTTTTAGCCAAAAATGGAACTCTTTTTGCAAAAGAAAAATACGAACATAGTTATCCTCATTGTTGGAGATGTGACACTCCACTGATGAATTATGCAACTAGTTCTTGGTTTGTTAAAGTTGCTGATATAAAATCAGATGCACTTGATTTGGCTAAGGAAATCAAGTGGTCTCCGCAGCACATAAAAGAGGGGCGCTTTGGAAAATGGCTTGAAGGTGCGCGTGATTGGTCAATTTCGCGTCAGCGTTTTTGGGCTTCTGTAATACCAATTTGGAAATGCGAATGTGGCGAACAAAAAGTTTTTGGCAGTGTAATGGAACTGGAAGCTGCTAGCGGTGAAAAAATAACAGATTTGCATAAACATATTGTTGATAAAATTGTGCTTAAATGTGATGCTTGCGGGCAGGATATGCATCGCATCCCAGACGTGTTGGATACTTGGTTTGATTCTGGCTCAATGCCGTATGCTCAACAGCATTATCCTTTTGAAAATGCTGAGCAATTTGAAAATAATTTTCCAGCTGATTTTATTGCGGAGGGCGTAGATCAAACACGTGCCTGGTTTTATTATTTGCATATTATTGCCAGTGCAGTTAAAAAAGCACCAGCGTTTAAAAATGTAATTGTGAACGGAACAGTTTTGGCAGAGGATGGAAAGAAAATGAGTAAACGTTTTTCAAATTATCCTGATCCACAACTCATGCTTGATAAATATGGTGCGGATTCGATCAGATTTTATCTAATGAGCTCGCCAGTAGTGGCTGCGCAAAACTTGAATTTTTCTGAAAAAGATGTGGCGGAAATTGTGCGAGGAATGATGCGAATGCTTTGGAATTCGTATTCCTTTTTTGTGCTGTACGCTAATATTGATAAGTGGGAACATAATGATCAATTTCAGCATTCAACCGCAACAAATTTGTTGGATCGATGGATTCTTTCTGAACTTAACACCTTGGTGATAGCAGTTCACAGTGGAATGGAAAATTATGAATTGCATCGAGCTGCTCGAGCATTTCCAAAATTTATTGATGATATGTCAAACTGGTATGTTCGAAGATCGCGCAAGCGTTTTTGGAAATCAGAAAATGATGGCGACAAAAATGAAGCATATGCAACGCTTCATCACGTGCTTGTGACACTGGCTAAAATGATGGCACCGTTTTCACCTTTTATCGCTGAAGAAATTTATAAAAATCTGACCCAGCCTTCGCAAAGCTCCGGCGGGCAGGCTGGCAAGGAGTCTGTGCATTTGGCTGATTTGCCGACGGGAGATTATCATCACGTCGATGAGCTTTTGAATGATCAAATGCACAGTGTTCGTGAGATTGTGACTCAAGGTTTGCAACTTCGCTCTCAAGCTAAAATTAAAGTTCGTCAACCGCTTGCAAAAGTGACAATCAAGGAAGTTATTCTTGATGAACTTGCAGAAATAATTAAGGAAGAACTTAATGTGAAAGAAATTCTTGTTGATGAAAATCAGCAGGATAATATTATTTTGGATGTTGAGATAACTGAAGAATTGGCTCAAGAGGGAGTGGCGCGAGAAATAGTTCGGCACATCCAAGAGATGCGTAAAGAAGCAGGCTATGATGTTGACAATCGCATCAAAGTGTGCTATAATGGAAAATCGGAAGAACTTGAGAAATTTAATGCCTTAATTGCCAAAGAAACCCTTGCTGATGCCATTACTGAAGGATTTTGCCAAGATGCTGATTTGGCTAAAGAGCTTAAATTGGATGAAAAAGTGCTAGTAATTTCTATTAAAAGATGATATAATTTCTTTACATAGTAGGTTCTTTTTATAGTGATTTTGTTAGTGGTAAATATTTTTTTCCAAACCAATCCTGAGGAAATCAGGAGAAAGGAGTTAATTGTGGAAAGCTCACAGTATACGCCATATTCAATTCAACCAGGGGACGAGAAATGCGAATTTGACCTTTTTGCAAAATCTATTGTTACAGAAGAGGTAAAAGAAGAAGATGATCAGGAAAATAATTTCTCCCCCGTACCAAATTCTTGGCTTATGGGAAAAGAAATTATGATTATCACTCTTGTTATGTCTGTGGCAACAGCTGTTTCCTTGTACGCGTTCTATTTAATTTTTCCGGTATAAGGGAATTAATCTTGGGTCACACGGGGCAATTGCTTTGTGTGACCTTTTTATTTTCCTAAAAAACCCTATAATTAAGCAATGGAATATAAATACACTGGGATTATCTTGAATAAGAGGAATGTGGGTGAAACTGATAGGATTTATACAATCTATACTCTTGAAGGCGGAAAAGTTCGTTCACTTGCCAAGGGTGTGCGCAAATCGCATGCCAAGCTAGCGGCATCACTTGAAAACATTACTTTGGCGGACATTACAATTGTTAGAACGCGTGGACTTGGAAAAATAACCGGTTCGATTATTGAAAACAATTTTATCTCACTTAAGCGAGATTGCGATGCACTTTTGGAAACTTTTGCTGGACTCAATATTTTTGAGAAACTGGTTGATTTTGAAAGTCCTGACAAAAAAGTTTTTTTATTGCTTAAGGAATATTTGGAAGCAGTTAATGAATGTTCATCAAAGGAAAACATAGAAAAACATATCATAATAAGACTGGGGTTTATTGTGAAGCTTTTGGATGCGCTGGGGTATACTATTGAAGTTGACAACTGTGTTTCTTGTGGAAAAAAATTAGCGCAAGATTTTCTTTGTTTCAGTTCTCAGCAAGGCGGCGCAATATGCCAGCATTGCAGCAATGGCAGTGACAGCTGTGTTTTGTCTGTGCGTACAAACACCATAAAAATGCTCAGATTATTTTTGAAAAATAAAATTAAATCTTTAACCAAAATTAAGGCTACGCAAGATGATTGCGACGGTGTGCGTTTGGTTGTTGATGATTTTTTAAGATGGACACTGTAAGACAATAACCAAGATACAAGATACAATAATCAAACAAAACTTAAATCTCAAAATTCAAAACCGAGCCAGTTTGGTGTTTGTATTTTGATTTTTGTATCTTAAAAATAAAAATTTTTGAGAAAAGTGTTTTTTATAGTATAATTATAATAATCTCAAAAATTAATATAGAAACAAAAGTATGCCGCTTAATGATCTTAATAGGGAATTGTATAATCCAAATTCTGAGGATTTGGTCAATAGGAATCATGAGCAAAGTGGTTATGATCCAAAAGCAAGTGTTGGTCAGCGCTTGAGTCCTTTTGAACAGGAACAGCAATGGAACCAGCCGCAAAAAGGTTTTTCTCCTTCGCAAAAAAAGAAACTCTGGATAGGAGTGTCTATTTTTGCATTGATTCTGCTTATAATTGGAGGTGCCTTTTTTTATCGTTGGTGGACCAAGAATGCCTTTCATCAAGATCGCGTGAGCATTTCTTTCGAGGGTCCGACGGAAACGGATAGTACTCAGATAACTAAATATATCATTCACTACACCAATAATAATCGCGCTACGCTTAAGAATGCTGAAATAGAGCTTAGCTATCCTGAAAATTTTCAACCGACTGATAATCTTAATTTGAAATATGTGAGTCCTTCTGCTAGCAAAATATTTATTGGAGACATCAAACCAAATATTAGTGGTCAAGTTGAATTGAAAGGAATTTTTTACGCACCTAAAGATTTTCCAGTTTATTTGCGCGGCGAGATTCATTTTGTTCCGTCAAATGGCACTGTTGAACTTTCAATGAGCAATCAAATAGGGGTAAATATTACTGCGGCGCCAGTATTCTTGGGTGTCGCTGCACCTCAGCAGGCAGTTGATGGAGATGGCTTAGAATATGTTATTGATTATAAGAATCTTGATGTGAGAAGAATTGGCGATGTGCAAATTCGCGTTACATTTCCCCAGGGTTTTGAGATGGGAAGTTCTCAGCCAGCATCATCAGAAAAAAATTCTTATTGGTATGTCGGAAATTTGGAGCCAGATCAGGGAGGAAAAATAACCATTCAAGGAAAAATTAAAGGAAGTGCTAATGAAGCAAAGGGTATCACTGTTTCACTTGGGCATATGGGCAATGAAAATGAATTCATTGTGTATAACAAACAAGAATTAACAACTCGTATTGTTTCTCCGGTTTTATCTTTGGTGCAAACATTGGATGGGAAAAGTGGCAGTGTTGTTGTGGCGGGAGAACTTCTTAAATATGTAGTAACATATCAAAACACTGGCGATACTGGTTTGCGAGATGCAATTGTGACTGCAGAAATAAAAGGAAGTGCGCTGGATTTTTCCAAAATAAGCGTAGAAAAAGGATCATATGACAGTGCAAAAAATCTTATAATCTGGAAAGCTTCTGACGTGCCTGAATTGGCAAATATTAATCCAAAAGCCAAGGGAGTGGTGCGTTTTACAATTCCAGTAAAGGCGATTATTCCAGTTGAAAATAAATTGGATAAAAACTTTGTCATTTCTTCGCTTGCGAAAATTGATAGTCCTGATATTCCGACACCTATAGATTCAAATAAAATTATTGGAAGCAATAAGCTTGAATTGAAGGTTGCTTCAAAAGTAATTTTTGAGACCAATGGATATTATTCTGATGCTAAAATAAAAAATTCCGGACCAATTCCACTTGAAACCGGAAAAGAAACTACGTTCACGATTCATTGGCAAATTATCAACGTTTCTAATGATATTTCCGAGGCTAAAGTTGTTTCTGCTTTGCCATCTGGCGTGCGCTGGGTGGATCAAGTTTTTCCTCCAAATGAAAAAATTTCATATAATGCTAGAACCAATCAGCTTGTCTGGGAGGCTGGAAAAATCTTGGCAGGAGCTGGAGTTCTTGGTTTGCCACGAGAAGTTGCTTTTCAAATTGGCGTGACACCTCAGGCTAGTCAAATTGGCAATGCACTGGATTTGCTTAAAGAATCTGTTTTTACTGCGAAAGATGACTTTGTTGAACAGGAAATAATGCTTAAGAATAATATGAAAAGTACAATATTGCCGGAAGACAAAACTGTAGGATTTATGAATGGTAAAGTGATTAAATAAAATACAACATACAACATACAAAATACAACAAAAAAGAGAAGATATGTCTTTACATCCCTTCTTTTTTTTGATAGAGTGATATGATGTTTGAATTATTGTTACAAAAAAATAATAAGCGCATTGGAAAACTGCACACTAAGAGCGGAGTTATTGAAACGCCGTTTTTTATGCCGATTGCAACCAAGGGTGCGGTAAAAAATGTTTCACCTGAGGATTTGATTGCTGTTGGGGCGCAGATTGTGCTTGGCAATACATATCATCTCTGGCTTAGGCCAGGAGATGAACTCATTGCTAAGGCTGGAGGACTTCATAAATTTATGAATTGGAATGGTCCTATTTTGACAGACTCGGGAGGATATCAAGTTTTTTCTTTGGGTGCGCGCGCCAAGGAAAAATATGGATCAAGCGGGGTTTCTCTTGCTGAAAAAGGCGTTAATTTTATTGATCCAATCAATGGCAGCAAGCATTTTATGTCGCCGGAAAAATCCATTGACATTCAACTTAATCTCGGTAGTGATATGATTATGGTGCTGGATGAATGCCCACCCTTTCCGTGTTCTCACAAGGATGCAAAAAAATCTTTGGAGCTTACAACAAGGTGGGCAGCTCGTTGCTTTAAACATTTTCACAAGAAGGTGGCTGAAAATTCGGAAAAATATGTAAAAGGTAGACCGCTTTTATTTTGTATTGTGCAGGGAAGTATATATGAAGACTTGAGAAAGGAGAGTGTGCACCAATTGATGAGTATTGATTTTTCCGCTCTAGGTGGGCCAGTTTCAGGCTGGGATGGATATGCCATTGGAGGTGTTGCAGTAGGAGAGCCCAGAAAACACCTCTATGATATTTTAAAGTGGGTGGTTCCATTTCTGCCAGTTGATAAGCCTCGCTATTTGATGGGCTTGGGTAAACCAGAAGAATTGGCGGCTGCAGTGGAAGCTGGGATGGATATGTTTGATTGTGTGATTCCTACGCGCGAAGGAAGACATGGGCGATTGTTTCGCTGGCGCGAAATGTCAAATGTCAAATATCAAATATCAAATGCTATGGAGGGTAATTCTTTTTATGAAACGATAAACATTAATAACGAACAATTTAAAGAGGATTTTACCCCTATAGATTCGCAGTGTGATTGTTATGCTTGTAAAAACTTCACTAAAGCCTATCTTAATCACTTGCTTAGGACTGATGAACCATTTTTTTTAAAGCTTGCCTCGGTGCATAACCTGAGGTTCTATCATAGACTAATGGAACTTCTTCGTAAATAATAACAATGGGCATTGAATATATTAAATTATGAAATATTTTCAATTGATGTTGCGTATAAGTGATAGAAGTGCCTCTAATTAACAAAAATAATTATTAAAAGCAGGTATTTTAACAATTTTACTACCTTTTAATTGGTAGGAACGAATTAATTTAAAAAGCCATTTTGGCAATTTTACTACCTTTTAATTGGTAGGAGCGAATTGACAGGGTCGGTTAATAAAAAAGTATGAAAAAAGCAGTGAAAAAAATTGGTAAGCAGCCAGATAAGCAGTTTTTGGAAGTTAACAAGTTTTTAAAAATTGTGTCTGATGAAAACAGGTTGAGAATTTTGGTGTTGCTTGAGAAAGGTTCTTTGAATGTAACTGATATTCATAGTAAATTAAAACTTCCTCAGAATCTAACATCCCATCATATTTCTAAGTTGAAAAGTGTTGATCTTTTGGTGGAAAAAAGAGAGGGAACATTCAGACACTATAGCGTCAATGCAAAGAAAATCAAGGAATACAATCAAATGTTTTTGAAGCTTATGAATGTGTAATATCTGATTTTTTCGTATTTCAAATTAAACGAACTACTTATCCACAGTAGTTCGTTTTTTTTGTGAACAATTTGTGTACTGTTTTGGTTTTTTATGTTAATATTATATTAATTAGATGCGCTGAAATTGTGCAAGCTGTTTTGTGGATTTAAAAGAAACATAAAAATAAAATAACCCCAGTGAAATAGTATTTTGAGTACAAAATAATTTCACGGGGCAAGAAAAATGATCGAGCCATGTATAAAGGTTGACCAGCTCAGGGTTATATATAACAAAGGAAAGTCCAACGAAGTTCGTTCGTTGGATGGTGTTAGTGTGGAAATTTATCCTGAAGAATATATTATTATTTATGGACCTTCTGGTTGTGGGAAGTCGACTTTATTGTATGGAATTTCAGGACTTCAGGCTCCGACGTATGGCGATGTGATTGTGCAGGGAAAAAATCTTGCACAAATGACAAAGCGGGAAACGGTGGAGTTTCATCAGACACGAGTAGGAATGGTTTTTCAAGCCTTTTATCTTATTGAAACGCTGACTGTTTTGGACAATGTTTGTTTGCCTAAAGTTTTTCGTGGTGAAAATCTGAAAGAAAGGCGCGAAAAAGCAATGGAACTTTTGAGACGTTTTAGCATTTCCGAGCAGGCCGATAAATTTCCGGCACAACTTTCTGGTGGTCAAAAACAACGTGTTTCTATCGCTCGAGCCTTGGTAAACAATCCAGAGATTATTTTGGCTGATGAACCCGTGGGGAATTTGGACAGTGAATCTGCGCAAAATGTGCTGGATATTTTTAAAGAAATCAATGAAATTGACAAGAAAACGTTGATTATGGTTACTCATAATCCGGAGCACCTTATTTATGCCGATCGCATCATTCATATGAAGGACGGAAAGAAAGTTAGTGAGGAAGTAAATCACGACAAGCGTCCTAAGGAAGCGTTGATCAAAGATGTTGCTGCGACGCCAGATGAAATTTCTAGCGAGCTTAAACTTTTGATGCGCACATTTAAAAATTTGTCATTGCAACAGGTTGGAGTTTTGCTCATTCCCTTTAAAGCAAAGCAATTGCTTACGCATATTATTTCGGAACTCAATGAGGAGCAGGTTGGTGCTGCTGAAAATTTGTTGAAAGAATTTTTGTTTAAAAATATTGATAGCACGGGACTTTCAGAAAAATTGGATTTGGATTTTGACAAAGGTGGTGCTGGCTGGAACAAAATAAGAGCAATGTCGTTTACTGATCGCACGAAAAAAATCTTGTCGCAAGCTGAAATTTTAAACAGCGATCAAGAAACAAATATCATTACATTTTCAGATTATTTGGCAGACTTGTATCATTTGAAACTTGATGATGAAATAACGCTTCGATTCAGGTCATTTATAAAATTGCGAGTGGAAAACAGGATTGATAGATTTGGGCTTCAGCAACGACTTGATACATCAAAGAAGCTAGGTGGCGCAGGATTATACAAAGGCAGCGCTGAAAAGGTTGTTCGTGAGGTGGAACTTATAATGTTATTAAAATATTCAGCGTAAGCTTGCAAACATACAAAAATTTACAAAAGTAGGAAATTACAAAAAAATAAAATATGAGATTTATAGATTTGTTCAAATTATCAACCAGAATGTTTAAAGCGAGAACTTCTCGAACGCTTTTGACTGTTTTGGGTATGAGTATTGGTATTGGTGCTATTTTGTTTTTGGTTTCTTTGGGTTATGGACTTCAAAAGACTTTGCTGGAAAGAATCACAACATCGGATTCTCTTTTGACTTTGGATATTTCTGAGGCAAAATCAGGAATTGTTTCTTTGGATAATGAAATGATCAAAAAAATCGAAGCTATGCCAGGGGTTGAAGATGTGAGTCCCGCCTTTCAAATTACCACACAAGGACATCTGGATGATCTTTCTGCTGACTTGGTTACTATCGGTTCCAAGCCTTCGTTTTTGAAATTGGGTGGATACAAACCAAGCAAGGGTGTGCTGCTTAGCGATGATAATCAAAACGGCATTGTTATAAGCAGCGCAGTTGGACAAGTTTTTGGTAAAACTGTTGATGAAATGCTTGGAAAGGATATGACATTTTCGTTTTTTGTGCCAAGAGCTGCTGCCACTGTTGATGACGCGGGCAACACTTCTGATGCTCAATCGCAAAGTGATTTTGAAAAAGTTGACAGTGAAATACGATACAAAATTATTGGAGTTATTGAAGGCGAGGACAACGTTGTATACGTCAACAAAGCATCTCTTAATGATTTGAAAATTGATAAATATGGACAGGTTAAAGTTAAGACAAAATCAAATGGGGAAATGGGTATTATTCGAGATGCAATTTTGGAATATGGCCTTTTGGTTTCATCTCTTTCTGACACTGTTGATCAAGCAAACCAAATTTTTAAAGTCGTGCAGATAATCCTGATGCTTTTTGGAATTATTGCTTTGGTTGTTTCTGCTATTGGTATGTTTAATACAATGACAATCACACTGCTTGAAAGAACGGAAGAAATTGGAATTATGAAGTCGATCGGAGCTTCCGATATGGGTATTTCCGTTATGTTTTTTATGGAATCTGCAATTATGGGATTCTTGGGTGGTTGCGCCGGAGTTGCAATTGGCTGGCTTGGAGGACAAGGATTCAACGTCATCATTAATATGGTAGCAGTGAGATTTGGTGGACAATCAGTGAGTCTTTTTTATAGTCCTACTTGGTTTATTCTCGCAATTCTGGCCTTTTCCGGGATTGTCGGATTCTTCACTGGACTTGTTCCAGCACGTCGTGCTAGCAAGATTGACCCATTGGATGCTTTGAGGTATAAATAAAAGAGTCTTTTTTTTTAACTCTTTTATCTTTGAGGAATGGAATTACTTTACGGAAAACCGGTGGCGGAAAAAATATTAAATCGTTTGAAAAACGATATTTTAATGTGTGCTCAAAAACCAGAATTGGCTGTCATCTTGGTGGGCAAGGATGAGGCATCGCAGTTGTATGTAAATCTTAAAGAAAAAAAGGCCAAGGAAATTGGCATGAATTTTGTTCGCTATGATTTTTCTGAAAATGTTTCTCAGGAAAATATTTTATCTCAAATTGAAAAACTTAATGCTGATGACAGTGTTAATGGTATAATCGTGCAACTTCCTTTGCCGAAAAATTTTGATACGCAAAAAATCATATCAAGTATTGATCCTAAAAAAGATGTTGATGGATTTCATCCGACAAACACTGAACTTTTCTTGAAAGGTGAAACTGGTATTTTACCAGTTTTTCCCCGTGCAATCATGCATTTAATTGAAAGTGCTGGTGAAAAATTAAATGGAAAAACTGGTATCGTAATTTCAAATTCAGCTGAATTTGGGCAAATAATGAGCGCGATGCTTGAGCGTCAAAATATAGCTTCAGGGTATGTTTTGACTGAAAATATACCTTCGAAACTCGGGGAAATTAAGGGTGCAGATATCGTGGTAAGCGCTGTGGGCTCGCCAGGGCTTCTTGGGGGTCAAATGTTTAAAGATGGCTCTATTATTGTTGATGGTGGTATTGAAAAAGTGGGCGACAGTGTTTTGGGAGATGTTGATTTTGCTTCAACAGAAGCTCTTTCTGGTTTCATCACGCCTGTTCCAGGTGGGGTTGGACCACTCACGATTGCTTGTCTTTTAGAAAACACTTTTTTAGCCTTTGAGGCTCAACAAAAGGAAAAATAGTATTGATCTTGCGTATATTGTATGATATTATAAAAACAACTTAATAAGGGTTGTTTTTTTGTCTTTCTTCTAAAAAAATGGATTGTCGTAATTGTATTGTTTATTTTTTCACAGAAAAACAATTGCAACTTTTGACATAACACCAAGGAGACTTGTTTTAAGTGTAAAAATAAACAATACGATTACTCTTTTTTGTTTTGTATTTTTGTATAATTTTGTAAGTTTGTAGACCTATGGAAAAATATATACCAAGCGACATTGAAAAAAAATGGCAAAAATATTGGGAGGATAATGGAACTTATAAAAATTATTCTCGCGAGAAAAAATTCTATGCTCTGGATATGTTTCCGTATCCATCTGGTGTGGGGTTGCATGTGGGTCATCCGAAAGGATATATCGCAACTGATGTTGTGAGTCGGTTTAAGATGCTTAATGGATATAGTGTGCTTCATCCAATGGGGTGGGATGCTTTTGGTTTGCCAGCAGAAAATTATGCTATAAAAAATAAAACCAATCCTAATATTTTTACAGCTAAAAGTATTGCGAATTATAAGAAACAATTAGAGATGTTTGGTTTTACTTATGATTGGGATAGAGAAATTAACACAACTGATCCTCAATATTATAAATGGACGCAATGGATATTTTTGAAACTTTTTGAAAAAGGGTTGGCCTATGAATCAAATGCACCGATCAATTGGTGTCCAAGTTGCAAGACCGGACTTTCCAATGAGGATTTGGAGGATGGAAAATGTGAACGTTGTGGCAGTGAAGTTGAGCAAAAACCGATGAGACAATGGGTTTTAAAAATGACAGATTATGCTGATAGATTATTGTACGATTTGGATAGTTCAGAATTGGATTGGGAAGATATGATTGTTGATCAGCAAAAGAATTGGATTGGAAGAAGTGAAGGTGTTCAATTTGAAATGAAAATTAAGGATAGTGATGAAAAAATTGAAGTTTATACTACCAGAATTGATACTGCTTTTGGAATTACCTATGCTGTGGTTGCTCCAGAGCATCCAATTATTGAAAAACTCAAAGACAAAATTTCAAATTATGCAGAGGTTGCACAATACGTTGCTGATGCAAACAAAAAAACAAATCTTGAAAGAACTGAATTGCAAAAAGAAAAAACTGGCAAAAAATTAGAGGGGATTAATGTTATAAATCCTTTTACTAATGAGGCTGTCCCGCTTTTTGTGGCTGATTATGTTATTGGTGGATATGGCACAGGTGCAGTAATGGCAGTGCCGGCGCATGATGAAAGGGATTTTGAATTCGCAAATAAAAAAGAGCTTCAAATAAAATATACAATTATTCCTGAATATGGCCGGAATAGAAAACCCTTGCTTGGTAAACCTGACGGACAGACATATGAGGGAATTGAAATGTTAAAGGCGCAGATTTTGAACGATACGAATGATGAATGCATTAGATCTATTTTGGCTAGTCAAATAATTTCTAAAAGGGCATATACTGTTGATGGTATACTGATAAATTCAGGCAGTTACTCTATATTAACTTCCAAACAGGCGCGGGAAAAAATGGCTGATTGGTTGGAAAAAGAAAAAATTGGAAAAAGAAAAGTTAATTATAAAATGCGCGATTGGGTGTATTCTCGTCAGCGTTATTGGGGGGAGCCAATCCCAATTGTTCATTGTGAAAAATGTGGAGCTGTTGCAGTTCCTGAGCAGCAATTGCCAGTGATGCTTCCTGACGTTGAAAATTATGAACCGACTGGTACAGGAGAAAGTCCGCTTGCAGCAATCACTGATTGGGTGAATACTATTTGTCCAAAATGTGGAGGACCAGGGAAAAGGGAAACAAATACTATGCCACAATGGGGAGGATCTTCTTGGTATTATTTGCGATATATTGATCCAAAAAATGATAAGGAATTAGTTAATAAAGAACTTGAGAAAGAGTGGATGCCAGTTGATTTGTATGTTGGTGGTGCTGAACACGCTACGCGTCATCTCCTGTATGCACGTTTTTGGCATAAGTTTTTATACGACATTGGAGTGGTTTCAACAATTGAACCGTTTAAAAAATTATTACACGTAGGACTTATCATGGCTGAAGATGGAAGAAAAATGAGTAAGCGTTGGAATAATGTTGTTAATCCTGATGAAATTATTGGTGAATTTGGCGCTGATGCGATGCGCTTGTATGAAATGTTTATGGGACCATTCACTCAAAGTATTGCCTGGAGTACCTCTGGGGTAAGTGGCGTGCGAAGATTTTTGGATAAGGTTTGGAATTTACAAGAAAAAACGACAATTGATAATATAGCAAGTGATAAAAAAATAACTTCACTTCTTCACAAAACGATTAAAAAGGTTACTGAGGATATTGAAAATTTTAGATTTAACACGGCCATATCTGCGATGATGATTCTGGTTAATGCAATGGAAAAAGAACCATCTATTTCAGTATCACATTATGAAACACTTCTAACCCTTTTGAGTTCGTTTGCTCCGCATATCACTGAAGAACTTTGGGAAAAAATTGGACATAAAGAATCCATCTTCTTGCAGGACTGGCCTAAGGTTGATGAAAAATATTTGCAGGATGAAGAAATTGAAATGGTTGTGCAAGTGAATGGAAAAGTGCGTGAACGTTTGATGGTGGCGAATGATGTCACTGAAGATGAAGCGAAAGAAACAGCACTTGAAAGTGATAAGGTTAAGGTTTTTACTGATGGAAAAGAAATAAAGAAAATTATCTTTGTTCCGGGAAAATTGATTAATATTGTTGTGATTTAAAAGTATTCTCACTCATACCCAGTTGTATATTTTTAAGTAAAAATAAAAATGCAAATAGTAATATTAGCTGCTGGTCGCGGAACAAGAATGAACGAACTTACTGATGACGTTCCCAAGCCAATGTTGGAAATAAACGGTAAACCAATCCTTGCTTATAAGTTGGAAGCACTTCCTGCTGAAATTAAGGAGGTTATTTTTGTCATTGGATATTTGGGAAATCAAATCCAGCAATATTTTGGAGATTCGTATGCTGGTAAAAAAATTTCTTATGTTGTACAGGAGCAGTTGAATGGAACGGGCGGTGCGGTACATTTAGTTAAAGATTTAGTAGTGGATGATTTTTTGGTTATGATGGGTGATGATTTGTATGTGAAGGGTGATATTGAAAATTGTATGAAAAATGATTTGGCTGTGTTAGGGTTTGAGGTTAATAATCCAAATAAATTTGGGATTATATTATCAGATGAAAATAAAAATCTTTTGAAAATTATAGAGAAACCCAAAATGGCTGGTCCGGCATTAGCCAATATTGGTCTTTATAAATTAAACAAAAATTTTTTTGATTATCCATTAGTTTCTATTGGAAATGGGGAATATGGTTTGCCGCAAACTTTGGCGTTGATGACTAAAGATTATCAAGTGAAAGTTGAAAAGACAATTGATTGGTTTCCAATTGGCAATCCTGCTGATCTGGAAAAAGTTAAAACAGAAATAGGTAGATTTATTTAAATAGATTTATGCAAAGAAAAAAGGTTGTTACAATTGGTGGAGGCACAGGAAGCTTTATGTTGCTTAGTGGACTGAAAAAATATCCAGTGGATATTTCGGCGATTGTTTCAATGGCAGATGATGGTGGTTCAACCGGAGTGTTGCGAGATGAATTGGGAGTTCTTCCTCCAGGGGATGTTAGGCAATGTTTGGTGGCGCTTAGTGATTCATCCGAGGCACTTCGAGAATTGATGAATTATCGCTTTGAAGAAGGTGGACTCAAAGGACATAGTTTTGGAAATTTATTTTTGTCTGCTCTGGAAAAAACAAGTGGAAATTTTAGTAAGGGGGTTGAGGAAGCGATAAAGATTTTAAATGTGAAAGGGCAAGTTATTCCTGTTACAAATCAGGATACTAATTTGTTTATGGAATTAAAAAATGGAAAATTGCTTAAGGGTGAAAATGAAATTAATCATAATCACAAGATTGAAACAATCGGCATTGAGAAAAATTTCTTAATGCCAACAGCCCAGGCAAATAAAAAAGCAATTAAAAGTATTTTGGAAGCAGATTTAATCGTTATTGGTCCAGGGAATCATTATTGTAGTATCATACCCAATTTATTGGTAAAGGGAATATCTCAGGCAATTTGCAAATCAAAAGCAACTGTTGTGTATAATTGTAATTTGGTTAATAAGCACGGCCACACGGAAACATTCTCTCTGGATGAATATGTTGATTCGATAAATTATTATTTAGGAAGAAAAAGAGTTGATTTTGTTACATATAATTCCAAGAAACCAACCGCCAACTTGATTAAGCGATATGAGAGTCAAAAAGAATTATTAATTCCATTTGATATCAATTTGCGCTCAAAGAGAACGTATCGAGTTTTGCGTAGTGATATTTTGAATAGCAAAAAAATTAGTTTCAGTCCTAGTGATATTTTGGCAAGTAAACGTGCTTTCATTCGTCATGATAGTGACAAGTTGGCTAAAGTGCTTATGATGATTTTGGAGCTTGGCGAATATGAAAGTATAATTAAAGAAATTATTTAGTCTTTAAAATATAAAAAATTTAAACAATTGTGGATGAAATAAAAAAAGAAGCAGAAAAAATTTCTCAGCAGAATTTGCCAGAAAAAATGTTGACTCTTTCTGAATTTCGAAGAGAGCTTGGCATTCCTTTGGTTTTGGCGAAAAAATTGATTATTTGGGGCGAGGTTGAAGCAGTAAAAGCAATTGATGGAACGCTTCGAATTGCAGCTCCGGAAGTTGCAGTTGCAAAAATACTTATTGGAACACCGATTAAAAAAGCTTATTTATTCGTGCGAGCCTTGGGCCCGGGATTAATTACAGGGGCATCTGATGATGATCCAGGTGGAATTGGAACGTATAGTGCGGTTGGTGCAAAATTCGGTCTGAGCATTTTGTGGATGGCTGCCTGGCTTTTGCCGATGATGTTGGCCATTCAGGAAACTTGCGCGCGAATTGGTATTGTTACAAACAAGGGTTTGGCTGCAGTGCTTAAAAAATATTTTAGAAGAAGAACGGTTATGTCCGCAGTGCTTCTTTTGATGATTGCGAATGTTGTGAACATTGGAGCTGATCTTGGTGCAATGGCAGCATCTCTCGAAATGGTAACAAATATCAATTATGCTGTAGGTGCAATATTTTTTGCTGCCGTGATAATATTGCTGGAAGTTTTTGTGAAATATCACACCTATGTGAAAGTTTTGAAATGGCTGACGCTTTCTGTTTTTGCGTACATCGTTGCAGGTTTTATGACGCATCCAAATTGGTCGATTATTTTTAAAAATTCCTTCATACCGCAAATATCTTTTTCTAAAGAATATATTTTTGCTATGATTGCAGTTTTTGGAACCACTATTACCCCGTATCTTTTTTTCTGGCAAGCCTCAGAAGAAGTCGAAGATGGAAAAATGAATCATAATGGATACAAGAAAAAATTTGTTCATTCAAGAGTTTCCAATATGCGCAATGATGTTAATTTTGGAATGATTTTGGCTAATATTGTTTTTTTCTTTATTGTTCTTACAACAGCAAATGTTCTTTTTGCAAATGGCATAACCAACATTGATTCAGCGCAAGATGCAGCACTAGCGCTTCGTCCGCTGGCGGGAGATTATGCTTTCTTGCTTTTTGCAATTGGCATCATTGGCACGGGATTGTTGGCAGTTCCAATCTTGGCAGGAAGTGGAGCGTATGCGCTTAGCGAGCTTATGAGTTGGAACAGTGGTTTGGAAGAAAAATTTTCCAAGGCCAGAGGTTTCTACTTGGTTATTATCATTTCTATTTTTGTTGGCCTCGCGATGAATTTCTTGGGCATTAATCCCATCTCTGCTTTGTATTGGTCAGCATTTTTAAATGGAATCATTGCTTTGCCTCTTCTTGCTATCATAATGAAAATTGGAGGCGATAAGCGGATAATGGGAAATGAGACAAATCCATTTTGGGTAAAAATATTTGGATGGTTGGCTGTAATAGTGATGGCGATCGCTCTTGTCGGGATGATAATTGTAAATGTGATTTAAAATTATGTTTGAAATAAAAATCGTACAATATTTTAACAGGATTGGCTCAAAAAATTTCGATGATTTTTTGGCGCTGGTTAATTCCATAAGATTTCTTGCAATTTTTTGGGTCGCAATTATAATAATTGCAATAATTAAACATCCGGAAATAATAAATTCTTTTCTTGTGGCTGTCGGAATTGTTACAATTTTACATTTTGGTATTACGGAGGGAATTATGAAGCACCTGCTTTTGTATTTTGTTCCTAAAAGGAAACGCCCATATGTTGCATATCCGGATCTGATAAAATCAATTGGAAAAAAATTTAGCGACTCCTCATTTCCATCAAGTCATATGGCAAGCACCGTTGCGATGCTTTTTGTTGTCATTGCTTTTTACCCTTCGTTACTTTTCCTGTCCGTTATCTTTGTTTTGGTTATGGCATTTTCACGTTTGCACAGTGGAATGCATTATCCCTCGGATATTTTGGCGGGAATTATTCTTGGTTTACTGTACGGCTGGATAGCAATGGAAATATTAAAAAGTGTATCCTGAATTACTTTATGAACCTTACAAACCTTAAAAACTTTTTAACTAATGTATGAAAATATTTATTGATTTTGATGACGTTATTTTTAACACGAAAAAATTCAGAGAAGATTTGGAGGCACTTTTTGATTTAAATGGCGTTTCAAAAGAAATTTTTCAAAAATATTATGCTGATCCAAAAGATCAAAGAGCTATTAAAACATTTAACCCGTGGTTGCAGGCAGAGCGCATAGGCAGGGTTATGGATTTTGATGTAAACAAATTAACGGAAGCAATTAATGAATTTGTCTTAGATATTTCTAAATATGTATTCGTGGACGTTGTAGACTTTGCAAATATACTCGGATCCAAAAATATATATGTTGTTTCCTATGGCGATTTGGAATTTCAACATAAAAAAATTGATGGTTCTATGATAGGTAAATATTTGGATAATATTGTTGTTACTGAAAACCTTAAATCTGAAATTATAAGTAAAATAATTGCAGAAGATAATCTGGAGAAGAATGAAGAGATATTTTTTCTGGATGATCGCATTGAACAGATTCGAGACGTAAAAGAAAAATTTCCTGAAATAATTTCAATATTGGTAAAACGTCCAGAAGGTCGTTATCAGGAAATGCAAAAAGAAGATTGCTGTGACTATGAAGTGCATAATTTGATGGAAGCTGAGAAGATAATTAAAAATATTGAAAAGAACTAATTTTAGGACTTACGCATTTTCTCAACTATTTCTTATTTGGCACGCTTTTGGATAAATACTCAATATCTAAAAGCTCAAAGAGTCGCTGTCGCCAACCTGCCTACCGGCAGGCAGGCAATTGGCCAAAAAAGAAATGTTTCGAAATGCGTAACTTCTGAATTTTTGTATGGATATTGAAAAACTGCAGCAATTTTTGCAAGACAATAATTTGCCCAAGTTTCGCTTGGGACAAATTCAAAAAGCCATTTTTGCCGATGGTGTTTCTTCGTTTGGGGAAATAACAACACTTTCCAAGGATTTGCGAGAAAAAATGGAAAATGAAATGCGGTTGCTTTCTTTTGATGTTGAAAAAGTTTTAGTGGCTAATGATGGGCAGTCGATTAAGGCGCTCTTGAAATTGCATAGTGGTGATCTTATTGAAACAGTTCTTATTTCTCCAAAGCCGGGTGTTTGGTCGGCCTGTATTTCTTGCCAGGTTGGCTGCGCGATGGGATGCAGATTTTGTGCAACTGGTAAAATGGGTTTTAAACGCGACCTTACTGCTGAAGAAATTACTGATCAAATTTTATTTTGGCGCCAGTATTTAAAGAAAAATTTCAAATCTTTTCAAAATTCGAAATTCGAAATTCAAAATTATAATGTTGGAAACATTGTGTATATGGGGATGGGGGAGCCATTTAATAATTGGGAAAATGTGGCTGAAAGTATTAAGGTTTTGACTGATGAAAAACTTTTTGGTTTTGGTTCTCGTAGTATTTCAGTTTCAACTTCAGGTATTGCTGATGGTATTGAGAGAATGGCCACGGAATTTCCGCAGGTAAACTTGGCAATCTCGCTGCATTTTGCTAGTGATGAAAAACGCGACCGTTTTATGCCAGTCAATAAAAAAGACAATTTGGAAAATTTGCGACAAGCACTGAAAAAATATTTCCAAATTACAACGCGTAAAGTTTTTTTGGAATATATAATGCTGGATGGAATAAACGATACTGCGCTGGATGCAAAGCTGCTGGCTGATTTTATATATTCAATAGGCAACACGCATCTTCTTCATATGAATCTCATTCGATACAATATGACAAGCGAGGATTTGAAGCCATCTTCAAAAACTCGCACGCAACTTTTCAAGCAGGAGCTTGAAAAACATAGTATCAATGCCACCATCCGAAAAAGCCTCGGCGAAGAAATAGAAGCTGCCTGCGGGCAGTTGGCGGGGAAGAACTAGCTTCTCAGGCTTTAGCTTGCTAGCTTCTTAGAAAAATAAAAAAAGCAGCTTTTGACGGCTGCTTTTGTTTTCACATCCATATATTCATTTATGGATGTGTTTTAATTTTAGATGATGTGAAAATGTTTTAGGGTTGGGATAATGTTAGGTGCGAGATTTGCCGGAAGATTATTGATATCTAGCCATTCATGTTCATGCACTTCTTTATGTGGAATTATTTCTCCCGTAAAGTCAGCAAAGAAATGTACAAGGACAACATCGAAAATTTCGCCATCCTTTTCTTTTGTTGTATGAAATAAAAAAGGCTCAGTATTTGTGATTTTGATATTAATTCCCATTTCTTCATATGCTTCTCGAGTTGCAGTTTCAATGAGATTTTCATTTTCTTCAACTATACCACCACAGAATTTCCAAAAAGTATCTTTACCTGAAATATTTAGGAGTACTTTATTATTTTTAATGATAACTGGTCCTGATGCGATAATTATTTTGTTCATATTTTTTTAACTAAATAAGTTTGATTTAGTTTGTATCCTTGTTTTCTATAATACCCCCTCACTCCGACTCCTGAAATTACTGCAATTTTTTCAAGGCTGTATTCTTCTTTGGCAATTTTTTCGGCTTCTAATAATAATTTTTTGCCAAGACCGATGTGTTGTGGGGAAGTTGAGTCTTGGGTATCTATTTTTGTTAGTTTTCCGTAAGTGTGAACTTCTCTAATAATGGCTGCATTTTTTAGTGTGCCAATAAAATGCTTAGCATTGTTCTCTGATGGAATGCGTAGGCGCAGGAGCGCAAACAACTTTTTCTTGTCTGGCGAAACGTATTGCAGGAAAATTTCTGTACCATCTGAGGCGGCGTAGTCAATTCGATCCAGGATAATTTCTTCTTTGATGGTATAACCTGCGCCAACTTCACGGCAACGAATGCAAGGACAATTGGATTGTGGAATAATAATTTGTCTAAGATTGGAAACTGTTGGGCCAGCTATAATGGATGGGGTGGGCACATCGCGAATAAGGCGAGCAATGCGAACATAGGGCGTGATTGCTTCGTTTTTTATCTTGACCACAAGCCTCTCAAACGCTTGATTTGTCAGTGGGACGTAGTTATTTTTCTTCCAGATGTTATACAGCTCGCTGTTTTTTAAAACGACCGTGGGGTATATTTTGAGCATATCAGGTTGAAATTTGGGACCTTCAAAAAGGGCCTTAAACATCTCAAAATCGCGCTTTGGGGTGCTTCCCGGAAGCCCCGGCATCATATGATAATTTATCTTGAAACCACTATCCTTGAGCATTTTGGTGGCTTCTATGGTGCTTTGGATGAGGTGTCCACGCTTGTTTAATTCGAGCACGTTGTCATAAAGACTTTGTACACCAAGTTCAACTCTGGTGCAGCCAAGTTGGCGAAAGTTCAAAATTTCTTTTTCATCAATATAATCCGGTCGCGTTTCCAAAGTAAGCCCAATAATCCTGTGATTAGCACTTTCATTTTTCTTTTGTTGGTATAAAAGTTCTTCGTTAGGAGTCCTCACCGACTTTATGAACTTTATAACTTTATGAACTTTATAACTTTTATATTCATTAGCTCCTTGAAAACATCTGGTGATAAATTTTTTTTGGTAATTTTTAGGTAAAAAACTGAATGTTCCACCCATCACAATTAATTCAATTTTATCTGTGCGGTGGCCGTTGAGCTCCAATGAACGCAGACGATTTTGCATTTGGCGATATGGATCAAATTGCGAATCAATCGCACGCATCACAGCCGGCTCATTGGAAAGATAGCTTTTGGGCATATCTTTTTCACTGGGGCAATAAATACATTTTCCGGGGCAGGGATATGATTTGGTAAGAACCGCCACCACAGCCACACCGGATTGTGTGCGAATCAAACGACTCATCAAAGCTTCCTCAAATTTTTCGCTGCGTTTAATTTTCTTTTGCTGGACTAATTTATTGTATCTGTCACGTAAATCAGCGTTGGTCGGCATAGCAACGCCAAATTTTTTGCATAGACTTTTTTTGAGTTTGCCAAAATCTCCCTGATTTTCAGAAAGTTCGTTTATTGCGGAGATTATATAATTGTCGTACAGTAAGTTCATAAAGTTATAAAGTTATAAAGTTCATAAAGTCATGGATAAAGAAATTGCAGAAAGAATATTAAATGAAACTGAAGTTGGCTATGATCTGATTTCTAAGAAATTTTCCGAGACTCGGAAGCATTTTTGGCGTGGGCTGGAGTTTATAAAAGATTATACGCGCAAAAATGATAATGTTTTGGATTATGGCTGTGGCAATGGTCGCCTTTTGGAATTGCTTGATTTTGAGGATATTCGCTATTGGGGCTTGGATGTTTCGGAAAAACTTATTGAACTTGCTAAAGAAAAATATCAAAAACAGTCTGTTTGTCATTCCGGACTTGATCCGGAATCTAGGTTCGCGTTTCAGTCTGGCAAAGTTCTGGATTCCCGTTTTCACGGGAATGACACGGAGGTATGTTTTCAGAAAATTAATCCTAGTTCAACCACTCTAGCATTCAATGATAATTTTTTCAATACTATATATAGCATTGCTGTTTTTCATCATTTTCCTTCAAAAAAATATCGCGAGGATGTGGCAGCAGAACTTTATCGAACCACAAAAGATGGTGGGCATATTGTGGTGACAGTTTGGTATTTATGGCAGCAGAAATACTTTAAAAATATTTTACAAAACTGGATTGATAAATTAAAGGGAAATAGTATTTTGGATTGGAATGATTGTTATATATCTTTTACAAATAATGAGGGTGAGAAGATCCAAAGATTCCACCGGGCCTTCACAAAAAGAGAATTAAGAAAACTTTTTGAACAAGCAGGTTTTAAAACAGAAAAATGCGCAATTGTGGATGGAAAAAATATATTGTTTATTGGAAATAAAAAAGGGATAAGATTATAGTCCTATCCCTGAATAATGCACGTTTTATTTTGTTGGAAAATTTTTTTTATTCAAAGTCGTCTTGCTGTGCGATCGCAAGACTGTCCTGCTGATCTTGCTGTTTATCACGTCTGCAAAAAATTGAAAAAAGAATAATCCATGCAAGAATAGAAAAAGAAATAAAAACGCAAATTCCTGGATGGTCGTCAATAAGCATTTTTAGATAATACATAATTGATCTCCTTTTTGAAAAATATGTGTTTTTATGGACATTGATCATTTGAAGAGACTTTTATTACAATTTTTTTGACCTACTCTTCCTCTTGTTCTTTCGTGTGGTGCTTAGGTTTTTGGGGGAGGAGATTGCAGTAACCCCTTAAGACGCAATAAAGGAATGCAAGCACGTAAAAGAGTAAAAGAACAAGTACTACTGTGCCGATAATGTGTAGTATTTCTGTTCCATTGTTAAAGACCTGATAAGGTTCCTGATACGATTTCTGCATAGCAGTACTCCTTCCTTTGATTTTTCTTAAAATTAACAGTAACAAAGTGTTATGTCAATTAATATAATTGGACATTTGACAGATTTTTTCTTATACTGTAATATACCCCTAGAGGGTATTTACCGCACGAGGCGGAATTTTTAATTTTTAATTCCTGCCCGCAATGCTTCGCATAGCGATGCAGGCGGGTTTAATTCCAAATGAAAAAGGAAGATAAAATTTCATCTGAGAAGGAATCAGCTGAAAAAATAGTGAATCGTATTTCTCGTATCGAGGGACAACTGCGAGGTGTGCGTAAAATGGTGGAAGATAAAAAACAATGTTTGGATGTGATTACTCAAATTACCGCTATTCGTGAGGCGGTTTCGATGCTAGGAATAGAGCTTCTAAAAAATGATTTCGTTTGCAAATTTGATGGAAAGAAAAAAATAGACGAAAAATATCTTAAATCATTATTTAAAATGCAATAAAAATTCATATAACATGCAACATATAGCATGTAACACTAAATTAATAATAGAAAAAGTTTATAGTATAAATATGCTATATGCTACATGAACAAAAGTTATGAACAAAGTAATAGAGCTTACAGACAAAACATTCAAGGAGGAAGTGCTTGAATCAAAAGAAATTGTGTTGGTTGATTTTTGGGCACCTTGGTGTGGACCATGTCGTATGATGGCTCCAATTTTGGATGAACTTGTAGCTGAACTTGATGGAAAAGTAAAAATTACAAAGCTTGATGTGGAAAATCCAGCTCATCAAGCATTAGCAATGGAATATCAAATTCAAAGCATTCCCAATATGAAAGTTTTTAAAGACGGAAAAGTTATTAGAGAAATAATTGGTTTTAATGCTAAGGAGAAGTTGAGAGAAGAAATAGAAATACTTTTGTAGAAAATCCAAAATCTAAATGACAAATGTCAAATAAAACCTAAAATCTTAAATTCTAAAAAATCAATGCATTTTTTTGACATTTCGTCATTTAGGCATTTATTTGAAATTTAGATTTTGATATTGGGATTTAAAATTGAATTAAATGGGAAAAAATATAATTTCAAAATAATATTTTATTTGTATGGAAGTTTTTGACTTAGCTATTATAGGTGCTGGACCCGCGGGGCTTTCGGCTTCGGTGTATGCTTCACGTTATGGAATTTCCAATGTGGTTATTGGTGGAATTTCAGGGGGACTCACAACACAAACTCACGAGATTGGTAATTGGCTTGGCACTGAAAAGATCAGTGGTTTTGATTTTGCACAAAAAGCTGAGGCTCATGCTAAAAGCTACAATAAGGCTGAAATCATAAATACCTTGATTGATGAGATCAACGAAAAAGACAATAATTACGTTTTATCTCTTAGCAATGGAAAAAAAATTCAAGCAAAAACAATTTTGCTAGCAATGGGAACAAAACACAGGCACCTGGGTGTGCCTGGAGAAAAAGAATTTGCCGGCAAAGGTGTTTCGTATTGTGCAACATGCGACGGATTTTTTTATCGTGGAAAAACTGTGGCAGTGGTTGGTGGAAATGACAGCGCAGCAGGCGCTGCGGTGTATTTAGGTGACATCGCCGAGAAAGTATATTTGATTTATCGTGGAGAAAAACTTAGATGCGAAACTTTTTGGGGAGAGGCTATTTCCAAAAATCCAAAAATAGAAAGTGTTTTTATGACAAACATCAAAGAAATTAAAGGTGAACAAAAAGTTGAGGAGTTAATTTTGGACAGTCCATATAAAAATAGTGAAACATTGAAAGTTGATGGTGTGTTTGCTGAAATTGGCTCTGATCCAAATGTTGATTTGATAAAAAATTTGGAAATTGAATTGGATGAGCAAGGATATGTAAAAATTGACACTTCTGGCAGGACTAGTAAAAAAGGTATTTGGGCTGCAGGGGACATCACGACCGGCTCAGATAAATTTAAACAGATCATCACTGCCGCCGCCGAAGGCGCAGTCGCTGCACATAGTGTTCAAGAATTTTTGAAAAAGCAATAAACGAAAAATATATTATCAGAGCCCGGCGGATTTTTCCGTCGGGCTCTTGTTTGTTTAGTGGCTGAAAGTTTTTTATTGTGAGTTGCATTTGCACTGAGTACTTTCACCTGGCTCAGTTCCTACGTCAACCTTGGTGCTGTCTCCACAAATAGTGCAAATAAATTTTTCTTGACTTTTTGTGGGGTGGGGTATGAAACTTTTTGCTGCCCATCTGGTGGGCGTGCTATTTGACATAAAGTTACTCCTTAAAAAGGAATTTGGAATATGCGAAGTGAAGTTTTTTGATATCACCTCCTTTAAATTTAATAAAGAACTTCGCATATTCTGGATAATTTTAGTATACTCCTTTTTAATAAAAATAAAACAGTGTATAAGTGAGATGTATTGACATTGATTGAAATAATGCGAGAATGATTTTAAGTGGTTATCTTAACAAAAGAAGGAGGACACCATGTCTAAAAAACAGACTAATACACTTAGGCGAAAGAAACCCTACAAGTTGTATTTTTTGCATAAGGTTTTAGAGACCATTTTTAAAGGTCGTAGTACGGCTTGCTGTATGGATACTTGTTCTGTTTTGAGAGAATTTATCAAAAGGAAAAAGCTACCCAAAGAGGAATGTGCTAATATAATGAAATATCTTTTGCATCGGAAATTTTGCAGGGTATCTAACGGAAGATTAGTTGTGGTGCAGTCAAGAATGCAAACCTTGCGCATACATAGACGTGAAGTTATTAATCAAAAGCGGATAGAAAATCAATCGCTGGAAACATTAAAGTCACGCAAGGAACAAAAAAAACAAGCAAAGGCACTGGCTGCTAAAGTTATTTTCAATGAAATGATAGTGGTTGTGCTCAAGGTCGTATTCATGAAAATCGATGCCTTTTTTTCGTTTGATTTATTTCAGAATTGGACACATGATCTTATGCGGGCTCAGTGGTATGATTTTAATAAATACAGGGATAATGAAGAAGGTGAATTAGAAGGTAATACTGAACCAAATAAAAGAAGTGCTTTCAGGCTTGTTGAAAAAATGCTGAAATCGGGACTTATAATGCAAAAAAAAATTGGACAAAAAACCTTTGTTCAAATAACCCATAAAGGAGCGGTTTATTGTGGGTTATTGGAGGAAGATTTTGGTATCGGCAGATTAAGTAAGGATGAGAAATTTTCTAGGAAAAAATTCATTTTGTCTGACATTGGAATTCCTATAAATGCATGTGGATTGCGTTCTCTTAAAAAGGAAGTAAGGAGAGCTCAAGCTAGTGTTTAAAAAAGCAATGCCTTAAAAATGCCTTAAGATTGAATATGCCCCGGAAAATATAATTTTCCGGGGGTTTTTTATATATATAAAATCCCTATAAATAGGGATTTTTTAGGTGGTCGACATGGTGTGCTGTCCGAACTTATATATTTGAAAGGTATACTGATGAAATTTCCACATTTTACCCTAAAATTGATTAACCCTTGAAAATTATGGCTTTACTAGGCCATTAGTATGCTTGACAGGTGATGAATTTTATGCTAACATAGTAAGTTGATTGTTGATGAATATCAAACAGTCAGCACTAGCCCTTTAAATTTTTACAGTCGAGAAAAAGTAACCAGAAGACAATTACTCAATCAATCACTCAGTCAAAGGAGGCAGGAAATGGAAGCGAGAATTTATTTTAACAAGCAGGCAGTTCTGCGAAGACTGGAAAAAGCAGGCGTCCTCAAAAAGGAAGAGGGTAAAAAGGAATCTGGCTATAATTACACAAACCTCGGAAACACGACAGTAATACGGGAGGATAAGGAACCCGACCTTGCCTATGTCAAGGCTAACGATGTTATTGATCTTGAGATCCACAGGATTTTCAAAGGTCTTAAGATCGTGAACGTGACGATATTCGACACCCTGCTCAAGGAAGAAAACCAGCACATCAAACAGGGTACCGACAGCATGGGTAGGGCTACATATTCCGTAACGTACACCGATGAGAAGTTTGATATACCAACGGCAAGTCAGTATGGCTGTGCCTATGCGTTTCGCTCTCTCATCAAGGTTCGTGTCAGAAGCACAAATCTTCAAAGCGCTGTTGATTGCTACAAGAGCATCCGAGAAGGAAAGTCTTCCGAAAACTGGAAGGGTAGCAATGGAATTCCTTCCCATTGCGGATTGTCACCGGCGTTGAAGTCCGAGGAAATGTACTGATAGCAAACTTGTAATGAATCGACTGTTTTTATGAAAGGGGCTAGAGGGTGGACAAATATATAATTCAAAAAGAAACGATTCTCTTAATGAAAATGAAAAGAAAACGACTTTGGAGATTATATTGCTGTCCACCTTTTTTATTTTGTTAAATCACAAATTTCTAATTCCTGCAGTTTTTAGACATGCAAAAAATTCCATTTTTTGCTTACAGGCAGTATTTTAAATCGTTCCGACGGCAGTCAGGAGAGTGAAGCTGAGCGACCTTGACGGCCAAGTCGGCGATCGTCGTTGGACGTACAATTTATTTATTGCTAAACTAAATGTATGGAAACATTCTTATTAACAATAGCTTCTAATTTTCCAATGCCAGCATGGCTTGTCAGTGTTGCTTTTGTTGTTTGGGCTGTTTATATAATTGTAGGTATAGCCATTCGTATTTTTAGATTTGTTGATAAGACAAATAGTACCATGTGCTTGTTTGATGATGTAAAAAAGGATATAAAATCGTTAGATAAAAAACACACTAAACTACTTGAAAAATTCAATACGCTCATTGCTGCTTTAGCTGAAAAAAATACTCTTGATAATCCAGATCTTTTTTCCACAAATAGTCCAGTAAATCTTACGCCAGATGGCATTGCATTTATTGAAAAGGTTGGGTGGAAAGCATCGATCGATAATGAAGATAATAGAAAAAGCTTATTTGAAACTTTGGATAAATTTAAATTGCAGACAAAATATGACGTTGAAAAATATTCAATCGTTTTGTTAACGGAACTCGCGGGTATGAGAGAAAATAATCCCTACACGCCAGTAAAGAGATTTTTGTATGAAAATGCTAAACTAGATGATTTTAAGGTGATAACAGCCTGCGCTATATATTTAAGGGATAAATATCTTGAAAGTCACTTGGAAATAAAAGAGTAGCGTACAAGAGTAGCGTACTATAGACAAATTTTTTTATACTGTTATAATTGTTTTTGTAGCTCATTTATGGGCCGGTAGCTCACCTGGTAGAGCGCCTCACTTGCACTGAGGAGGTAGCGGGTTCAAGTCCTGTCCGGTCCACAATGCTGCGTTTATCACGCAGCTTTTACAAATTATACGGGCTTATAGCTCAGCTGGTTAGAGCGCGTCACTGATAATGACGAGGTCTCAAGTTCGAATCTTGATAAGCCCACCAATAAAATGTCCCCGAAATGGGGATTTTTTGTTTTTTTGGCTCCATTGACAAGAAATGCCGTATGGTGTATATTTAATTTATAAGAAAGCCCCGAGGGCTTTTTAAAAAACCTTAAAATCATATAGCATATAGCATATAGCATATAGCAAAAACATTGCTGTTTGCCTAAAATGTTACATGTTACATGTTACATGTTACATGATTAACAAAATTATACAGTTTTTCCTTGAAGCTAAGGCAGAAATGCTGAAAGTGAATTGGCCAACCAAAAAGCAAACAGTGAATTATACGTTGCTTGTGGTCGCAGTTAGCTTGGTTGTTGCAGGATTTCTTGGGGGATTAGATTGGATTTTTAGTTACATTTTGAAGACATTTATTATAAAGTAACAATATTGAGTGGCTTCCCAGTCACGATTCCAAAGATAGTTTTCTGAAATTTGTAGTTATGTTCACGGAATCGCCTCCGGCTTAGTCACATGTAGTTTAAAGATTAATTAAAGAATCGAGACGGGACGCTCATTTTTGTAGCTGCTCGTACCTCGCAGACAAAAATGGCGAAACAGACACAACATCATGGGCGAGCTTGGTATGTGATTCACACATATTCTGGTTATGAAGACAATGTTACTCGAAACCTAAAGCAGCGTATCGAATCAATGGATATGCAAGATTTAATCTTCGATGTAATGGTGCCAAAGGAAAATAAGATTAAAATTAAAAATGGAAAAAGAACGGTTATTGAAGAACGAATTTATCCTGGATATGTGTTAGTAAATATGGTGGTAACGGATGCATCTTGGTATGTTGTTCGAAACACGCCAAACGTGACTGGATTTATTGGACTTGGAACAACACCAACCCCAGTTGATCCAAAAGAAATAGAAATGCTTAAAAAGCGAATGGGAGTGTCTGAACCTAAATACAAAATTGATCTTAAAAATGGTGATGCAGTTAAAATCAACGAAGGACCGTTTAAAGATTTTGATGGAAAAGTTCAAGAATTTGATGAAGAGAAGGGTAAGGTTAAAGTATTAGTTACAATCTTCGGACGTGAAACTCCTGTAGAATTAGATTTCTTGCAAATCACTAAGATATAATAATAAGTATAAGGTAAAAATATTATGGCAAAGAAAATTAAAACAGTTATCAAGTTGCAAATAGTTGGTGGAAAAGCAAATCCAGCTCCTCCAGTTGGTCCAGTTTTGGGTCAGCATGGTGTTGCTATTCAAGAATTCTGCGTGCGTTTCAATGATGCAACTCGCGATAAAATGGGAGAAGTTGTGCCAGTTGAAATCACAGTATATGAAGATCGAACATTCGATTTTATCATGAAGACTGCTCCAGCTGCAGAACTTTTGAAAAAAGCTGCAGGTGCTGAAAAAGGTGCTGGAAATCCATTGAAAGATAAAGTTGGAAAGCCTGTGACTAAAGCTCAACTAGAAGAAATTGCTAAAACCAAAATGGTTGATCTTAATGCTAATGATGTTGAAGGTGCAATGAAGATTGTGGCTGGAACAGCAAGATCAATGGGAATTAAAATCGAACAGTAGACCTGATACAAATGATGCAAATGACCTTCTGCGAATGATGCAAATATGCAAATCAGTGCTCACGTTTTCATTTGCGTCATTAGCGTATTCGCGTATTAGTATAAATTTGCATATTAGTATTATATTTATAATTTAATTAGGTGGGAGAAGTAGGCGATTATCGCAGACTTTGTTTGTACCACAATAAAAAGATGAAAAGAGGAAAAAAGTACAAGGCTGTTGCCGAAAAAGTAGAAAAAAACAAACTTTACACTGCCGAAGAAGCATTGGCTCTTGTAAGAGAAACAAAGACTGCAAAATTTGATGAAGCTGTTGAAGTTCACATCAGATTAGCTGTTGATCCTAAAAAAGGCGATCAACAAGTTCGTGGAGCTGTTGTTCTTCCACACGGAATTGGCAAAGCTGCTAGAATTGCAGTTATAACATCAACCAAGGCGACTGAAGCCAAGGAGGCTGGTGCTGACTTTGTTGGAGCTGAAGATTTGATTGAAAAAATTAAACTTGGGAAAATGGAAGAAGTTGATGTGATCGTTGCAAGCCCTGAAATGATGCCAAAACTTGCCAGCGTTGCTAAAATACTTGGACCCCGTGGGCTTATGCCATCACCTAAGACTGAAACAGTAACAGACAAAATCAAGGAAGCTGTTGAAATGCTTAAAAAAGGAAAACTAAGTTTCAAAAATGATAATACTGGAAATGTTCATCAAGTTATTGGAAAAGTTTCTTTTGATGCTAAAAAATTGGAAGAAAATTATGCAATGTTTGTTGATGCAATCCAAAAGGCTCGTCCATCTGGAATTAAAGGAAAATATGTAATGACAATTTCCATCTGCTCAACCATGGGACCTGGAATTAAGATTGCTTTATAACACTTAGGATTTAGGAGTTAGGAATTAGGAACTTAGAGTTCACAAAAAAGATACTCATACGGGTGTCTTTTTTTTGTGTAACTCTTGACTGCATTGTTTATATGTTGTTAGTATTTGGGTAATAGTTCTTATTATTATAATCTCACGTCACTACTTTTTTGAAAGGAGTAAGTATGAAAAATCTTGGCGACAGAAATATTTGTTTGAAAGTGATTGGTAATATGCGAGATTTGCTGTTTAATTGTCAAGCAATCAAAACTAATGGTTGCGAAAAGATGGTACTTACTACTGGGGCATTTGATGTTTTGCATGATGGACATTTTAGATATCTAAATCATGCAAAAAGTCTCGGAGATGTCTTAGTTGTCGGAATTAACGATGACGATTTCGTTAAGAAAATTAAGGGTCCTGATCGCCCGTATTACAATCAGCAAGCGCGGGCCTTGAGCTTATCCGAGTTTGATTGTGTCGACATGGTGTACATTTTTTCTTTTGAGGAGCAGGTTGAATTAATTGAAATTGTGGAGCCAAAATTCTTTGTCATGTCGGAGTCATCACATAGAAAGCCAACTGAAAGAAAACATCAAATTGATACTGTAATCAAGTTGGGTGGAAAAATAGTAATGCTGCCTCCGTTCTCTGATATTCATTCAACGGATATTATAAAAGAATTGAGAGCAAAAGGTTAATTTTTGCAAATTGCGCTTTCGCAAGGCCGCTGATATAATTAATATATTGGCGGCTTTTAATATTTACTTTTATGAAAATTTACGAACCAAAAAGAGCATTGTATAGAAAAAACAAGCCTACTACTGGCTGTTGTCAGTTTTGTGATAAAAAGACTATAAATGAGCAGCAATGTTTAAGTTTGGAGAGTAAACATTGGATGGTTGTTGTTAATAAATATCCATATATGGATGGTAATGTGATGATTATTCCAAAAAGACACGTTCGCAATGTAGCTGACTTATTAAAAGATGAATGGTTTGAATTTCAGGATATTTTAGAAAAAACAATGAAAAAGTTGAGTCAAATTTTCAAAACTGAAGATTTTAATATTGGAGCAAATATTGGTATTGATGCTGGTGGCTCGATAGAACACTTGCATTGGCAAATAATTCCAAGAAGGAAGAAAATTAGTAATTCCGTTAATATTTTTGCTGATATTGAAGTTATAACAATTTTGCCTGAAGATTTACGAAAAATTATAGATAAAAATAAACTTTAAAAGACACCCGTGGGTGTCTTTTTTATGTTCTAATATGGTATTTACTGGATTTGATTAAGTGTATATAATGAAGAAGCAACTATTAATAATCAAAAATTATGGAAAATGATAAGCGACAGGGATATTTTGATTGGGATGAAACATTTATGCAGATGTCGAAAGTTATCGCTAATCGTTCCAAGGATCCAAACACGCAAAATGGGGCTTGTATTGTGAATGAAAAAAATGTAATTATTGGTCTTGGATATAATGGGTTTCCGCGAGGTTGTGGGGATGGTGATTTGCCTTGGGCGAGAGAGGGAACTTTTTGTGAAAAAAAATATGCCTACGTTGTGCATGCAGAGGAAAATGCGATTTATAATGCCAATGCTTCAACTGAGGGTTCTAGACTATATTGCACTTTGTTTCCTTGCAATGAATGCGCTAAGACTATTATTCAAAATGGAATCAGAGAAATTATCTTCGAAGATGATAAATATCATGATGATGAAATTTGGGTGGCATCTAGAAAAATGTTAGATTTGGCTGGCGTGGTTTATCGAAAATATGAAACTAAAAATAATTTAATTTTTGAAAAGAGGCAAAAATAATATGGCAAAGTTAATTTTGGGAATTACTGGTGAAATGGGATCTGGAAAAGGGACAATTGCAAAACATGTAACAACGGAGCGTGGTGGAAGTTCCCATCGTTTTTCAACAATCCTGAGAGATGTTCTCGACAGGTTATATTTGGAACAATCACGCGAAAATATCCAGATACTCTCAATGATTTTGAGAAAGAATTTTAGTGAGGACATAATGGCAAAATCGATGTATCACGATGTTGAAAATGATGAACATGACATTGTGGTTGTTGATGGAGTGCGAAGATTGGCCGATATTACTTTCCTTAAAGAATTGCCACACTTTAAACTTGTTTATATGGAGGCTGATATGCAAAATCGTTATGAGCGCATTGTTAAACGCGGTGAAAATACTGATGATTCAACCAAGACATTTGAAGAATTTAAAGCTGAACACGATGCTGATAGTGAAATTCAAATTCGCGATTTGAAAAATTATGCCAGTTATGTTGTGAATAACGATGGGACATATCAAGAATTGTATGCACAAGTTGATGAAATAATTAAAGAAAATCTTTCATAAAATTATTTTTTAAAGTTTCCAAAATTTATGAAACAATATTTGGATTTGTTGCAACACATTGTGGATAATGGTGTCCAAAAAAATGATCGCACGGGTGTTGGCACCAAAAGTGTTTTTGGTTATCAGATGAGATTTGATCTGCAAAAGGGCTTTCCTCTTTTGACAACTAAAAAAGTTTTTCTTAAGGGAATTATTCATGAGCTTATTTGGTTTTTAAAAGGTGAGTCAAATATTAAATATTTGGTAGATAATGATGTACACATCTGGAATGATTGGCCATTTCAATCCTATCTTGAAAAAAATAATTTGGCTGAAAAATTTCCAAAATATTCAGAGGAATGGAAGGCGGAAATGAAAAACTACATTGAGAAAATAAAAGCTGATGACGTTTTTGCTAAAGAGTGGGGAGAGCTTGGACCGGTTTATGGTGTGCAATGGAGGAAATGGAAAACCACTGACGGAAAAGAAATTGATCAGATCCAGCAAGTCATTGACACAATCAAGAATAATCCTGATTCTCGTCGAATTATTTTGTCAGCTTGGAATGTTGGTGACATTGATAAAATGGCACTTCCGCCGTGTCACTTGTTGTTTCAGTTTAACGTGGCAAATGGAAAACTTTCGTGTCAGCTTTATCAGCGAAGTGCAGATACGCTTTTGGGAGTGCCGTTTAACATTGCATCGTATGCGCTACTCACAATGATGATTGCACAAGCTTGCGGACTTGAGGCTGGCGAATTTGTGCATACCTTGGGCGATGCGCATATTTATAATTTTCATTTTGATCAAGTAACTGAGCAGCTTTCCCGCGATACGCGAGAACTTCCAACTATGAAAATAAACCCAGAAGTGAAAAATATTTTTGATTTTAAATACGAAGATTTTACCTTGGAAAATTATAACCCACATCCAGCAATTAAAGCGCCAATTGCAGTGTAAAAAAATATGTACAATCCAAAAATTAGTATAATTTGTGCCATAGCTAAGAATAGAGCGATTGGAAAAAACAATCAGCTGCTTTGGCATATTAAGGAGGATTTCAAATTTTTCAAGGAAAAAACCTCTGGACATGTGATTGTGATGGGGCAGAAAACTTTTGAATCAATCGGAAAGCCACTTCCAAATCGCACCACTATTGTTTTGTCTAATGATCCGGATTGTAATATCGAAGGCGTTATTATGGCTAGAACTTTTGATGAAGTTTTTGCAAAGGCGCGCGAGATTGAAAAGGAAGAAGTTTTTATTTGCGGTGGGGGCAGTGTATATGCTCAGACTATTGGGATGGCTGATAAATTGTATTTAACCGTTGTGAAAGGAAATTTTGATGCTGACGTTTTCTTTCCTGAATATTCCGAATTTACAAAAGTTGTTAGCGAAAGAAAAAGCAGTGACGAAAATTTTGAATATACATTTTTAGAATTAGAAAAATAATAGTATGACGGAAAAAGAAACGGGAAAATTCATTGCCATTTATGGAATTAATGGTATTGGGAAAACTACCCAAGTTGAATTGTTGGTAGAATATTTGAAAAGCAAAGGCAAAAATGCTTCGCGTTTAAAATATCCCGTTTATGATTTGGAACCAGAAGGACCTTTTATTTATAAATATCTTCGTGATCCGGAATTTAGAAAAAATAATGAACTTTCCACGCACAAACTGCAAAAAAAATATGCAGAAAACCGCATGCGTTATGAGCCAACCTTAAGAGAAAGATTGAAAAATGGGGAATGGATTGTGGCTGAGGATTATACTGGTACGGGAATTTCTTGGGGTTTGACATGGGGAGGAAAGCTTGATTATGTTGAAGATATAAATGAGGATTTATTGAAACCTGATTTGGAAATATTGATGGATGGTCCAAGATTTTTGAGTGCCATCGAGAAAGATCATCGTAATGAAATGGATTCGGAAAGAATCGAAATTTGTAGAAATTTTCATTTTTTACTTTGTGATCGTTATGGCTGGACAAAGGTAAGCGCAAAACAAAAGATTGATAAAGTGCACAAGGATATTATTGAGCAGGTAGAAATTTTATTATAAAATGAAAATTCAAATAAAAAAACTTCATCCAGATGCTAAAATTCCGCAGTTCGCGCTGGCTGGCGATGTTGGGATGGATTTATATTCTGTTACTGAATTAATATTAAAGCCAGGAGAAAGAATTTCTTGTCCTACTGGAATTGCAATAAAAATTCCTGAGGGGTATGCAGCCCTTATTTGGGATAAAAGTGGTCCATCACACAAATTTGGGATTAAAACGCTGGGCGGTGTTATTGATAGTAATTATAATGGCGAATATTTGGTTGGGCTGGTAAACTTAGGAAAAGAGGATTTTAAAATAGAAAAAGGTCAAAAAATTGCACAGGTGCTTTTTCAAAAAATTGAAATACCGGAAATTGAGCAAGTGGAAGAATTGGAAGAAACAAACAGGGGAGATGGAGGGTTTGGAAGTACTGGATTAAAATAAATTATTCTAAGTTTGAAAGATATGGACTTTAATGAATATCAAAAAGAATCTCGTAAACACGCTATTTATCCCGGAATTGGAAGCAATTTTTCTTTTCCTGTGATTGGATTAGCGGGCGAAACTGGTGAGGTTGCAGAAAAAATAAAGAAAATCATCAGAGATAAGGATGGCGTGGTAGACGATAGTTCAAGAGAAGAAGTGGGAAAAGAATTGGGAGATGTTTTATGGTATCTTTCCCAGATTGCTAGCGAATTTGAACTTTCTCTTGATGATGTTGCAAATGACAATATAGAAAAAATAAGAAGTAGGAGAGAAAGAAATATGACACATGGAAATGGAGACAACCGTTAAAGCAAAATTTGAAATTTTTAATTTGAAATTTGAAATAAAATATGAATTTTTAATTTTAAAATTTGGTCATTTGAAATTGATTAAAAATTAAAAATTAAAAATTAAAAATTATTTATGAAATATATCCCAGTCATCGGTATGGAAGTTCATGTGGAGCTCAAAACACATTCTAAGATGTTTTGTAATTCCAAAAATGGACTTGGACTTGAGAAAAAACCAAATATTCATATTTGTCCTGTTTGCACAGCGCAGCCGGGAACTTTGCCAGTGCCAAACCAGCAGGCTATTGAGTTTGTGCAATTGGCAGGGCTTGCGCTAAATTGTGAGTTAAATCTGAAATCTAAATTTGACCGCAAAAACTATTTTTATCCAGATCTTCCAAAAGGCTATCAAATTTCACAATATGACCAGCCACTTTGCGGGTTGGGACATATGGATATTCAAACGTCTAATGGCGAAGAAAAGCACATTGGAGTGACCCGAATTCATCTCGAGGAGGACACAGGAAAGCTGATTCATCCCGAGGGCGCCGATTATACTCTAGTGGACTATAACCGCGCTGGAGTGCCTTTAATGGAGCTTGTGACGGAACCTGACATTGAAAATGGGGAGCAAGCTCGGATATTTTGCACCCGACTTCAGCAAATTTGTCGCTACTTAGGCATTTCTGATGCGGATATGGAAAAGGGCAATATGCGCTGCGAAGTTAATCTCTCACTGCACAAAGAAAATGAGGAAAAACTAAGCGGAACTAAAGTGGAAGTGAAGAATATCAACTCTTTTAGGTTTGTGGAAAAAGCCATTAACTATGAAATTGAACGTCAAACTGAGGCTTTGGAAAATGGAGAAAAAATTGTTCAGGAAACTCGCGGTTGGGATAGTGTGAAAAATGTGACAGTGTCGCAAAGAAAAAAAGAATCCGCTCATGATTACAGATATTTTCCAGAACCAGATATTCCACCGATGGAATTTACTGCTGAGTATGTTGAAAATTTACGCTGCAAATTGCCAGAACTTCCTGCTGCAAAAGAGAAAAGATTTGCTGAGGAATATGGGTTAAAGATGGATGATATTTTGATCTTAACTGCCCAAGCTGATTTGGCTGAATATTTTGAAAATGTTATTAGTGAAATTAAGGAAAAAATTTCTTCACATGAAATTGAAGTTGGCGAAGAAAAAACCATTAAGTTGGCAGTGAATTATCTTATATCAGAAGTTCGCAAGCATTTGGCAGAGAATAATCACGACATTCGTGACCTTAAAATTTCAGCTGAGAATTATGCTGAGTTTATTGGAATTGTGGCGGATGGGAAAATAAATTCTTCTGCTGCGCAAACCGTGCTCAAGGAAATGTATCACACTGGTGGCGATCCATCCCAAATCATTGAAGAAAAAAATCTTGGGCAAATGGAAGATGCTTCGCAGTTGGAAGCCGCTGTAGACAGTGTTCTTAGTGTAAATGAAAAATCAGTTGTAGATTATAAAGCAGGGAAAGATAATGCACTTAAATTCCTAATGGGGCAGGTTATGAAGGAAACTGGCGGTAAAGCGAATCCTCAAGTGGTAATGGAAATGCTAATTAATAAATTAAAATAAAAATATGCCTGAAAAAATATCACAAGGAAGAGGATTACATGAATACAAAAAGGGGCAGGTTTCACTTACACCAGCAGAAAGGGAAAAATTGCAAAAAAAAGGAATTGATCCCGACGTTGTCATGCTTCAGGCTACGGAAAGAATTAGAAGTGATATAAAAAATCCAGACAACTCCGAAGATGCAGCAAAAGAAATTATAGAAAGCATTGATATGGAGAAATATATGGGTTTTGTGAAGATTGCAGAATTTGCCCCAATTAAAGATCGAGAAGACATAGCTAATCAGATAAGTGATGACATTAAAAATCTTTCAGTGTATGGCAATATAGCAGAAGTTTTGCCAGTGCTTAACAAATTAAATTCTATTTATAAATATCTTACAAATAAAGAAATCTAAACAGTTAGTAGCTGATACTGAAATGGACTTTGAGTCTGTGGATAAGTCAATTTGTATTGGAAATAGGGTGGGTGTATAATGATTTTAATGAGTAAAAAAATACAAGGAAAATTTGAATATATAGTAAAAATATGTGATTGAAAATCGCCAGTGATGGTGATTTTTTTTGAGCAAAAATCGGTTCTTTGAAAAAATGCAGTTAACCTATAACAACTTGAATACAGAGATGTTCAAGAAAGGGGTGTGTCTATGTGTACAAACGGAAATCAGCTTGTTGCTTGGTGTGATCATTGTGGAAAAGCAGTAAAGGAAAGGGTTATGTTTGGAGAAAACAATTTCCAAGATATTTGGACATTGAGTGTTGGACCTGTTGAAAAGGCAAGAAATATGAATCTTAAAAATGAAACATGCTGCTGTTGCGCTGGACATCCGCAACAACTGGGTGGATTTGCAGAGAAATCACACTTAGACTATTTATTGGCAGCATAAGAATTGTGGAAATAAAGGGCTGACGCGAAACACGTCAGCCCTCTTTTATTATCTAGCAAAACGAGCGAAATGATTCGTCAGCAGACGAATATTTCCGAGTGAGCGACATTTCTCAAGAGGTTTATACCTCTTATTTTTCAAGAAAATTTTTAACTTCTTTTTCAATATCTTCATACTTGTCTAGCCAGACAATATCTTTGTTTCTTTTAAGCCAAGTCATTTGACGTTTGGCGAAGTGGATAATGTCAAAATATAAAAGTTTTTTCATCTCATCTAACTCAACCTTGTTTTGCAGAAATCTTGATATCCAGCGATATTCCAAGCCAATGCGCTCCATCCATTGCCAAGAAACTCCATTTTTTTGGAGCTTTTCAACTTCTTGAATCATCCCCTCATCAAAACGTTCATTAAGGCGTTTTTGTATTTTTGCATTTAATTCTTCTCGCTCAGTTTTTATCCCAATTTGCAAAAAAGCATATTTTTTAACTGACGACTCATAACTGACAACTGACAACATTGGAACTGCGCCAAGTTCTTTGCATATTTCAATTGCGCGAATGAGGCGCACTGGGTTTTTTGCATCGATGTTTTTCGCGCGCTCAGGATCAAGTTTTTTTAATTCTTCAAAAAGTTCCTCAGTTGTTTTGCTACGTAACATGCTACGTAGCAGTTCGTCGGGTGCGACTTCGGGTATGGTTGTGTTTTTCGTGATTGAATCAATCCAAAAATTTGTTCCACCGCAAATGATTGGGATTTTTCCACGCTCAATAATTTCTCTAATTATTTTTTCAGCATCTTTTTTGAAATGTGAAATATTATAATCTTCCATTGGCTCAGCCACATCAATCAAGTGGTGTAAAACATTGTCAGAAACAAATATTCCATGCTCCATGCTCCATGCTCCATCAACTTTGCCTGCGCCAATATCAAGACCTCTGTAAATCTGTCTTGAATCGGCTGAGATAATTTCACCATTAAATTTTTGAGCAAGTTTAATAGCGATTCCGGATTTACCAGAAGCGGTGGGTCCCATAACAACGATGATTTTTGGTGCTTGTGTTTGCATATTATTTTGCTTTACCTTCTAAGTTCCAAATGTTAGCTTTAGTAATTTCAACTTTCATAAATGTTCCGATTTGAATTTTTTTGTTAGAAATAAGCTTTACATTTTTCTGGGTTCTGGTTTTGCCGAAGTAGACATTGTTTTTTTCTTTTTCACCCGTCGCTCGCGAGCGACAGGTTTCAATAAGTACTTCGAAAGTTTTGCCAACATATTTTTTATTATTTGCAAAAGCGGTTTTCTTGAGAATTTCATTAAGAAAATTTTCACGCCTAAACTTTTCTTTTTGTGAAACATTGTCTTTCATTTTCCAGGCTACTGTTTCAGGGCGGGGAGAGTATTGCCCGAAAAAGACCATATCAAATTTTGATTTCTTCATTACTTCAGCAGACTCAAGAAACTGTTTGTTTGTTTCACCGGGAAAACCCACAATAATATCAGATGAAATGGAATGTAGTGAATCAGGTTTGTATTTTTTAAATGCAGCTCGCATTTTTTTAATTTGCTGTAAATAATGTTTTTGGGTATATTTTCTATTCATTCTTCGCAAAATTTCATCATCCCCAGCTTGCATTGGCAAATGAATCCATTCGCAAACCTTTTTGCATTTTGCTACTGTTTCTATTAATTCATCGCTCATATCTTTGGGATGCGACGAAACAAAACTAATCCAGAATTTTCCTGGAACTGAATTTATTTTTTTTAACAATTTCGAAAAATTAATTTCCTCTATGTTTTCTTTATGAACCTTACGAACCTTACGAACTTTATAAACCTTTGAAGTATAACTATTAACATTTTGTCCCAGTAGTGTGATGCTTTTGTATCCTTTTGTAATAAGGTTTTTAATTTCTTTGATTATTTCTTCTACAGGACGAGAAACCTCGCGTCCGCGCGCATTTGGAACAACACAATAACTGCAGAAATTATTGCAGCCAGTCATAATAGGAACATAAGCGGCATAATTGCTACTATATTTTGGATTAATAGAGAGATATGCGATTTTTTCTTTGTTGGTAATTTTATTTGGTGCCGCAATTTCCAATTTCCAATTTCCAATTTCCAAATAATTTTCAATGATCCAATTTTCAAATTCCCTAATATCTTTAACGGGGAAGAATAAATCAACTTTTGATTTCATTCTCTTCTGCACATCCGCGCGATTTGCAAGGCAGCCCGTCATTATTATCTTTACGTCTTGTTTTTTCTCCTTGCGCAAATTGTTGATCATGCTGTAAGCGCGGTTTTCAGCAGTTTGTTTTATTCCGCAAGTATTGAAAATTGCCAAATCAGCTTCTTTGATGTTATCAGCAACAGAAAAATTATGCTGCTCTAAAAAAGCAGCGATGCGCTCGCTGTCGCTAACATTCATCTGGCAACCAAATGTTTTGATAAAATATTTCATAAATAATCAGATAACATAAAACATATAGCAAAATACAGTAATTGTATAAAAGGGTAATGGAGCCGCGGTTGCGACTCCATTGAGGAAACTCACTTCATTGGGGTTTTTGGAAAAAACGAAGTTTTTGGGAGTTTCGTTTTTTCTGCCAATGTCGTTTTCGGTAGTGATGTTTTTGGCAACACGCCGATGTTTTTTGTTTTTTCTCTATGCCCCTGGGGTGCTTTTTCTTGGCCAGTTGAAGGTATAGATGTGTAACATCTTTCTGCAACTGGTATAGGCTTTCCATCTGGCAAGTGTAGATGATCTTTTTTGAGAATTACATCTCGCCGCTCTCCACCTTCTTTGTATGTATTCACAGACATTGGACACCTCCCTTATTGAGATAAAATTAAGGTACTAATTGTTTCTTTTCCTTAATTTCTTTTACCATTTTTTCGATGAATTCGTCAATTGGCAGTGTCTGTTGCTCTCTAATTCCACGAGTTCGAATTGCTACAGTTTTGTCTGCAACTTCTTTTTCTCCAACCACAATAATGTATGGAGTTTTCATTTTTTCTGCTTCGGAAATTCTTTTGCCAAGTGATTCAGCTTTGTCGCTAAGTTCGGTACGGATATCATTTTCTAAAAATTTCTTTTTTACTTCTTCGGCGTAGTCTGCAAATTTTTCAGAAATTGGCAAAACAGCAACTTGAACAGGGGAGAGCCAAAGTGGAAAAGCTCCGGCAAAGTGTTCGATGAGGAGCATCATAAATCTTTCGTAAGATCCTAAAATTGCTCGATGCACCATAACTGGAGAAGATTTTCCTCCTTCGTTATTGGTATATTCCAACTCAAATCTCTTTGGAGTAGCAAAGTCAAGTTGCACTGTTGGAATTTGAATTTCTTTGCCAAGAGAATCTTGAAACATAAAATCTAATTTTGGACCATAAAGCGCAGCTTCTCCTTCGTGTTTAATTGCATTTAGACCCATTTCATCTGAAATATCTTGCAGCATTTTTTCGCAAACATCCCAATCAGCGGCTTCTCCAATGTATTTTTCTGGATGTGCATAATCTCGCACTGAAAGTGAAACACGGTGATTTTCCCACATTCCCAATGATGTATAAAAATTTTGAATAATTTCTACCATATTTTTTACTTCTTGTTTGACCTGATCAACGGTGCAGAAACTGTGACCATCTTCAACTGTGATTGCAATTACACGTTGAAGACCACCAATTTCTCCGGGTTTTTCATCGCGATATTGCTTTTCACTTTCCATATAACGAATAGGCAGGTCTCGATATGAACGAGCCTTAGAAGCAAAAATTTGAGTTTGATGAGGACATTGCACAGGCTTCATCACATAATTTTGTTTGTAATGTGATGCTACTTGGAAAAGTTCATCTCCAAATTTTTGAGCATGTCCTGATTTTTCATATAAATCTATTTTAGCAAGATGTGGAGTTGAAACTTTTTGAAAACCATATCCTCGGCAAACTTTTTCAATATGCTTTTGCAGTTCATCTTTGATGATGGTTCCATTAGGCGTGAAAAGTGGAAGCCCTGGTCCGACTAAATCTGAAAAGCAAAATAAATCTAATTCCTTACCAAGTTTGCGATGATCCCTTTTTGCAGCTTCTTCAACTAGGTGGAAATAGTTTTTGAGTCCTTCTTTATTTTCAAATACTACTCCATAAATTCTTTGCAGTTGTTGCTTTTCAGCATCTCCTTTCCAATAAGCTCCGGAAATTTTTGTAAGCGCAAAAGCATTGTGCTGAATTTTGCCAGTTGATTCAATGTGTGGTCCAGAGCAGAGGTCCACAAAATGTCCAGATTTATAAATCGTGACAGTTTCATTTCCAGCCTTATGAAGATCATCAATAAGTTCCAGTTTTAAAGTTTGATCAAGCTCTTTGAATTTTTCCATCGCCTGCTCAACAGAAACATCAGCTTTTTCAAATGCGTGGTTTGCTTTTATTATCGCTTTCATTTTTTCTTCCAACAATGGAAGATCTTCCGGAATCAAAGTTCTTGGAAGTTCGAAGTCGTAATAAAATCCATTTTCCACCGCCGGTCCAATGCCAAATTTAGCTTCCGGAAACATTTCCAAAACAGCATTGGCAAGGATGTGAGCAGTGGAGTGGCGGAGGAGTTCTAATTTGTTTGATTCATCTTTCATACTTATGTATTAATTTTTAAATTTTGTAATTTTTAATTTTTAAATAAAATATAAAATCATAATTTTTTAAACATTAAAAATTAGGATTTATTTAAAAATTACAAAATTGGAAATTAAAAATTTAAAAATAAAAACCCTAAACAATACAGCAAAAACAGATTAATGTTTTTTTATCGAGACCCCAGCTTGCGCTGCGGTGGTTCCACTCGATTTCCCGTATTATTTGGGCACTTTGTGCGCTTGTTCGCAAGCAGCTTAATCGGAAGCCTGTAAGCGGGTTGGTAATCCGCAGCTCCATTTGATTGTAATCTTACTTTAGCAAAAATATGCTAAAAGTCAATTAGGCAAGTTCTGCATTTCCACCGTTAACTATTTTTTTAATTTCATCTAAAAGTGTTGGGCTGTGCTCGATGGAAAAAGGTGTTTCAAGTTTATTTTCTTGATGATGCAAAAAAACCTTGCATTGTCCAATGGCACAAGTGTTGAAAAATTTTGATAAATTGTGAATTATCTCTGGCGTTGCATTTCGTGGCAGAGTAATTATTAATTTTCTTGTTGCTTGCGTGGCTGGATTATTGTCAATGATTTGTTGTTGATTGCCACTGTCTCCGCTTGGAGTGGGTGGATCATTTTTATTATTGTCATCCTCATCTTTCACACCGTAAGTTTTTTTTGTCGCCTCAACGCGAAGATAATTTTCAATTTCACTGCGGTTAAGTTCTTTGGCTTCATCAACAATTAATTTATAAACACCATCCTTATCAGAAAGTCTGCCTTCTGCAATAATCATTCTTTCTTCTTCCCAAACACTTCCAATTCGTTCCAATACTTTTGGAAAAACCAAAACTTCTATTTTCCCCTTAGTATCTTCAAGCATAACAAAAAGCATAGTTTCTTGACGCTTGGTTAGAATTTTTTGAATTTTTTGAATCACGCCACCGACAGCAATTTTTTGTCCAACTAATTCCGGAGTTAGTTTGTCCAGTGAAACTGCAACCTTATCAATGTAAGCTTGATATTCTTTAACAGGATGTCCACTGACATAAAGACCAAGCAATTCCTTCTCCCATTTTAATTGTTGCTTTTTTGAAGCAGACTCAACTTCCAAAAGGGGAACTTGTGGAGTTTCCAAAATAGCTTCTCCGAACAAGCTTACTTGGTTTGAATTTTTTGATTTCTGCACACTTTTTGTGAACATCAGGATTTGCTCCATACTTTCCACGATTTGATTTCGTTCCCCGAGTTCATCAAGTGCTCCAACTTTTGCCAGAGCGTCGATGGATTTTTTGTTGAGATCTTTTGTTTCGACGCGTTCCAGGAAATCGCCAAGTGATTTGAATTTTCCGTTTCTTTTTCTTTCCGCCACAATTTCACTGGCAATCACGTGACCAACATTTTTAATGGCATTAAACCCAAAGCGAATGCTTTCAGTTCCGTCTGTTGCTGTGATCACAGCAAAATCTTCAAAACTTTCGTTTACGTTTGGCGCAAGAACTTTGATGCCCATATCGTGACATTCAGCTGCTTCAATGGCGATGCGATCGATGTTATCTTGATCTGATGTTTGCAGCGCTGCCATAAAAGCAGCAGGATAATGAGCTTTGAGATATGCTGTTTGATATCCGATGATGGCATAGCAAGCTGCGTGTGAGCGATTGAAACCATAACCAGCAAAGGGTTCGATAAAAGAAAAAACTTTTTCAGCAATTTCTTTTGTGCTTCCGTTGGCGATACAACCTTCCACGAATTTAATTTTTTGTTCCTTAATCAATTCAAAAATTTTCTTTCCCATTGCTTTTCGCAGCACATCAGCTTCACCCATAGTAAAGCCTGCTAAGTCGCGAGCAATTTGCATAACTTGTTCTTGATATACCGCCACGCCATAAGTATTTTTCAAAATCGGTTCAAGCTTTGGATGCACATATTTTATTTTTCGTCCGTGTTTGCCTGAAATAAAATCAGGAATCCAATCCATCGGCCCTGGACGATACAGTGCCACCATTGCGATAATATCTTCGATAACTGTTGGTTTTAGCATCTTGAGGTAACGTTTCATTCCAGAACTTTCCAATTGAAAAACTCCGGTTGTTCGCGCTTCTTGCAAAAGTTCATATGTCTTAACGTCGTCAATCGGAATGGTATCAATATCAATGTCAATGCCTTTGGTCTTTTTGACAATGCGCAAAGTGTTTTGAATAATGGTAAGATTTTTTAATCCCAAAAAGTCCATCTTGAGTAACCCAATTTTTTCCACATAAGAAGATTTGGTCGAAGATGAATATTGAGTCACGGTGCCTTCGCGCGATCCCGTGATGTTTTGAATAGGGGAATAATACGTTACTGGCTCTTTGGTAATAACAACCCCACAAGCATGCATTCCAGCATGCCTGATTACGCCTTCTAATCGCATTGCGCTGTCGATGAGTTTCCGAGCATCTTCAGAAGAATTGTAATGGTCTTTAAATTCCGGAACTTCTTCTAATGCTTTTTTAATCGAAGTAAACATCGGAATCATTTGAGAAGTTTTGTTGCAAAAATCATAGGGAATTCCTAGCGCTCTGCCGGTGTCTCGAATTGCAGCGCGGGCTGCCATAGTTCCAAAAGTAATTATTTGTGAAACATGATCGTTGCCATATTTTTGACGTACATAATTAAGAACATCTTCTCTTCTGTCGTCGGCAAAATCCATATCAACATCGGGCATTGAAACACGCTCTGGATTAAGAAATCGTTCAAAAAGTAAGTTATATTCAATTGGATCAACATTGGTAATTCCGGTTAAATATGAAACAAAACTACCAGCCGCGCTTCCGCGTCCCGGTCCAACCACAATCCCATTGGCACGTGCCCAGTTAACAAAATCTTGCACAATCAAAAAGTATGATCCATATCCGCATTTTTCAATAACAGAAAGTTCGTAGTCCATACGCGTGCGATGAATTTCTGTGATATTTTCGCCATATTTTTTCGTAAGACCTTTTTCACAAAGCTCTACTAAATACGCCATATCTGTTTTCCCATCTGGCACATCAAAATGGGGAAGTTGTGTTTCTCCCATTTTTATTTTGAAATCACACTGATCAGTCACGAGCTGGGTGTTGGAAAGCACTTCAGGATTGTCAGGAAAGCCAGCCAAGACTTCTTCAGGACTGCGCAGGGATAAATCAAAATCCATCAAATTCATACGATCAGACTCGTATACTTTGCGGTTGGTTTGCACACAAAGCAAGATGTCTTGCGCACTGGCGTCTTCTTTGTTGACATAATGTACATCGCAAGTGGCAACTACTGGCAGATTGATTTCTTTGGCTAATTTGAAAATTCCTTCATTAGCAATTGCTTGACTGGGATATTTTTTGTGATCTTGAACTTCCAGAAAAAAACCTCCTTCATCAAAAATATCTTTGTATTCCAAAGCTAATTCTTTAGCTTTATCATAATTTCCCATGATAATTTGAGCGGGAATTTCTCCTTCTGTGCAGGCAGATAAACCAATTAAACCTTTGGCATATTTTCTCAGAAGTTTTCTATCAATTCTTGGCTTGTAATAAAATCCATCCAAATGAGCCAATGAAACAAGCTTCATAAGATTATGATATCCAACCTCATCTTTTACAAGCAAAATTAAATGATATCTTTTGCGGTTTTCAGCTGTGGCATCTTTGGAAGTGTAATCGCCGGCAGTCACATACATTTCGCAGCCAATGATTGCCTTGATTCCTTTCTCCTTGGCTTTAATAAAAAGTTCCACCGCGCCATACATAACACCGTGATCAGTCAGAGCAATCGATTCCATTCCCAGTTCTTTGGCACGATCAAGCAGATCATCGACTTTGCCGAGACCATCTAAAAGTGAGTAATGGGAGTGAACGTGGAGATGGGTATACTTCATATTTAAAAATTTTTAATTTTTAAATTTTATAAATAAATCTTAATTTTTAATTTTTAAAAATTAAAAAATTTGAACATTATTTAAAAATTACAAAATTAAAAATTATAAAATTACGGATAAAATAAAAAACCACAAACAATGTAGTTTAAAAAATATAATTATAAAAATAAGGTAATATCATATGTGTGTTTATCTTCATCTCCCAGGGACCAAGCCATTGGGTTTTGCAAGATATTTTAATAAATCCATCTTAGCATATTTTTTGAAAAAAGAAAAACACGGCATTTTAGGACTTACGCATTTTCTCAACTTTTCTTCTTTGGCACGCTTTTGGATAAATGCTCAATATCCAAAAGCTCAAAGAGTTGCTGTCGCCAACAATTGGCCAAAAAAGAAATGTTTCGAAACGCGTAACTTCTGAAACAGTTTAAGAATAAAAAGTGGATAACTTTTCTTGTAAATATGCTATAATTTAACTATTAATATGAATATTGGAATAGAAAAATTGTTTAATAATGCGAATAAATTATAAAAATATGATATCAGGAAAAGTTTTTGTTGTGAGTGCTTTAATTGGAATAGTGCTGACATTTTTTGTGGGATATTGGCAAGCCAATTTTCAATTAAATCGGCAAAAGAAGGAAATGGTTGAAATGTCAAAACAGGGAACATTGGGCGAAATCGAAGCTAATGGTGGATTTCCCTTAAAATTTCTTGGCTATGGGCTTACTGAGAAATTTAATGTGCTAAATTTTATTATAGATGCTGCTTTGATGACAGTAATCATTTTTATAATTTTGAAATAAATATGAGAACCTCGCATGCTTTTACTAAGGCAGAAAATATTATTGAGGATTCTTCAAAAAATATTTTTTCTTTTGATATTGATAATGGAAAAAAATGTTGGATTCAAAATGGGGAATTAGGAAAACTTAATATTCAGTTTGTTCGTCGCGTGGCAGCAGAAAATAGTTTTTTCTTTGTTTCATATGATACTGCCACAGGATTGGTTGATTTTGCAACACCTATTAATAATGTTTATGTGGAAACAATGGAATTTATTCAGCAGCCAAAAACTGGTTTAATGATTCAGGTTGTACCTCGTCCAGCACCACTCTTTCTTTCAAACACAAATCCGCGCTTTGACGAATTGCGCAGCATCATTGAAAATGCGGAAAAAAATAATCAAATGCTTTGGGTGGGGACTTTTCCAGGGGATGATGATATTTTGGATGTACAGGTACCTTGCTTGTAACACTTAATATTGTTATTGCTGTGCAAATCGTTTTCTTTGTGGTATAATTTATATGTAAGTTTTAAAAGACTTCAGTTGAATATTGCGCCCTGCACAGTTCAACAAAGTAAACAAAAATGAATAAAAAAATAGCAAGTGAACTTGCAACTGGAGTGATTTTATTGGCAGCAGTTATTGTTGGAGGAATTTTCTTGGCTCAAGATGTGCGCCAAAGTTTGTTTGGTGGTGCTGCTAAGGGAGAAAATAAACAAGTGGCTGCGCCAATCAAACCAGCAGCGCAACCGGAAAAAAAGCAACAGGCACCAGTTAATGGTCCCGAGGATGGAAAATGTGTTGCAAAGCTGTACGAAGGAGAGGCAGCATTGAGAGGTACATATGAATTAACAACAATTCCTGGTTCAACAAAAAAGGATTGGATGTTTAAAATTGTAAAAGAAGATATTGAAAAATTGCCAGACCCAGCTAAAACAGAAAAAAATGGAATTATAAGCAGCCTGCTTTTTATTGAGGATTTGACTCCAGCATTAGCTGCAAAGCTTAAAAAGGCTACCGAAGAAAAACCAGAAACAATAACCATAAAAGGATTTTATCTTGATTGCGAAGGTGTTTCAGTTGTCAGCATTGAGCCTGCGCGATTAGCTTTGGCAAAATATATTAAAAAATAAAAAATAAAAAATTCGATACTTGAAATTACCGTCTGAAAAGGCGGTAATTTTTTTATGCTTTATACATTCTGCGAAATGCATTATACTGCCCTTATGGAGACTTCAACATTTATTCTTGAAAAAGATTTTGCTAATCAGGGTTTCACTCATATCATTGGAACTGATGAAGTTGGTCGTGGACCGCTTTGTGGTCCTGTTTTGGCGTGCGCTGCAATGTTTAAGGATATTAATTTTAAAATTCCCACTGACAAACAAAAGCAATTTGATCTTATTCGGGATTCCAAAAAAGTTTCAGAAAAACAGCGTGAAGAGATTTTTGATTTTATTAATGAGCATTTTTATATTGGCATCGGACTTTGCGATCATGAAACGATCGATAGGATTAATATTTTGGAAGCAAGTTTTTTGTCCATGAAAAAAGCTATCCAGGAGCTTAAACGCAACATGGGACAGGAAATTTGGGGTGATGTGGAGCCTAAATACATAGTCCTTGTGGATGGCAATAAGGTTATCCCAAATCTTTCTATGGAACAATATGCTGTGGTGGGAGGGGATAAATTAGTAAAATCAATTTCAGCGGCTTCGATTGTGGCAAAAGTGACTCGTGATAGAATGATGCTTGAATTTGCCTCGAAATACCCTCAATATGGCTTAGATAAACATAAGGGGTACGGAACGAAGGTTCATATGGATGCACTTTTTAAATACGGACCATGCGAGATTCATCGAAAAAGCTTTGCTCCAGTCAAAAGAGCGATTAATGAGCTTCTGGCTGTGGGAATTGACCCATCCTTAAGATAATGTTGCAAAATATTGCTAAATCTTGCCAAATTACAATATGCATGCTATTATAATTTTGATATTTTAACATTTAAAAAGTTAGAAATAGAGCGACATTTTCATTTTTGAAATTTAAAAATTCGGTCATTGGAAATTGATTGGAAATTGGAAATTGGAAATTGGAAATTAAAACCCTAAAATTATCAGATAAACTTCTTTGGTTTTCCAGATACGGTTAGAGAGAAACGCTTTATTTTTTATGCACGATTATGTCAGTACCAAAACAACGACACACTAAACAACGACGAGATGCTAAACGCGATCGCTTTGCAATTGAAACTGTGAAAACTCAAACTTGCACAAAATGTGGCAAGGAAAAACTTGCGCACAGAGTTTGTACTCACTGTGGATTTTACAAGGGAAATGAAGTTGTAAATACAATCAAAAAAGTAGCGAAGAAAAAATAAATATAAACGGATAAACACAGATGTAAAACTAATAATCACAGATCACGGATCATTCGTGATTCGTGAAAATTCGTTTTAAATTCGTGAAAATCAGTTACTTCAATGGCTAACAGGCACCTTCAAAGATCAGTAGCAATGCAGGCTCTTTTTGAGTGGGATTTTCAAGGTAAGCACGATGAGCAAATTTCCGACATCGTGGCGCGCAATGTCTCGGAATTTGCTCCGGGAATTGAGGACTGCGAATTTGTAAAAGCGCTTGCAAAAGGAACACTTGAAAAACGAGCAACTATTGATGCTCTGATTGAAAAATGTGCTCCTGAATGGCCCTTGGAACAAGTGACAATTATTGATCGCAACATTCTTCGTTTGGGGATATATGAACTTATGCATGGTAATTATGGTGAAGTTCCTCCAAAAGTTGCCATCAATGAATCTATTGAACTTGCCAAAACTTTTGGCGGCGAAAGTTCTGCCCGCTTTGTAAACGGTGTGCTAGGCACGATTTATCGCGAAATGGGCGAACCAATGAAAGATGATAGCACGAAGAAACATAAGGAAATATCTGAAGAAAAGATAGAAAAAGTGGAGGAGGAAAAAAATTGAAGCGTAATAATTATTTCAAATTAAAAATTTCAAATTAAAAATTTCAAATCAAATCCTAATGTTTAAATTTTTTGAATTTTGACATTTGGCATTTATTTGACATTTGTTATTGGGGTTTTGACATTAAATTCCATGGTAGAGTCTTTGGCTAAGAAAATTGGCATTAAATTTGATAATATCGAGTTGTTGCGTCAGGCAGTGACTCATCGCAGTTATCTGAATGAAAACAGGGATTATGCGCTTGACCATAATGAGCGTTTGGAATTTTTGGGTGATGCAGTTTTGGAACTTATTATTACTGAACATTTGTACAATAATTATAAAAATCCGGAAGGAGAACTTACCAGCTGGCGCAGCGCATTGGTAAACGGCGAAATGCTAGCTGTTGTTTCTCAAGAAATTGGAGTTGAAAAATATTTATTAATGAGTCGTGGCGAAGCAAAAGACAAGGGACGTGCTCGGCAATATTTGTTGGCTAACGCACTGGAGGCTATTATTGGTGCAGCATATCTTGATCAGGGTTATGATGTTACAAAAAAATTCGTATTGAAAAATGTAGCCACAAAACTTAGCGAAATAATTGAGAAAAAATTATATCTTGATCCCAAAAGTTATTTTCAAGAGAAAGCACAAGAAAACAGCAAAGTAACACCATCATATCGCGTAATGAAAGAATGGGGACCTGATCACGACAAGCATTTTGTGGTTGGAGTATATCTGGCAGATGAATTGGTTGCTGAAGGAGAAGGAAATTCAAAACAAGAAGCTCAGCGGGAAGCCGCTAGATTGGGATTAGAAGCGAAAAGCTGGATCTAGAAAACTTCGCTTTTTGTTTTATTGCAAAATTATATTTTCTATGTCAACTGGGTTCGCAATTATTGCGAACCTTTTAAATTACCAATGATCAATTCCCAATTTCCAATAAAATCTCAATGACTCAATGACTAAAATTTTAATTTAGATTTGAAAATTAAGTATTTGAAAATTAAATGAAAATTGTGAATTGTAAATTGAAAATTATTGCTTTGTTGCTTGCTAATAGTGTCAAAATTTTGTATAATATAGTTGTAAAATAACCAAAATAAAAACAAAACATATGCTTGATGTAATCATAAAAAATGGGACAATTGTTGATGGCTCTGGTAAACCAATGTATCGCGGAGATGTGGGGATTCGCGAGGGAGTTATTACTGATATTGGAGACTTGCACAATGAGCATGCGGAAATTGAAATTGATGCAACAAAAAAATATATAGCCCCTGGGTTTATTGATGTCAATAATCATTCCGACACATATTGGAGAATTTTTATTGATCCTGTACTTGAAAGTTTGCTGCATCAAGGTGTTACTACTATTATTGGGGGAAATTGCGGTTCATCGCTTGCACCATTGGCTAATCATAGTGTTATAAAGTCAATTCAAAAATGGACTGATATGAAAAATGTCAGTTTTAATTGGCTCAGTATGAAAGAATTTTTGGCTGAAGTTGAACAGAAAAAAATTGCTTTAAACTTTGCAACTCTGGTGGGGCACGGAACACTTCGAAGAGGTTTGGTTGGCGATGAAGTTCGAGATATCAGCCCAGGTGAGATGAAAGTGATGAAAAAAATGCTGACACAAGCAATGAAAGAAGGCGCACTTGGTTTTTCAACAGGATTGGTTTATACTCACGCCAAATTGGCATCTTCTCGAGAAATTGCAGAATTGGCTGAGATTGTGAAAAAATATAACGGTGTTTATACAACTCATATTCGCGGAGAAGCGCACGAACTTATCAGAGCAGTAGAAGAGGCAATTCGTGTTGCGCAGATCACGGGAGTCAGGCTTCAAATCTCACATCTAAAAGTTATGGGAAAGAAAAATTGGCCGCTTATGGAAGAAGCTTTGAATTTGATTGAAACAGCTCGTACCAGTGGAATTGATGTTCATTTCGACGTATACCCATACACGTCAACAGGCAGCGTGCTGTATATTTTGCTTCCCGATTGGGTTACAGAAGGTGGTCGCAATATGATGCTTTCGCGACTTAAGGATTCAGAAATTCGAAAACGTGTTATTAAAGAAATGAAAGCAAGTGAATATGATTATTCAAAAATAACTATTTCAATTTCAGCTTTGGACAAGGCACTTAATCGTAAAAAAATTACTGAAATTGCCGAGGCTCAAGGAAAAAGCATTGAAGACACGATCATCGACGTTCTTATTGCTAGTGAGGGTCGAGTAGTAACGATGATGGAAGTGCTTAGTGAAAAAAATGTGGATAAGGGTGTTATAAATCCTTTTTCAATTGTTTCATCAAATGGTTCTGGATATGATATTAAACATAGAGAAACTGGTGAAGTTGTGCATCCTCGAAACTTCGGTTCATTCCCGAGAGTGCTGGCTGATTATGTTAGGGAAAGAGGTGTTGTAGGTTGGGAAGAGGCTATTCGAAAAATGTCAGGATTACCTGCGGAAAAATTTAATATTGAAAAGCGTGGCATTCTTGCAGAGGGGAATTTTGCTGATGTGGTTGTTTTTGATCCAAAAAAGATTCAAGATCTTGCTACAATTGAAAATCCATATCAATATTCACAAGGCATTGACTGGGTACTTGTCAATGGTCGTCCTGCAATTAAAAATGGAAAAATCTTGGAAGAGCGTGCAGGCGTGGTACTTCGCAGAAAGTCATCATTGTTTGAGTTCTAAAAACAATATACAAAATGTAATATACAAAATTCAGTAAGTAGGGTGTTGCTTTACTTCGTTTATTTTTTGGTGTATATTGACTTTTTACTATTGATTATTGAACATTATGGAACTATCCTTTTTTAAGAACAAAAAAATAACAGTAATGGGTATTGGTCTTCACGGTGGCGGAGTCGGCACGGTGAAATTTTTGGTTGCGCAAGGAGCTAAGGTTATAGCAACTGATCTTCGAACAAAGGAGCAGCTTAGCGCATCACTAGAAAAACTCAAGGGACTTAAAAATGTGGAATATGTTTTGGGTCATCATCGGATGGAAGATTTTTCCAAAGTTGATATGGTAATAAAAAATCCAGCAGCGCAATGGTCGGACAAACATATCAAGTTTGCTCTTGAAAACAAAGTTCCGGTCGAAATGGACTCTAGTCTTTTTTTTAAGATTTGCAAAAACAAAATAATTGGAGTGACTGGTACCAAGGGAAAAACGACTACCGCCACTCTTATATATGAAATTTTAAAAACAGTAGGAAAAAACCCGATAAAGATTGGCATTGGACAAGTTTCGGTGTTGGATAAATTGCTGCTGCTGAAGAAAGATTCAGTGGTGGTTTTCGAACTTTCCTCTTGGCGTCTTTCTGCTTTGGGGCGAGCAAAACTTAGTCCGCACATTGCTGTGTTTAAAAATATTATGCCTGATCATTTGAATTATTATGGCACGATGGAAAAATATTTTCAGGATAAAAAATATATTTTTACAAATCAAAAACCCAAGGATTGGCTAATTATGAATAATGATGACGAACTTCTCAGGGAGGCAACCAAAGAAGTGCCTGCACAAGTCGTGCGTTTTTCATATGAGCCGCTTAAGCGCAGCAGAGCCGTGTTTATTGAGGATGATGCAATATACCTCAACAATGGAATTGATGTGAAAAAGTTAGTTGCAATTAAAGACGTACTTATCCCAGGGAGACATAATCTTTCTAATGTGATGGCTGCAATTGGAGCTGTCTATGCATTGGGATTAAGTGCAATAGAAATCAAAAAGGCTCTGCCGCAATTGAAAGGCGTTGCTCATCGATTGGAATTTGTGCGCGAACTTAACGGTGTGAAATATTACAATGACACCGCGGCAACAATTCCAGACGCAGCTATTTCTGGTCTTAATGCTTTTGAAAAACCAATTGTTTTGATTGCAGGTGGAACGGATAAGAATCTGGACTTTGCCGAGTTTGCAAAAGAAATTTTAGAAAAAGCAAAAGATGTTGTTTTACTCAAAGGTAACGCGACTGATAAGTTGCTTGAAAAAATTAGAAAAATTGCTGACAAAGAATTTTTAGATAATATTGAAATAGTTAGTTCCATGGAAGAAGCGACTGCACTGGCTCAAAAAAAAGCTGAGCAAGGCGATGTCGTTTTGCTTTCGCCAGGGGCTGCCAGCTTCGGACTCTTTGCTAATGAATTTGATCGCGGGGATAAATTTCGAGACGCGGTTAAAAAGTTGAAGTAAAATTGTTAAAATTTTTGAATAAAGGAAACACAAAAAGACGCTCTACTCTGAGCGTCTTTTTACTTGAAAAAAAACCCAAGACCTGTATAATTAGTTTGTAGTTAAGTACGACTTAATTTAGGCTTAAAACAGACAAATATGACTGAATATTTTGAAATTACTGGGGGTAAAACACTCCTAGGGTCAATCGACGTGAGGGGGTCAAAAAATGCGACTACTCCTATTTTGGCTGCCACACTTTTGACTAAAGAGGAATGTGTTATTTCTAATATACCGCTTATTGAAGATGTGTATCGAATGCTTGAAATTTTGGAAAGTATGAATGTGACGGTTGTTTGGGAAGGCGAGCGAACAGTGAGAATTTGCGCCAAGGATCTTGAAAGTGAAAAAATAGATTTACAAATTGTGAAAAAACTCCGTTCATCAATTTTGTTGCTGGGTAGTTTGAGTGCGCGCGCTGACAAATTTAGAATTGCTCATCCCGGTGGTTGCACGATTGGCAAGCGTCCTGTCGGAACACATTTTGACGCGCTGGAAAAAATGGGTGTAAGCATAACGCAAGATGAAAATTGCTATATTGTTGATGCCAGCTCTCGAAAGGCGGGTAAGGTGGTGCTGCGAGAATTTTCAGTTACAGCCACAGAAAATGCAATGATGCTGGCTGCGTCACTTCCTGGGAAAACAATCATAAAAATTGCAGCCGCTGAACCTCACGTGGAAGATCTTGGAAGATTTTTGATTTCAATGGGAGCGAAAATAACAGGACTTGGAGCGCATACTTTGGAAATCATTGGAAATGAAAAACTTTCTGGCGCTAAGCATGAAATAATTCCTGATGCTAATGAGGCTGCAACATTTTTAATTATGGGTGTGGCAACAAAAAGTCCAATTACTGTTAATAACGCGCGCGAAGAAAATCTGGATATTGTCCTAGAAAGACTCAGACAATTTGGAGCGGCTTTTGAAATTAAGGAAAATTCAATTACAGTTATTCCGCAAGAAAAATTGTTTGCGATTGAGAAAATTGACACTCGCACTTATCCCGGAGTGCCTTCTGATGTGCAGCAGCCTCTTGGAGTTTTGGCGACGCAAGCTGAAGGGCAGACTTTGATTTTCGACACAATTTTTGAAGGACGATTTAATTATCTGAGCGAGCTGGAAAAGATGGGGGCTCATTCTAGAATTCTTAATCCTCATCAAGCTATTATTACCGGACCGGTTCAATTGAAAGGTAGTTCAATCAAAAGTTTTGACCTTCGCGCCGGAGCATCGCTTATCATTGCCGCACTTTGCGCCAAGGGAACCACAACTATCGATGAAATTTATCAAGTTGACCGTGGATATGAAAGGATCGAAGAGCGCCTAGCTGCACTTGGTGCGGACATTAAAAGGGTTTCAAAATAGTTTTGTTTCTGTGCTTTAGTTGTTCGCATACATTTTTCTTTTTATCACAGAAAAACAATTGCAACTTTTTAAAATTAACACCAAGGAGACTTGTTTTAAGTGAAAAAAGAAAAAGTATGCCCACCATTCAAAAGATTTATAAAAAATATGGAAAAAGAATTTAAAATTGGAAAACATTGTATTGGGGTTGGGTGCGGAGCACTTATCTTTAACAATAAAAAAGAGGTATTATTAATGAAGCGAAGCAAAAATTCAAAGAATCAAGCACTTTGGTGGTCGCAGCCTGGCGGAGCAGTTGATTTTAATGAGAAAGCAATTGTTGCAACTAAGAGAGAAATTAAAGAAGAGCTTGGTATAGATATAGACATCTGGGCTGAGGTTTCACATATTGATCACATTTTAAAAAAAGAACAACAGCATTGGATGGCAATTCCATTTTTAGCTAAAATTAAAAAAGGAATCCCGAAAATTATGGAGCCAGAAAAATGCGACGAAATTGGTTGGTTTTCTCTTGATAATCTTCCGAATAAACTTACGCAGACAACAAAAGGTACCATTAATAGTTATTTAGAAAAGAAATATATTAAATTATAAATATTATGGAAAAATTTTATAATGCGATTGTGGAATTTCATAAGAAGAATGAAATGAAGGGGACGAATAATGAGGATATGCAATTTCGTTTGAATTTGATGACTGAGGAATTGGGTGAGTTGGCGCAGGCTGTGACGAAAGGGAAATCAAGAGAAGAATTTATAGAGGAAAATGTTGATTTGGTTGTTTTGATTTTAGGAAATTTGATTAGTACTGGAATTCCTGTTGAAGAATTTGAAGAAGCGTTCTGGAAAAAGCACGCAAAAATAATGAGCAGGGAAAAAAGAAAATTAGAAAACGGAAATTTTAGAGTGTCAGATTTTAGGAGTTAGGAATTAGAAATTAGAAATTAGGATTTAAAAATTGAATCATTGGAAATTGTTTAGAAATTAGAAATTAGTAATTAGAAATTTTTTACGCTTATGTTTATACGAAGAATTGGAATTGATCTTGGCACAGCAAACACCTTGGTTTTTATACCCGGCAAAGGAATTGTTGTGAATGAGCCATCGGTGGTGGCAGTTTCTCCGATAGAGAATATTGTTTTGGCGGTGGGGAATCAAGCGCGCGAAATGCTTGGGCGCACACCGGATAATATTGTGGCATCTCGTCCAATGAAGGATGGTGTGATTGCAGATTATCGCGTGACGGAAGCTATGTTGAAATATTTTATCAATAAAGTGACTGGCAAAGTTCGAATTTTCAAACCGGAAATTATGATTTCAATTCCGGCAGGAGTGACTTCAACTGAACGTCGTGCAGTGATTGATGCGGCTGTGAAAGCTGGAGCAAAATCAGCGTACGTTGTGAAGGAGCCACTCTTGGCTGCAATCGGTGCTGGAATTCCGATTCACAACGCTTCTGGTAATATGATTATTAATATCGGTGGTGGTACATCTGAAATCGCAGTAATTTCGTTGGGCGGCGTTGTGGCAGCGCACAGTGCACGCGTGGGAGGCAATAAATTTGATCAAGCTATTTCTGATTATATTAAACGAAAATATGGTTTGGCAGTTGGTGATAGAACTGCTGAGGATATTAAAAAAGAAATTGGATCTGCAATTGCACAAGTTAAAGAAGAACATATGGAAGTGCGCGGACGCGACTTGATGGGTGGACTGCCAAAGACAATTAAAATTTCTTCCAATGAAGTGACAGAAGCTTTGCAAGATGAGCTGCGAGAAGTGATAAATGCCATTAAAAAAGTTTTTCAAGAAACTCCTCCAGAATTAGCTGCTGATATTATGGATAAGGGAATGATCCTTTCTGGTGGTGGAGCACTGCTTCGCAATCTTGATCAGTTGATCACAAAAACGATTGGTGTTCCTTGCTATGTTGCTGATGATCCATTGTTTTGCGTGATTAAAGGAATTGGAATTGCTCTTGATAATCTTGAGGTGTATAAAAGGACGATTACACTTAGTAAATAATGATACTAATACGCGAATGAATGCAAATGATGCAAATATGCGAATGAATTAATTTGCATATTCGTGTATTAGCATTAATTTGCATAATTCGTATAATGATCATAGGAATCGATGGCTCTCGGGCTTTTATAAAAAACAGAACTGGAATTGAAGAATATTCATATCAAGTTATTAAAAACCTGCGTGATAAATTAAATGATCAGCGGGTTATTTTGTATGTTAAAAAAACTAACAACTTACAACTTACAACTTACAACGGAGTTGTTAAAATTAATGATTTGGAATTGCCAAAAAGTTGGCAAATAAAGGTCATTAAATTTCCTAGATTTTGGACGCAGATTGGCTTGTCTTTGGAAATGTTGTTGCATCCGGTTGATGTGCTTTTTATTCCTGCGCACACTGTTCCAATCATCCATCCCAAAAAAACAATAGTTGTGATTCACGGTTTGGAATATGAATTTTGTCCAAAAGCATATTCTTCTTGGGAAAGAATTTATATGCGCGGAACGATTAAGAAATCATGTCAGTGGGCGAGTTCAATTATTGCAGTGTCGAATAATACAAAGCTTGATTTGCAAAGATTATATAACGTGGATAGTAAAAAAATATCTGTAATTTACGAAGGGTATAGCCGCGGGGAGCGGAATTTCCAATTTCCAATTTCCAATTTCCAATCAAATCCAAATGATCAAATTTCAAAAATTAAAACATTAGAAATTCAATCGAAATTCGAAATTCGAAATTCGAAATTTCTTTTATTTATTGGTCGCATTGAGGAAAGAAAAAATATTTCCAATATTGTTAAGGCTTTTGAGATTTTGAAAGAGAAATATAATATTCCGCACAAACTAGTTCTTGCTGGGAAGTCTGGATTTGGTTATCAAGATGTCAAAAGTCAAATGTCAAAGGTTAAATGTTGCGACGACATTGTCGAGCTTGGTTTTGTGAGTGAAGAAGAAAAATGGGAATTATTAAAAAAGGCGGATGTTTTCGTTTTTCCAACCCTGTATGAGGGATTTGGAATTCCTGTTTTGGAAGCGCAAAGTGTTGGTTGCCCTGTCGTGGCTAGCAATAATTCATCTATTCCTGAGGTTGCATCTTGTCATTCCGGACTTGATCCGGAATCCAGGGCTAAGCATGCAGGAGAGGGTCTGGATTCCCGTTTTCACGGGAATGACAACGGATATTGCTCAGCCCTCTTGGTCGATCCCCAAAACCCTCAGGACATTGCCGAAAATATTTTTAAGCTCATCTCGGACGAAACCCTAAAAAATGCTATAATACAGAAAGGATTGGAGAACGTGAAAAGGTTCAGTTGGGAGAAATGTGCACAGGAAATATCCCAAATATTGTTAAAAAAGAATTAAGAATCATTTTTTATGGATAAATTAAGGGTTGCGTTGGTCCACGACTTCCTTGTTCAGCAGGGCGGAGCGGAGAGAGTGCTGAAAGAGCTTTCAGATATGTATCCAGAGGCGCCAATTTTCACGTTGCTGTATGATAAAGAAAAAATGAAAGGTTTGTTTGAGGGGAAAGATATCAGACCATCATATTTGCAAAAATTCCCAAATTTTTTGAAAAAAAGATATCGTTTTTTGCTGCCATTTTTCCCAGTAATTCCAGAAACATTTGATCTTCGAGAATATGATTTGGTCATTTCATCTTCTGGTGCTTGGAGCAAAGGGATTGTGACAAAATTAGACACCGTGCATATCGCATATCTTCATTCTCCAATGCGTTTTGTTTGGGATTATAATGAAAGATATGTCAAAGAAACTGAACATAGAAGGATGAATTTTTTGACGAGAATAGTTTTTAATTATCTGCGCGTGTGGGATCGCTTGGCAGCGGACAGGCCGGATTTTCTGATTGCAAATTCGAAATATACTCAACAACGTGTAGATAAATATTATAGACGCGATAGTAAAGTCATATATCCACCAGTAAATCAGGAATTAGGAAATAGGAATTTGGAATTAGAAAAACAATCTAAACCTACAACCTACAACCTAAAACCCAAATCCTATTTTCTAGTTGTTTCTCGTCTTTCTCCATACAAAAAAGTTGATTTGGTGGTGGAGGCTTTTAATAAGCTCGGACTTCCTTTGGTTGTTATTGGAACTGGAGAGCAGGAAAAATACTTGAGGAAAATTGCCAAAGAAAATGTGCACATTTTGGGTTGGCAAGATGATTCAGCCGTTTCGCAATATTATCAAAATGCTGCAGCTTTTATTTTTCCAACAGAAGATGATTTTGGTATTGCGCCAGTGGAAGCGATGCTCGCTGGTGTGCCTGTGATTGCATATCGAAAAGGTGGCGCGCAAGAAACAGTGCAAGAGGGAATTACTGGAGAATTTTTTGATGCTCAGACACCAGAAGTGTTGGCAGATGGTGTGAGGAGATTTTTGGATAGCAAAGATAAATATGATAAAAATGTGATCAGAAAAAGAGGAGAAGAATTTTCGAGAGAAAGGTTTAGACATGAGTTTGGGGAATATGTTAATCATATAACATACAACATATAACATATAACAAAAATGCGGAGAGTTTTAAAAAGCTCTTGCTACATGCTACATGCTACATGCTACATGGTTGAATGGATTTCATTGGTAACAAAAAAGCAGTTGATATTCTTCAAAGAAGCATCCAAAATGCTACACTTAATCACGCGTATCTTTTTTCTGGGCCGGAAAAGGTTGGAAAATTTACTTTGGCAAAAATGTTTGCACTTGGTGCTATTTCCGGCAGTGAATTAAATTTGGATATTGATAATGTGGATAAGGATGCAATGCTTGATTTGGTAATTGTGGAGCCGGAGATTACTGAGAAAAATGGCATTTCAAAACAGCGCGACATTTCAATCGAATCAATAAGGGACGCCAAGCTTAGTTTGAGTTTGTTTCCTTATCACGGAAAATATAAGGTTCTTATCGTTAACGATGCTCATCGTATGACAAATGGTTGTCAAAACGCATTATTGAAAATTCTTGAAGAGCCTAATCCGACAACTATTTTAATTTTAATAACCAATGAAATTGATAGGATTCTGCCTACCATCCTTTCGCGTTTGCAAGTTATTAATTTTGGCTTGGTTGATGATGAGGATATGCAAGTTGGTTTTGCAGAAAATTTTTCTTTTCAAAAAGATTGTGTGGAACTTTCTATCGGCAGACCTGGCTTGGCGCAATATTTAAGCGAGCATAATGAGGAAAAACTTTTTAGAACTAATGCTCTAATGGAACTTGAAAAAATAAGAAAGGGGACATTGAATGAAAAATTCAAGTTAGCGGAAGAACTTTCCAAAGATGCGGTTCGAACTCTTGATAAGCTGAATGTTTGGCTTTGGGAGATTAGAAAGATTGCTGTTGATGTAAATCAAATAGAAAGTAATAGAGCGTGTGCTATCATTGAAAAAATTCAGAAAGCTATGACAGTCTTGAAAAGGACTAACGCTAATAGTAGACTTATTTTGGAAACCTTGTTTATGGATATGTAGTTGTCACTCGGATATAAATACAAATTAAAATTAATACGAAAATGTCGAGAAAATATATTAAAAATTGCACAGGAAATGATTGCGAGGAAGAAAAAAAGTCTTCACGATTTTTCTCGGTGTTTATTTTCTATACGTTGCTGGTTTGTTTTATCGGTGTGACGGGATATGTCGTATTTTTTTCTCAACATCTTCAAATCGTAAACATTACAGTTTTAGGCACAAAAGAACTTAATGGGCAGGAAATTCAACAGATTGTTAGTGATTCGCTACAAGGAAAATACTTGGGAATAATTCCAAGAAATAATTTTTTGTTTGTTTCGCAAAGAAAGTTTGAAAATCTTTTGAATGATAAATTTAAAAAAATTCGCACACTGAGTGTGATTAAAAAATTTCCAGACACTGTGAGCATAGAAATCGACGAACGAAAAGCATTGCTGGTTTGGTGTAGCAGTGAAAAATGTTATTTGCTTGATGAAAATGGCACGGCATATAGCGAAGCTGATTTTTCCTCGCCAGATCTTATGGGTAATAATCTGTTGCAAATAAATGAAACCAATAGGAGGGATGTGACAATTGGCGACAAAATAATTGAACCTTCTTACGAACAATACGCACTTGCCATCAAGGATTCTTTGGCAGCTCTTGGTTTTGAGGCAACTGGACAATATTTCACGCCATCAAGAATGGCTGAAGAAATCAATGTGAAAACAAATCAGGAAACAGAATTTTATTTTTCAACTCAATTCTCCTTGGATTCAGCAATAAGAACATTGGAAACTGTTTTGAAAAAAGAAATTCCTGAGGATAAGAAAGGAGAAATTGCATACATCGATCTTCGCAACGAAAACAAGGTTTTCTATAAATTCAAAAACACCGACCCTCCCGTGGATGAAAACCCACAAGCAGAAAATGTTGAGGTAAAATAAAAGTTACGTAACTTGTTACGCAACACTAGGTTAACTTAATTATTACCACTGTGTCATTCCCGTGAAAACGGGAATCCAGGGCTAGGCATCGCTCTGGATCCCCAGTCAAGCTGAGGATGACAATGCACATCTATTTAAATGTACAATAAAAAACGCTCACGAATTTCTTCGGAGCGTTTTTTTGCATCGGTATTCTTTATTATTCTATTGCAAATGGCACATAATAAATCATAATTGAATTTCCAATCATATCAATTGGTTCGTATTGCTGTGTCCAAGCGTAATTTGTTGCAGGAGTCTTGTTGGCTTTGTCGTATATGCTGGTCTGAAGTGAATTCGTTGAGATGGCATACCAGCCAGTCTCAATTGGTCGCTTGGAATCCCAAGTCGAAACATATTTATCTCCCAGATAATATGCAGGATTTCCTCCACCGAAATAATCCACATTAATCTTTTTTATTTGCGGATTTTCATCCAAAAATATTTTTAATCTGCCTAAGTCTTGTCCCCAGTCAACATTTGAATCGGTTACATATTTGTATCCGTTCTGCGAACCACCGATGGATTCATTAAAATATGAAACATAGTTTGGATAATTGAAAATTGGGATAATAACGATCCAAGTTATTAGGATGGAAAAAATAATTTGAAGTTGGTGTCTTGTGGCAAAGTGCTTGTGTCTGAGAAAATCAAAAACTTTTTTAGTCACAAGTAAATATGCTAACGGCATAATCGGAAAGAGATGCCGAAGGCCAATGTTTAGATTTCCGGTTATGCTGAGATATGAATAAAGAATAATAAAACCAAAGAGGGAGTATTGCATCACGCCTGTTTGCAAAAAGCGTTTGAAATTTTTTCCAATGCTTTTTTCAGTTATTGATCTTTTGAATGTTCTTGTGATTTGTGCTCCAGTATAAATCAGTGAAAAAAGAATCAGCATTAGAAATGGAAGAGTTTCCTTGAGTAGAAACACCAATGGGAAATATACAGGAGATGCCTTGCCGGAAACATTGTTCAAGAAATATGCACCATTTCCTCCAGCGACACGTTTGAACACCATCGTGACACCAAGGAAGTATTCAGCGTATGGACGAAGAAATGCGGATGAATTAAGGGTTGTTAGTGCGCTGTTGGTCGCTATGCTGAGAGGATTTGTATCATTAGATGGGAAGGAAAAATTAATCTGTCTAGCAATAACATCTTGAGGCATATTAAAAGTGTTTGCGAAATACAAAATCCAAACAATAATCATTGAGATTGCGAAAGCTGCAAGACTTTTTATTAAATATGAAAAAAATAACTTTGTGCGCAAAAAGTTCTCTTTTATTTCGGTGTCATCGTGCGATATTTTTTTAATTAAAGGATAGCCAAGAAGAACAAGTCCAAGAATTGGAAAAGCCATTATGGATGAAAACTTCACGCAGCTCACGAGACCCAGAAAAACTCCGCCAATCGCAGCATTTTTCCAAGTTGGATTTTTGATGAATTTGAGAAAATAATAAAAAGCAAAAGTTAAAAATGCAGCAATTCCGATGTCTGTGGTAACGTAATGATTGTGTCCCAAAATATTTGGATCAAAAGCATATAGGGTCAAAACAAAAAGTCCACCCAGAATCCCGGCAATTTCTTTGCCCCACATAAAAAGAAACAAACCAAGCAGCACGGAGATTATTATAATTGGAAGGCGCGCCCAGAAAAGAATCTGATCAGGATTGTTTCCAGCTTCATATAGCAGGTGTTTGCCGGCAACCCATTGTCCATCATCCCAAATCCTGTTCAAACCATCGCCAGTCCAAAATTGTTTGGTTGTGTCAAAATTGAGATTGAGAAATGCCAGTGGAATGCCGATTAAATCTTTGAGTAGCGGTGGATGTTCAGGATTAAGCCGCATATCCTGCTGGGTGATGTAGCTGTATCCTGCAGGAATGTGCGCAACTTCATCAAAAGTGGCTGTGTCATTTTTCGCATTAAGCAAAGACACTGTGACAAAAAATGTCATAATGGCAAAAATAACCCAGCGGTAATGTTTTTTTAGAGAATTCTCCATATAAATTTATACTAATGACGCGAATGTCATGCTAATACGCGAATACGCAAATGATTCGTGTCATTCGCATATTCGCACCATACGCATAAATTCGCATAATTCGTATTATGTTAAGCTTAGTTACTTAGTGTTATAAATATATCCCCAAATTTGTTTTTGTGTTCTTGAAAAGTGAGATTTGGAATTCTTCCGCGGAGCGAGTTTATTGAATTCCAATCCCATCCTGTGAATATTATTTCAATTTTTTCATTGCCTTCAACTTTGATGTTGTTTATTTCGTGAGGATAAATATAAAAAGTGTTTGGAAGTGTCGGGTTGAGATAATTGATTGTCAATCTTGGCATAGCGCCTGTAATAATATATTTCTTTTCGCTTTGGGGAAGAGTTCGAATATAATCGGAGATTGCTCTTGTGTTGGCTTCAAAAACTTGATGCTGTTTTGGACTGTTGGCAAAAAAGACAAAATATTTAATTGGATCAGCTAGCCCAATAAAAACAAAAACTCCTGCAAGAATGGAAACGGTAAAAATTTTATAACTGTGTCCAAATTGATTATATTTTTTTAATATCCAAAGAAAAGGAAGAATCGAAATCATTATCACTACCGGCAATGTTCCAATAGAGCGCAGTGCGTGAGGATTTCCTTCGTTGGCCAAAAATTCTGGAATAAGCATTGCGAAAAACCAAGATAAAAGAAAGATATAAACGTCTAATTTTTCATCTCGAACACCCTTGTATATTCGCAGCCAAAATAATTGCAAAAATTTAGCAATGATATATATAAATCCGATTAAAAAAGAAATGCCAACAATGGGATTAAGCAGTGGATAAGGTGGATAATTGTGTCTCATATTGAGATCGCCCATTACAAAATATTTTTGCAAACTCAGTCCGAATGTCTTGGCGATTGTCAGCGGAAGATTTCCACCATTGGTGGCTGAATTGAAAACAGAAATTGCGCTGGTGCGTGACGCATAATGCTGTGGGTTATAAACGAAAAAATCAAGCAGCATTGGAGTGGCTGTGACTAGCATCGCAAAAGCGAAAACAAGCGTGTGTTTCCAATAGTTTAATAAAAAGTTTTTACGAGTTATGATTAGTGAAATGAGTAGCATTACCAATATCAGTGGGGAAACGCGAAAGGCGATGTAAGTGTGAACACCAAGTCCATAAATCAAACCTGCGATGACAAAATCGTGAAGCTTTTTCGTGCGCAGACCCTTAAAGAGAAAGTAAAAAGAAAAAGAAAGAAGAAACGGAACCATAATAGCCCGAAAGCCGATGCGGGAAAAATTGATCGCCCAATACGAAAATGCAGTCAGATATGCACCAATCAGAGCAGCTGCATAACTTTTGAAAAGTTCTTTGGTTAGCAAGAAGACCCCCAGCACTGTCAGGGTGCCAAAAATGATTGACCAAAGTTTGAGCGCAAATTCAGTCGGACCAAAAGCCTTAATCGAAAGTGCCTGCAGGTTTATAAACAATCCTTCGCGACCCTGGTTGCCTTCATAAAAGATTTTGTATTCCCCAGTCGCATTAGCCTGCTGCGCATCAACTCCATTTTGCGCTTCATCAGGATATATTCCCGCTGGAATGTTTTTGATATTAGTCACTCTCAGTGCAAAAGCCGCAATCAAAATTGCCAGCAGCAGCCCCCAGACGATTTTTTTGTTTTGCATTTTTGTTTCTTGCCCCGTTAAATTCTGCCGTAGGCAGACTATTTAACTGGGGTTGTATTTTTGTGATTGAAATTAGTTTTTTATTCTCAATAGAATTCCCCCCTGTTTCTTTATTAGCTGTATTATACCACCAATTTCATCTTTCAGCGAGCTTGACATAATGTCTTTTTTGTGCTAAGATAGATGGTTATAGGATAGTCCTATAGCAAGGCCAAAAAGGGCCTTAAATAGGCTCTTTGACAATATAATAAATACACACTAAATAAAGGAAAAGGGGAGGTTTATCATGTTTGGAAAATGGATGATGGAAGCAGTTGGAGAGGGTGCGTTTTTGAATTTAGTGAAGCAAGCCTGGAAATGGGCTGGTAGAATCATTGGTTTTTTGGGTGTTGGCGAAATTGCTGGAAAAAAAGTTGGAGAAGAAATAAAAAAACGTCTTATCGATCCAAAAGGTTGGGAAGATGAAAATTATTTCGCTTTGGACTTATCCGAAGCCAATGCTACACCTGACCAGAAGAATATGATTAGCGAGGCAATGAAAAAGGTTGAGGATGAAGATAGAGTTAACAGTACAACTTATGCGAGAAATTTTCGTATTCTTGTGACTTTTAATGACATCACTCATCCCAGTAAACCTGCTGTACCGGCCGTGCCCGCAGTGCCTGCGGTACCTGCCAAACCAGCTATTCCAGCCACTGCAACCTCGCCTGAAATTCCTGCAAAACCTGCAATACCTGCTAAGCCAGCAATTCCTGCTGTGCCAGCGACTGTTCGTCCAGGAATTACAATTTTGGAAGATCTTGCTAAATGCAATAATGTTGACGAGGTTTGTATGCGAATTATGGCACTTGGCGTTATGCAGGATACCACTACAAACTTTGAAAAATTTGTGGAGTATTGCAAAAGAGTAATGTTTACTTCTCTACCTGAAGCGTCAAAAAAACTTTATAAATCTGCCGATGTGAAATTGGAAGAGTGGGAAGAGGGTATAAAAACAAGAAATGATACATTCAATACTCGTCCGCTCTGGAAAAAAATATTCATAAACTAAATTCAGAAAAGGAGATAGTCATGATTTGGAGAATGTTTGCATTACTGTGGAATGCGGTCGAAGGAGAACTTCAACAGCTTCGTTGGGTTCTGATTACGGTGCTGGGTGCAACATTGTTAGGAGCTGTTCCTATTGTCGCGCTCAGTCTATCTGTCGAAGTTTCGATTTGGTGGACATTGGCGCCGTGGCTTTATTCGGCATATAGACTCTTCGCCGTTCGAAGATTCATCAATATGCACATAACTGGGGAGATATTGGAGTCACTGCAGGCAATGATGGGTATCATCAATAATGCGATGACCTCGGTAGCAGCGGCAACAACGGTAGTAGTGACAACACCATCGGTAGTGGCAACAGTCACACCGCCAACTACAACAACAACCACAACTACAACTACACCTGCAGTGGCTGCAGCATCGGAATCGACCGGAATCTTCGATAACCCATTTATTCGAAAGTACCTTACGGTAATTTCAAATATCTTTTTAGTCCAGACCGCCCTGTTTCTGATTCTGCCATTGTATGTGAATTACACAATGGGTGGTAAAACGACAGCTATCATAATTGTAATGCTGCTGACAATTATCGCAATTGATAATCTCGTATCATTTAAAAAGTTGTCGAGATTTACGGTTAAGGTGGCAGTTGTTGCATATACTGTGGGGTTAGTATTTGTTTTGTTTCCGCAAGCTGGCTTTTATATTAATGAGTTGGTTGGGGACAAAATAAAAATAATTCCACCGTCGACTGCGAAGCTCGTCAATGATATCGATGAGTTTCAGAAGAATAAAAAAATTGAGGCTAATGACAAATTCCTGAAAGATGTTGCTGAATATCAAAAGCGACATCCTAAAGAAGATATGCCTCAAGCTATCAAAGATGAAATTTTAAGAATAAAAAGGGAGGGATAAAAATACACTGAAAAGTTAGCACAACGAAAGACGCAGAATGGATAATTCCACTCTGCGTCTTTTAATTTTTTCATAAAATTTGCTATGGGTAAAATAAGAATTTTGTGATATAATTTTAGAGTAAATATGATTTAGGGTGATTTAAAAAAATATGCCAAGCGGTAAAACTTTCAAAATACAATTTAATAATATTAATGGTCCAGGGAAATTAGTTCCTGACTTTAAAAACGCATCCGGGATTGTTTTTAATGGTAGTGAATATGCTGTAACGCCTGGATCTATAAAGGATCATGAAGTATTAAAAAATGAATTTGAGGAAAAGTTGGAAAGTAAAATTAATGACATAGATGCTATTTTAGGTTCTTTGGATTTAGATGTAATTTTTGATGATGAAACATTATATAAAGAGCATATTGTTGATGGCAAAGTAAAGCTAAATAAAATTAGTGATAAATGGGAAAAACTATTTAAACGTCACGATGAAAATAATGAAAAAACACCCGAACTTTCTATCGAGTTAGATGACTGTAGAAAAGAACTAGATAATTTTTTGGAAGAGATTGAAAAGAATAAGCTTGAAAAAAAAGCTAATGATGATTTTTTAAGTGAACCAAGAAACAAGGGCTGGGAAGATCAATTTAGGAAAGCCTCTGTTCGTATTACAGAAGAATTTGTTGATATGTTAGATTTTAATGTTAAAAATCCTGGCATCACGATTGGCGATGTTGATAAGGATTTCGACTTTGATTTAAGAGAGTATCTGTTAGAATCCGCAGATCTTCCAAATGCAAAAAAAGATCCTTTTGGCCTGGTTGGTAAGAAAAAATGGATTGAAATTTTTGCAGCAGCTAGAATGGTTAATGATTCTAGGACTCCAAAAAAATTCATAATTGTTGGTGATCAAACCTATGCGATGCCTGATGCTAAAAAATCAAAAACTTTTGATAAAGATGATGTAAAGAAAGCTAGAGAGTCTTTGAATAGAGTTGTGATTGAAAAATTACAAAAAAAGTTTGAAGAAAAGGAAGTTTATGATATTTCAGGAAATTTATTATGGGGGAAAAATGTTAAAAATGCAGATTTGCGTTATTTGGCTTTTGAAATATTGAAAGATGTTCTTGAGGATAAGAATAATTTAGGAATAGTTTTAGATGAAGGTGTTGATTCTTTGCTACTTGATGATGAGAAGAAAAAAATGGATATCGCTGTTGATGAAATTTTCAAGGAGAATAATAGTAAGGAGGCAAATAGGCTGGCAGTTAGGGTTTATGTTTATAATAAAATTGGAAGTGCAATTGCTCAAAGTGATAAGTCTAAAAACTTAACCAATGAAGAAAAATATATTAAAAATAGAGAACTTGTAGATGATGTGTTGCAAAGTTTTGATCAAGATTTGCAAGCAAAAATCTCAAGTTTCATTGATCAGCGAGAACAGGCTGGTTCTAAAGGTATTATACTTGCCAAGGAACAAAGAAAAGCAATGGAGAGTGCAATTATTAAATATGTTGATGAAAATCTTCTTGTTGTGAAACCAGCTGGCACTGCTGACCCAAATATCGCTGTGGTGGCGCCAAGCTCTCATGCGCTAGGGGTCTTGTCATTGGTCTCGGATGTGGACGCATTACCAATTGAAAAACCAAAAGAAAAAACACCGGAAGATTTATTTAAAGAATTGAATGTTGAACTTTCTGTTTTTAGTGTGGAAAGATATCAAATGTTGTATAATGAAATGATGAATGTAGTTGGGAAAAAGGGAATAGTTGGAGATGAAAAAAAGAAGCTAGTTCTAAGTGTTTTGCCGGATGTTATTGAACGTGATATTGCCAGGCACACAAAAAAAAGAGGCGAGGAACTAGAAAAGATTTCTGAGTATATTTTGAGTCAAATAAAATAAAGTTACAAAACAAAATGGCGGTAGGAACATTGGACGCAACCATATTTAATGATTTGCTTAACAAGCACACAGCACAAATAAGTGCTGATGTTGAAGTTGAAAATGAAGACAAGCGAATTGCCGAATGGACACAAAAACACAAGGATAAACTGCTGCTTGAAACAGAGATCATAAAAGGACAGCAAGATCGGGATGATAAAAATTTTGAGTCTGCCGCAAAGAGTTCCAAGAAAGGAACGGAAAAAAAAGATTCCGCTTTTGAAGGTGAGCAAAACTTCAAAAAGTCCACAGATATGGCTGAAGCTGTTGATCCTCAAGAAAGAGCTCTTAGGGAAGCAAGAAAAAATTATGTTGAAACTGAATTTAATGAACGAAATGCCTTGAAAGAAGTTCGAAGTTATTTTAGTCGAGCAATTGGAAAGGAAGACAAAACGGAAACACCAAATATTGCTGCAGCTCGTATGGCTTATGAGAAATTACGTAAAGAAAAGATGAATGGCGAGATTGCCAAACTCGAAAGTGGTACGCTCAAAGGAGATGCTTTGAATGTTGAAATCGAGAAATTGCTCACTTATTATAATACGGGGGCGGCTATGGAATTGTATAATGAGAGAATCGCAGTAAAAACTGCTCAAAAAAAAGAAACTGAGGGGAAATCAAAACTTAAAAATACTTGGGACAAGACGACTTTAAAAATGGATCAGGTTGCGGAATTTTATAATAAAAAAGTTCCATTTTTAGTTAAAACTGGTCTTGCTGTTGGTGCTTTTTACGCTGGCGCCGGGGTATTTTCTTCGGGAAAAAGAATTTGGGGAGCATTTATGATGGCAACTGCTGGCGGGATGCAGTTGGATGCAATGGCTCAATTTGCTGACCGCATTCTTGATAAAAAAGAGGATAAAAAAAATCTTAAAGAAATTTCTAAAGAAAGTGGAGAAGTTGATTTTGAAAAATTGAGAGGAATTTTGAATAAAAAAGTTGCAGATGTGGACAGGAAAGTGAATAAGCATGTGATGCGATCTTATTTGAATAAAGCTTTTGCAATAAGCGTTGCAACAATTATCGGTGTGCAAGGACTTCAAGGTTTGTCACATGCTTTTGAAAAAATGACTGCAGCACCTCCCGTGGTTAGCACTGCTCCATCTATAGATAATTGGCCAACCCCTCCAAGTACAGGTATTCCTGTGGATTTAAAGCCAGGGTCGCCAGAATATATGAAATATGTGGCTGAACATGGTGGAAAACCCCCAGTTTCAGCTCAAGATGCTGCTGCGCAAGCAAAAAAAGCTGCTGAAGCTGTTGTTGATGCTTCAAATAAAGCGGTTGAATCCTTAACAATAGAAAAAGGTTCAAGCATTGAAAAAACATTGATCGATCATCTCAAAATTCATGGAATAAAAAATCCAGGAGTTGCAGCACATCGCATGTGGCTTGATTATATGCATGATAATAAAGCTGAGATAATTAAAAAAGTTGGAGACAATGAATATCACAAGATGCTGAAAGATGGAATGGTTAATGTTAAGCCTGGAACGCATATTTTTATAAATGAAAATAATCCGTTGGAGATGAAATTGAGTAATATTGACGGGAAAATCTCACATCTGGATGGGCATCATTCTGTTGGTGGTGGCGGTGTTGAAAATGGGCAAGGAGCTGGCGATAGTGTGAAGCCAATTAGTATTCCAAAGCCATCAGTGGCTGCAGTAGTAGGAAATGCTGATGCTTTAGGGCACGCTGCAGAAAATCAGCAACATCTTTCAACAGCGCAAGAAATGTTTAAAAGCGCCAATGCTGAATATATTCAAGCGGCCAATGACGCAACTGATCATCCTGCTGGAGGAGATGGACCATCAATATCTCAATATGAGGATATGGGTCATGCTGATGAGGCGCGCAAATCTGCAGCTTTGACTGTTGAAGAATTGACTAAGGCAAAAGACACTTGCTTTAAGGATATAAAGTTGGCTACGGATAATATATATAAAACTACCGGATATAAATGGGTTGATATCAAAGATTTGGATTATAGTTCTGCTTATGCTGACGATAAATTGCGTCCAATTATGAAAGATATTATAAAAAAATATAAAGAAGAATTTAGAGGTACTAATAATTTTCCTAATAGCAATGCTACTCTTGGAAAATGGCTTTACCGTGTAAAAGAGGTTACTATAAAGAAACGTTTAGGTATAAATATTGAATAAAAATTAAACTAAAAACCCCAGTTAAATAGTATGGAGTACCATAATTTCACGGGGTAAAAAATATGGAAGAACATAACACTGCGCAAGCAGAGGCATTGAGTCAATTGATTAAGGATTTGGGAATCGACACGCTTTCTCAAGACAAACAAAATGAACTCATCATTAAGATGACGGAAGTTTTGCTGAAGAGAATTTTTTTGGAAACAATGGATAAACTTGGCGAAGAAGGACGCGAAGAATATGAAAAAATGTCAGAAGGTGAAGTTGCACCAGAGCAAGTAGAAGAATTTTTCAAAGAAAGAATTAATGATTATGATGAAATGGTGCAGGGGATTATTGAAGAATTTAGAGGTGAAATGATGGCTGCTAATAAGTGATACGAATGTGCGAATTAATGCAAATGATGCAAATATGCAAATGTGATGACTAAAAATCTAGAAAATATTATTTATCCTGAAATATCCTATACACTCAATGGAATATTTTTCGATACTCACAATGAACTTGGTTTTTATTGTAAGGAAGTGCAATATTGTGATGCAATTGAAGAACTACTGAAAATGAAACAAATAAATTATAAAAGAGAATGTTGCATAGATAGCGGTAATGATTTGATGCGAAATAATAGTAATAGGGTGGATTTCTTGATAGAGGATAAAATTGTTGTTGAGGTTAAAGCAAAAAGATTCGTAGGTAGGGATGAATATAATCAAACGCAAAGATATTTAAAAGCAGCAAATTTAAAATTAGGTATTATCGTAAATTTTCATCAAAGACATTTAATTCCTAAGAGAATTATTAATTCATCTGCAAAGGAGTGAATTCGCATCATTAGCATATTCGCGTATTTGCATACATTCGCATAATTAGTATTATAAACTTATGAAGAGTAACCTAGAGCCGATTGAAGAAAGTGATTTGGACTTGGAGGGTAAAATTAAAAATGGAAGTGTAGATTTTTCTCGTGAGGAGGCTGTGCCTGCTGCTGCTATTGAGCGTGAAGCGATAAAAGAAGTTAGTGCAGCTGAAAAGGATGATGCTTATGGAAAAATTCTTTCTAAAGTTCAAACAGTGCAAACAGATGATGAATTGGATCAGACAGTTATTGCGGCTGATGCGAAGACTGGCTACGAAAAAATGGATGCAGAGTCACAAGTGCAGCATTTGGTTGATATTGCAGGGCAAAAAGGTGTTGTACACGCCGTGAAAGTTGCGCAACATATGCAAGACAATTATGTCCTCGACACTTTTCACGACCGTATGCTCGGCGAAGAACTGCACAATGCATTGGTGGAGAAGGGGATGATAAAGGAAATTTGATTTGATACGAATTATACGAATTATGCAAATGTATGCAAATACGCGAATATGCTAATGATGCGAATAAAAATGCGAAGGCTGATTTGCATATTAGCGTCATTCGTAGAAGGTCATTCGTAACATTCGTATCATGAATGCATTAAAATAAATATAAAACAAAAATGAATACTCTTGACCTCAACACCATCCTCGTCCCTTTGCTTTGGGTTTTTGCCACACTGACTCTTTTTAGTGGTGCTTTTTTAGTTGTGCGAAGTTTTTTGAATTATCGTGCTCAAATCAATCGTTCAATGAATATGGACTTGGAAGTCGTGCGAGTGACAAAAATTTTCAAGGAAAAAGGAGAGCGAAGTGAAAATGGGGAGGCTTGGAAAGAGGAAATTGGTGCGATGGAGCAATTGCTTACGACACTTTCTAATATTAAAGAAAAAAAATCACTCTGGGCTCATTTTTTGTATAGCGAGCCATATATGGCACTTGAAATTGCCAATCCTTGTGGAAATGAGGAAATTTCTTTTTATTTGGCAGTGCCGAAGAAATTTCGTGACAGTATTGAGAAGCAAGTTCATTCATATTTCCCACACGCTTCTATTGAAAAAATTCCTGACTATACGATTTTTTCGCCGGGGAGCTTTACTGCTGCTGCAACACTTGGACTTAAACGTTCGTATGCTTTGCCAGTTCTTACATATGAAAATATTGATGTTGACCCGCTCAACGAAATTTCAAATGCGCTTAGTAAACTGCAAACAGAAGGGGAAGGTGCGGCGATTCAAATTGTTTTGCGTCCTGCGGGAAAAAACTGGAGAAAATTGGGAAGAGGAATCGCACACAAGATGCAACAAGGAAAACAACTTAAAGATGCTCATTCAAGTTCGATTGCAATGGATCTTGGAAAAGGTATGGTGCAAGTGATTCAAAACAAGCCAAAGGAGGAAATTATGCACAAAGAATCAGTGCAACTTACTCCTGAAGAGCAGGAGCTTGTAAAGAAAATCGAAGCAAAATCTGGCAAGGCTGGATTCAAAGCTAATATTCGCTTGCTTGCCTCTGCAATGACTCAACAAAAGGCAGATGAAATTTTGGCGCATATGGAAAATGCTTTTGCGCAATTTGAAAATCACGACGTCAATCATTTTGTGGTGCAAAAAAGAATAAAGTCCAAAAAAATATCTTTTGATTATATCTTCAGAAATTTTGACGAAGATCATTCTATTATTTTGTCTACCGAAGAAATCGCCAGTGTTTTTCATTTTCCAATTTCTACCACTGAAACACCAAAAATTAAATGGCTGAAGGCAGGTGCTGCACCACCGCCACTTAATATTCCAAAAGAAGGTTTGGTGCTTGGCTATAATGATTATCGTGGGGTAAAAACTGACATCAGACTTAGCGATGGAGACAGAAGAAGACATTTGTATACTATCGGTCAAACTGGTGTTGGTAAATCAAATTTCTTGCAGGAAATGGCCAAACAAGATGCGCGCGACGGCAAAGGATTTTGCTTTATTGATCCACACGGAGATGCGATTGAAGATATTTTAACTGCCATTCCAAAAGAGCGCGCGGAAGATGTGATTGTGTTTGATCCATCCGATATGGAGCGTCCATTTGGACTTAATATGCTGGAATATGACCCAAGTCATCCTGAGCAAAAAACTTTTGTGATTAATGAAATGATTGGTATTTTTGATCAATTGTATGATCTTAAAGCTACGGGAGGTCCAATGTTTGAACAATATGTGCGAAATGCAATGCTCCTTATTATGGAAGATCCTGAATCAGGCTCAACGCTTATGGAAATTTCCAAGGTCTTGGCTGATGAAGATTTCCGCAAAATGAAATTGTCCAAATGCAACAATCCTGTGGTTTCAGATTTTTGGATCAAAGAAGCTGAGAAAGCTGGCGGGGAAGCGGCACTTGCCAATATGGTTCCATATATCACTTCCAAACTTACCACTTTTGTTTCTAATGATATGATGCGTCCAATCATCGCGCAGCAAAAAAGTACAATCAATTTCCGTGAAGTGATGGATTCTGGTAAGATCTTGTTGGTAAAGCTTTCCAAAGGAAAGATTGGAGAAATTAATGCCCATCTTTTGGGGATGGTTATTGTGGGAAAAATTTTGATGAATGCGCTGGCGCGCGGCGATATGCCTGAAGATCAGCGTCGCGATTTTTATCTTTATTTGGATGAATTTCAAAATGTTACAACTGAATCAATTTCTCAAATTCTTTCTGAAGCGCGAAAATATCGTTTGTGTCTGATTATTGCACATCAATTTATTGGGCAACTCAAGGAAGAAATTTCCAAGGCAGTTTTTGGTAATGTTGGTTCAATGGTGGCGCTGCGAGTTGGACCGGAAGACGCAGAGTTTTTGGAAAAACAATTCGAACCGATTTTTACTGCTAATGATTTGGTCAACGTTGATAATTATAGTGGTTTCACGAGAATGCTTGTTAATGGGGAACTTTCCAAACCATTTAATATTAAATTTTATCCACCAACCAGAGGTAATCAGGAAGCTGCCAATTATCTCAAAGAGCTGTCACGCCTCAAATATGGCCGCGACGCTGCCATTGTGAACCGTGAGATTATGCAGCGCGCCCAATTTGCACGCAGCGCAATGAAGGAATCAGCTTTTTAGGCTTTAGCTTTTTAGCTTGTTAGGAAAATACATACATCAAAAAACGGCTATCGTTAGCCGTTTTTTGCTCTACCATTGACTTTTTGATGATTTAGGTGTATAATATAAAGATAGTGTTTACACTTCTTAAAGGCGTTCTGCGTGCATCGTTCGAATGCCTTTTTCTTTTTGTCACAGAAAAACAATTGCAACTTTTGACATAACGCCAATGAGACTTGTTTTAAGTGAAAAAAGAAAAATCATTCTCGCTCCTGTATGTATTCGCATTCCGCATTCCCTTTGCACCATATGAAGTACGTAGGCGAAAAACGAGTGATGAGCGTTAAGAAATTTTGAAACGTAGCGCCCGCTAGCAAGCGTAGGCGCGCAGTGTAAATTTTAGTGAAGAGCGAAGTTTTTGCCACAGTATCTTCATCCGGTGCGAGCTTTTCTTTCCTCCAGGTTTCTTTTTGCGGAAAAAAGAAATGTGGAAAAGAGTCTATTGAATTGAAAGTGAAATTAATCCAGTTGAAGTTGCGATGTATGCGAGTTTGTTTTGTTCGTCTACTGTCAATGAGATCACGTCCTTGAGCGCTTCATTGTGATATTGTTTAATAATGTTGCCGTCTTTGCTATATGAAACTAGACGCGAGTTTTGTGTGTCTAGTGCATAGAAGTTTTGCAAGTCCGGAGTTGTATAAATTTTATCAAAGTTAATAGGCGTGGTGGATGATTCAAGTGAAAAATCAACAGCTTTGCCTTTGAAGAATTTTAAAATTTTGTTATCTGAAATCGCATAAATATTGTCGTCGATGGTTATTTCTGAAACATTAGTAAGAGATGTTGAATCTTTGAGCCAACTTGTTTTCTCGCCAAATCCACCGTCTGCGCGTGGGAAGCGATAAATCTGATTGTTTTTTTGATCAAGCATATATAAATATGTTAGGTATGTTCCAATTGGACTTCCTGATGAAATGTTGGATAAATCGATGTTGTTGCTTGCAAACTTTTCTGAAATTGGACTGAAGGAAAGAATCTTGTTGCTATCAGTGAAGATTAAAACAAGGGACAAATCTTTCATATATGTTGCGGAAACAGCAGCTCCGGAGTCGGTAGGAATCGGAAATTCTTTTGGTTGATTGTTTTGTAAAACAATAACGCTGTTTTTGGTCACCACTGTTGGATTGTTGTTTGCGATCAAAGCGGTAACGATATTTGAGTTTGATAAAATTGTTTGAACTTGTGTGTTAAAATCAATGTTTTTGTCACTTGCCAATGCTCCTATTTGAGTCAATGGCACATCCTGAAGTTCAACGATTGTTGGAGCTTTTGGTCTGTTCAAGAAACGCACAATGAAAAGAGGCGCGATAAAAATAAGGGCTAGTGCAAAAAGAATAAACAGTTTTTGTTTTCCTGAAAAATGTGAGAATAGTTTTCCAATCTTTGAAAAATGAGGAGTTATGATGTTGGCTAGTTTGTTTGGTTTTGCGACGTGGGATCTATTTTTTGCTATTGCGCCAATTTTGCTGAGCCAGATTTTTGTGTGCGCAATTAATTTTTTTGATAGTGGCAGTATTTTTTTGATATTTTCCAAAGCCAATGCCTTGAACTTTGTTGTTTTTGATATTGTTTCAACAGTTTCAAATTGTATCTCTGGTTGAATAATAATTTCTTCTTCAAATGTTTCGGTTTCCTTTGTAGTTTTGTTTTTCAGATCAATGACAGCATTTCCTTGTTGCTCCAATCTTGCTAAGCGAAGTTTTTCTTTGAAGCTTAATTGCGAATCTGCGGTTGGTTCACTCTCTGATTCTTCTGCGTCAATATTTGTAACTTTAATTTTTGCTGCTGTTTTTTTCTTGGTTACTTCCGCTTTTGCGAGAATATTTTCTTGCGCAAGATTTTCTTGTTGACGCTGGTTTTCCTCCTCAAGATGAAGTTTGGCAAGTTGCTGCTCCTCGGCGATTTGTTGTTCATGCTGAATTTCTTGCAGAACCCTTTCTTCTTCAAGACGTTTTGCCTCTTCGGCTGCAAGAAGCTGTTGTTTTTCTTTTTCAATTCTGCGAAGCTCCTTCTTTTTTGCTAATTGTTTTTTGTATAAAGAGAAACGCTTTCGAATTTCATTTTTGGTTAAATATGATCCTTGGGAGATTTTTTCTTTGATCATATCCCAATATAAATTCATTTGGGGATTGGCGTTTTCATTGTTTTCATTTACTTCTCCCTGAACGTATATATGCCCAGTTTTTTCATCGGTATATTCTTGTTCGGCATCTGCTGGCAGTATTGTCATTTCTAATTCATTTTCTTGTTCTTGCGCCAAGGTTTCAGTGTCTTTGGCACTGGCAAAAGATTGTTGGCTGAAAGCATTGACTGCCTTGGAAGATTTTTTGCGAGGCAGCGCCTTGGTTGCTGCGATAGGAATCACTTCGCTCATTTCGACAACCACCGAAGCGATCATTTCTATTTGGTTTGAAAGTGCAGTTTTCAAAAATTGCACAAATTTGTCTCCTTCAAATCGCTGGAAATTCTTTTTGATTTCAATGATCGGCAAAATATGAAAAATATCCGCTGAAGTTATCAACATCCGGTCATTTTTTTCAAGGCGTCCGCTGGAAACATTAACAAATGTTTTCAGTGGGTGTGGTTCAAGAGAATCTGAGGCCAGATCTTCACTTATTTCGGAAAGACTTTGATTTCTGTATAAAAAGATTTTAGCATCGCCTGAAACGCTGAAATGAGCATTGTTTTTTTCCAGCACGCAAATTGCGGCGTTTATTTTGCCTAGCCATTCAACATTCCCGTGTTTGGCTAATTCAGAAAGGGCAATGTTAACTTTGTGCAGGGCGCTGTCCAAACTTTCCGTGACCGGCCTTTTTGGGTTTATATAATATTCCTTTTTTAAAACAGAAGTTAGAAAATTCACAACATAGGCAGACTCATCGGAGAATTCTTTGACTTCAAAAAAGCCAACAAGCGAGCCGAGTGGTTGCTGGTAAATGTTTTCTGGCGCGTATTCAAATAATTCCACGTATGGTTTTAATGAGGAATTGTTGACAACCAAAATTGGGGAAATTGTTTTTTCCAGTTCTTTTATCACATCTTTGTTTTTATCTGAGTTTCTTGGGGACATTGGTTTTTTGTGGCATAAAAAGCCCTCAAGTATCTTTCTATATAATATAGCAATTTTCATTCAAATGCAATTAGCTCGGGAAGGGCTGTGATTTGAGGTTTACTTTTAATTTTATTGATTGTATAATGGCAATATTGCTGCTTTTAAAAGCAGGAGAAATACTTAATTTCTATTAATCACTGCCAAACTTATGTCAGAAATCCTTGAAGTGCTATTCGGCTCAAAAGCAAAAACCAGAATCTTGAGATTTTTTTTGCTTAACTCGGAAAAAGAATACAGCGTTGCTGATATTGCGAAGAAAAATATGTTGGCAGCAGCTTCTGTGCGAAAAGAGATAGGCGAGCTTAAAAAAATAAAATTCTTGGTTGAAAAAACAAAAAAGGGATCAAAATATTATACACTCGATCAAGATTTTTGTTTTTATTCCGAACTTAAGAGTTTGTTTGCAAAATCAACTGCTTCGCCTGAATCCAAGAGTTTGTCACGATTGAAAAATATTGGGGATGTTAAACTAGCTTTGGTAAGTGGTATTTTTCTAAATTATCCAAAAAGCAAAGTGGATATGGTTTTGGTGGCAAACAACGTTAGTCGCGGAAAATTGAAAAGCGTTATGAGCAGTTTGGAAGCTGAAATAGGAAAAGAAGTGAGTTTTGTGCTGATGAACAGTGATGAATTCAAATATCGTTTGGATATGCTTGATCGTTTCTTGCTGGACTTCATCGAAGGATCTCATCTGGAATTGATCGACAAAATCCCTGGGCTTAAGAGATTTATTGCTGGTCGTAAAAAATATTAATATTAGGACTTACGCATTTTCTCAACTATTTCTTATTTGGCACGCTTTTGGATAAATACTCAATATCCAAAAGCTCAAAGAGTCGCTGTCGCCGACAATTGGCCAAAAAAGAAATGTTTCGAAATGCGTAACTTTTGAAAATATAAAACAAATATGTCATCAATTTTTGTCGCGATTATTATAATAGGAATCTTGGCCGCTCTTTTGTGGCTTGTTTTTGATTTAAAAATGAAAGTTGTGGCGAGTAGCGATAACAAGGAGGAAAGGGAAAAAATGACGGCAATTTTGGAGCGCCTTCGAAACTTGAGCGAACAAAATCATCAAATGCGCACTGAGATAGACACGAAATTGACTGAAGCACGGCGCTCTTCGAGTGAGCATATGCGAGACACGATTGAGACAGTCAAGGGGATTACGGGTCAATCAGCCAAGCTTATTAGTAATGTTACTGAAAAACTGACTAAACTTGATGAGACAAATAGGCAAGTGGTTAATTTTTCAGCGCAACTTCAAAATTTGCAGGATATTTTGAAAAACCCAAAGCAGCGCGGAGTGCTGGGGGAATATTTCCTGGAGGAAACACTGAAAAATGTGCTGGGTCCGAAATCATATCAAATGCAATATAAGCTTGGAAAGAGTGAAAAAACTGATCAGGATTTGATTGTGGATGCGGTGGTTTTTGTGAAGGATAAGATTGTGCCAATTGATTCAAAGTTTTCACTTGAAAATTATGAAAGAATTCTAAATTGCACAGACAGCGCTGAGCGTGAAAAATTTGAAAAATTGTTCAAGCAAGATTTGAAAAATCGTATTGATGAAACTGCTAAATATATTCGTCCTGAAATGGGAACAATGGACTTTGCTTTTATGTTTATTCCTTCTGAAGCAATTTATTATGATTTGCTTGTAAACAAAGTTGGAGCGGCTCAAATTAACACGCGCGATTTGATTGAATATGCTTTTCAAGAAAAGAAAGTCATCATCGTTTCCCCAACATCATTTTTGGCATATTTGCAGACAGTGCTTCAAGGTCTGCGCGCTTTTCAGATTGAGGAAAATGCCAAAGAGATTCGTGCCAACGTGGAGAAACTTGGAAAACATATTATTGCCTATGAAGACTATTTGAAAAAATTGGGAAATAATCTTGGAACCACTGTAAACAGTTTCAACACTGCATATAAAGAGCTTGGAAAAATAGATAAGGATGTTGCAAAAATAACCGAAGGCGAAAAAACAATTGAGCCACTGGCTTTGGAAAAACCACATGAACTTTTTTAAAATTGAAAATATAAAATTAAAGCTAAAATACTTTTTTTCACAAGAGTTTTTTCGTAGCGCACTAATTCAATGGGTTATGATCTGTGCGTTTTTTGTTAATCTTGCAAATTGGGGTGCGATTGCATATTTCATCAGACCAGTTGATTTTCCTATCATTCTTCACTATAATGTATATTTCGGGGTGGATGTGATTGGGGCATGGTGGCAAATGTACTTTTTACCCCTGATCGGGTTGGTTATTTTGTGTGTAAATGCGGTATTGGGGTATTTGTTTTATCAGCAAAAAGAGCGAATAGTAGCCCATTTGTTGATGTTGGCAACCTTTATAGTCCAAATCTGCATCACTATTGCAGTATCAAGCCTGCTGTTGATAAACTATTAAAACTAACCCACAACTCATGACTGACAACTCACAACCAAAAACTAACAACCGACAACTAATAACTAACAACATCTTCAATGCATTTCTGTTGTACGTTGTAAGTCGTGATTTGTAAGTTAATCTCGTGTTGTGAGTTATGAGTTATAAGTTGTAAGTTAATTCAATGTTTTATTTTCCAAGCCCAAAAACAACTGATTTGAAAGAACGAAGAGTTCAGCGCACACTGGAAATGATCCCAGGTATTTTGACGTGGATTACTCTTATTGGAATGTTGGTGGCTTCGTTTTTGCTGCCGATTTGGATTGCAGTTTTTATTATAATGTTTGATATTTATTGGATTTATCGTACTATTTTTATTACTTATTATTCCATCGTTGCTTATAATAAACTTCAAAATGGTAAAATGATTGACTGGTGGGAGAGATGTCAAAATATCGTTCACCCAAAAGAATATGCTCAAACCATATACGACCGTATGGCGCAATTGAAATTGAGTCTTAGAAAGAACAAAATGACATTCACTGAAAGAAGAACTTTAAGAAGGGAGATTGCAAGACTGGCGGAATATAAAAGGGAAGTTCAATATATTGCGACGGAAAAGATTGACGTGCTTGATTGGCGCAAGATTGTGCACGTGGTTCTTTTGCCGACTGCCAATGAGCCTGCGGATGTTATTGAACCAGCTATCCAAGCTGTTGCTGATAGCAATTTCCCAAATCAACAAATCGTTATTCTTTTGGCAACAGAGGAACGTGAAAATGAGCAAAACAGATTGGAGAAAGTGAATTATTTGCAGGATAAATTCAAAGGAGTTTTTAAAGATTTCTTGGTTACTACTCACGAAGTGCAGGATAATGAAATGAAGTGCAAAGCATCAAACGCAACTTATGCCGCCAAGAAATTGATGGTGTATTTGGATGAGAGAGATATTGATTATAAGCGGGTTATTTTTTCAAATTTTGATTGTGATAGCGTGTGTCATCCTCAATATTTTGCAGCGCTAACTCATGCTTATATTACCGATCCGAAGCGTCTGCAGCGTTCATATCAGCCTTTGCCGATGTATCACAATAACATTTGGGACACTAATGCGTTTGTGCGCGTTATTGTGACGGGTTCATCTTTCTGGCATATGTTTCAAAGCACAAGGGTGCAGATGGTAACTTTTTCATCACACTCTGAGCCTTTTGACACATTGGTAAAAGTTAACTTTTGGCCTTTGGATATGATTAGTGAAGATTCGATTATATATTGGAAATGCTACGCTTATTATCACGGAGATTATATGGTAAGACCTATTTATTTGCCGATTTCTCTTGATGCAGTTTTGGCTGAAACATATTGGAAAACTATCAAAAATCAATACAAACAAAAAAGACGCTGGGCATATGGAATTGAAAATTTCCCAGTAATTATGCGAGCTCTTTGGCCGGATAAGACAATTTCATTGTATAGAAAATTTAGAATAGGATTTGAAATGATCGAAGGACATCATTCTTGGGCAACGTCAGCCTTCATTTTGGCACTCTTGGGATGGCTTCCGCTCATTTTCGGTGGACCAGCCTTTAACCAAAGCGTGTTGGCTCACAATCTGCCTTTCGTGACTCGTTATTTGATGACACTTGCAATGGGTGGGTTGGTTATCTCGATGTTTCTTAGTTTCGTGCTTTTGCCTCCGCGTCCTGCGAAATATGGCAAAAAACGATATATCTATATGTTCCTGCAATGGTTCTTGGCGCCTATTATTGCACCGACTCTTGGGGCTATTCCTGCTATTGATTCGCAGACGCGTATTTTGTTCAAACAATATTTTGGAGAATTTTGGGTAACAGACAAAATACGTAAGAAGTAGTTAATATGGACTATTCTCTTTATTTAATGCCGATGTTTTCTTCTTTGCTGATTTCAGTATCGCTGCTTATTTTATTGATTTCATTTGGCCAAAAATATTCAAATGATGATGGCAGGACTTCCAACAGGCATATTCATAAAAAAGGAATTTTGCGTTTTGGTGGGATAGCTTTAATAGGATCTTTTTTGTTTGCAATATTGTTGGACAAAAATCTTGTCATAGGCGCGCCCTTGCTTGGCGTGCTTTTTGGTTCTTTGCTAATTTTGTTTTTGGGTGTTGTTGATGATTTCAAGCAAATAGCATGGAAAAAACAACTCTTCTTTCAATTTTTGATTGTGATTTTTGTGTATATTATGGGCGTACATCTTGAATATGTGACAAATCCTTTTGGTGGAGTGCTGGTGCTTGATGCTGGTTGGGGATATGTATTTGGTTTTTTGATTTCCACTATCTGGATTATTTTTCTTATGAATGCGATGAATTGGGTTGATGGAATTGATGGTGTGGCTGGGGGTGTGGCACTTATTGGAATCGTAGCGATTTTCTTTTTAAGTTTAAGGCCGGAAGTTAATCAACCGCCTATTGGAATTATTGCGGCTGTTTTTGCGGGTGGTCTGGTTGCCTTTTTGCTTTTTAATTTTTATCCCGCAAAAATTTTAGCCGGGAGTAGCGGCTCAATGTTTATAGGTTTTATTTTGGCGGTTCTGGCTATTTTTGCTGGAGCAAAAATAGCAACCACCTTGCTTGTGCTGGCCGTACCTATTATCGATGCACTTTGGGTTATTGGTGAACGCTTCAAAGCGGGAGCTTCAATTTTCTCTGGGGATAGGCGACACCTGCATTTTAGGCTGCTTGAACTTGGATGGTCGCAAAGAAACATTTGTCTTTTTTATTACGTAATAACTGCATTAGTTGCATTTATAGCGCTTAATACGCAAGCTTTGGAAAAAATGATTGCACTTTTTCTCGTTACAATGGTTATACTTGTGTTTTTTGTGATTATTCGCAGAAAAATGAAAATTAAAAAAATAGCATTGTTGATGTTAGCCCTTGTTATTTTTGTGTTTGCGATTGGTTATGTGTCAAAAAGGGTATATTCTTTTGCTGGCAATCGAATTGTTCCTGTTAATATTAAAAATAATATTTTTTATGCCGAATTTGTTTCCAGCAGTCAAAAAATGCAAAAAGGACTGGGCGGTAGGGTTGATATGTGTGAGAATTGCGGTATGCTTTTTGAATTTCAAAAGTCTTCGCAACATACATTTTGGATGAAGAATATGCAATTTCCTCTGGATATTTTGTGGATTTCAAAAAATGAAATTGTTTATATTGAAAAAAATATCAAACCTGACTTGGTTGGCATTCTTATCCCAAATAGCGATGCAGATAAGGTTTTGGAGCTTAACGCTGGCACAGTGGATGATTTGGGTATTGAAGTTGGCGACTCCATTGCTTTTGAGAAAATGCGTAAGTCCTAAAATAAAAACAGACAACATAAAACCCCGCTTTGGCGGGGTTTTATGTTATAAATATCTTTTCCGGAAAAGAACAATTTTATGAAACAAATATTTGCTTAAACTTTTTCACTTATTAGAGTGAAGAAACTCGAGCTGAATATTTTTGAAGATTTTTCAATTGGTTTTCATTAAGTGTCTTAGATGCAGCAATTGCTTTTTGGATCAAATCTTTTGAAAATTCTACGTTTGTTCCAACGCGAACGCCACCTTTTTGACCAACAGCTTTTCTTAGGTAATCTTCGATGTAGATCTTGTGTTCTTTTGTCAAAGTTGAATCCTGGTTTTTTTCGAGATAATTCGCAGTTGCTCTACGAGCAAGAACAGTCAATCCGTCACCTTTACCTGCAGTTTCAACGAATGAAACCTCAGTTTCTTTGCTTGTTTGAGCAGGAGAAACAGCTGGCTTGGTGTCTTTGTTTTCTGTTACTTTTGCCTCTTCTGTTTTGTCAGCAACTTTTTCTTCGTCAGTGGTTGTGTCGTTTTCTTCAGTTGCTTGTTCTTGATCAGCTACGATAGGAGAATCTGTTCTTTTTGAATATGAATAAATTCCTCCGGCAATGATAATAACGATTGCAACACTGATGATAATGCGAAGATTATCTTGAAACCATCTTTTTAGTTGTTCAGATTTTTCTTCTTGGGTTTCTGTTTCTGGTGTGTATTCTTCCATATGTGATTTCACCTTCCTTTCTAGTTTAATCCCGCGTCCAGTGAGAGGATGCAGGAATTGAATGATTAATTGTCAAAGGGCGCTTTCGTTGAAGCTTTATCCGCCTCTGGCGATTTCAATCGCTTTAGGAGACAAATTCTTCCTTTAGTCTTTTCATTGTATCTTAGCCAAATTTGAGCGTCAACTAGACAAAAAGCCTGTTTTTTGGCGTAATAAAGCATAAAACATATAACCCCAGTTAAATATTGTGGAGTACCACAATTTAACGGGGTAAACATACAACACATAACATATAGCATATAACAATAAAAATAATATAAATTGATGTAAAATTATTGGTTTATAATTTATAATAAAGTTTGAATAAAATATTTTTTATAAAAATATAATGTATTGAAAAATAAAAAAGGTTAAAAAATATTTTTTTCAAAAAAAGTCTGCGTAGAAAATATTTTTTAGAAATTTTATTTCAAGATAGATGTATAAATATAATGTGAGATAAGATAGTGGATATGGTGTTAAAATGTTCTTTAAAATTTAAAAGTTAAAATTTAAAATTTTGTGACGCTGTGGATAACTTTTTTGCATTGCTTTTTAAAAAATATCCACTATAATTAAGGTAATGGAAAAAAGATTTTTTGAAAATAATTTTTCTGTGAAATAAAAACATTAAAAGCAAAAATTAAAAATTAAAAATATTTGTTTTCTGAAAAAGTATTTAGAACTTTAGACTTTGGCCCGCACCTTTTCTGATGATTGCAACTCCTGCCTCATCGGCAGGCAGGCAAATCAAAAGAGGTGGTGCGGGACAAATGAGTCTTGCTAGATATTCGTATAAGAGCAAATTTACGAAAGGAGGTGTTTTACCATGGCAGTTAAAAAAGCAAAAAAGAAAGTTGCAAAAAAAGTAGTTAAAAAAGTTGCAAAGAAAGCTGTAAAAAAAGCAGTTAAAACTGTAAAAAAAGCAGTTAAAAAAGCAGCTCCAAAAAAAGCTGTAAAGAAAGTTGCAAAAAGAAAAGTAGCAAAGAAACGAAAATAGTTTTCTTTTGATACATGTTTTTTATTTTTTGGCTTCATTGTAAGCCTAAATATATCAACAAACTAAAACCCGCCAATTTGGCGGGTTTTAGTTTGGCATCTAATGATTTTTTCATTATCAATCTCTTCTTTGATAAGGAGAGGGAGAAGTATGGATGGTTACTTTACACACTCTCCATTTACCAGCTAGGTCTTTTTTGAATTCGGGTTTGGTTTTTGGGAAAATGCTTTTGATGAGTTTTGCGAGCAATATTTTTTGTTCAGGGCTAAATTCCAAAAACAGAATGACTGATGACTGATGACTGATGACGGAGAGTTTTTTTATTTGTTCTAATAGTTCTCGATAATGCTGTAGTCCTTCTTCAGGACTGTATAATGCTGATTTTGGTTCGAATTTTTTTACATCAATCGGTGCGCTTTCATAAATATCTTTTGATAAATATGGTAGATTAGCGGTGATAATTAGCTTATTAGGCATTAGCTTTTTAGCTTTTAAGAATGGTTTTAACAAATCTCCGTGGAGGAATTTGATTTTTTTATCAACGCCATTTAATCTTGCATTTTTTTTGGCAATAGTTAATGCTTCCTTGCTGATATCTGATGCTAAAAATGTTGTGGTATTTTTTTGCTTCATGCTCCATGCTCCATGCTGTATGGCGTGTGCAATTGAAATAATAATATTTCCAGATCCTGTCCCAATGTCAACAATTCCTAAATTGGAAATTGGAAATTGGAAATTGGAAATTTCGTTGAGCACCAGCTCAACGAGTAGTTCTGTTTCTGGTCTTGGAACTAGTGTATGTTTATTGACGATAAAATCCAATCCATAAAATTCCTTATGACCAAGGATGTAGGCGATCGGCTCTCCTTTGAGGCGACGATTAATTTGAAATTTGAAATTTGAAATTTGAAATTTTGTTAATTTGTATTCTGGATGCGTTAAAACAAATTCCCTCGTTTTCTTGAGGGAATTTGCAATTAATATTTCAAGATCTAAAAAATCAATCTTATTTTTGTATGCCTCGGTAATTTCCTGAATGGTAAGCATTATTTAATTTAAAAATTTAATCATTGGAAATTGATTAAAAATTAAAAATTAAAAATTAAAAATTCTTAAGATGTCGTCATCTTAAGTCTCGTGTCTTCTTCTCGGATAGCTTCAATAATAGGGTCGATATTGCCATCCAAAATTCCTTCCATATTGCTCCAAGATTGTTTGATGCGATGGTCAGTGATGCGATCTTGTGGATAATTATAAGTTCTGATTTTTTCAGAGCGGTCGCCGGTTCCAACTTGGCTTTTGCGAGCATCTCCCAGTTCTTTTGCTTTTCTTTCTTCTTCGGCTTGCAAAAGGCGAGAGCGCAAAACTTTCATAGCTTTGTCTTTGTTTTTTAGTTGAGATTTTTCATCTTGGCAGGAAACAACCACGCCAGTTGGAATATGGGTAATACGCACGGCGCTTTTGGTGGTGTTTACTGATTGTCCTCCAGGACCGGATGAGCAAAAAGTGTCGATTCGCAAATCATTTTCACTGATAACCAAATCAACTTCTTCAGCTTCAGCGAGAACAGCCACGGTTGCAGTTGAGGTGTGGATGCGACCTTGTTTCTCTGTTTCAGGAATTCTTTGCACTCGATGCACTCCAGATTCGAATTTCATTTTTTGATAAACTGGGTTTGAAGGTGTTCCGTTAATTTCGAAAACAACTTCCTTGAAGCCTCCTAATTCTGTGCGATTTGAATTTAACACATCCAGTTTCCAATTGTTTTTCTCGGCAAACTTGGAATACATACGAAAAAGACTGGCAGCAAAAAGGGCTGACTCATCTCCACCTGCGCCACCACGAATTTCCACAATAATGTTTTTGTCATCATTAGGATCTTTTGGCAAAAGCATAACTTCAAGTTCTTTTTCAATCTCAGCTTTTCTTTTTGCTAGTTCAATATTTTCAGTCGTTGCCATTTCCTTCATCTCTGCGTCGTCGTCGGTGTTCATAATTTCGGCATTGCCTTTCATTTCTTGCTCAATTTTTTCATATTCATTGATTTTTTGCATCAAGCCTTGAAGCTCACTTTGACGCTTGCCAAGCTGCGCCATTTTTTTGGCATCATTAAAAATCTCCGGAGAACTTAGCTCGGCTGTTATTTCATCATATTCCTTTTTAATTGCATCTAATTGTGATTTCATTGATTTTTTGTTACAATACAGCTATAATTTTAGCTTTAAAAAAGGGAAAAGTCAAACACTTATGAAAAATAAAAAAATATTTAATACTATGACACAAGTTGCTCTTCCAGCTTTGACGCTTGGTGGGCAATTAGCAATTGCACTTAAATTTCCAAAGTATGGTTTGGTGTTAGCATTAGCTTCACAGCCGTTTTGGCTTTATTCTTCATGGAAAGCTTACAAACAAGCTGGACAAATCGGTATATTTGTTAATACTGTGTTTTTCTGCTTGGTAACTTTGTTTGGTGTTGTGAATTACTGGGTATTTTAAAAAGGAGTCCTTTCGGACTCCTTTTTAATTTTAAGAAGATGTTTGTCTTATTTCTTAACTCGTGCTTTCTTTGGAGCAACTTTTTTGGCTGCTGCCTTTTCAGCAAGTTTTTTGAAGCGATCAACGCGTCCTGTTGTGTCGAGGACTTTCTTTTTACCAGTGTAAAAAGGATGACAAGCTGAGCAGATTTCAACATTCATTTCTTTCAATGTCGAACCTGTTTGCAGTGTTGCTCCACAAGAGCAAATAATTTTTGCATCGCTGTGATATTCAGGGTGAATTTTCTTTTTCATATATTCTACAAATTACGAATAAAGTTACAAATTTACAAATATACAAACGTGTAAATATGGAAATGCGAATTAAGTACTCAGAAAGCCTAACATAGTAAGAGAAAATTGACAAGGGGTGGGTCCTGCGCTATACTGAGTCTTGTATTACTAATTAACAAAAAGCATACTTTTTCTGGCTAGTCCTGTCTCAAAAATTGAGATTTCTGGCTAATAAAAGGGAAAAAGTAGGTGGTCGCTCTGCGACATAAAGGAAACTCGCGCCAGAAAGCCTCATTTTTGGGGAGATTTGGTTAGGGTAAAAAAATATGCAAAATGAAACTACTCAAGTAGCTCCGGCTGCTGCAGAGGAAAAAGAAGTGCGAGAAAGCTATTTCGCTTCTCTTGACGTGTCTAAAATTGAGCAAAGTCTTGAGGAAATGATGAAGGCTGGTGTGCATTTTGGTCATCAAAAAGCTCGCCGAAACCCAAAAATGGATGAATACATCTTTACAACTCGTAAAGGAATCAACATTATTGATCTTCAAAAGACTCAGGAAAAAATCCAAGAGGCGCTTGATTTTCTTGTGGGTGTGAAGAAAAGTGGTAAAGCAATTCTTTTTGTTGGAACAAAAATTCAATCTAAAGAGCTTGTGAGAGATTTAGCAGGAGCTTTGCAGATGCCGTTTGTTAGTGAAAGATGGCTTGGTGGAACATTTACAAACTTTAAGGTTATTCGCGGACGAACTCGATATTTAGTTGATAGCGAGGGAATGTTGGCACGTGGTGAATTCAAGAAATACACAAAATTTGAACAGATGAAGAAAATGGAAGAATTAGAAAAAATGGAAAAAAGAATGGGTGGTATTAAAAATATGGCAGATCTTCCAGGTGCAGTATTTGCTGCAAGTATAAAGGAAGATAATTTAGCAATTACTGAAGCTAAGAAAATGGGTATTCCTGTGATTGCAATTGCTGATACAAATATTGATCCATCACAAGTTGATTTCCCGATTCCTGCAAATGATGATGCAATTTCATCTCTCAGGCTTATTCTTTCTTATGTTTATAAGGCAATTATTGAGGCTTAAATAAAAATACTAATACGCAAATGAATGCAAATGATGCAAATATACGAATGACGCAAATAATTCGCATATTTGTGTATTAGCATAATATTCGCATCATTAGTATCATAAAAAAATATGTTTGAACTAGTAAAAAAAATTAGAGAGCGTACTGGGGCTGGAATGGTTGCTATTAAAAAGGCTGTTGATGAGGCTGGTGGAGATGAGGAAAAGGCAATCGAAATTCTTCGTAAGCAGGGAGAAAGCAAGGCTGCTAAAAAGGCAGATCGCGTTACAAAAGAAGGCGTTGTTGTTTCTTATGTACATTCAAATAAGGTTGGCGCTTTGGTTAAATTGCTTTGTGAAACTGATTTCGTTGCTCGTAATGAAGAGTTTGTTGCGCTTGCTAAGGACATCGCAATGCATATAACAGCTATGAGTCCAAAATTCATTAAACCGGAAGATGTGCCAACCGAATTGATTGAAAAAGAAAAAGAAATTTGGCGCGCACTTTTGGAAACGGAGAAAAAACCTGCGGAAATGATTGAAAAAATTATGGCAGGAAAAGAAAAGAAATTCAGAGAAGAATCGGCACTTTTAACTCAATCTTTTGTTAAAAATCCTGAAATTACAATCAATGAATTAATCGTAGCAGCTATTGGAAAAATGGGAGAAAAAATTGAAGTTAGTGAGATGTCTAGAATTGAACTATAAACATTCGTAGTGATTTAATGTAGGGAAAAGCAATATGTATAAATATTCAGTTCGTGTATATAGTTGGGAACCAGCACGTCTTTGTAAAAGTGAACATGAATTTCAAACTAGTGATGCTATTGTTGTAAAAGAAGATTTAACTAGTGAAATTGCATATATTGAAGATGGTGGCGGTATTGTGATGAAGGAAAGAAATACTACTATTGTTAGAAAAGCAACTGAAAGAGATTTAGAGATGTTGGCAAAAAATGAGGAGAAGAAAAGTGAAATTTTGAAATTGAGCAAAATAGAAATCAAGCGATTGTCACTTAATATGAAATTGGTAGACGTTCATATTAGTCTTGATGGTAGTAACGCTGTGATTCTTTTTACTGCTGATGAGCGAGTTGATTTTCGCGAGTTGGTAAAAAATCTTTCCAAAATTTTTCATCGCTCTGTACGAATGCATCAAGTTGGTTCGCGAGATGAAGCTAGAAAACTTGGAGGATGTGGGGTTTGTGGTAGGGATCTTTGCTGCTTGCGTTTTCCTGGAAGTTTGCCTAGTATTTCGATTGATATGGCTCGTGTACAACAAGTTGCGCATAGGGGCAGTGAGCGAATTTCTGGGGTTTGTGGAAGACTTATGTGTTGTCTTTCTTATGAAGCCGCTCAATATCAACAAATGATGGCTGGGATGCCGGAAGTTCGTAGTAGTGTTAAGACTCGCGATGGAAAAGGTGAGGTTATTGAATTGAATGTATTAACAGGAGATGTTAAAATAAGAATGACTGATGGTACAATTGTGGTTGTAAAAAAGGAAGCGCTCATCTAATTTTTTCAAAGTAATTTTGAATCAAATGCTTAATTATATTTTGCCACCAATAATAATTGTTATTAGCATTTCTATTTTGATAATGTTCCTTTTTAAAAAGGCGGCGCAAATTCCAGCTGGAGAATTTATTGCTGATGAATATAAAAGAGAAAGCGAAAAAAACACTGAAAAAATGATATCATCAGTAGGGCAGTTCGGATTGAAATTATTGGAAAGAATAATGCATAGAACGAAATTGTTTTCACTTAAATTTCACAATGTTAGCAACGCTTGGTTTCAAACAATTCGAGAAAAAAGACAACGAAGTGTGCAACTGCAAAAAGAAGAACAAGAGAAAAAAGTTTTGCTTAATGCTGAATTCCAACAGGCTGATGAAACAAGGGCTAATGAAACTGTGAATGTTCAATATAAAAGCAACGTTGTGGAGGAAGTGAGATCATCCAGACCGATGGTTAAAGATGCTGTAACAATGCCTAGGCAAAAAATGGTGAAAGAAAAAAATCAATTGGAAGAGGCATTGATCAAGCGAATTGCTGTAAACCCTCGTGACATAGAAGCATATGAAAGACTGGGGGATTATTATTTGGAAGGGGATAATTTTCAAGATTCACTGGAATGTTTCAAACAAGTTTTGCGTTTGAGCCCCGCTCATCACAAAGCACGTCTTAGAATCAGGAGACTTGAAAGAATGAAATAGATAGTGTAAGATGGAGAAACGTTGCTTTGCCATATTTTGCCGTTGTAGCTCAGTTGGTAGAGCACGCCCTTGGTAGGGGCGAGGTCACCGGTTCGACTCCGGTCAACGGCTCAGTAGAAGAATTTCGTATCTAGCATTTTGTAATTCATATTTTAATATGAAATACGAAATACTATATATGCATATAGTATATCTCGGGTAGATACCAAAGCGGTCAACTGGATGTGGCTGTAAACCACACGGCTTACGCCTTCGGGGGTTCGAATCCCTCTCTGCCCACCAATTTTAAAACAATGCCCTTTTTTGGGGCATTGATTTAAAATTATTGACAATGATAGGATTCGAACGGTCAGGAGCTAAGCAAGTTGGCTTTCAGCAGAAAGACAACGCAGCGTGCGCCGATGAATGCGAGGAATACGAGCATTCAGCGCTGACCAGGGCAAGGAGATTGTGAGTGTCGACGAACAAGCGACGCGAAAATCCCTCTCTGCCCACCAATTTTAAAACAGACGCCTTTTTTTGGGGTATTGGTTTAAAATTATTTATAGTAGAGTAGTTTGTCAAATAACAGTTACTGTGCTAATATTGTAGCATGGCAATCTCAAAAAATATTCAAAATAGAATCGCTAAGCTTTATGTGGAGGAGCGATTATCTGCAATGCAAATAGCTGAAAAGCTGGATGTTTCAAATTCAGCTGTGTGCTATTGGTTGGCAAAACAAAATGTCAAAAAGCGTTCGATAAGCGAGGCTGTTACAAGTTTGAATGTGACCAAATTTAACAAAAAACCATTTGAATTGAAAAAAGTTATTTCAAGAGTTGATAATGAACTGAAAATTTCCGGTATTATGCTGTACTGGGGCGAGGGTGCTAAGACAGAAAATACAGTCAAGTTTGCAAATAGTGACCCTGAAATGATAAAAGTTTTTTTAAATTTTTTGAGGAAGATTTGCGGAGTTCAAGAGGAACGACTGAAGGCTTTGATACATATATATCCTGATCACAATGAAAAAGAATTGAAACTTTTTTGGTCAAAGCTAACCAATATTCCGACAGAGAGATTTTATAGATCACATGTTCATGAAGGCAGAGTGGGAACATATAAGAATAAATCTCGCTGGGGTACGATAGCAATAAATTATTCAGATAAAAAGTTGTTAAACATTTTATTGTCTTGGATAGATCAATATAAGAAAGAATTGACATAGATAGATAATAAGCCGAAGTAGCTCAACGGTAGAGCAATCGCTTTGTAAGCGATGGGTTGGGGGTTCGATTCCTCTCTTCGGCTCAGGTTGAATTAATAAATTGAATTATTTATAAAAAAGTTTTTGTTTTTTGGATTCACTAAGAAGCTAAAAAGCTAAAGCCTAATAAGCTAATTATATGGCCACAAAGACAAAGGAAAATCTAGTAAAATTAAAGTGCAGTGAATGCAAAGAAATTAACTATTACACTTCTCGTAACAAAAAGAAGATCAAAGAAAAGCTTGAACTTAACAAATTCTGCAATCATTGCCGAAAGCACACTGAACATAAAGAGATGAAATAGTATTAAGGGGCGGGCTTTGTCTGTCCCTTTTTACAAAATGCGGGCGTCGTATAGTGGTAGTACGTCGGTCTCCAAAACCGTTGGCGTGGGTTCGATTCCTGCCGCCCGTGCAAATAATAAAACAGACATCATAATGATGTCTGTTTTATTATTTGCTTGCGTAGGAATCGAAGGGTATTTCAAAAACGCAAACGATTTTACGTTTTTGAAAACCCAGGCTCCGGAGGAGAAATTTCTCTGTGTATTCGCGAGAAATTTCGGGGGAGGAGGATTCCTGCACCCCGTGCAGACATAAAAAAGAGGCTTTAGTCAGTCTCTTTTTTGGTGGGGCAGTAGGAAGTTAGAACTGTGCTATAATATTGATATAAATTTATAAAATAAAATTATGGAAGGAGATGTTGAAAATTTCAATAGTGAAAATTCGGGAAATAACAATGGGCAGATAAGTAATTTTGAAAAAGACAATAAGTCAAGTGAGTCGAACAATAAAAAGCTTATTTTGGCTGGAATATTTTGTGCATTGCTATTTATTGTGCTTTTATCTATGGCATATTTCTTATTTTACAAAAGAGCTGATTTGACAGTATCTGATTTGAAAACGCAAGTTTATGCCGAAAAAATAGATAAATTTGTAAGGCTGGAATGTAAAATTGAAAATAGGGGACATAAAGAAACTGTAGATGGTGTTGATGTCGTTGTTAAGGTTGGAGAAAAATTAATTGCGAGTGAAAAAATTAAAGGATTGAAAGTTGGTGAGATATATAATTTTTCAAAAACTATTGAAAAAATTGATTCTGGTAATTATTCTTACGACATCATAATTGATCCAGAGAAAAAAGTTAGCGAATTAAGCAAATTAAACAATGTTGATAAATTTAATTTTGTTGTGCCTAATGATAGTCCTGATTTGAGGGTCACTGATATTAAATTTAATGGAATCAATGCTCTTGATGTTACATATTGCAATGTTTGGACAGTGAGAAATCAAGAGCAATTTCAGTTTAAGGTATCTATAGATGGTAAAGAATATCGGGCGGCACCATATTGGGATTATTTCAGGCTTTCTCCAGGAGATTGTCTGACTTCCGATATAATATATAATTTAGATATTGTGGATGAAAGGGATAAAAATGTCGTTGTGACAATCGACAGTGGCAATATAGTGAAAGAATCAAATGAAAATAATAATGATTATGAGAAAAAATTGAATTTTGAAAAAGTTAATACTTGTGAAGATTCTGATGGTGGTAAGGATTATTACACTAGAGGTGTTTCTACTATACACAATGTTTCCTCTAAATATATTTCACCTTTTGGAATAAGAGGTGGTGGTTCAATAGACATAAATGGCAAGATGATATTAAGTGGAGGTGATCCATCTGTCGTTTCGGTTTATGATAATTGTTTAAAGGAAGGAGGTCCCCAATTAAATGAAGCCTTTTGCGATGAAAATGGGGAAGTTTCTGCTACAGCATTTATGTGTCCAATGGGTTGCCGTGAGGGTGCCTGTATAAAATAATGTTTTTTAGTTAATTAACTAAATCTGACGCTGTCATAGAAAGGCTTGGGATATAGATATCTTTATTATTTTTCTCAAGTAAAGTTCTAACATCCTTTGCTAGCCCGTGGATTATTAAAGAAAAAAATGGGAATTTAAATCCCCATTTTTTATTTGTTTGAAATACGCGTCTCTTATGAATCGTATGAATGAGTGTGGAATATTGATTATGATTTTTAATAATATGGAATTAAAAAAACTAACACCAGAAGAAAAAAAAGTCATTATTGATAAAGGCACGGAGGCTCCGTTTGTTGGGGAATATGTTAATAATAAAGAAAATGGGATTTATGTATGCAAACAGTGTGGAGCGCCACTGTATAATTCTAAGGATAAATTCGAATCTTTTTGCGGTTGGCCCAGTTTTGATGATGAAATTGAGGGTGCTGTAAAAAGAAATTTGGATGCGGATAGAAGACGGACTGAGATTATTTGTGCGAGATGTGGAGCACATCTAGGGCATGTTTTTGAGGGAGAAAAATTAACAGATAAAAACATCAGACATTGTGTTAACTCAATATCGATGAAATTTATCCTGGGAAAATAAAATTATGAATAAAAAAATAGTTCTGGCGGGAGGATGTTTTTGGGGTCTGCAAGAACTTATTAGAAAACAAAAGGGCGTGATTGGCACGAGAGTTGGATATACTGGGGGCGAGAATAAAAACCCAACCTACGAAAATCATCCAGGACACGCAGAAGCCGTTGAAATTGAATATGATAATAAAAAAACATCTTTCAATCAAATATTGGATTTCTTTTTTCAAATTCATGATCCCACCACTTTGAATCAACAGGGAAATGACAGGGGTCCTTCATATCGCAGTGCTATTTTTTATACAAATGAAGATGAAAAAAAAGAGGCTGAAAAATTCATTGATATTGTTAATGAATCCGCGCGTTGGAAAAAATCAGTAGTCACAACATTGGAACCTTTGAAGAAATTTTATCCAGCAGAAGATTATCATCAAGATTATTTGCAAAAAAATCCCGAAGGCTACACATGCCATTTCATTCGTTTTGGGAGCTATTTGTAGTTTTATTAATTGAAAAATATAAAATAGGGCACACAGAAAGACTGGAAAAATTTAATATCTTATGCTAGGATACAGTTGGCAATAAGTGTGATCTAGGCGCAAATTGACGCCGACTATATAGTTGGTGTTATTTTTATATCATGTGCAAAGTATGCCTTAAACTAAGCATTGATTGTTAAAATATGGGTATTTCACTGTTTTTTATTATCATCTTGATAGTTTCTGCTTTCATACCTAAATACGTGGTTATTTTTCTGGCCCTGAATCTTTTCGCGGGGCTTTTTTTGTCCGTTTCTCAAATAATCATTTCACTTATTCCTCATTCCAAACCGAAAAGCTGTAAAAAGAAATCGCAACCCTTTGTTTCGATTTTGGTTCCTGCTTACAATGAACCTCCCGAAATTCTTATGCAGACACTTGAGGCATTGGCTAAGCTCGATTACGATCAATTCGAAGTTTTGGTTATAGACAACAATACTCGAGACAAAAACATTTGGAAACCAGTGGAGTCTTTTGTTGAAACTCTCGGAAATAAATTTCGTTTTTTTCATGTCGATAAACTGCCTGGATTCAAGGCTGGGGCGCTCAATTATATTTTAAAGAAAATAGATAATAAAACTGAATATATAGCCATTATTGACGCTGACTATGTTGTTGAAAACAAATTTTTAAAAATCGCCATGCCATTTTTCTCAGAAGATAAAATTGCACTGGTGCAATTTCCTCAACAATATAGAAATTGCAATGCAAAAAATCAATCAATTTCGGATGAATATAGACATTTTTTTGAAATCTATATGAACATGGCCAATCACTTGGATTGCGTTCCCTCTACTGGTACTGTGAGTGTATACAAGCTAAATGTTCTGAATAAGATCGGAGGATTTAGAGGTGAGGCACTGACTGAAGATGCTGATGTTGGGCTTAGAATTTATGAATCGGGTTACCGAGGTATTTATGTTGATCAGCCTGTTGGATATGGACTAATGCCTTATGATCTGGAATCATATCGAAAGCAAAAATGGCGATGGGCTTTTGGAAATGCGCAGTCGCTGAAAACTTTGTTTATGCTTTTTGGGAAAATTCCTTTCAGAACATGGATTGGTTTTCTTTCTCATCTAACCGCTTGGCAACAATTCCTGTTTTTGCCGTTTGCTGCACTTGCTGCGTTTCCTGTAATTTTACATCCAGCAATTCCTGTTACTAGTTATCATAAGCAAGTGCTGATTTTTGCTTCTTTGGCTATTTTTATAACGCTTACTGCTAAGATGCTTCTTTTCTTGGTGACACTCAGAAAGCAGAATAATTTTATCATTCGAGCATTTAAAGCTTTTGTTGTTCACATGGGAATGTCATTGGTTTATTCGGAGGCCTGGATCGCTTTTGCTTTTGGAAAGAAATTCGGATTTGAAAGAACTAATAAATTTGTGATAAAAAAAATTCCAAGTCTTATGAAGAATTCTTACGGAGAAATTATTCTGGGGTCATGGTATCTTTTGGGTGCGGTAGCTGCTGTTTGGTGGGGGAAGCCCATTATGGTAGTTGCATTTTTGATTGCAGCATCAGTAGTTTTTTCCGTCTTCTATGTTTATTGGAAAATTAAGCCAACGAAGGAATATTCAAAAAAAATATTGGCTGAGGCAGAACTTCGTTATGGTAAGTTTTTGTTAAAATAATAATAAAAAAATATGAGAATAGCACTCCTGGCACCACTTTGGAAAACTGTTCCCCCTCAAAAATATGGAGGATCTGAACTCGTTGTTGCTAACTTGGCAAAGGGGCTTACTGCACTTGGTCATGAGGTCACTACTTTTGCTTGTGGGGGGTCTGAAGTTACAGGTAAATTATTGCCAGTAATTGATAGGCCAATGTACGATCTTGTTGGGGGATTCGACTGGAAAGGAATCAAACAATATGAATTCCTGTCTTTTTTTGAGTTAGGAAAACGCATTAAAGATTTTGATATTGTGCATAATCACATGGGTTTTCATCCAATTGCTCTTGCTCCATTCATGAATATTCCTTTTGTGACAACCCTTCATAGCAGTTTACCGCCCGATTTTCCATATCTGGCAGATGCTTTCAGGGAATATCCATTTATTTCCATTAGTGAGTCTCAGCGTAATCTCGCTCCAGAATTAAATTACGCAGCAACAATCTATCACGGTATAGATACTGCCAATTTCAAATTACGCTTAGGGGGAGATGGTAATGGGTTTGTTTTCTTGGGTACTCTTTCAGAAAATAAGGGTTTGGATATTGCTGTTAATACTGCGAGAGAACTAAATATTCCACTGACGATTGCTGGAGAGATTCGTGAGAATGACAAAGCGTTTCTTGAAGAAAAAGTTTTTCCATATGTGGATGGCAAGCAAATACGCTTTATTGGTGAAGTTGGACATGAGGAAAAGGTTCGTTTATTTTGTGAGGCTGATGCAATGCTTTTTCCATCACGTTGGAGTGAGGCATTTGGCTTGGTAATGGTTGAAGCATTAGCTTGTGGAACGCCAGTCATTGCTCTTGATAATGGCGCTGTGCATGAAGTTTTGCATGACGGCGTTACCGGATTTATTGTTAAAGATGAGAAAGCATTTATTGAAGCTGCTAAGAAAGTAAAAACGCTTTCAAGACAAGCATGTCGCGCTGAGGCTGAAAACAGATTCGATATTTTAGTCATGGCACGAGCGCATGAAAAAATGTATAAATCTCTTTTAAAATAAAAAGTTTATGAAAATAGCTATCGTATCCCCAGTTATAATTCCTGTTCCTCCTGTAAAGTACGGAGGCATTCAATTGATTGTTGCCGAGCTTGTAAAAGGACTGGCAGGACGTGGACATCAAGTGACAGTTTTCTGTTCGGGAGGATCAATAATTGGAGGGGAAAATATTACCTGTGTGGAAACTTCACCCTATCCCACATTTGACCATGTGGATGAAAACAGAATATGGGAAGAACGTCAGATCCTAAGTGTAATTGAAAGGCAAAATGAATTCGATCTGATCCATCTGAATTATGAGCCAGCAGTTCTCAATTTTGAAGTTGAAGGCAAGCAAACAAATTTACTCAAACTTTTTTCAGTGCCAGTGGTCACGACTTTTCATAATTCAACCAATGTTCCGCAGCATATCGAGTATTATAAGAAGAACCAGTTGCCATTCAATTGCTTACCGGTATTTATAAGTGAAAATCATCGTAGTCCTTTGTCTTTCATCCTAAATTCCGCGGTCATTTATAATGGTATTGATGTTGAAAAGTTTCCATTCGATGATAAAAAGGAAAATTATTTATTGTTTCTTGGAAGAATAACTCCAACCAAGGGAATACTGGAGGCTATTTCAGTTTCGGAAAAAACTAAAATACCACTAATTATTGCTGCTAACATAGATTCTTCCGATCGCGATTTTTATGAAAAGGATGTTAAGCCTCGCATTGACGGAGAATTTATACGATATGTCGGAGAGGCTGATTTTTCACAAAAGGTTAAGTATTTGAAAAAAGCGCAATGCCTTTTGTTCCCAATTCTTTGGGATGAACCTTTTGGTTTGGTCATGGTGGAGGCTTTGGCATGTGGAACCCCGGTCATTGCTTTCAGAAGAGGCTCTGTTCCTGAAATTATTGAAGACGGAGTAAATGGATTCATCGTCGAAGATGTTGATGAGATGGTTGAGGCGATTGGAAAAGTTGTAGATATTTTACCTGAAAAATGCAGAGAAAGTGTAACTCAAAAATTTTCAGTTGAACGCATGGTGAATGAGTATGAGAAAATTTTTAGCAAGGTGTTATTAAAATAAAAATACAAAGACAATGAATAAAAAAGTTGAGCAATATTATTTTCAAGAGCCTGATGCTGTCATTAATGAATTTAGTTCCAGTCAATATGGACTTTCTTCAGCTGATGCAAAAAAGAGGATACTGGAAAGCGGATACAATGAACTACCCGAGGCCAAAAGGGATAGCTACGCAACTATTTTTTTGAGTCAATTTAAAAGTCCACTTATCTATATTCTCCTCACTGCTGGAGTGATTGTGTTTGCAATGGGTGAAACAATGGACTCACTAGTCATTTTCTTCGTGCTTCTATTTAATGCAATCATTGGAACCATTCAAGAGGGTAAGGCCCAAAATACTTTTTTGGCACTCAAGAAATTTATCAAGGGTCGTGCGATGGTTTTGCGCGATAACGAGGAAGTGATCATTTCCGACAGAGAACTTGTGTCTGGCGATATTATTATTCTTCGTGAGGGAGAAAAAGTTCCTGCTGATGCCAGATTGATAAACGCGAACTCACTCAAGGTGAATGAGTCTGCCCTGACGGGAGAATCAGTTCCTAAATTCAAGACGATAGCTACCTGCAAAAAAACAGTGAATTCGGTTATGAATCAAACTAATATGGTATACAAGGGAACGGTTGTTGTTTCTGGTAATGGAAAAGCTGTTGTGGTTGCAACTGGAATAAATACCTTTCTTGGAAATATTGCTGAAGAAACATTGGGTGTTGATGGGGAATTTCCACTTAAGGGTGATATTCGAAAACTTTCAAATTTTGTTATTGTTTTTGTTGTTATTGTTTCAGTTCTTCTTTTTTTACTAGGGTTGTTTAATGGTTTAGTCTTGAAAGATATTTTCAAAACTATGGTTGCAGTTTCAGTCTCAATCATTCCAGAGGGATTGCCTATCGTGATAACTCTTGTTTTGGCAAGCGGTGTCTGGCGAATGGGTAAGAAAAATGTTCTCATAAAGAAACTTCAGGCAGTGGAAGTTTTGGGCGAAACAAAAATTCTGGCTGTTGATAAGACTGGAACAGTAACTAAGAATGAGTTAGTGGTTGAAAGCGTGTATATTGGACAAAATCTATTTAAAGTTCAGTGTAATGGTTATGCTCCAACAGGCGGAATCACACTAAATGGAAAAACGATTGACCCACTTAATCATCTTGAGCTTTTGATGGCTGGTAAATTGGCGGCACTGAATAGTAGCGCTAATTTGATTTTTGAGAAAAAGAAAAAACTTTGGAAAATAGCGGGCGATCCCACTGAAGGAGCTGTAACAGTATTTTCGAAAAAAATTGGATTTCATCGTGACGATTTGATTTCAGAGGAAATTCTTATAGATGAAATACCTTTTGATTACGAACTTAAATTTCATGCTACTCTCCATAAACAAGATAAAAACAATCTGCTCATAATTACCGGCTCGCCGGAAGTTGTCCTTGAGTTATCTGAAAAAGAAAGTGATGTTAATGGATTTAAAAAAATAACAGTCAAGAGAAAGCACGAGATTCAAGCAATGATGCAATCAATGTTTGAAGATGGTCTTCGAGTTATCGGCTTTGCTTATCTTGAAACAAAGCTGCATTCTTTGGACAAAGAAAAAATCCCTAAGCTTGTTTTTGGAGGATTTTTTGCAATCAAGGATGCGCTGCGCAGTGAAGTGAAAAGTGCAGTCAGGCAAGTGGCAATGTCTGGAATCAAGGTTGTTATGATAACGGGAGATCATGAATCAGCGGCAAGATCGATTGCTAAGGAGGCTGGAATATTTAAAGTCAAGGATGAAGTTTTGAGTGGCGAGGAAATTAGAAATCTGACTGATAATGAGTTGGCATCAAAAATTAGTAACGTCAGTGTTTTTGCTAGAATCACACCGGATCAAAAACTTAGAATAATTAAAGCTTATCAATCAAACGGGATGGTGATTGCAATGACTGGTGATGGAGTTAATGACGCGCTCTCTCTTACAGCATCGGACATTGGTATTGGTATGGGGAAAATAGGGACAGAGGTTGCTAAGGAAGCTTCAGATTTAATTTTACTTGATGACAATTTTGCCAACATAACGCATGGAGTTGAAGAAGGTAGAAACATTTTTAATACCATTAAAAAAGTGGTGTTGTATCTTTTTTCCACCAGTTTAGGTGAAGTCCTTGTTATATTGGGTGCGCTGTTTCTTGGTTTCCCTCTGCCGATTTTGGCAGCTCAAATCTTGTGGCTTAATCTTGTGACGGACGGATTCTTGGATATGGCTTTGGCTATGGAGCCCAAAGAAGACGACAATAATAGATTATATAAAAAGACTTTCATTATAGATAAATTGATGATGCAAAGAATGTTTTTTATGGCGCTGCCGATGGCTATTGGAACAATATATCTTTTCAGTCAATATTATCAGACTGATATCGCAAAAGCTTGGACAATATCTCTAACCACCATGGCAGTTTTTCAATGGTTTAATGTGTGGAACTGTCGTTCAAAAGAAAAATCAATTTTTGTGATGAATCCATTCTCCAATAAATTTTTGGTCAGTGCTACTGGGATTGTTGTTTCATTGCAACTATTGGCAGTTTATAATCCATTTTTTCAAAAAATATTGCGCACTGTGCCATTGTCAGGAAAGGAGTGGCTGCTGATTGCCTTGATCGCATCCTCCATAATAATAGTGGAGGAATTAAGAAAAATTGTTTATGGAAGAATGATATCTAAATAATCAACTAAATTTGATAGCATAGTAGATAGGTTTGGAAATATTTTTAACAATTAAAAGCAATATTTTGTATGGATACATATAGTTGGTACTCGCAATTAATAAAACCGTTTTGGGCTCCACCCGCTTTTCTTTTTGGACCAGTTTGGACTTTTCTATATATTCTGATTGCTATTTCATTCGGAAAAGTTTTTTTGATGACTTGGAAAAAAGAAATTGCCTTTATGGTGGCATTACCATTTTTACTTAATATTGTTTTCAATCTCGCCTTCACTCCTTTGCAATTTGGACTTAGGAATAATTTATTAGCATCAATAGATATAATTTTTATTTTAGCAACGCTTATCTGGGCTATTGTTGCAATATATCCATATTCACGCTGGATTGCGTACATGCAGATTCCATATTTACTATGGGTTTCATTCGCAACTGTTTTGCAATTAACAATTACTTATTTAAATAAGTAATCCAAGTCGTTATTTGAGATTATGCGGAAATGCTTGGAGCTTAGTTTATTTTTACCGTTCTTTATATAAAAAAGAATTACGTAACTAAATACGTAATTCTTTTTTTATCGGTGTTGTCCTTATTTTAGTGCTCTTACGATTGCAATTAGCACGACAGCTCCGAAGATAGCAACAAAGAAACTGTAGAGGTTAAAGCCGGAAACTCCACTTTCACCAAAGAAGCTCATCAACCATCCGCCTAGGACTGCTCCCACGATACCGAGGATGATATCCATAAGTAGCCTCTCATTAGTCCCCATAATTGCTGATGCAATTATGCCTACGATTGCTCCAAAGATGATCCAAATAAGAATACTCATATTTTTCTTGCCCCGTTAAATTGTGGTAATCCACACTATTTAACTGGGATGTTGTTATATAATTTATCTATCTTGTGCGTTTAATTTTTCTGCAGCTTCCGGTGTGGATACAGTTTTTCCTATTAGGAATATCCTAATGATACCAAGAGCAACAACCCAATAAACAAGCATAGCTAGAAGTGTTGTCCACTCAAAAACGCTGCCTGCAACTTTTGTCATTCGAAATACTGTCAAAAATGGAGCTGTGAATATATAGGTTGCGCCGTATACAAAACTTGTGAATCCGGCTTCTGGGTTAGCTCCTAATAATTTCAGAACAAAACGAAAGGCAAGTAATACTTCCAGTAGACTCAATAGGTACCAAACAATTTGCGTGCCACGGTAGAGAGGTTTTGTGCTGGATGAAGTTGAGGAATCCATATGATTTAGTGTTAGTTATTAAATTAAAAACGTAATCTTTCTAGGCCATTTTAAATTATTAAAATTTATATATCCGCTTTTCTTATGATGGTTTTCTTGGGTAAATATTTTATTAAGGCTTTTTCTACAAAATTGGTTAAATTTAAATCTTCAACAATGGCTTGCGCCTTGGCTTGCTTTAATAGGCTGGGATTGAGAAATAGGGTTACACGTTGTTTTTCTTTTTTTGTCATAGTTCGTATAGTTCAATTAGTTGTAGTATTTATTAATACTCCAATGAGAGTTTTATATTTCAAAACTAATATTTTTTTGATTATTAGTTTAAAGTATGATTCCGTGTTATACTCCTCAGACTATGGAAAGTAATCTAGAAACGATACTGAATGATTTTAGAGAAAAAAGGGCTCTTTATGAAGAGTTCTGTCTAGCAATGTATAAATTACTTGATAGTATGCTTATAACCGAAGGATGTAAGTATCAAATATTTTACAGAATTAAAGAACTTGATAAGCTCGAGGAAAAAATATTGAGAAAAGAGGCGGAGGGTATTCGATATGAAAAGTTGGAAGATTTGGAAGATTTAGCTGGACTGCGTATTCTGTTTTATATTGAAGCTGATAAAAATAAGTTTGAAAAAAAATTATTAACAGAATTGACTAATGAGGTTAGTGTTACTCATCACAAGAAAATATCAGGTTATGAATCAACACATGTGGTTGCAAGTTTTGGCGAAAAAAGAATTAGTTTAAGCGAGTATAGTAAATTTAAGGATCTTAAGTGTGAAATACAATTAACATCGATCTTGCATCATGCTTGGGCTGAAATTGAACACGATATTATTTATAAAGATACACTTGGAATAAAAAGTGATAAACATCAAAGACTTTATATAAAAAATGCGATGCAGAAAATTTTGACAAATTATCTCATCAAAGCTTCAACCGAATTAAACAATCTTATTAAAAAAATAAAAAAATAGTTATTTTTTTATTTTTTATTATTAATGAGAATCTATAAGTCTCAAAAGATCTTCTTAAAAAGAGGGTGCAATTTAATTATGTTGATAAAATGGCATATCGATTGTATTAATATTGTATTAGTAAAGAGCGGAATGATTTATGGGAAAAAATGATCAAAAAATAAATATTATGGGGCTGGTGCCATATTTGAAAGTTTTCAGGGGTCGGATATTTTTTAGTATTCTATTAGTGGTTGGCTCCAAGGTCTTATTGGTGGCAGGACCATATGTAATGAAAAAATTGATTGATTTGCTGGTAATTCAGGGTACCTCAGCCTCAATCGCAACGATCATATATTTGTTGATTATGTTCTTTGCTTTGCAATGGGGAGGCAATGTTTTGGATGGAATGAAGGATTATGCTTTTGCCAAAGTTCAGGCCAATATTCGTCGATCAATTTCACTTAAAGTTTTTGAACATCTTTTGGATTTGCCATCAGCTTTTCACGCTGATCGCTCAACAGGAAGAGTATCTCGTAAAATCACACGAGGAACAACCGCGTTGGAAACGATTTTTATGTTCCTGTCTTTCAGTGTTATTCCAACCATCATCCAGATCATTTTCGTGGGTGTGGTTTTTATTGTTCTTTTTCCATTATCCTTTGTGTTGGCATTTTTACTTTTTGTAATCATTTACGTTGCTTTTACAATCTATGTTACGGAAAAAAGACAGGCTTTGCTTTTGGAAACTAATAAGTTGGATGATCAAGCAACTGGTCAATCCATTGACGCACTTTTAAATTATGATACAGTAAAATATTTTACCAATGAGAAATATGAGTATCAAAAATATGACTCACAATTAGAAAAATGGTCTGGAATGTTTATTAAATCAATACGCTCTGGTGCTAATTTGAACATGGGACAAGGGTTTATTATTACAGCAGGTCTTGCTGCCATCTTGATTTTGGCTGTGGAACATTTTATAAACGGAGATGCAACAATTGGTGATTTTGTTTTGGTCACAACATATTTAGCCAATATTGCGGTGCCGTTGGGATTCTTGGGCTTTACTTATAGAGCAATCAAAGAAGGGCTTGCTAATGTTGATGAAATGTTGAAATTGCTCAAGGAAAAAAATATAATTCAGGATAAATCTGATGCAATAGAATTGCAAGATTGGGCGGGAGAAATAAAATTTGAAAATGTAAACTTTGGTTATGCCCAAGAGAGGGAAGTGCTTAGTGATATTTCGCTGGCTGTGCCATTTAAAAAAAGGGTTGCGCTGGTTGGATATTCTGGCAGTGGAAAATCAACCGTGCCAAAATTATTATTAAGGTTGTATGACGTTAGTAGCGGAAAAATCACAATCAATGGCATAGATATTAGAGAAATAAAATTGCAAAATTTGCGCAGTCATATTGGAATTGTTGCTCAAGATACAACATTGTTTAATGATACAATTTTTAATAATATTGCTTATGGAAAACCTGATGCAACAAAGGACGATGTTGAGAAAGTAGCTAAAATGGCAAATATTTTTGATTTTATTACTAATGATTTACCTGATGGTTTCGAAACTATTGTTGGTGAACGTGGAGTGAAATTATCAGGCGGCGAAAAACAGCGAGTTGCTATTGCGAGAATGCTCATTAAAAATCCTGAAATTTTGATTTTTGATGAGGCTACAGCTTCACTTGATACGAAATCAGAAAAAATAATACAAGAAGAAATAGAAAAGCTTTCCAAGGGAAACATTACCACCATCGTTATCGCGCACAGGCTTTCAACGATTGTTGATTTTGACAAGATTGTTGTCTTGGAAAAAGGAAAAATAGCCGAACAGGGAAATCACCAAGAACTCTTATCCAAAAAAGGCGTTTACTACAGTTTGTGGCAAGCTCAAAGCAAGGGAATTGCTGAAGGATGATTATTTGTATTACAATATTTCAGTATATTGTAATATGCGACCACTACCATACTACTTCATATGGTAGTGGTTTTTTTTAATTTAATTATCTGGGTGGGTATTCGAATACCCACCTCTTACTATATCAGCTTGGCTTGAGAAAAATCGGGGTCGGTGGTAGGATGAAGATAATAAAAAGTCTTAATTAATACCTATGAAATTATTGCTAACATCCGCAGGTTTATCGAACAAATCTATTGGTAACTCACTTCTAGAATTAACCGAGAGGCCATTTTCTGAACTTAATATTGCTTTTATTCCAACGGCTTCCAACGTTGAAAAGGGCGACAAGTTCTGGGTAATCGATGACCTTATAAATCTCAAGAATCTTGGTTTTAAGCAGGTTGATATTATTGATATCTCTGCCTTACCAAAAGATGTGTGGCTTCCAAGATTGGAAGAAACTGATATTTTTTATTTTGAAGGAGGAAATACTTTTCATTTGATGCATTGGATTGAAAAATCAGGATTGAAAGATCTCTTGCCTAAAATGCTAAAAACCAAAGTATATATTGGGGTAAGTGCTGGCAGTATGGTTGTTTGTAAAAATTTGGATTTGAGCACATCAGAAAGATTGTATGACGAAAAGGTTGATGAGGGTGCAAAAGATGAAGGACTTGGCTACGTTGATTTTCTAATTCGTCCACATCTTAATTCTCCATATTTTCCAAAATTGAATTTGGAAAATATGGAAAAGATGTCACAAGAATTTCCAGACACTTTTTATGCTATTGATGATCAGACTGCAATCAAAATCGTTGATGGTAAGATGGAAATTGTTTCAGAGGGTGTGTGGAAAAAATTCAATTAATTTTTGAATATAAGTGATTAAAAAATATGTTTAAAGATAAGGTGGTTATTGTGACTGGGGCATCAAGTGGAATTGGAGCTGAAACAGCTTTGGCTTTTGCGAGGGAGGGAGCAAACGTGGTTATTACTTATAAGGAAAATAAAGCTGGTGCAGATGAAATTGCAGCAAAAATTAATTCCCTTGGGGTTAAACCTCTAATCATTCAGGCAGATTTAACAATTGATTCAGCTGCTAAAAATGTTATAGAACAGACAATGCAGGAATTTGGAAAAATTGACATACTAGTAAATAATGCTGGCAGATATATTGATGGCGATGAATGGAATGGAGATTGTGAAATTTGGATTAAGAGTCTTTTGCAAAATCTTGTTTCTGTGATGAGTGTCTCAAAATATGCAATTGAAATTTTTCAGCAGCAAAAATCAGGAGTAATTGTAAGTATCTCTTCGCGATATTCTACGGATGGACAATATGATGCATTGGCTTATGCAGCAGCAAAAGCTGGAGTGGCGAACATAACTCAGGCATATGCAAAATTACTTGCACCACTTGGAAGGGCTAATACAGTTTCTCCTGGCGCAGTTAATACTGGTTATTGGCTGCGAGCGCCAAAAGAAGAGTTGGAAAAAAATCTGGCTAATATTCCATCTGGAAAGCTGGTTGAACCAAGAGAAGTTGCTGAAAAAGTTTTATTTCTAGCTTCTGATGAATCTTTGGATATGAACGGGCAAAATATTTTTATAGATGGAAGCTTAAAATAAAATTATGACAAAATACGTTTTAAATTCAGGACGAGCAATGACCTCCGCGGATAAAGGCAGGAAATACAAGTTAATAGTGGACCGTCCTCAACCGGGTTTTTGCTAATCTCCATAGCGGTTTTTTTTATTTATTAAAATATGATTGGCAAAATAAGGGCATTATTATTTGAGGCGAAAATCCTACAAAAGGAGGTCATTTTCTTTATTTCCGAAGGAATATTTTTGGCTATTTTTACATATCTTATTTTCAACAATGCTAATTCCTTAAGTGATATGGGCAATTATTTTCACAATGTGAATGTTGCTCTTTTTACAATTCTGATTCCTTTGGCTATAGCTGTACTGTCGGATTATTTTCGAGACAAAAGAAACGGCACGGCAGTTAATTATTCGGAATTGGATTTGATTGTTATTATAAATAGCGTATTTGATGTTAAGTTGATATTGATAACCGTGTTGTTGTCCTATTTGCCATCATTTTTTTGGGCAGGCAGTGGTTTTTTTGTAAAAAATTTGTTACTTATAATTTGGTTGGTTGGGCTAGGTATACTTGTGAAAATAATACTCGATTTTATCATTTGGATAAAAAATCCTTACTATCACAGGTTTAGATTCTTGGATAAAATAAGGGAAAGCAATGAGTACATTTTGGCATGGGATTCAGTGTGGAAAGCAAAAGAAAATAGCAAACATAATGAATTGAAATTCTTTGAAATTTTTTCTAAAAATGTGAATATTTTGATTAAAATAGACAAACCCAATATTTTTTTCAATGAGTTCCTGAGAACTTTCACTAATCAGATTCAGAATCGTGAAAAGGATATTTTGCTGTATTGGGGCAAAGAATCTCCTTTTGAAAAAATACTTGAGTGGTATTACAAGGCTGAAACTTTGCATGATGAAAGAAGGCAGGGATTTCCATTCGATTACGATATTTATCCAATACTGGAATATGTGGAAGTTCAATCTTTTGACAGGAGCTACTCACGATATTTGCAGTTGGTGAAAAAACACCTGGATAAACATTCAGACGATATCGAATATGTAGAAAATTTCTTTTCTTCCTTTCTTTCAATCTTGCTTTTAAACCTGAATAGGATAAGTAGCGAGCTTACATTTTGGAAGTCATATCCAGAGGAATGGAAAATAAATTCTAATAATTTGGAATCTGAAAAAATAGTACCAATTGTTGCATTGAGGGAAATTATTCTTTGGTCTGAAAGAAGGATAGCAGATGGTTTTTTGGATAGCCAATTGGGAACTGCCAATGGATTGTCCTATGATTCAGAATTAAACAAGGTTTTTTATTATCTGTTTTCCGACACGGAACCCATCTCTTGGGCAAATATATTTTCATTTTTGTTTTACCCTGATTCGGATGGAAGAATCGAGGGACTCATAAATACGAAGAGGTTTTTTGGAGGAATGGGTCGTTTTGCTATGAGCTGGGGTGGAAACTCTGTCGAATCAAAAGCTGAGGCACAATATAAAAATGGTTTGAGTGAAAACAAAAAAATGCTAAAGTTTATGCATAGAATGATTCCAGTCGTGTTTCCCTCAAAGGAAGATATCAAGCAGGATAGGGGGATTTTATTGGGGTATGAGTCTGAATATATGGATGATAAGAATAAATTAAGCAGAATAAAAGAGTACATTTTTGTTTTGGAGGTGCTAGAGGAATTTATTGATGAGGCAAATAAAAAGTAAGAAGCAATTATTTATTTTAAATTAAAAAATGTATACAGCAGAAGAAATAGAAAAATTCAATAAAGAGGTTATTGAAAATTCCAGTAGGCAACATAGTGAATTTACAGAAGGAATGCGGAATGGCACTTGCTATCTTTGTGGTCAAAAACTGAATTTTTTTAAAAAGACAAAGCCCTGTCCTCATTGGCTATTGAAGCCAAAGGGTTTTAAAAAGAAACATTTTTCACTCTTAACAAATGATTTTTGTTATCACCAAATAAGAGCTTATGTTTTCTGGGTTGCTAATTATGAGAAAATGTTTGGCAATATCAATAACCTTGAGGATGAAAAAAATAATAAAAAGTATTTTGAGTACACGGTTAAATATAAAAATATTGAGTGGTCTTTTTCCTGTTCCCAAGAAGATTTTATTGGTCACAAAAAAAGTGCTTTTTGGAATAAGCCACACTATCATTTTCAAATGCGAATTGATAGTAAGCCTTTTATAAATTATTCTGATTTTCACAGCCCATTTTTTGAAGAGGATATGTTTACTTTCGATGTTGTTGCTGGGAAAGTTCCTGGCTTTGGATTAAGAAGTGGACACGCAACTGGTATGCAGGAAGTATTGGATGTTTCTACCCCTGAAAAACTATTAGACTCAATGAAAAAGGCGAAGGGCGAAAAGGATGGTGCATTTAAAATAGATACATTTATTGAGGCTAATGAGGGGTTTACTATTTCTGGCGATGAAATTGCTGATTTGTATGAAAAACAAAAAAAGACTGGAGAAACTATGGCAAAGTTAGTAAAGGATATGAAGAATGTAAAAATAACAACGTACATACAGCCAGCTGATAGTCTGCCTGACATTGCAGGCAGGACATTAAGAAAAAGATAGGCAAAGTTTTTAGAAGCATTTCTGGTTATATGGCATATATAAGTACCCCCCCATTAAAGGGGTTTGAAATACGACTTAACAAAAAAATAATTTTAATACTATGAACAAATTTAAAACTTCTGCCATTGAAATACTCAAGCAAGAAGGCAAGCCATTGCACTACAAAGACATAACTCGCTTAGCATTGGAAAAAGGCATTCTGGAAACAGAGGGAGCAACTCCGGATTCTTCGATGAACTCCCAAATCATCATAGACATTAGGAATAAAGGTAAAAAATCTGATTTTATAAAAACAGCTCCTAGCACATATGTTTTAAATCCAGAAAGATCTGAAAATAAATTTGAGCAGAAAATAGAAGAAGATGAGGAAACAGAAGATGAAAAAATAAAGATTGAAAGTGGCTATACTGGCAAAGCTGGCGAACATTTGGTTTGCAGCGAACTCCTTTTTCGAGGATTCAATGCGAGTATTATGAGTGTGGATGTTGGAATGGATATAATAGCCACAAAGGATAACAGACTTTTTAGTATACAAGTAAAAACATCAAACCTAAACAAGTTTGATACCTATGTGTTTGATGTAAGAAAAGTGTCTTTTGAGAGACATGATTCAGGAAATATTTTTTATATTTTTGTGCTTCACGGAGAAAATAAGAATGATTTTTTAATACTGCCTTATCATGAAATGGAAAAAAAGGTTCACGAGAAGGCTATTTTGGAAGTCGGACACGGTAAAAGATATAGGGTAAATATAAAATTCCGTGATAACATTGTTTATCTTGGAAATAAGGATAACAAAATGGATTATTATTTGAATAATTGGAATATGATAAAATAATTTAGCATTTCTTTTGAATTCGGCATAGGAGGTGCTCATCTTTGTTTTTTACTGGTATAATCAAACTTGAAAAATATATGAAAAAAATTGGCTTGTTTTTCGGGGAATTGGAAATGAAGCGGAAGTTTCGATAATTTCAGCAAAAAACGTTGCTGAAAATTTTGATCATAAAAAATGAGAAATTATTCAAAAACTGGCGGAAAAGTTGGCAAGCCTGGGTATAGGACTTCTTCGATGTTTATCAATAAGGTTTTTGCTCAAGTGAAGAAAATACCCAAGGGAAAAACTTTGACCTATAAGGAAGTTGCCAATCTTGTCGGTAGTCCAAATGCGTATCGCGCAGTTGGCAGCGCGTTAAATAAAAATTGTGACCCAGCTGTTCCTTGTCATCGGGTGATCAGAAGTGATGGAAAAATTGGTGGTTATAATAAGGGAACCAAAAACAAGGAAAAAATTCTTAAAAAAGAGGGCGCGATTTGATTATGTTTAGGACTTACGCATTTTCTCAACAATTTCTTATTTGGCACGCTTTTGGATGAATATTTACCCCGTCAAATCCAGCAAAGCTGGTGTTCACTACTGTGAACAATTTGACGGGGCGAGCTATCCAAAAGCTCAAGAGTCGCTGTCGCCAACAATTGGCCAAAAAAGAAATGTTTCGAAATGCGTAGCTTCTGATGTTGATAAAATGGCATGTCGATTGTATTAGTAGGGAATGGAATGATTTATGGAAAAAAACAATCAAAAAATCAATGTTATGGATATGATGCCATATTTGAAAGTTTTCAGCGGTCGGATATTTTTCAGTATTCTGTTGGTAGTTGCTTCCAAAGTTTTGTTGGTGGCAGGACCATACGTGATGAAAAAGTTGATTGATTTGTTAGTGATTTATGGCACTTCGGCTTCAATTGGGACTATTGCATTTTTACTAGCCTCATTCTTTGCTTTGCAATGGGGTGGCAATGTGTTGGATGGAATGAAGGATTATGCTTTTGCCAAAGTTCAGGCCAATATTCGTCGCTCAATTTCACTTAAAGTTTTTGAACACCTCTTGGATTTGCCATCAGCCTTTCATGCTGATCGTTCAACAGGAAGAGTAACTCGCAAAATCACACGAGGAACAACAGCATTGGAAACAATTTTTATGTTTTTGTCTTTCAATGTTGTTCCAACTATCATACAAATAATTTTTGTGGGTGTAGTTTTTGTCGTTCTCTTTCCATTATCTTTCGTGCTGACATTTTTACTTTTTGTAGTTGTCTACGTTGCTTTCACAATTTATGTTACAGAAAAAAGACAGGCTTTGCTTTTGGAAACTAATAAATTGGATGATCAGGCAACTGGACAATCCATCGACGCACTTTTGAATTATGACACGGTAAAATACTTTACCAATGAGAAATATGAATATCAAAAATATGACTCACAATTAGAAAATTGGTCTGGGATGTTCATAAAATCAATACGCTCTGGAGCCAATTTGAACATGGGACAAGGTTTTATTATTACTGCTGGTCTTGCAGCCATTTTGATTTTGGCTGTGGAACATTTTATAAACGGAGATGCGACAATTGGTGATTTTGTTTTGGTTACAACCTATTTAGCTAATATTGCGGTGCCACTGGGATTTTTGGGTTTTACCTATAGAGCTATTAAAGAAGGACTTGCCAATGTTGATGAGATGTTGAAATTGCTTAAAGAAAAAAATACAATTCAAGATAAGACGGATGCAAAGGAACTGCAGGATTGGGCAGGTGAAATAAAATTTGAAAATGTAAATTTCAGTTATGCCCAGGAAAGAGAGGTGCTTAGTAATGTTTCACTAACCGTGCCATTTAAGAAAAGGGTTGCGTTGGTCGGGTATTCCGGCAGTGGAAAATCAACTGTGCCAAAATTATTACTAAGATTGTATGATGTTGATAGTGGAAAAATTACAATCAATGGTGTGGATATTAGAGATCTTAAGTTGCAAAATTTGCGCAGCCATATTGGAATTGTTGCTCAAGATACAACTTTGTTTAATGATACAATTTTTAATAATATTGCTTATGGAAAACCTGACGCAACAAAAGAGGATGTTGAGCGGGCAGCTAAAATGGCAAACATTTATGATTTTATTGTTAACGACTTGCCTAGTGGATTTGAAACTGTTGTTGGCGAGCGCGGAGTGAAGTTGTCAGGCGGGGAAAAGCAACGAGTTGCTATTGCGAGAATGCTAATCAAGAATCCTGAAATTTTGATTTTTGATGAGGCTACTGCTTCACTTGATACGAAATCAGAAAAAATAATACAAGAAGAAATCGAAAAACTTTCCAAAGGGAACATCACCACCATTGTTATTGCTCACAGACTTTCGACGATTGTTGACTTCGACAAGATTGTTGTTTTGGAAAAAGGAAAAATAGCCGAACAGGGAAATCACCAAGAACTCTTAGCTAAAAAAGGTGTTTATTACAGTTTGTGGCAAATACAAAGTAATGGGATTATTGAAAATTAATTTTCGATATATGTTGACAGTTTCTATATTATGTTATATTGTGGCATTTAGTTTTTTTTATGATATTTAAACCGTCGCTATTTTTTTGGCATACTAAAATGTTGAAATGGAGGTTGAAATGGAAGAGCTGGATAAAAACAAGAAGGAAGAGGTGTTATGCGTGTGTGATGGTTGTGGCTATAAGCGTGTTACCTTTGTTGGTGATTGTTGTGTTTATTGTATGACAATGCATCAAGAAAACACTTGTTGTCAGGGAAGGTATGTGGCAGTGGAATCATTGGAAAAATAAAAGCTTAAAAGTTACAATCAAAAATCCCCTTATTCTTGAAACAGGAATAAGGGGATTTTCTTTTTTTGGCGCAATTCAAACCCCTCTGCCTTTCAGGCATCTCCCCTCATCTGAGGGGAGAAAGATATTGAAGAAATCTATTAAACGAAAGTCAAAGCTGTTCCGGTTTTGCCGGCGCGACCTGTTCGTCCGATGCGGTGGATATAATCTTCGTATGTTGCAGGTACATCAAAGTTAATCACGTGAGAAACATTTGGAATATCTAGTCCGCGAGCAGCCACGTCGGTTGCTACCAAAATTTCAACATAATTTTCCTTGAAAAGTTTCAAAGCCTTTTGTCTTTTGGCATGAGATTTATCTCCATGAATTGATTGAGCCTTAAATCCATTTTTACTCAAAATGATGGAAAGTTTTTCTGCTCCGTGTTTGGTACGAGAAAAAATCAAAACTTTTGAAAAGTTTGCTTTGCGAAGTAGGTCTTGCAAAACTTCAATTTTATCTTCGCCTGGTTTCACGCGCACAACATCTTGATCGATGTTGGCAGCAGTTTCTCGAGTTCTAATCGAAATCTTTATTGGGTCAACCAAAAATTCTTGAATAAGTTTTTCAATTTCTGGAGCAAGCGTTGCAGAGAAAAATAAAGTTTGTCTTTTTGGCGCAACAAGTGAAAGCAAATATCGCACGTCAGGCATAAATCCCATATCGAGCATACGGTCTGCTTCATCAAGAACCACGTTTGCAAAAGTATTAAGATGAAGATTTTTGCGTTGGATTAAATCCTTAAGTCGTCCCGGTGTTCCGATCACAACGTTGTAACGTGAGCGAAGACATTCGATTTGAGTTCGAATGTTAGCACCACCAACAACAACCACTGATCCAATGCGAAGTCCGGCAGCAAAGGCGCGAAATTCTTCTTGAATTTGAATAGCTAATTCTCGAGTTGGAACAACCACTAACAATTTCTCGCTAGGATTTTTGATAATCTTATCAAGCATCGGAAGCAAAAATGCTCCGGTTTTTCCTGTTCCAGTATTAGCAAGACCAATTAAATCTTTTCCCTCAAGAATGTGGGGGATGGTTTTATCTTGAATTGGAGTTGGATGCAAATATCCACGAGCGATAATGTTTTTCTTGATTGATTCTTCTATTTTGAAATCAGCAAAAATAGTGTCTGGGACATACGCCTCAGCTTCGACGACTGGTGCTGCTTTGTTAATAAAGCGGCTGATATCAATATAATTTCCAGTGAAACGCTTTTTGCGACCACCTTGATTATTGAATGAATTTTTTTGTCCGCCTTGGAATGGCGCTCTTGAGCGCGTCGGGCGCGAACTGCCCGCTTTGAAGTTTCTGCTATGCATGTATATTTTAAACAAAACAAACTAGGAAAGAATTTTCCAAGCAAGATCGTATACACAAAAAATTAAATGTTTTTTATGTATAGATACGCTTGATGACCTAACAACTGAAGGTATTAACATAAAAAACAATAATAGCATCATTGACAAATTCTGTCAATAGGAGTATAATAGAGCTATGTGAGGTTGAGAAGAGGGTGGCTCCTTTTTGCCCAAGATAAGGGAAAATCGAACTTGCATAAAAAGAGTAGTCCCGACGCAATGTTGGGGAAGTCGGGTGGAACCGCGTGTCTAATGACTCGTCCCGAATGTAATAATTCATTTTATTATATTCGAGACGAGTTTTTATTTTATTTAATTTTTATAGTTAATCGCTCGGATACATTTTTATTTTTGTCACACCTGCCTGCCGGTAGGCAGGGAAAAACAATTGCAACTTCTGACATAACGCCAAAGAGACTTGTTTTAAGTGAAAAAATAAAAAATATTCTCGCTCTAATAAAAATATGGCTGAAGAAAAAAAGGTTACCAAGATGGAAGACATTGTTTCATTTTGTAAAAGACGTGGATTTATTTTTCCAACGTCGGAAATTTATGGAGGATTGGCAAATTCATATAGCTATGGTCCATATGGAACGGAATTAAAAAACAATATTAAAAAGATGTGGTGGAAGAAGTTCGTCCAAAAACGAGAAGATATTATTGGAATGGATGGACCAATTTTGCTTAACACGAAATTATGGGAAGCCTCTGGTCATATTAGTGGCTTTAACGATGCTTCTGTTGATTGCAAAAACTGCAATAAAAGATTTCGCGCTGATCACATTGTGAAGGAATTGACTGGAGAGGATATGGAAGGAGAATTAGAAAAGATGACAAAAACTTTGCAGGCAGGACTTAAATGTCCCGAATGTGGAAAGTCTGACTGGACTGAAGTTCGCAATATGAGTCAGATGTTTCAAACCGAAATGAATAGTGTTGATGGTCCAATATATCTTCGTCCTGAAACTGCTGGAGCAATTTTTTCTGATTATAAAAATGTGATTGATTCGATGCGTGTAAAAATTCCATTTGGAATTGCACAAATTGGAAAAGCATTTCGCAATGAAATCGTGGCAAGAAATTTCATTTTCAGAATTAGAGAATTTGAACAAATGGAAATTGAATATTTCATTGAGCCGGAAACTAAATGGGAACCGTTATTTGAAAAATGGCTGGATGAGCAGGAAGAATTTGCAATTTCTATCGGCGCTAAAAAAGAAGACTTACGCCGCTATGAACATCCAAAGGCAAAACTTTCTCATTATTCTAAAAAGACAATTGATACAGAATATAATTTTCCATTCGGGTTTGGTGAGCTTTTTGGTTTAGCTCATCGTGGAGATTTTGATTTGACACAGCATTCAAAATTTTCTGGTCAGAAACTTGATTATTTTGATGCAACAACGAATAAGCGCTACACTCCGCACGTGCTTGAACCGACAGTTGGTTTGGATAGATTAATTTTGACAGCTATTTGTGCAGGCTATACCGAAGAGAAGCTTGAAGACGGGGAACGCATTGTGATGAAATTCCCTAAAGCTGTGGCTCCAATCAAAGTTGCAGTTTTTCCATTGATGAAAAATAAGCCAGAGTTGGTTGCAAAGGCTAAAGAAATTTTCCAAAACCTAAGTGAAGATTTTATGTGTGAGTTTGATGATAATGGAAATGTTGGAAAGCGTTATCGCAGGCAAGATGAAATTGGAACGCCATATTGTGTGACGGTTGATTTTGATTCACTTGAAGATGGTACTGTTACAGTCCGCGACCGCGATACGATGCAGCAAGAGAGAATTAAGATTGATGAGCTTGGAAAGTATTTTGGAGAGAAATTGAAATAGACTTTACACATACAAAAACGCTCCGCGATGTCGGAGCGTTTTTTCGCTTTTGAATGCCTTATTTAAAATGAAAATGGTATAAATGCTTGACAAATGGTGTTTTGTGAAATATAGTTTAAAATTGCCTGAAAAATGTTTGGTTTATTTTTTATTATTGTGTGCTAGAATAATTTTAAAAGCATTTAAAAAATAAATCAACAAAAAAATGAATTTAGAAAAAACATGTAATTTTGGCGAACATTTAACAATTGATGGATATGGTGGTAACACTGAAAAATTAAATGATAATGATTTAGTTTTGAAATGCTTATGTGAATTACCCGAGTTATTGGAAATGAAAAAATTGGCAGAGCCAGTAGTTTATTTTGCAAAAGGTGGAAGTGAAAAGGATCCTGGAGGATGGACGGGTGTTGTTGTTATAGAGGAAAGTCATATAAGTATGCACACATTTCCGCTTAGATGCTTTATTAGCATAGATGTATATACCTGCAGAAATGGGATGAATACGGAATTTATCAAAGAATATTTTAAAAAGCAATTTGGCTTAAAAGAATTAGAGGTTAATTTTATAAAAAGAGGCACCAAATATCCAAGTTGCAATTTGATATAAAAAATAAAAAAGTTCATTAAAAAGGAGATGCTAATGGAATTTACAGAGATACAGAAAATTCTTGTTAATGTTGCGACCGTCGTTGCATGGATTACTGGAATTGGCATAAGTGTGTATGCTGCCATGAAGGGCAAAAAGATGCAGGCAGAGATGGGAGTTTCAGTAAAGACGTATTTAACCTTGGTAGTTGTTACGGAAATTTTTTACACAATTGGAGCTTTAATGATTTTGTCTGCAATGGGTATTAATATAAGTAAGCATTTGGCAGATTTGGAATTTGGAAAGGTATTTCAAATTGTAAAAAATCTTGATATGACCACTATAAAGATTATTGGCGTATTGGGGTGGGTAGGTTTTTTTATTAACAGGAGCATATCATTTCTAAGTCCCGGATACTTGATAATTTGTGGAGGCAAGAAACTTCATCCATTTTTCTGGTGGTCATCAAGAGTTGAGGTGTGTCTCGAAGTTCTTATGACATTTTTGATATTCACATCTCTAAAGTGGGGATAAAAAAGAAGGGGAAGACTAGATTCTAGTCTTCCCCTTATTAATTATCTCATAATAATTTTTTTAAGCATTGGCTTTATCCAATGTATTGGTAAATATCTTGTGTACTTGTAGAATGGATTTTCCCAAAACATTAGTGCGCCGTAATTTAAACTGTCTGGATCTTTAATATAATTAGGAATTATTTTAATAATCCTAAAACCATCTCCCTGGTATAATCTTATTTCCGGATCCATTGTTTTTCCTTCCAGTTTTTTCCCAAATACATATTGCTCAACTGGAATATGTGATTTTTTGTGATAGCTTGGCATTCTGGAACCCAGAAAGCATCCCTTCTTGTTGGCGAGTACGGCCCCCATTAGTAATGCTGTTGTTATTAGTTTTTCGGAAACACCTTTTCCTTGAAATTCTGGTATTACAGAAAGATCTATTCCAAACATGCAATCACCATCATTTGTATGGGTTTTTAGTGTGCCAAAACCACTTATGCTCTCCCACCCCTTGCAATTTAAGACTGCCGATTCTGATATGTGTATTGTACTGACTGTTCCAATGATTCTACCTTCATAAATTGCGCAAAATTGAAGTCGAGGGCAATTTTTGATGTGTTGGCTAACCTCGTATTCAGTCCATAGGATTTCTTGTGGAAATGGCGGTGGCCAAGCTGCCTTGTTAACACTGACAAACGCCGTAATGATAACCTCAGGTTGGATACCCTCTAACAGTAGGTCTGAAATGCTCGCTATTCTAATAGCGGATTTTTTCTTCATGATTTCCTCCTTGTAAATGAACTTCTGATTTTATTTGTAATGTGATATAATAATATAGTATCAATATACGATAGCTTAAAAATTAACATTTGTCAAGAATATAGCTGCTATTTATCAACTTATTTTTTTGTTGTTAATAAGTTTGCCTTGAATGAATTTTATATGAAATTAGTTAGGAAAAACAAAAAGGGTGATTTACAGATAAACTGGATATGCTTGCGTGATAAATGTGCTAAAAATTGTTGTGGAGCATTCGAAGATCCGCTTCCAAATTTCGTATCAATTGAGGGACAAGAACGATATGAGATAGAAGTTTTGCCAAATGAGATAAAAAAATTAAAAAATGATTGCAAAGATTGTATAAAGTCCAATGCAGATAAGGGCAAATCATATATGAATCTATATAAAGATCATACTTGTGTACTTTTGAAAAATGGGATGTGTTCAAAATATGAAAAGCGACCATCTGTGTGTAGATCTTATCCGTTTTACATTGATTTATTTTCTGGTTTAAATATTGATAATTCGTGTCCTGGTGTAAAAAAGGGATGGACTAATGTGTCTGATTTGCATATAAATTTAAGCTCATTAATTAAATTGTATAAAAGTCATATTAAAAATATAGAAAAAAAATATGTTCGGAAATGATTTCATTTTTTTTGTACTTGTTTCTCTCGTTTCAATTTTTATGGGTCTGTTTGTTTTATTGAAGGATACTAGAAATAGGGTAAATAGAAATTTTTTTTATTTATCGTCTAGTGTTTTTGTTTGGATTGCTTCCTTCTATTTTGAAGATGTTATAAGAAATCAACAATGGCTAAATGTTCTATTGAGATCGGATTATTTTTTTGGATGCCTTATTGTTTTTTATTTTTTTCTATTTATAGGTGAATTGGTTGAATTGAAAATATTATCAAACAAGATAATTAAGGTAGCCTTATATTTGCCATCGATGTTACTATTTTGGATGATATTTTTTACGGATTTGATAGTTAAAGGTTTTGAGATATTGCCAGGAGGACTGAACCCTATACTTGGTAGCTTGGAAATAATTTATGAGATATTTTTAGTAGTTTTTTTATTGGCTGGCTCTATTATTGCGGCAATAAAATATCGAAAAATTGTCAATGAAAAAAGAGTCCAACTAGCATATATATTTACAGGTCTTTTTATTTTTATTTTTATTGCAATTTTAATAAATGTTGTTTTGGTTGATCTTATAAAGAATAGCGTTAATTATACATTTTATTCTCGCCTAGGCATTTATAGTGTAATTTTCTTGAATGTATTCAGTGGTTACGCAATCATAAAACATCGCCTGCTGAATATTAAAATAATTTACACTGAATTGCTTGCTTTGGGTGTTATTGTTTTGAGTTTGGTGCAGTTGTTTACGGCGAAGGGTATTTCAGAATTTATATCACAAGGTTTAATATTTGTGGCGCTTACTTTTTTTGCATATAAATTGGTTAGGAGTGTTGAGGTTGAAATTGAGCGTAAAGAAGAACTTCAAGAAATGGCAACAAGGTTGGCGCAAGCGAATGATCAGCTTAGGACATTGGACAATGCAAAGACGGAGTTTATTTCGATTGCTTCGCATCAATTGCGCACACCAATCACAGCAATTAAGGGTTTCTCTTCACTTTTGTTGGAAGGATCATATGGGGAAGTGAGTGAGAGTGTGCATAGTGCGCTGGAAAAAGTGTATTCTTCGGCAGAGCGTTTGGTAGATTTGGTTGAGGATCTTTTGAATGTTTCGCGCATCGAATCTGGCAGAATGCAATTTACTTTTGAAAAAGCTAGTGTTGAAAAACTGATCAAGGAACTTTATGACAATTTTATTTTAATCGCTAAAAACAAAAAGTTTTATTTGGACATTAAATTACCTGAAAATCCTTTGCCGGAGATTGTGATGGATTATTCCAAAATTCGAGAATTGGTTTCCAATTTTATTGATAATGCGCTTAAATATACTGAAAAAGGAGGAGCAACGGTCAAGGCTGAGCTCAGAGAAGAAGGGGTTGTGGTTGATGAGAATGGGTTTGTTGTTGGAAAAAAATCTGAATTTGGAAAAGTGATTCGAATCACGGTTTCCGATACTGGCATCGGCATTCCAAAAGAGGAAATCCCATATCTTTTCAAAAAGTTTTCTCGTGGCAAGGATGTGTCACGTCTGCACGTTGGTGGCACCGGCTTGGGGCTATATGTCGGTAAAGCCATTGCTGAAACACACCACGGTCAAGTTTGGGTTGAATCCGACGGCGCCGGCAAGGGTTCGAGATTTATTATTGAAATCCCAGTGGAGCATATATCATAAAACATATAACATGTATGAAAATTATTAAAACTAAAAGATTTATTTTAAGACCAATGGTTTTGAAGGATGCAAAAGATATTGCAAGGAATATTAATAATTGGAATGTTATTAAGAATCTATCGCAATTGCCTTTTCCGTATGAACTCAAACACGCAAAGCAATTTGCTGGAAGAAAGGAGAAGGAAATGAAAAAAGAAAAGCCCGAAGATTATGTTATGATGATTGAAATTGACGGAGAGGTTGTGGGCGCTGTTGGTGCACATAAAATTGTGCACGGGCATAAGGCGGAAATTGGTTATTGGTTGGCTGAAAAACACTGGGGAAAAGGAATTATGCCTGAAGCAGTGAAAAAATTTATGACTCATATTTTTTCCGAGTTTAGGCTTCGTCGCATTTGTGCTTTTGCTCATGCTGACAATGTTAAATCAATGAATGTTATGAAAAAAGTTGGTATGCAATTTGAGGGAATCCATAAGAAATATACAATTAAAGATGGAAAATACATAGACTGTCATATGTATGCCAAGGTTAAATGAATATCTTAATTAATAAACAGTCTTTTAATGAGGCTGTTTTTGCTTGCAATAAGGCAAAAATTTGATACAATAGTTTTATGAGCCTTATAACTTTATGAACTTTATAACTGACCCATATGAAACAATCACAACTTTTCACTAAAACTAAAAAAGAGGCGCCATCTGATGAAGTTGCAAAGAATGCGCAGCTGTTGATTCGGGCTGGCTTTATTCATAAGGAAATGGCTGGCGTATATGCGTATATGCCACTTGGTCTTAGGGTTCTTGAAAATATTAAAAAAATTGTTCGCGAAGAAATGAATGGTGTTGGTGGACAAGAGCTTATGATGACAACACTTCAGCCTAAGGAAATTTGGGAAAAAACTGATCGTTGGGATGATGCTAAGGTTGATAATTGGTTTAAAACCAAGCTTGTAAATGGGACAGAGCTCGGAGTTGGGCTGACTCATGAAGAACCAATTGTGGACGCTATTAGTAACTATCTGGGATCATATAAAGATATGCCTTTTGCTGTGTATCAAATTCAAAATAAATTCAGAAATGAAAAGCGTGCCAAAAGTGGTCTTTTGCGTGGTCGTGAATTTTTGATGAAAGATATGTATACCTTCTCTCGCGATCAAAAGCAGCATGAAGAAGAATATGAGAAAATAGTTGCAGCATATTATAAAGTTTATGATCGACTTGGATTGGGTCAAATAACCTATCGAACTTATGCGGATGGTGGAATTTTCACTCCACGCTTTAGCGATGAGTTTCAAACATTGAGTGAAGTCGGTGAAGATAAAATATATGTTGATGAGAAAAAGCGAATTGCAATTAATGATGAAATATTTACAGATGAAAATCTTGAAAAGCTTGGGCTGAAGCGCGAAGATTTGGTAGAGAAAAAAGGTGTTGAAGTTGGTAATACTTTTCATTTGGAAAGTAAATATACCGATGCTCTTGAATTATTTTATAGTGATGAAAAAGGTGAGAAGCAATCAATTATTATGGGATGTTATGGTATTGGTGTTAGTCGTTTGATGGGAGTGATTGCAGAATTGTTTGCTGATGATAAAGGTTTAATATGGCCGGAAAATATTGCGCCATTTTCTTTGCATCTTTTGAGTTTAGGTGAGAACGACGAGGCAGAAAAAATTTATGCTCAGCTCTTGAAAAATGGCGTTGAAGTTTTGTTTGATGATCGCGATGCTCAAGCTGGACAAAAATTTGCAGACTCTGACCTGATTGGAATTCCGTATCGCGCAGTGATTAGCAAAAAATCTTTGGCTGCTGGCGGGATTGAAGTTAAAAAAAGAAATGAAAGTGAAAGCAAAATTATGACGGTTGATGAATTGTTAAATTTGCTTAAAAAATAGATTAGATCTTAAAAATCCCTTGCTCTTGTGGTGGGGGATTTTTTATGATAAAAAGGATTATCAACTTTTTGTATTTTTGTATAATTTTGTAATTTTGTAGGGATATGGAAATTACACTCAGTCAATATGCTGGTTTTTGCGAGGGAGTGGAGCGGGCATATGACATTGTGGAAAAAATCGCCAAGGACCCAAAAGTAAAGAGGCCTATTTTTGTGTTGGGCTCGCTTGTTCATAATGAGGACGTGGTGGAAAAAATTGAAAAAATGGGAATTCAAAAGGTGCACGTTGAGGGTCCGCTGGAAGATTTTTTTGAAAAAATTAAAAATGAAGTCGGAACCTTGGTAATCACAGCTCACGGCATTGGACCACAGATTTATGAGCTTGCCAAAAAATATGAAGTTGATTTGGTGGACACAACTTGTCCGCGTGTGGTCAAGGTGCAAAGGCTGGCGAAGGCATTTTTTGACAGAGATGTGCAGGTTGTGATTATTGGCGAAAAAAATCATAAGGAAGTGAAGGGTATTTTTGAATGGGCAAACAAGAAAGCTATTTTTATTGAAACGGATGAGGATTTGTGCGGCTTTGATGTTGATCCTGCCAAAAAAATTGCTGTAATTTCGCAAACCACGCAAGATCAAGAATTTGTTGACAGAGCTGCCGCTCAAATTTCACAAAAATATCCAAAAGCAGAAGTTGTTGATTCTATTTGTTTGACCACGCATCATCGTCAAACAGAAATAAAACAATTGGCGCAAGAAAACGATGTTGTTATTGTTATCGGATCGCCAGAAAGTGCAAATTCAAAGCGTCTTTGGGAAATCGCCAAGCGCGTCAATGAGTCATCATATTTTGTTCAGCGAGCTTCAGAGATTGAAAATAAATGGTTTGCTAATTGCAAAAAAGTGGCAGTAACCGCCGGAGCAAGCACCCCAAAATGGATTATTGATGATGTGATTGCAAAACTTGAAACATGGAACACGTAGCATGAAACATAAACGTAGTTAATTTTTTTGTGGAGATCCCTTGTTTTTTGCTCCATGTTCTATGTTTAGTGATCCATGATTGGGTTGCTTTTTACCTTTGAATTGGTTATACTTCAAATATTAAAAAATAGTAAAAATAACAAAAAAGCTCAATTTATGGCTAAGATAATGTTGGTGGAGGATGACCCAATGATTGCTGAAATATATCAAAAAAAATTCGAATCGGCTGGCTTTGACGTTGTCAACGCGGTGACAGGAAAAGAAGTTTTAAAATTTGCCTTGGAAGATAAATTTGACCTTATTCTTTTGGATATGGTTTTGCCTGAAATGAGTGGAATGGATGTGCTGAAGGAACTTCGCAGCAACACGCAATATGACAGCGATTTGAAAATAATCATTTTGAGCAATCTTAATAAGACTGAAAATGAAAAGGAAGCAATGGAGAATGGTGCCAATGATTTTATAGGCAAGACGCAGTTTAGTCCTTCTGAGCTTGTGGTTGAAGTGCAAAGACTTTTGAATGAATATGGAGAGCAGAAAAAAAACAAACAGCGTTTGTCTAGCAAAAAAGAAGACGATGCTTGTGTTGGAAAGAAAATTCTTTTTATTGAGGACGAAGAAATCTTTTTGGAAATGTTTGGAAAAAAATTGGAAAACGAAGGGTTTTGTCTTGAATATGCAAAAAATGGTGCTTGGGGCAGCAAGCTTGCAACTGAAAACCAATACGATTTGATTATCACTGATATGGTTATGCCTGCAATGGGTGGAGAGGAAATTATCAAGCGTCTTAAATTGGATGACAAAACCAAAAATATTCCTATAATTGTGATTTCAGCATCACTAATCGAAGGGGATATCCAGCCGGTGCGAGATATGGGAGTGACTGATTTTTATGAAAAAACACGCCTAGTCCCCAGTGATCTTGCCCGGCGAGTAACAGAACTGTTGAGTTAAATTAATTTTAAAATTCACCCAGTTAAATAATTTTAAATTTCTTAAAAAATTTAAAATTAAGATTTGGGTATAATGGGTGGATATTTTAATAAAGATGAATTTAATCTAGAAATAGGTTGGTGCTACTAGGTTGGTAGACCCAAATCTTATTTAACCGGGTAAATGCAAAGAACAAACATTGTCGACACTCCTAAATTTATTGGAAAAACCGTCAAGCTTCAGGGCTGGGTTCATATTCGTCGTGATCATGGTAAGTTGATCTTTATTGATTTGCGTGACCGCAGCGGGATTATTCAGACTGTTGTCATTCCTGATCATATCGAAGCGCATGATAATGCTAAGAGACTTCGCAGTGATTTTGTGATTGAAATGGAAGGCGTTGTGAAAGAGCGTCCAATGAGCGCGAAAAACGAAAAATCTCCAACAGGTGGTGTTGAATTGGAGGTTGCTTCGATAACTATTCTTAACGAAGCAAAAACTGCTCCATTTGAGATTACTAAGGACACCAAGGATGTTGATGAAAAACTTAGATTGAAATATCGCTATTTGGATCTTAGATCAGAAAGAATGAAAAATAATATTTTGACTAGGTATAAGGTTGTGAAATTCTTCAGGGATTTTCTTGATAGCCAAGGTTTTATTGAGGTTGAAACTCCAATTCTTGGAAAAACTACAGCGGAAGGATCAAGAGATTATGTTGTGCCATCTCGAATTTATAAAGGAAAGTTTTATGCCTTGCCTCAATCGCCACAACAATATAAGCAATTGTTGATGGTTGCTGGAATTGAAAAATATTTTCAAATTGCCAGATGCTTCCGCGACGAGGACACTCGTGGAGACAGACAACCTGAATTTACGCAGTTGGATATGGAGATGAGTTTTGTTGAGCAAGAGGATGTGATGAATATTGTTGAAAAGATGCTTATTGAACTTGTGCAAACTCAATTTCCAGAAAAAAGAATTCAAGAAATTCCTTTCCCACGTTTTTCATACAAAGAATCAATGGAAAAATATGGCAACGACAAACCGGATATTAGAGAAGATAAAAATGATCCAAATTTGTTGGCTTTTTGTTGGGTAGTAGACTTTCCATTTTTTGAAAAAGATGAGGAATCTTCTACTGGTTGGACATTTACACACAATCCATTTTCTCGTCCGAAGCCTGAGTTTATGGATGATCTTATGAACAAGAAAAATATTGCCGATATCTTGACAACCCAATATGATGTTGTTCTTAACGGATATGAAGCAGGTGGTGGAAGCATTAGAAATCATGAACCGAAAGCGCTTCGTAAGGTTTTGGAAATTATGGGAATTTCTGAAGAAAACGTGCAAAGAGATTATGGCCATATGCTTGAAGCGTTTAAATATGGAGCTCCTCCACACGGAGGAATTGCACCTGGTGTTGATAGATTGGTAATGATTCTTCAAAACGAACCAAATATTCGAGAAGTTATTGCTTTTGCCAAAACAGGAGAAGCTGAGGATCCAATGATGGAAGCCCCAAGTGTTTTGGATGAAAAACAACTTACTGAAGCTGGCATCAAAATTGTCACAAAAAAGAAAAAAGTAGTATAAATCATTCTTCATTAAACAAAAAACAAAATATTTATCCCCGTTAAATTCTCGTCAGAAGTGAATTTAACGGGGCGAGAAATAATGGCAAACAAAAAACACAAGGAAAAGCTTAATGATGGTAAATTAAAGTTGATAACGTTTGTTTCTTTTTTATTGGGTTTTTCTCAGTCGCTTCTTGTTTATGTCGAATCTTCGTATTTCAAATTGTCTTTGGGCAGTGAAAATGTGAGTGTTTTTTATTTCTTGGCATATGTCGTGTCACTGCTTGGTCTTTTGAATATGCATAAATTCATCAAGCATTTGGGAAAATCAACAACTTTTTTCCTGCTTTTCTTTTTGCAAATTTTTGCTATGGCGGTGCTCATTATGGTTCCGCCGTCTATGTTTGGAATATTTTTGTTGATGATAAACATCATCACGGCATATTTGATGTATGTGGTGTTGGACATCATTATGGAATCGTATTCTGAAGACAGGAAATCAGGCAGAATACGAGGACTTCATTTGATGATTATTAGTGCTGGGTTTATGCTTGGACCTATTCTTTCTACCCACATTTTGGAAGTGTATGATTATTCCGGGCTTTTCTTTTTGTCGATGCTTATCAGTATGGTAATTTTTGTTATTGGTCTTGTTGGCTTGCGCGGTGGAAACAACAAGTTTAATGGGAATATAACCATTCGGGATTTGGTAAAAAAAATATTCGTGAACAAAAATTTGATGCGTATATATTGGGTGTCATTTGTGCTTGAGTTTTTTTATGCCTTGATGACCGTGTATACACCTTTGTATCTGCTTGACTTGGGAATGTCTTGGAGTCAAATTGGAGTTATTTTTACCATAATGCTCATACCTTTCATTTTGATTAACTATCCCGTGGGAGTGCTTGCGGATAAAAAACTTGGAGAAAAAGAAATGATAATTTTCGCCTTGTTTGTGATGGCTATTTCAACGCTGAGTATTTTTTTCGTGACAAGCACATCAGTTTTCATTTGGGGAATGGTACTTTTTATGACAAGAATTGGTGCGGCGATGATAGAAACATTGCGCGACTCCTATTTTTACAAAAGAATTGATGGCGATGATATGGATATCATAAGTTTTTTCAGAACCTCTCGAAGTGTTGCTTATATTGCAGCAACAGCCATTTCTGCAATGCTGTTGGTTGTTTTTCCCGTCAAAGCAATGTTTATTTTCCTCACGCTGATCATTTTGCTTGCACTATATCCTGCCTTTACTTTAGTGGATAACAAAAGTGAAGAAGAAATTGATTCAGAGAAAAAATATCTGCGCGGATAGTTTGTTTTTGTATTGTTGTTATTGATTATTGAAATTATTATGTCTTATCATTTTAAACTCGAACAATTTGAAGGGCCGCTGGATTTGCTTTTGCAACTGACGGAACAGGAAAAACTTGATATTACTCGAGTAAGTTTGGCGAAAATTGCAGATCAATATCTGGCCTATATTGCTGAGGCCAAAGACATCACGCTTGCTCATCTGGCTGATTTTTTGTCAGTGGCTGCAAGACTTATTTTGATCAAATCCAAAGCCTTGCTTCCGATGTTGGAATTTACTGAAGAAGAGGAGGAAGAGATTAAAGATTTGGAATATCAATTGGCAGAGTATAAAAAATTTAAAGACGCTTCAGCAAAACTTGCTCTCGTTTTTGATTCTCCCAAGTCAAGTTTTTCGCGTGAAGGATTCTTGGGGATAGGAATGGTTTTTTATCCACCGGAAAACATTGTAGCTAGCGATTTGCAAAAAGCTTTTAACAAGGTGCTTGGAGAAATTCCTATAGTAGAAAAACTGGAAGAAGAAATGGTAAAAGAAGTTTTAACTCTGGAAGATAGAATTATTCATTTGCAAGATACCCTGCGAGAGCGTGTGCAAACATCCTTTGCCGAGCTCGTTGCAAATGCAAAAGATAAGGTTGAAGTAGTAGTTTCATTTCTTGCAATGCTTGAATTAGTAAAACAACGAATTATTCATGTTGAGCAGGGGGAGTTGTTTTCCGAAATAAAAATGAGACATAAGGATGTGAAAAGTATTACGTAATTTATTCTTGCAATTATTAAGCAGCTTATTGAAGCAGGGAAGATTCTGGGAATTGAAGTAATTGATCATGTGATTGTCACAAAAATGGCTTATTTGAGCATAAAGTAGAACTTAGCACACATATTGTGTACATCTTGACAATTATGCACAAAAAATCAAAAAAATGTGCACAGCAAAAGCTTGACTTTATGGATATTATCGTATACAATTGGATATATCTGAATATATATGAAAAAAGACAGACTAGACAAAAGAATAAGGCTTTCCAATGAGATTTTGCTCAAAATTACCAAGATTGATGAAATGAAAGGGCAATGGAAGGGATCACTAGCATTGAATCCAAGAATATTGGGTCAACTTAAGCGTTCAGTGATTATCACTAGCACGGGATCATCCACGCGTATTGAGGGTTCAAAAATGACTGACCAGCAAGTGGACAGATTTTTGCGTGGCATAAAACAGCTGGTTCCAAAAAACAGAGATGAGCAGGAAGTTGCTGGTTATGCTGATTTGCTTGGAAGAATTTTTGATCATCATGATTCGCTGAAAATAACTGAAAACAGAATTTTGCAACTCCATGAAATCATGCTTGAGTTTTCTGAAAAAGACAAATTGCATAGAGGAAAATACAAAAAGAAAGAAAACACAGTTGCAATTGTTCAAAATGGAGAAGTTAAGAAAATTCTTTTCAATCCAACGCCTCCATGGCTTGTGAAAAAAGAGATGGATGATGCTTTGGAGTGGCTCAAGGAAAATCAGGGAAAAAAAGAAATGCATCCTCTGGTGATGATTGCAAATTTCATTTTTGAATTTCTCGCAATCCATCCATTTGAAGATGGGAATGGGCGACTTTCTCGCGCATTGACAAATCTTATGATGCTCCAGGCTGGATATTTGCATGTCCCATATGTTTCCCTGGAAGAAATCATTGAAGATAAACAGTCGGAATACTATTTGGCTCTAAGGGAAACACAAAAAAATCACAAGACTACTGATGAGAATATTGATCCGTGGATTAATTTTTTCTTGGACTGCATCTTGATTCAATCAAAAAAAGCGATAGACTTGCTCAAAGGAAATGATCCAGAAAGTTTGCTTTCTGAGGTGCAAAAGAAAATTTTTGATTTGTTTGGCAATGTTGAGGTTGAATTGGGCGTGGCTGAAATCAAAAAAAACTTGGCCGACATTCCATTGCCAACCATAAAAAAATCCGTGGCAAGATTGCTTGAACATGGACTGATCAGGCGCATTGGGATGGGAAGGGCAACAAGATATAGGATGGTGAAAAAATAAAATTGAAAATAATATGGAAAACGAAAAATGTAAAAAGTGCGGAAGTGAAAATATTATCATGGTGGAATATGACATGATGCATCCTGAGTATTATGACGGCGTGAGTGAAATTGTCTGCCAAGATTGTGGCGCACGTTTTGGACGCTGGTCTGGCAAAGAATTGAAAGATGGGGAGGTTGAAAAAAGAGGAGGTAGAAAATAGGCAAAAGACTGGCAATTCAGCCGGTCTTTTCTTTGTTTTATTTAATTGATTAAGTGGGGGGATTATGAGATAATGGGGCATAAGTCAATTGATGTTGTTACGTAGCATGTTACGTAACAAGGTTTTATTTTTGAAAAATAAGTTATCCACAGTTGTGTTCGAACCTATTGAATGATATAATATCACTGTAAGAGTTTAAAATAAAAATATGACACAAAAAATAATACAAGATATAGCCGTCAGTTTAAATATCCATCCAATTCATCTGCGGGTTTTTATGTCGAACCTTAAAAATGCATCAGCTGAAAATATCATATCGGCGTACAAAGAATTTAAAGATGAAAATCCAAAACCGTTTGTAAAGTGGGTTGGAGGAAAAAGGCAATTACTCAAACAATTTAGGGAGAGAGATTTATATCCGCCCTATGACTTTGATCCGAAAACTGCAACTTACTTTGAGCCTTTTGTCGGTGGTGGGGCAATGTTTTTTGATTTGTTGCCAAAAAAAGCTGTTTTGTCTGATATGAATGCCGAATTAGTAACAACTTATAATGTTATTAAAAATGATGTTGAAGGATTAATAAAAAAATTAAAAGAACATCAAAAGAAAAATAATAAAGAATATTTTCTCAAAGTTCGTGCGCAAGATTTTAAAAAACTTTCTGATGTTGATGTTGCTGCTCGTTTTATATATCTGAATAGAACTTGTTTCAATGGGATGTTTCGTGTTAATAGTAGTGGTCAATTCAATGTTCCATTTGGGGATAATAAAAATCCACTTATTTGTGATGAAGAAAATTTGCGGAAAGCCCATGATGCAATGAAACATACCAAAATTTTGCATCAGGATTATGGAAAAGTTTTAGAAAAAGCAAAAAAAGGAGATTTTGTTTATTTTGATCCGCCTTATTATCCTGTTAATGCAACTTCTAGTTTTACGAGTTATACCAAGGAGGGATTTCTTGAAAAACAACAAATAGAATTGAAGGATGCCTTTATGGAACTCCACAAGAGAGGTTGCTATGTTATGCTTTCAAATTCTGATACGCCACTTATTAATGAATTATATTCTGGACTAGGCAAAAAAATAAAAATTCACACTGTTGACGCTGGACGTTCAATAAATTCAAAAGGCACAGGAAGAGGAAAAATTAAGGAGGTTGTCGTAATCAATTATTAAAAAAGTCTATATTTATGCAGAAAGACTTTCAAAATTTAGTAGATACATTAAAAAACTCAATTAAAACATGGGAATATTTTGTAAATTGGGAAAAGGTTTTTACAAATAGTTCGGAGATGGAAATTATTCTGAATAAATTAAATTATCTTTTGGGAAAAGAGGATTTGAAGGCGGAATTTAAAACATTATACGAAACTAATTCTGACGTAGTTAAGGCTTTTCCAGTCTTATTGGCAGTAAGGGAAAAGCAGTTAGAGATATTTGAATTAAGTGATGGGAGTTTTGAAATCTTTGATTTTAAGAATAATGAAGCTGGCGTTGATAATTTTGAAAAGTATTATATGTTTCTTGAGAGAACTGGCTTGATAAACCTTTTTAAAAAAGAGGGAATTAAAAATCTTGTTGATTATGTTATTGGTGTTGAAGTTGGACTGGATAGCAACGGCAGAAAAAATCGCGGAGGGTCACTAATGGAGAAAATAGTTGAATCTCATATTGGCAAATTATGTGAACAAAAAGGTTTTGAATACATAGCGCAGGCAAGCTCTACGGAAATTCGCAATAAGTGGGGTGTCGAAGTTAAGGTAAATAAATCAGAAAGAAGTTTTGACTTCGCCGTATTTAATCCTGAAAATAAAAAAATTAAATTGTTTGAAGTTAATTTTTACAATGGCGGCGGTTCAAAATTGAAAGCAGTTTGTGGAGAGTTTAAAGATCTTTATAGAGAACTGAAAGAACAGGGCATTGATTTTGTTTGGGTTACTGATGGACTTGGTTGGCACACAACAAAAAGACCACTCGAAGAAACATATAACAACAATGAATATGTTTTCAATTTGCAAATGGTAGAGCAGGGATCTCTTGAAGAATTAGCGTGGTAATTACCAAAACAAGAAATAATAAATAAATTATATTATGGCCAATAAAGATTCATGGAAAGAAGCAGCTTGGGAGAAGTTTCTTAAAAAATTCTGGGATAATCGTCCAGATGGAAATGATGTAGTTGAATATAGCAGGGAAGATCTTGAACCATTTTTATCAAAATACAAAAAATCAGGACAAGGAGAAATACGTATTTTCCATTACGGAAGTGAAAAAATTAAAGCTGTTAAGAAAAGGAGCGTAGCTAAGATACCCTTGAGTCGTCAAAAGTGGAAACTTATATTGCATACTGAGAGCGTTAAATTTATAAAACCAGATGAGGAAATTATTTTTCAACCAAAAAATAAGTTAACAGACGGTATGATAGTTGGCGTTAGGGATACAATGAGTCGGAATACTAATCCTGGAGAAACTACATTGTTGGCAATTGCTAATTACTCAGGTATTATTTCAGATTTCTACGAATTGGGTAAAGCAGGAATTTTATTTACGGGTGGTCGTCAACGAGCTGCTGTTCATCTTGTTGTGGGAACTTCCGATATAGACATGTCCAAAGCTCAAATTGAAATAGATGGTGGTTTTGAATGGCCAGATACTGTAGTTATTGTAGAGATGAAGAGTTCATTTAATCAGGAAAATTTTGATATTAATCAGGCATTGATTCCACTGCTAAAATGGGAAAAACTTTTACAGCATAAAAAAGTGCATTCACTGGTGTTGCTTGCGCAAACAAATAATCGAGGAATTGAATATTGGGCATACGACTTAGAGCACAACAAAAAAGGTCTTAGTAATGAAATGAAAATAGTAAAAAGCAAAAAATATATTTTAGAAATAAAATAATGAACAAAAAAGATATCAAATTGCATCCCGACGAATTTGATTTAGAATGCACAACGGTATGGTCATTTCCACGTCGTGGAAATTGGGCGACACATAAATCTGATTGGCGTGGAAACTGGGCGCCAGAAGTGGTACGTAATTTAATCCTGCGTTATTCAAAAGAAAGTGATCACATTCTTGATTGCATGATTGGTGGTGGAACGACTGCAATAGAGGCAAAAATATTAAATCGTCATATCACTTGTGTTGATGTTAATGAAGAAGCACTGGAACGTACAAGAAAATCCTTGGAATTTGAGGTTGAAAATAAATCCAAGCAACGAATAATAAAATGTGACGCTCGCAATATGACCTTCATCAAGAATGAAGAAATAGACTTTGTTCTTACTCATCCACCATATGTTGATATTATAAAATATAGCGAAGGAAAAATTAAAGAAGATTTATCTGGCATTCATAGTCTGGATGAATTTTGTGATGAAATTGAAAAAGTTGCCAGTGAATTATTTCGAGTTTTGAAAAAAGGAAAATATTGTGCAATTTTGATGGGGGATACCAGAAGAGAAAAAATGTATCAACCCTTAGCATTTAAAGTTATGGAGAGATTTTTGAAGCAAGGTTTTATGTTGAAAGAGGATATTATTAAAAAACAACACAACTGTAAAGCGACCGGCTTTTGGGTAAAACGATCTCAAGAAAGCAATTTTCTCTTGATTATGCATGAGCATCTGTTTATTTTTCAAAAAATTTAAAATATGTTTGATGAAGCAAAAAAATCATTAGAGAAAAACCTGGGCGAAAAATTAGTTAGTCCATTCTGGGGTGCATTTATTGCATCTTGGCTGGTATGGAATTGGAGGGTTTGGTATGTAACTTTTTTTGTCGATTCTGATCTTTTGATGCAGTCAAAATCTGTTTTGAAAATCGACTATCTTTTGACTTTTTATCCCGTAAGTCATTTGTGGTCAATTGCTTATAGTTTATTTACTCCATTTTTGTTTTCATACCTAGTCGTATTTTGGCTACCAAAAATAACAAAAAAATACTATCTAAAATCTTTGGAGTATGAATATGATATTAAAACTGTAAAATTAAAAAAAGAAGAGGATTTCCTTAAATTGGAGGGTAAGAAGTTTCAAGCAGAAGAAATAAAATTAGAAGCGGAGGAAAAAGTCCTTAAAAAAGAAACAGCTGTAAAGAAAATAAAATCAGAAAAGTCCCAAGAAGAAGCTTGGGATGATGAATACGAAATTTTTAAAGGTTCAAATTATTTTAATTCTTTTGATTCAATTCGTCAGACATATTATGAAGGAAACAGATGGGCGAGTGATATTCCTCTTGGTATAAAAGTTTATTGTGACACACATGAACTTATTGAAATAGTGCCAAATAGTAGTGGAAGTGAAAAATTTAATCTTACCGAAAAGGGAAAATATTTTATGAAAAAATATTCAGAAAAAAAGTAACCATGTAACATGCTACGTAACAATGTAAAATAAAAATTTATTTCAGATTTTGAAATAAATTTAGGATGGTGCAAAGTCGAAGGTTCTCTCAATAAAACTTTGTACGGAAAAGATTCCAACAGTACCAATATTATTAGGTGTGTAAATATTTCGTAAGCTCTATATGATTTAGCGAAAAATTATAATGGGAAATAACAAAAAACATATAGAAAATAAAAAAACATCAAGCCTTGTTTCTTATGGTGATTTTGTTTTGTCCCCAGTTATTCCTGGATCAAATGTGAGTGAACTATGTAACAAGATAGATAGTTTTTATAATAGTTATCCTAAAAAACATATAGGGAGAAAACCTTCTGATTTGATTAAGGGGGCTTTTTATGCAATTAGATTGGAATGTAGATCGAATCCTGATTGGATGAGTCAGGCTGCAAATTCCATGAGGGAAGTTCTTTTTCCTCTTATTGGTAAAAATGTAAATTATAACTTGATAAAATTATTTAATTGTTATGCTACAGATGAAAAGAGTGAAGGCAAAAAATTTAACAGAGAATTTATAGATACTTTTAAAAATCTTGATATAATATATAGGAAAATGTCAGATATTGCGCATCATGGTGTAAATCTAGGATGTCTTTCGGAAAAGGAGTTTGTTAGCTTAGATGATCACAGTGAGTTTGAAGAATTAATGCAAAATGCTATTAATGTTCTCAATAAATCTTTCGGTTTCCAGCAAATATACATTCATAATGTTATTGATTTAATTATTCAGGAAAAACTTTCTGGAAAAACAAAACAAATAAAGAATGATTTGGAATTGATCTTAAAATCAAATGTTGATGCTCAAGACTATTTTTTTAATAAAGCTGATAAAAATTGGTTAAAATTTTTGCACAAAAATGGATTTCTGGATGCAGTGAAAAAAACTGTAAATGACAAAAATCAATATTCCTACACTCTGCCAGAGTTGCAATATCTTGTGAATATCTCAGAACAAGACCCCGCTGGTGTTGTCAACTTCATGCTCGATGTTCCAATTTCCGATGAAAATTTCAATCCGGAAGTCATCAATAGCTTTGCATATATCTGCAGTTCCTTGCCAAAAGAGCAACTTGTCAGAATGGTTTTGAAGATCAGAGATGAAAAATGGATCCAATTGATGAAAAAATTCAACAATTTCGGTTTTGAATATCAGCAAATGCTTGAAAAACTTGCCGAAGCAAAAGATTGGAAAAATTTCTTGATTTTGACTGAATCTGTTCTGGCTGTCCGCCCTAAAGAAGTTGCGAGTGAAAAAGAAACTTTTGGCATGGAAAACCCGTTCTATTTTAGGGATCTTGGTGAAATTGAAATTTTCAAACATTTGACTGAAATTGACGATGAAAATTTGGAAGAGGCTTTGAAACTTGTTTTGGATGTGATGAAAAAAATTGTCCCAAATAAAAAAAGAAAAAGCAAAAACGAGATTTTTGAGGTGGAGGATAGCTTTGGACTTTTTGATGTTGATTTTTTCACACTTGAACTTGAAGATGACAGGCATTCTTCATATCGCGATGATGTGAAGAACTTGACTGCTGTGATGAAAAAACTCATTGAAAGATTGTTTGCAAAAAATTATGCCGAGCCAGAAAAAATGAAAAGGATGTATGCTGAGTATGCTGAAACTTTGCCACTCAGTCGTTCAATGTGGCGTTTCAGTTTGTTTGTGCTCAGTCTTCATCCTCAAATTTTCCAAGCGGAGTTGAAAAAAGCCTTTTTTAGATTTTTTGAGGAAAACAAGAATGGTTATGATTTGATTTTCGGAGCTGAATATGAGCAGGCTTTGAAAAGAGGTTTTTCTGTACTTTTAAATGAGGATAAAAGACAATTTATCAAAAATGTCATTGAATATTTCGGCAAAAAAAGAGAGGATGAAAAAGATGAATTTTGGCACAAAGTTAAAGGACGTGAAATTCTTTCCTGCGTTTTTTTTGAGCTTGATGCAAATGAAAAAAACATAGCCGAGGAAAAGTTGGAAGGCAAAATCGCAGAAGAGTTTCAGCCGGAGCCAAGCATTGTTTCAAACGGGATGGCAGGATTCATTTCTGCAAAAGCTCCAATAACCCTGGAAGATTTGCAAAAATTTAAAGTTTCGGAAATAGTTTCAAATCTTTGTGAAATATGGTCGCCGAAAAATCTTCAAGCTATGGACACCGAAAAAGATTTCATGAATCCTTTGAATGCGGAAGGAATGGGAAACTTGCTCAAACAAGACATCACTCAAAGATTTGAGGAATATATTGATTCTGCAGAGCTGTTTTTCAATCGAGATGTTTTGGATCAGCACTACACTCATTCATTTTTGCAAGGTGTGTATGATGTTTTGCGAGAAAATAAAGTTGAAAAAGAAAATGTTGATTTTGGAAAGTTGCTGATTTTGATTGAAAACATTGTCAAATCAGATGCGGATGAAAATTTTCCTGAAGAGAATGATAGGCGTCAAGAGTTTGATGCCTGGCTTGTTGGCTGGAAATCAGTTTTCTATTCAATGTCTGATGTCATCAAAGAATTGCTGGGAGAAGGAAAAACTCAAACAACAATTGATTTTTCAAAACATCACGAACAATTATTGTTTGTCATCAAACATCTCCTCGCACATCAAAATCCCGGTCTTGAAAGGAATACTGAGGAGGAAAGCGAACCTTTCTTTGTTGCCATAAATTCAGTTCGTGGAAGAGCTTTTCAGGCGTTGGTGCTTTTTGTCTATCGTGAGGGAGAAAATTCTTCAGAAAAAGAAATTTCCAAAGAAGTTAAGGAAATTTTTGAAGAGACACTGGAAAGGGAGAAGACTTTTGCGATCATGTTTTTGTTTGGACATTATTTACCGTCTTTTTATTATAGAGACAAAAAATGGATTGCTTCTTTGATGCCAAAAATATTTTCAAAAGATGGTGATAAATTTGATTTGTATCTTGCAGCCTGGGAAGGGTATCTTTCTGCCAATATCTATGGAGACATGTTCGTTCAATTTGAGGATTTGTATGAAAGAGCAATCCAGCTTGATTCGAAAATTTATACTGATAGAAAATACTTCAAAAATATTGATGAAGGTTTGGCAACTCATTTGGCACTTGCGTATGTTCATTTTCCTGATTTCAAAATAGGCTCAAAGTTGTTTGAAATGTTTTGGAAAAATCAAAACACGACAAGGCAAAAAGAATCTATTTCTTTTGTTGGTAGGCATATTGTTTCAAACGCCAATGCAACCACTATCATCAAAGAGAGCAAAGTTGATGTGCAAAAAATAAAAGACCTTTGGGATTGGACACTTAAGAATGTTGAAAATGAAGAAGTTTTTGCTGGTTTTGGCTTTTGGGTGGACAAGGAACAAAATGTTTTTGCCGATTCCAAATGGCTTGCGGATCACATTGCCGAAACTCTTGAGAAAAGCAAAGGCGAAACAGATTGGGATTATGGCTTGATCAAGTCTGTGCCAATTCTTGCTGAGCAAGCACCGCAAGAAACATTGAGAATACTGAAAGCTTATTTATTGGAGTACTGTCTCAAAAAATCGGAATCATTTAGAAATATGATCTATGTGAATGATTTCGTCAGGGCTTTTGAAATTTTATACAAAAATGATGCAACGAAGTTGGCAGTTTCGGAATTGATAAATGAGTTGATTGAAAAAGGCGGCAGTCGTTTTTGGAAACTCGAAGAAATTGTTAATGGATAAAAATAATTTATAGAAAAAAACAGTTGAATATGTTTTTTGCTACGTAACATGCTACGTAGCAAAATAAAAAATAAAAATTAATCTAGATTCCGGATTAAGTTCGGAATGACAAAGCGTTATGAAAAAGAAAGAAGAACTTGTTCGCAAAGTTACAAGAGTAGGGAAACGAAGTCTTTCAATCGTGATTCCATCCGAAATCGTCGCCGAACTCGGAATTAAAGAGCGCCAAAAAATGACCTTCAAAATCGAACGAAAGCGCATAATAATCTCCGACTTCAAATCCTAACCCCATCTTTCACCACCACTCACTCAACGTCGGCCGTGGAAGAGTGAATAAATAATAATTTCAGATTGGAAATAAAAAATATGAGAATTGTGGTTAGGGCTATAATTAAAAATGATGATTCACTGTTAGTAATTAAGAGAATTAAAAATGGGGAAACATATTTTGTTTTTCCCGGCGGCGGGGTTGATGATGGAGAAAGTCATCCCATAGCACTAAGAAGAGAATGCAAAGAAGAATTGGGCTTAGATGTTTCAGTCTTGGAACTTATGTATGATTTTGATTTTATCAAAAAAGATAATGAACCACAGAAAGAATATTTTTATCAATGCGATATATTAGGAGGAAAACTCGGAAGTGGTGACGGGGAAGAATATAGTCCAGACCGCAATAGTGGAATTTATGAACCAATGTGGATAAAGTTAGAGGAGCTTTCGGATTTGGATTTGAGACCAATTGAAATAAAAAATAAATTAATAGTTGAATTATAATTAGCTACGTAACATGTTACGTAACCAGTCTTAGTAGGCAGACAAAATAAAAAATAATCAAACACCCCATCACTCACTCAACGTCGGCCGTGGAAGAGTGATGCAACGTGTGATATTATTAAGATAGAAATCTTTATTTTTTTATAGTATAATCGGGGTATGTATAGGCCAGGAGCTGTTCAAAAGAAAATATTGTTGGCGCTTTTAGGTGGGGTCGCTTTGGGTATGTCTTCATCGCCTCGACAATATTTTAGTACTTTGCGAAAATTGAAAAAAGAATGGGTAAAAATAAATCCACAGAATTTTAATCGCTCCATTAAGAGTCTTTCGAAGGAAAAACTTATAAGTGAGATCGAGCTTCCCGACGGTTCTTTTAAATTGACTTTAACTGAAAAAGGCAGGAAGCAAGCCCGCGTGCTGAATATCTTCGGAAAGTCGATAGAATTTAAGAAGCCGAAGAAATGGGATGGCAAATGGCGAGTCGTCATGTTTGATATTCCTGAAAAAGATAGACTTTTCCGCGATGTGCTTAGGAATCACTTGAAGGATTTGAAATTCAGGAAATTGCAGCACAGTGTTTTTGTTTCGCCTTATCCTTTCGAGAAGCCTATTTTGGAATTGGTTGCCCTGTATTCGGCGGAAAAATTTGTCAGAGTCATCACGGCACAGAAATTGGATAACGGTAAATATCTCGAAAAAATGTTTTTCAAAAAAAAAGAACACTCACTCAACGTCGGCCGTGGAAGAGTGAGTTAATAACAAATAAATAATAATTTCAGATTGGAAATAATATGAATGATTTTGAGAAACAAATGATGAGAAAAGCCACGGAAGTTGTGAAAGCACAACCAGACCTAGCAGAGCAATCAAAAATTAGAGAAAGAAACAAATTTCAAAAGGAACCTTTTTGGGAAGAAGGCGCTGATTTCTTATCTGAAAAAGATATTGAACGAAGACCTTGTACGGAAGAAGAAAAGAATGAACTAGACAAATCTCTTGAGCAGTTGGGAGACTTGTTTCAGGGAGCTGATTTTTATTGGCAATTAGACGGGGCTTTGAATATTTCACTTTATAGAGGTGCATATATAGGTGTGCATAAAGATATTGATTTATCGATTGATTTCCGTGAGCTAGAAAAGGTTGAATCATTTTTAGGCAGTAAAGGTTTCGGATTATTTTTAAGTAGTGGTCATCGCCCAGGAAAGAAAAGAATTTTTGAACGCATTGACGCAAAACGTCTGCAAAATAATGAGGAAGGATTTCAACCAATGATTTTTGCAATAAATGGAGATGGATCAATAAAATATGGTAAAGAAAATTTTTGTATCGATACCCATATTATAAAATGGAACGATAGCGGTGAACCCATTGGACATCATGAAACCACTATACCAAAAGAGTGGTTAACGCCAGAAGTAATCGATTTTCATGGCAGAAAAATCAATTGCTCAAATCCATCATTGGCTGCCTATCATAAATTATTTTTTACTAGAGCATATGATGATAATGATTTGAAACTTTTGGCCCAAAGTGGAAAATTAACGCTTAGGGATGTTGACTTGATAGAACAAACTTTCGATAAAATTATTGAAGATATACAAGAGGTAATAAGATGTTATATAGGCAGAGTTTTGCCGAAAATAAAAAATGCTAAAGACAAGCAAGAAATTTCTGATATACTGATCAATGATGAGCTTACAATCAAGCACAAGGAAAATGAGGAAACTCAAAAGTTTTGCAATGAACTTGCCAAAAAAATCATCACAAATGAGAATGTGACAGCTGAAAATCTTTATGTGGAAATATTTGCAACAACTCCAATTAGTAAGTTATTACCAAGGAGGGAGGAGAGATTTGCGATGTTGCGACAAAATGTATCAGACAGCTCAAATAAAAATTAGAAGAAATTTAAGAAATGAAATGTGAGAATTACGTAGCTAATTACATAATTCCTAAAAAGCTGGTATACTTTCAATAAGTAATAAAAAAATTAAAAGCTATGGAATTGGAAAAATTACAAGGGGTTATTGAAAGCATTTTGTTTGTTAGTGGGGAGCCGATTAAGAGGGCGAAGTTGATGAAGATTGTGGGGCTTAGGGCTGAAGAAGTTGATGCTGCTTTGGCTTTGTTGAGCGAAAAATATGCCTTGGCGGGCAGTGGGCTCAGCTTGCTTGTTAAGGGCGAAGAAGTGCAATTGGTTTCAAATCCTGAAAATGCTGAATTTATTGAAGGATTGGTTAAAAGTGAGCTGCAAGATTCATTATCGAATGCTGCGATGGAGGTCGTTTCAATCATTGCTTATCGTGGTCCAATTTCTAAAACGGAAATCGAAGCTATTCGAGGTGTTAATTGTGCTTACACTCTGCGAAACTTGTTACTGCGAGGGCTTATTGAGCGAAATGATAACCCAAATGACTCTCGAGGTTATGTTTATGCAATTACATTTGATTTTCTTAAAAAATTAGGGATTGAATCCGTGAAAAATCTTCCAGAGTATGGTATACTTTCAGTGGATGAGAGAATTAATTCAATAATTTCAAAAGAGTAATGGGTATAGGGGCAACCATTTTGATGATAGTTTTTTTTCCGCTTAATTCCTTCTTATTTTTGCAGGAAAGTTTTATTAATGGAAATCAAGTTCAAGCTGATGTTGTTAGTAGTCAAGAAAATAGTATTAGTGGATTGGTGGCGGGCGTTGAAACGCAGAAAATTGTAACCTTAAAAGCGCAGGCAGTGGATGAGCCTCAATATCAACCAGTAAGAGATATTAAAACTAATGATCTTGTTGTGCCGAATGCGCATGCCTCTGTAGTTATTGATGCCGATACAGGAACTATTTTGCATTATAACGAAGGGCGTACGCATAGGCAGATTGCTTCACTGACAAAAATTATGACAGCAGTTTTAGTGATGGAAAATATTAAAAATCTTGATGAACCCGTAACTATTGATGAGGAGGCAGTATATGCTGAAGGCACAAAAATAGGTTGTCCTCGCAGTGGCTATTGCATAAGTCCACGTCTTAAAGTTGGAGAGACAATTACAGCAAAGAGTTTACTTCAAGCGATGGTTATGAATAGTGCTAATGATGCAGCAATTGCACTTGCAAAGCATGTATCTGGTTCGGAGGAAGCTTTTGTGCAAGTTATGAATAAAAAAGCTAAAGATTTAGGGTTGGTAGACACAAATTTTTGTACGTCCTCAGGACTTGATTTGGATGATGAAGGCGCTGCAGCTGGATGTTATTCTTCTGCATATGACATTGCTCGTATTGCGGCGTATTCACTTCGCTATGAAACTATTTGGAAGCTTGCACGCTTGCCAAGCAATTCTATTGTAACTTCAGTGGATGGAAAAATTGAGCATACTATATTAAATACAGATCAGTTGCTTGATCAAATGCCAAACATTGTTGGTGCAAAAACTGGGTTTACTCCACTTGCTGGTTATTCTTTGCTTACAGTGGTTTCTGATTTTAGTTCAAAACACAGGATTGTCGGAGTAGTTCTTGATGATTCTCAGCGATGGTTGGATATCAAGACAATGATTAGTTGGACTTTTAATTCTTATAGTTGGCAATAAATTATGCAATTTGCTCAAATTCAAACAATTCCAGAAGTAGTTAATGTCCTCAAAGTTTTGGTTACAGGGCTGCTTGCTTTTTTACTGGCATTTGCAATTACACCGCTTTGGACGCATCTGCTTTATAAATATAAATTTGGAATAAAAATCAAAAGCAGCGATGTTAATGGGGAAAAATTAACATTTGTTAATAAATTGCATGCACATAAATCAGGAACTCCTACAATGGGTGGGGTTATTATGTGGGTGACAATTCTTATTTTAGTTTTTTCCTCCCATTTTATTTTTCCTTGGATTGGAAAACTTTTCAATATGGATTTTATCGCCAGGCTCGACTTTTTGAGTCGTAAACAGGTCTGGCTTCCACTTTTTGCGCTTGCCTCAGCTGGAATTCTCGGTCTTTTTGATGACGTGATGAGTGTTCGTGGCTGGGGAAGTAATAAAGGAGGTGGAATGCGTTTTGCTATGCGTTTTGGATGGCTTATTGTTATTGCTGCGGCAGGTGGTTGGTGGTTTTTTTATAAACTTGGTTGGGATATTTTACATATTCCTGCATTTGGAGATTTTTCAATAAGCTTTTGGTATATTCCACTTTTTGTTTTTGTGATTTTATTTTCCGCAGTATCTTCAAATGAAACAGATGGATTAGATGGTCTAAACGGAGGAGTTTTATTGCTTGCCTTTTTCTCATTTTCAATCATTGCTTTTTTTCAAAACAAGGTTGATTTGGCTTCGTTTTGCGCAGCTATGTCCGGGGTGCTCTTGGCTTTTCTGTGGTTCAATATTTCACCTGCTCGTTTTATGATGGGCGATACTGGTGCGATGTCACTTGGCACAACGCTTGGCGTCGTTGCGATGCTTACAAATTCAGCGTTAGCACTTTTTCTGATCGTATTTATTTATGTTCTTGAATCAGGTAGTGTTGTAATCCAACTTACTAGTAAGAAATTTTTCCATCGTAAAGTTTTTTTGGCAGCGCCACTTCATCATCATTTTGAAGCAAAAGGCTGGCCAGAGTGTAAAATTGTTATGCGTGCCTGGATTTTTACTATGGTAACTGCAATCATCGGGGTTGTGGTTGCAATTTTTGGCATGGGAAGATAAAACCATATAACACAAAACATATAACATGTAACAAATAAAAACAGATAGTGAGTAGCGCATAGCATTAATTTTTTTGCTTTATGCTATATGCTATATGTTTCATGAACAACGTGAGTATTAAAAAAATACAGGAAGGGGTTTTTTTGGATAAGAAAATTTTGGTTAGAGCAGACTTCAATATTGCGCTTGAGGATGGAAAAATAAAGGAAAAATTCAAATTAGAAGTATGCAAAAAAACGGTTGACCATTTGTCAGCTCAGAGTGGTTCTAAAATCGCACTGATATCTCACCTTGGTCGTCCCGCCGCCGTTAAAACTTTGGCGGGCAATGCTGAAGGGAAAAAGAATCCAGAATTTTCACTTGAGCAAATTAAGGACGAACTGGAAATAATTTTGGAAAGAAAAATTGTTTTTGTGAATGATTGTGTTGGCAGTGAAGTTTCAAAAGCGCTGGACGCACTTAATGTTGGCGAGATTATTCTTTTGGAAAACGTTCGTTTTTATGAGGGTGAGGAAAAAAATGATTCTGAATTTGCCAAAAAACTCGCTGAAAATTTTGATGTTTTTGTTAATGATGCGTTTAGCGTTTGTCATCGTGATCAAGCATCTGTTACAGGAATTACTGCGTATGTTGAGGGTTATGCTGGTCTCAGACTTCAAGAAGAAATAAAAAATCTTAGTCGAGTTATTCATGAGCCTGAAAGTCCGGCAACAGCTATTATTGGTGGAGCTAAAATTGAAACAAAGTTGCCGCTTATAAAAAGATTTGAAAAAAAATATGCGCATATTTTAGTGGGTGGAAAAATAGCCAACGAAGCTGTTGATCAGAAAATAGTATTTTCTTCAAAAGTTGTTTTGCCTCTTGATTTTGCCAAAGATCGTCTTGATATTGGTCCAAAGACAATTAACAGGTTTAAGGAAATCATCGCGCAATCCAAGGTTATTGTTTGGAATGGTCCGATGGGTAAATTTGAAGAGCAGCCATATGATATCGGAACGCGTGCTATTTTGGAAGCGATTGTTGAAAGTGATGCGTTTACTCTTATTGGCGGTGGAGAATCTGTTCAGGTTTTGGAGGAGAATAATCTTTTTGATAAAATATCGTTTGTTTCAACCGGAGGTGGCGCAATGTTGGAATACTTAAGTGGAAATTTGATGCCAGGAGTTGAAGCTTTACGCATAAAAAAGCAATAAAATATTTTTGGAAAATAATCGATTGTTGTGGTATACTATAATTGTTGTAGATGTTTATTGTTAAAATTTTCATTGCTTAAGAAAGTATTTTTTTAAAAAATAAAATTATGAAAAGTCCCCAATTTAAGGCGGGCAATATGGGTGTATTTAATGAAAAAGTTTCATTGAGTGATCTTAGAAAAATTGATCCAATTTCAATATTGGGGTTATATATATCCCAATCATTATTATTTCTTGGGATATTGCTTATTCTTTTGAACAACTTGAATATTATTGCACCAGGAAGCTATTTTGGTGCCTATAATTGGGTAACCGTGGTAGTTTTTTTTATTGGTCTTTTTATTAATTTTATTTCCATTCCTTTTTTATATTTTTCCAGCTTGAAGAATTTTATTAAGGAAAGTGATTTTTGGGACAAGGAAACATTTTGGATTTTGCCTTTATTTTTTTTCGGAACATTTTTTTTATACAACAGTCTTATTGCTCCAGCGCTTGCTTTGCTTATTTTGTCAATTATGACCATTGCGTCTATCCATATCAAATTTATATTCAAAGCTCGAAAAATAAATATGGAAAATGAGAAAGGTTTGTATGCCAGCAGGGAACAATATGAAGTAACACTAAAATATCTTTCAGCCTATTACATTTTATTGTTGGCACTACTTGTTTCTTTCGATCCATTGTATCAAGTGTTCTTTTGGATTCGTTTACATACTTAAATAAGAGTTTGAGTTACACCCCAGTTAAATACTCGCCAAAGGCGAATTTAACGGGGTAAAAATATATGATGAAAATTACAAATATAATCGGTAGGGAAATTTTGGATTCTCGCGGAAACCCTACGGTGGAAGTGGAAGTTTTTTTGAGTGGAGGGGTAAGTGCAGTTGCGGCTGTTCCTTCTGGGGCTTCAACGGGAAAGTTTGAGGCGCTTGAACTTAGGGATGGGGATGTTGCGCGTTATGGAGGATTAGGTGTGCTAAATGCAGTGAAAAATGTAAACACAAAAATAAAAGATGCTCTTGTGGGTAAGGATGCTGGTAATCAAATTGCCATTGACGAAATTATGCTTGAGCTTGATGGTACAGAAAATAAATCGCAGTTAGGAGCAAATGCTATCTTGGGTGTTTCTCTTGCGGTTTGTAGGGCGGTAGCTTTTGCAAAAAAAATTCCTCTTTATCAATATATAAATGAGATATCAGGATTAAAAACAAAACCTAAACTCCCTGTTCCAATGTTTAATGTGCTTAATGGAGGGATGCATAGTGACAGTGGACTTAGTATTCAAGAATTTAAGATAATTCCAACAGGAATTAAAACATTCAAAGAACAATTAAGAGCGGGAAGCGAGATATTTCATAAGCTTAAAAAGATTATTGAAGCCGGCCGCCATAGTAGCGGTGTTGGCGACGAAGGAGGTTTTTCTCCAAAATTGGAAAGCAACACACAAGCTTTGGAACTTATTAATCAAGCGATCACAGAAAGCGGTTACAAACTTGGAACCGAGGTTAATTTGGGAATTGATGCCGCCGCCAGTAATTTTTATGAAGAAGATGAAAAACATTATTTGGTTAAGCCGGAAGGCGTGCACTTGGAACGTGAGCGCTTGATTAGTATGTACAAGGAATGGATTGATAAATATCACGTTGTTTCAGTGGAGGATGGTTTGGCTGAAGATGATTGGGAAGGATGGAAAATTATGACTGAGAAAATCGCAGGCAAACAAATTTTGAATGGAATTCATAAAAATGTTTTAAGTGAAAATTTGTTGGTTGGAGATGATTTACTGGTCACAAATGTGAAACGTGTTGAGCGGGCAATTAAAGAAAAGGCGTGTAATGCAGTTTTGATTAAAGTTAATCAAATTGGTAGTCTTTCTGAAACACTTGAATGTATACGTTTGGCAAAGAAGAATAAGATGAAAATTATGATTTCACACCGCTCCGGAGAAACCACTGATGATTTTATCGCTGATTTGGCAGCAGGCACCGCAGCTGAATTTATCAAATCGGGATCACTTTCACGAGGAGAAAGACTTTGCAAATATAATCGTTTGATGAAAATTGAACAGGAATTAAAATAAGTTACAAAGTTGAAAGTTGTAAAGTTTATAAAGTTAGTTTATATGATCAAGGTTGTTACAATTGGATCAATATGCCAGGATATTTTTTTCCCCACGAGTGAGGGAGTTGTTTTGGAAACTCCTGAAGACGTTTTGTCTCAAAAAAAACTTGCTTTTGAGCTTGGGGGAAAATGCGCCATCCAGCAGCGCTACGAAACGCTTGGTGGCAACAGCGTTAATGTTGCAGTCGGACTTTCAAAACTTGGGGTTGATGTTATGGTATATACAACCATCGGAGATGACGCTGTGGGCAAATGGATTATGAAAGAACTGAAAGAGACTGGTGTTAAAACTGGAGCGGTTAAAATGGAAAGTGATTGTGGAAGCGATTTGTCTGCGATAATTGTTGATGAAAAAAGTGTCGATAGGGTTATTTTTTCAAGTCATATCGCAAATAAAAAGTTAGAATTTAGTGCTGAAAGAATTGGAAATCCAGAGTGGATTTTTATTGGAGATTTGAGTGGCGATTGGCAGAAAATTACAGATGACATTCTTTTATTTGCGAAAAAGAAAAATGTTAATCTCGCTTTCAATCCTCGTCAAAAAACAATTCACAGTGATGTCAAAAAAATAATTCAAACAATATCCGTTTGCGAAGTGTTATTTGTAAATAAGGACGAAGCGATAGAGATTGTTAATGGATATGATAAGAATATTTTGCAAGAATTGTTGGAGGAAGAAGAGTATTTGGTTAAAACGTTATATGAAATTGGAGCCAAGACAGTAGCGGTTACTGATGGAATAAGAGGGGCTTGGGCTTATGACGGAGTTGCTGTGATGCATTTTGATGCAGTGATTCAAAAAAATGCTGTTGACACAACTGGCGCAGGAGATGCTTTTACGAGTGGATTTCTTGCTGCTCATTTGGAGGGGAAAGATCTTTCAGAATCTTTAAGATGGGGCATTGCAAACAGCAGCAATTCAGTCACTGAATATGGCGGGCAAAAAGGACTGTTGACCGAGAAGCAAATAGCCGCAATGGTTTCAAATATATCAGGAAATCATAAAAGTTTGTGATTTTAAAAAAGGTTTTTAAATCCAAAATTCAAATGACAAATGTCAAATAAATGTTTCAATGACTTAATGAATAAAAAATTAGGACTTGAAATCTGGAATTTTATTTGAAATTTGATATTTGGAATTTGACATTGAGATTTTATATTTATGTCTATTTTTTCTAAAATATTTTCAAAAAACAATGCTGAATATTATTTGGCGTTGGACATTGGAACTGAAGTTGCTAAGGCTTTGGTTTTTCAAATTAATGCTGAAGAAAAGGTTGGCTATGTTGTTGGTGTTGGAAAAGAAAGACAGAAAAAAGGGAATATGCAAAGTGGTGCAGTTTCTGATATTTCAGGTGTGATCGAAACTTGTCAAATTTCCATAAGCAAAGCTCTTGAGAAAGCTAATATAAAAAAAGTTAAAAAGGCGATCGTTGGTATTGCTGGAGAATTGGTAAAAGGAACCACCACAACGGTGCATTATGAACGCGGCAATCCTGATTCGCGCATCGATTTTCCTGAACTGAAAAATATCATTCAAAAAGTTCAAACTAAAGCCTATGAAAGAATTCAAGAGCAGATTGCTTGGGAAACAGGACAGGATATTGAAGTAAAATTAATAAATGCTGCTATCGTTGACGTCAGAATCGATGGTTATCAAGTAACCAATCCGATTGGTTTTCAAGGCAAGGATGTTTCAGTTAGCATTTTTAATGCCTATGCCCCAATGATTCATTTGGGAGCACTTCAGGCAATTGCTGATGAGCTTAATATTGATTTGCTTAGCATTGCAGCAGAACCTTATGCTGTGGCGCGAAGTGTTGATTATGACGACGCCCTTGATTTTAGTGCTATATTTATTGACATAGGAGGTGGAACAACAGATATCGCAGTTGTGAGAAATGGTGGGCTTGAGGGCACTAAGATGTTTGCATTTGGTGGACGGGCTTTTACCAAAAAACTAGCGCAAGAACTGCGAATTGATTTTGAAGAAGCTGAAGAGTTGAAAATAAAATATGCTGAAGGAAAATTGGGCGCTGATGTTAGTTCCAAGGTGGAACAAATTTTGCAAAGTGACGCATCGGTGTGGCTCAGTGGTGTGGAGCTTTCACTTTCTGAATTTGCTGGCAGCGATGTTTTGCCATCAAAAATATTGCTTTGTGGCGGTGGCAGTGGCTTGCCTGGTATAAAAAAAATATTATTGACAACAGAGTGGGTTCGCAGTTTGCCTTTCTCGAAACCTCCAAGTGTGAATTATTTGCAGCCGCGAGATGTAGTACGAATTGTGGATCAAACAAATGAACTTAAAAATCCCCAAGATGTTACCCCAATGGGATTGGCAAATTTGGTAATGGATGTGACAGGCGAAGAAAAAGTAATGGCTGGAATACTCAGAAGAGTTTTACAAACAATGCAAGACTAGTAAATAGCTATAAAGTTCATAAAGTTATAAAGTTATAAAGTTATAAAGTCGCAAGGTCTGCAAGAAAACATTTTCTTTAGGAACCTTAAGAACTTTAAAAACTTGGAACTAATGTTATGCATCAGACATTTTACATCGATTTGGAAGAGGAAATCTCATCAGTGATTGACCGACTGAATAAGTCTATGGCTACGGATAATTATTTCGTGGTGCCAAAGCGTGCAATTTTTCTGCAAAGCGTTGTTAATTTGAAACTTTTGAAACGTGAAGCTGATAAAGTTGGAAAGCATATAATCATTATCACCCAAGATGAGATTGGAGCTTCAATGGCTCAGCGATGCGGGATTGATACTCGCAGCACAATTGATGGCCTAGAATCAATTATGGACAATGAAGATGAGGAAATGGAAGAGGAAGATGAATATGAAACTCCTGAAGTTATTATTAAAACTGAGCAAAAAAAACAAAACAGATTGAGAGGAGTTGGGTCGAATGATTTTTATGATTTGGCTGCAAGTATTAATGAAAAAGATTCTCAATTGGACACAACTTTTGCTAATTCGAAACGTGCTCATGTTAATTCAGTTTCATCTGCAAATAAAAAAAGAGAAGTTTCATATGCGGAACCAGCTCGAGTTCCTGTTTATAAAACTGCTCAGCCAAGAATGGGTGTTGCTCGCAGGCCACAGGTGGTTACTGGCTTGGGGAATAAAAATCGTCTTGATTTTGAAAAAGAAAAAACTCTTGAAAAAATGTATGCAGTAAAGGAAAAAAATGTAAAAGAATCTGCAGCGCCAGTTTCTGGCAGTGAAAGAAAAATTAAAAAAATATTTCTAATGTTTGTAGGGCTTTGCGCACTTGTCTTTGTTGGTGTGGCAGTATATTTATTTTTACCTAGTGCAAAAATAATTATTCAGCCGAATATTACGAAAAATAAAATAGACCTTGATTTGAATGGCGTGGTTGGTTCTACTGAAATTAATCAAATCAATATTCCGATTCGTGTAATCAACAAGGAAGAAAGTATCGCTCTTTCCTATGAGGTAAAGGGTGGGTCTGCGGTGGCAGGCAAAAAAGCTCACGGCAATGTTGTGATTTATAACGAATATGACAATTCTCCTCAAACACTTATTGCTACAACAAGATTTGAATCAAAGGATGGTAAAATATTTCGTCTTGTGAAAAATATTGTTGTCCCTGGAACGAGCACTATTGCAGGCGAAGTTAAACCGGGTGCAATTACTGCTGAGATAATTGCTGATGAGCCCGGACCAGATTATAATATTGAGCCTACAGACTTTACCATTCCCGGCTTTAAGGGTGGACCAAAATATGTAAAATTTTATGCCAAATCAACAGAACCAATGGCAGGAGGTTCCATTGAAGGCGAAACTGCGGGAGGTGCAGTTAGTCAAAATGACATTGATAGCGCAAAACAAAAAACAGAAACCAGTCTTAAAGAGCAGCTCATTAAAACTGTTAATGATGAATTGAAAAACAATGAAGTGGCTCTTGAGCAGACTCAAAAAATTACAATCACAAATTCTGGCGCTGGGGTAAAAGTGGGCGATATGGTGGGCGAGTTTGAATATACCGCAATCGCATCTATCTACGTTTTGGTATTTTCAGAAAATGATGTGAGAAATGCAATCGAGCAGTCTTTGGCAAATGAACAGTCACAAGATGTGAAAAAAGATATTTCCAAAATAGAATATGGAACAGCTGATGCTGATTTTGAGAAAAATACCCTTAAATTGAAGGTATATGGTGAGATAACATCCACTCCTATTATTGATAAAGAGCAGATAAAGAGTGAATTATTGGGCAAAACTGACGAACAATTGCCAGCAATTTTAAGAAAATATTCAACAGTAAAGAGTGTTAATGTTGAATTTCAACCAAAATTCGTTTCGCGCATACCTCAATATTCAGGGCGGGTAAGTGTGGAGATCAAAAATATAGAGAATTAGGCCTAATTTGAGCCAAAAAGAAAAAAATAGGAATCTGAAAACAAATGTGTCCTGGGGTTGACCCCGTTAGAAAAATATAAAGACGGTTTATCTATAAAATGTAGCCTAAATAACCAAAAAACACTATTTTTTAGCTGTTTGTATTTTTATTTTTCTAACGGGGAGTATAATCTAATCCACATATGAGCTTGAAACTGGCTTTTTCGTAAAAAGTCCTATTTGCTCAAATTATTAAACATTTCTTTCTTTTTCTTTTGCATTAAAGCGGCATATTCATTGTCGCTTTTTTC